>Ga0214923_10001348_pt1 | contig 35131 bp, 17 predicted proteins | sample LL1510_MetaG_FD_177993 | JGI IMG/M metagenome (GOLD analysis project Ga0214923, IMG submission 177993) | Freshwater microbial communities from Lake Lanier, Atlanta, Georgia, United States - LL-1510 | ecosystem: Environmental > Aquatic > Freshwater > Lake | place: USA: Georgia | collected...
TAGATGCTGGTGGTGCACCAGCAGAAGAAGAAGAACAATGGTGGTGCCCTCATTGTACATTAAATAATCCATTAGCTGCGGCTATTTGTGGTGAATGTGGTAGTAAAAGAATAATTGCAACTGAATTAGATGATGAAAGTAAGGATGTTTTAGAAAAACGTCTAAAATGTCCAGTCTGTATATCAAATAAAAACAATATTGCATTACAACCATGTGGACATGGTATGTGTAATGTATGTGCTCCTAACTTGGTACCATATGATAATGGAGATGGTAAGGGATTATGTAAAAGATGCCCAATATGCAGAGCACCTATTATTAGTTATGCAAATCTACAACAAGGTGGTTATTATAATAAATATAAAAAATATATTAATAAACTATCATTATCTAGATCCAAATAATACAATTATCTAGATCCAAATAATATCATTTTACCGCCATCTTGGGTCATTCTAACAAATTTTTCACTTTCTTTGTCAACAGGAGTACCATTTAATTTACGATCAATTAATACAATCATATAATCAAACAATTTATTTTCAATATGATCATTATATAATTTATTTGTATCTTTAATATTAATAAATTTTTGAACTGGGACATTTTTAATATCAGAAATATATTTTATATATTCTGTTTTTTGATTAGTATTCCACATAGGTATTGCAATATGAATATGATATACATCTTTAACAAAATTAAATGAGTATAATTCTGGAACTGGTAATTTAGTTACAATAATTATTTTTTTTTCAGATAATTTATCATATATTTCATTTATTTCAGTTAGATTATCACTTTTAAAAACTTTAAAAAACTTATTAATTGGTTTTTTATTGTTTAAATTAGTAATATATTTTAATGCATAATCAGTATCATAACATGACACAAAAAATATTAATTTTTTATATATACGTAGGTGTGCTTGAAATATATTTTCTTCAGTATTATCAGAAGATTCACTCATATTATAAGATATAAAAAAAATATTAAATAATAATTTAAAGATGAATATGTTTTATATATGTATGAATGAAAATAGAATATTATTATATGATTCAATAGATTTATTTTCAAATGATATAATTCAAGAATTTAAAAATAATAATTTATTAAAAAATACTACATTAATAGATAAACAAAATATTAATCCTACTAAATTACATCCTGTAATAAAAGAATGTTTTATGAAATATCCCTTACCATTATTATTATTACCAAATATATCAACACCAATTGAAAAAAATGATATTAAAGGTTGGATTAAAACAACCCAATTATTTAATATTAAAACAAATAATATTAAAAACAAAGATGTTAAATTAAATATTCCTAATCCACAGGATAAATTAGGAATACCAATTCAAGAAATTAAAAAAATATCTGATCTATATACATTTATAGATGATAAAAATACAGTAAAAATATTTCAAACTCCAAATGAAGATAATCTTATTTTAAATGATGATACATTTACAACAAAAATCATAACAGAAACTCAAAATAATAATGAAGAACAAAAGAAAAAACTTTTAAAAATGATACGTAGTAAAAAATAATAACTTTACATAAAGATAATTTTATTTATATATAATATGCCCACTATTTTACCAGAATTAGCAGCTAAAAGATATGCTGAATTTGTAGAAAATTTTAATAAATTTAAAATTTTACCATCTAATATAGATCTATCAACATTTAATTATCAAGAAAAATTGTTAGCTTTTTTCGATAAAATAGAATCAGAGGAAAAATTGTTTAAATATTTATTGAATAAAGACAAATTATTATTTCATAAAAATTATAAATTATCATTTATTCACAAGGTTAATTTATATAATTTATTAGATAGTAATATTGATGAATCTCTTAATAGTTTTTTATGGGAGACAATTCAAATGATTTACTTAATTATAGCAGATGGACAAAATGAATTAACTAAAAATCAAGTACATATAGATGCATTACTAGATAAATTAGATGGTATGGGAAAGAAAAAAGGATCTATTGATATTAAAAAAATTAGTAATGTTATATCAAAAATAGATAGTTCAGTATTATCTGAATTTTTATCTGTATCAGGATTAGATAAGATTGATATTTCATCAATTGATATGACACAATTACAAGATTTTAGAAATATAACACCTGATAAAATTAAAAATATTATATCATCAACGGGAATTGATAAAATAGATATGAATGGCGTAATAGAAAAGTTAGCTGAAAAAGGTAATGGTGAAAAAGGACAGAAATATATTCAAGAATTAGTTGAAAAATTAATAGATGATTATAATCGTGAAAATGGTAAAGATAAAATGGATGCTATTTTAGATTTTGCGATAGAAAAAGCGCAAGATAAACTCCAAGAATTTATTAATGATGGAACACTAACTATATATGATATTATTGCAGGAACAAAAAATTTAAAAGAAAATAAAAATGAAGAATTAACTGAAAAATTAAAACATTCAAAATTATTTAAAGATGGTACTACTATTTCAGTAAAAGAAATTATAACTAAATTTACATCTAGAATTATGTCTCAATTAGGTAAAGATAAGGCAAATGGTAATATATCTGAAGACCAGATGAAAAGTTTAGAAGAATTTTTGAAAAATCAAAAAATATAAATTATACATTTATTAATATTAAATTTTTACAATTTAATATTAATGGAAAAAATAAATAATTTTAATAATTTATCAAATACTAATAATATATCAAAAACTGATATTATAAAAATTGACTATAAAAAATTATTAAATTTTGATCCAACATCTAGAGATGGATTAATTATGTTTGGATTGTATATTGGTATTATAATGTTTATATTAAAAAAATATGCGATTGGAGTTTGTTTTGGTTGTATATCTATATTTTTATTTTTTACTAAAAAAGAAAAAGTTAAAGAACCATGTAGAGAATCTACTACAGATAATCCATATCAAAATTTGTTACAAGAAAATGATGGATTAAAAGCATGTCCTACAGATAAAAAAATTCAACAAAAAAATTTTAATAAAAATTTATATAGGAACGAAACAGATTTATTTAATAGAAAATCGATGCAAGGTTTATATTATACAGTTGAAGATTATTATCCAAATAATATTAGTGAATTAATAAAATCAATGGATTCACGAGGAAGATGTAAATCAGAAGGAATAAATTGTGAATATGTCAGTTTTTTCTTAAATTAATTTTTAATAAAATAAAAATATTAATTAATTATATAAATGGATTATTTTAAAAAAGTAGAAATAATTACAGCTGTAATGTTAGTAGTAATTATTATAGTAGTTGTAGCATTTCTTATTAAATATAAAATACTTATAAATAATTCTAATGATCAAGATTATATAACACCACCTCAACCTAAACCCACACCCAAACCACCTCAACCTAAACCCAAACCCAAACCACCTCAACCTAAACCTACACCATCACAACCCAAACCCAATCCCCCTCCATCACAACCTAAACCCAATCCTCCTCCATCACAACCTAAACCCCCACAACCCAATCCCCCACAACCTAACCCATTTCCTTTATTTACACCAACTAACACACCTTCAATCCCATCCACGCTATGCAGCCCCACCCCAGATACTAATTGGTATGGACCCCTAGATGATCTAAGTACTAATCCAAAATGTACATGTAGATCAAATGAAATGAGATTATCTAAAACAATGAATGGTGCTATTTATTATAAATGTCAATTAAATAATCAATAAAATTGAAAATAATATATAATATATTATATCTTACAAATATAATATATTATAAAATGAGTAACGAGTATCACATGTTTACAGCAGTCCTTTCGTATGTTAAATCTAAACCATATCCTAATACACATATTATTATTGGAGGAGCCGCAAGATACACTAATATTAATGAATACACATCAGATATTCAACAAATTATTGAACCATGGAAAGATATGAAACAACCAACAAGATATATTCATTTTGATCCAAATTTTAATTATCAAATTAAAGATGGATTTATTAAAATATTTCTTGAAACTAAAGGAAAATTTAATTATGATAATTCAGAAGGTATGCATATTTTTCGATCATTTGACAATATTATTGAATTAATTTTTATTTGTCAAACTGTATATTATTCACAATATATATCAAATAATCATTTTTATTTTGATTCTTTTTTAGAAGAAATGATTCATGATACTCTTTTAAATAATTCTAAAATGATTGTTCAAGATTATTCAGGAAAAGATACTAAATATATTTTTAAACAATTATATAATAAAAGTTATAATAAAAAATTGTTTAAAAATAATATTTTATTTGATTTTACATACGGTAATAATCATTGTGATGTTGATTTTAAGAAATATCAACCAATAATTGATTCTAATAATAATTTTATTAATATTTTACTAATGTCAATTGAAGAACTAAAAAAATATTATCATCAATATCCAATTATTGATGAAATTATTCTAAAACATTATACCGATGAAAAAAGTATGTATAGATTTATTATTGATACTATTGTAATTGATATCAGACGACAAGAGTTAATTAGATCAGGTGAAGAAATAAAAATTAAAGGATATAATGAAAAATATTCAGTAAATACATCAAAAGATAAAATGATCCAAATTTTAAAACAAGAATTAGATCCAATTATTAAAGAGTATAGAGAATTAGGTATTATGAATCCTGAAAAAGAAGCATTACTAGATGAACTATTAACTAATTATAACAGTTACACACTTAAGTCATCTCCTAATATTTATGATTGGTCAACACAATTTATGAAAATTTGTTCTATCAAATAAAATCAAAATTAATAAAAATCATTGATTCATATTCATATTGAAACACCGCAATATATTCATTTAATCTAGTTCTTGAAAATTTATTAAAATTATCTATAAAAAATGGTTCAGGTTCATTAATAGAAGCAGGATCAATTATTAAATATCTTTTAATATATCTAGGATCCTTAAATAAATTAGTATCAAATTGTTCAATTTCAATATTAAATTTAATACCATATTCTAAACTTGCAAAATAACCATTTAAAACAGATAATGATTCATGTGTAAAAGTTAAATTTAATTTTTTAAATCCATAGATAAACATTTGTAAAAATATTTCAAAATTATCTGATAATTGCATTTCTGTAATTTGATCATTATTTTGAGGATCTAAAACATCTATACCTAAAGAAATTGTTTTAGGTAGTTGGGGCGAATCTGAAAAAATAATATTAAATACTTCATAAATATTTGGATTATTTTCCATTTTTTTATTTATATATTTAATTTCTTGTCTTAATATATGTCTAGAAGTGAAGAAAAATTAAAATACGTCGATTATACTAAATATATGGACAAAATTCAAGATAGCTCATGCAAACAATGTCAAACAAATAATGAAGATCGTTTTAATCCTACAAATAGTGCAGTTAATACAATAGGATTTAATCCTACAAATAGAAATTATAATAATGAAGATGTTAATGTAGAAAATAAATTATTATTTAGTCAAGTAAATAGAGAGAAAAAAGAAATTATAGAGTCAGATATGCCAAGATTAAATAATAATGAAGCATTTGGTAGTATTAATTCTAATAGTTTTGAATCTAATAATACACCCTCTAGTTCATCTTTTTATGATGGATCAAATGATGTAATGCGGGGTATTATGCAAGAATATAATAGAGTAAAGGATAAAGGTGAATTTTATACATTTAAATCAACCCCTAGAAGAAAAAATATAGATTTATCTGCGTATATGTCACCTCCTGATAAAGTATTAGGAAGAGGATTTGGCGATGTTAATATTTATGAGAAAATATATCTAGGTGAACAAACAAGAATGAATGATTGGAGACCAATTGAAGGAAGTGCTCCTAGAATAAATGATGTTCCATATTATTTAACTGCATTACCTGTATTTAAAGATTTAGGTGGATCAGATACTAGATATTTAAATATGAAATTAAGAGAATAAATTATTTAGATTAAAATAATTTATTATAATTTTTTTTATATTGTAATGTTATATAAAAATGGCAGGAATATTTGATAGATTACCTTACGATCAATGTGCAACCGATCAATATACAACAACAACTAAATCACCTGAATTATATCAAATTTTTTTACCTTATAATGAAAATAATATGACTGGAAAAATAAACACAGGTGCTAAATTACCTCAAACTTTAGTTAGCAAAGATAGAAGAGTAGAAATAGAAAATGATTTACTCTTAATTAATTTACCTGGAACTAAATGTGCCAATGGTAAATTTCAAGCATGCGAACCTTCTGGAAAAAATAAATGTGAATATGAAAATGTAATCGTACCTACTTTAGCTAATAGAGATATTGTACCTACAAATATGGTTCCTTTTAAATAAATATTAAAAATTAATTATATTATATTAATTTTTTATATAATAATAGTATAGATGTCAGGAATTTACGCAGGAACAAAATACGATGCTCTTTTTCAAGAAGAATTGGCAACACAAACAGTTAGACCTAATTATTATTCAATAGATGATAATACATGGAATAATAATTCAAAATGTGTATCAATTAATGGCCCTAGAGCAAATAGAACTGGAGACACAGGTGAAGTTGATACTGGTGATAGAATATTAAGAGTAGATGTAGAAAATAGTTTAGCACGTGATTATTCGGATACTAAATATATGACAGGAAATACTTTAGAAGAAAAGAAAAAAAGATTATTAGAAAAAGTACACAATTTTACACCTGTTAACAATGAATGTAATGAATATTTAAATAATAATAATTCATTATTAGATATTGATAATAAAGTGTTCCGTGAAACAGCATATGATGTAACATTTAAACCTATTATAGATCCTAGAGAATGGGTATTTAATGGAAATGGAAATGCAGTTGGTAATAACAGATTTGGCAGAAGTAGTAGATATGATACCAAATTAGAGTTAGAAAAACAAATTAACATGATTAAAAGTGCTGCAACATTAATAAATTAAATTTATTAATATGATATTTTTTATTACATATTAATAATATGGAAGTATTAGCAATTGGTTTGCTTGGATTAGCCGGAAAATATATTAGTGAAAGATTTACAAATAATACAGATGATAATTATATTGAAGATGATGATATTGAAAATGATGAAGAAAATACATATTCAGTAACTACAAATGGATTTGATCAAAAAAGAAGAGTTCAAGATACTATGAATAATGTTACATTAGAAAAAAAACAAATGTCAATGGATCCCCATAATAAAAATATTATACCGACATTATTCAATAAACGTCTTTATAAATTAGATACTGAAAATAAATATTTATCTGCATCTGAAGGTAAACAATTTGAAGATACCCGTGGTCCATCTATGTTAGATTTATATAAAAATGATAAAAATTTAATGGAAGGTCCTGCAAACAAATTAACTACATTAGATGAACAATTTTCACCAATAATGATTAATAGAAAAGAAAAACCAGTACCTGAAAATCAAGGAAAATTAACATTACCTAGTAATTGGACACCTTTTAAAAAAGATGATGATGATATGACATATAAGATTTTTAATAAAGATGAATTAATTCATAATAATATGCAACCTTTTTTTAAAGATAGGGGGATGTTAATAACGGAAGATAATTCAAGAAATCTTGAACAAAAATTAGATATATATACTGGATCATCTAGATTTTATTTTTCAAAACGTGAAGTACCTAATATTACTGAAAATTTTGAAGGTGGATTTTCTACTGCATATCAACCAATTCCACAATTATCATATACAAGAGGTACACCAGTTCAAGTTGATTTAATGCAAGACAGATATTTTTCAGGTAAAGAAAAAAGAAATGATTTACCATTTTACCAAGTTAGAGTTACACCTGGACTTAATATTGGTGCATATGAAGATGGTAAAGTTGGATTCCAAGATCCATTTCAACCTGCTAATAAAACAATTGATCAATTACGTCGTTTAGATAATCCTCAAATATCAGGTACAGAGCCTTCTATACCTGGTGCCCATGGATTTGGAAGAGGTTCTATTATTGGTGATGTAGTAAATAAAAAACCAGTAACATATGGTACATTAGGTGAAAATTATAGTATAGAAAAAACATTTTCAACAGTTCAAGGTCCTACAGATAAAGGTAATTGGAATTTTGATAAAGCACATCGTGGAGAAGAAGAATTTGTTGAACAAGGACCTATGGGTAGTAATAATCAAGAATTAATTCCTGATATAGATAATTATGGTAAACAAAAATCACCATTTAAACGTTTAATGCCTGGATTTGTACAATCATTAATGAAAAGTGAAAATAGTATACCACTATTAGATCAATCATCTTATAATAATCCAATTACTCAAAGATCAACTGCTAATTCAACATATACAGCTGGTATGGCTGGAAGTGGTGCTGGTGAAGTATCTGAATATCAATTTATGACAACAAATAGATCAAATATGCAAGATAATTTCGTTGGTTCTATTGGTAATACATCAGGTGGAAATGGTGAAGTATCTAATTATCAAGATTTACCTACACAAAGATTTAATACCAATGCAAATTTTACAGGTTCAATGGGTAATACATCAGGTGGAAATGGTGATATGTCCATATATCAATTTACACCAACACAAAGATTTAATACCAATGCAAATTTTACAGGTTCAATGAGTAATACATCAGGTGGAAATGGTGATGTATCTGAATATCAATTTACACCAACTCAAAGATTTAATACCAATGCAAATTTTACAGGTTCAATGGGTAATACATCAGGTGGAAATGGTGATATATCAGAATATCAATTTACACCAACTAATAGATTTAATACCAACAGTAATTTTACAGGGTCAATGGGTAATTCATCTGGAGGAAATGGAGAAGTATCAGAATATCAATTTATGACAACTAATAGATTTAATACAAATGATAATTTTACAGGTGCAATGAGTAATACATCTGGTGGAATTGGAGAAGTTTCTAAATATCAAAGTACACCTACTAATAGAATTATTAGTAATAATTTAATTGGTACAGGTGGAGATCAAATTGGTGGAGGTGGTTATTTCTCAACTGTAACAAATCCTGTATCTACAATGAGAGTTGTATCTAATAATTTAAGTGGTAGTATGGCAAGTGCAGGAGGTGCAGGTATGGGAGGTTATATTGCAGAAACAATACAAAATGTACCTACGTATAGACAAACACAAAATTTTGATTATTCTGGACCAATACAAACTGCCAATAGTACTGAAATGACTGCGACAGGTTCAGCTGAAAGAAATATGTATTTTAGAGATGATAAACAAGCATTATTAGAACGTTTGCCACCTACAACTGTTAATGCATTCCAAGGTCCTACACCAGAATCAATGTATTCAATGCATTTAAAAAATTTACCATCTACTATGATGATGCAAGGCGGATCATCAAATACAACAGATTATTTATCATTTTCTTCAAAATTAAAAAATATTCAAATTCCAAGCACTTATCCTAATTTTGATCCAGCCTCTATGCTTTATGGTAATCCATATGTAAATAATATTGCATTACAAAGTATACCTAATATTGAAAATCCTACAATTGGATATGCAGGTATTAATAGTGGTTTAAATAATAATACAAATACTAATGGATTTTTTTATCAACGATCAGAAGATCAATTAAATTAACCAAATAATAAAAAAATTTATAGACTAAAAAAAATAAAATAATATATATATATATATATATATATATATATATATATAATGTCAAGAAATAGTGAAAATTATTATAGAAATAAAAATAATATAAGAGGTGGTTCTAGATATGGTTATTGTATGGAACAATTAGAAAAAAATATTCGTGAATTGAATAATGATGAAAGTAAAAGAGCTACACCTGAACTAATAAAGGATGCAATAACTGTTACAAAAGTTGAAGATAAATATACAGATCACCCAAAAGGTGAAATATGTGATCCTGGAGTATATACAAATTATAGCAATGAAATTAAAAAAGTATATGGTATTAGTGTAGGAGGAAATAATAGATACAATGGTGGTCATGACAGATACGATGATAGACATAACGGGGGTTATGATGTAAGAGGTGGTTCTAGATACGGTGTTTGTATGGATATGTTGCATAAAGAAATAGATACAATAAATCCGAGTAGTACTACAGTATCAAAAGGAGTTATTATGGATGCAATAGATAATTTAGCAATACAAGATAAATTTCATCCTCATCATGGTGAACAATGTAATCCTAGTAAATATCCAGAATATAGAAATGCAATTACAAAAGAATTTAGTCAATTTGGAGTTAATCTAGGTGGTTATAATAGATATACTAGAGGTGGTTATGATAGATATACTAGAGGTGGTTATGATAGAGATTATTATCCTAATAGCATGCATGGAGGTGCATTAGGAATACTTAGAGATGAATTAGGAATTAAAATAATGAATAATTTAAGAGACGAAATTTTACAAATAGAATTATAATTGATAATTTTTCACCCAATAAATAAATCTTTTTTGACTACCTTCATATAATTCTTCTTTTATTATTTTATTTCCGTGTATATCCTCAGCCTCATTATAGACAAAAAAATCTCTATTGAAATCAGATGGTAATTTATCTTTTTTTGTGATAATTTTAGATTGAATTGCAGATTTTTTATCAAATTGACCCCAAGTTAATACTTTTGAATTATGAAAGATTAATTTTAATTCTGCATCAGATAATTTATTAACTTTTCTAAATGGTGATATTTTAGACATCCATAAAATATCAGCACGCAAATAATTACCAATACCAGCAATTGTTTTTTGATCCATTAAGACAATACCAATTACTTTATGTAAGTTTTTACTTTTAGTTATTTGTTGATGAAAAATAGTATAATCTACATCCATAATATCTGGACCAATACTATTTAATTTTTTATTTAATTCTAGTTCATTATCTATGACTTTTAATGTACCAAATGAAAGAGTATCATAAAAATACATTGATCCATTATTTGTTACAAATTCAACATTCAAATGTTTAATAGATGTAGACATATATGTATCAATACTGTCTTTATTCAAATATTCTAATATAATTGGATGTTCAAATTTACTATTTTCTTTATTCTTTTTATAAATCCAACCACCTGATAATCCAAGGGTACTAAATAGATATAAATTATTAGAAAATATCATATACAAAAATTTTCCTTTTGTTTTAACATCTATTAACTTAATAGGTAAATTTTGTTTTAATTTATCATAATTTTCAAATGGTTTGTGTTTTTTATATCTACCGTTAAGAATATTAATATGTGTTATATTTTTATTTTTTATTTTTGATAATAAAAAAATAGCATATTGTCTAACTTCATTTATTTCTGGCATACAATTATTTTGTTTAAATTATTTTGTTTAAATTATTTTATTTTAATTATTCAAATTTGTGTGTAAATTTAGCATAATTATCAGGTTTGTGTTTTTCAACTGAAATTACATCTCTAGCCCATGTTCCAACTAATTCCATATTAGTTCCATAATAATCACCACCACCTCTCCCATTACCTTCTGCAGTAAGAATAGGTAATGGATGAATATTATCATAATTTGTTTTATCAATATATAATTTTTTTGTATGATTAAGAATGTATATATAATCATTACTAATTTTTGCGGATGAAAGTATTGCTTTATTATTTTGAGTCTCTGTAATTGTATATAAATTATCATTTAAATTTGGTTCATTATCTGCATAGTCACCAGCCCAAACAACACGTGATTTATAAAACATACCTTCAGGTGATAATAATGATTCAACTATAGCTACAAAATCATTATCTATGTATGAATGTTCCGTTAATTTTGAACCATTATTACCTGTTGGTTCTATAAAACACCTTATAATTTCATAAATATCTAAATTATTTTCAGCTAACAAGATAACTTTGTAATATTGTCCCATTTTATATATATTGATAATATAAATAAATAAATATATTATCAATTTTTATTGATTTCTTTGTATTTTTTCTAAAAGTTTTACAAGTGTTACAAGATCATTATAATTTGGAAGTACTCTCTGTCCAGGTTTTGATAATTTTTTACGGGCATACTCTATCGCAGTTTTGTAGCCTACTACATTTTGACCTATATTTACATTTGCATCTCTTTTTGCTAATTCTATTCCAATATCATATTTATCATTATAAATCGACCACATTAATGGTGAAAATATATATTTATCTATAAAATCAATATCTGATCCATAATTAAGTAATTCTTTAACAATATCTAAATTATTACTTTGAATAGCACTATATAAAGGATTTGTATTATATGTTTTACCATTAATATCAGCTCCATGTTCAAGGAATAATCGAAAAATATTTATAGAGTTTTTATGACTATAATATATACATGCATGCATCAATACATTTTCATCATTATTATTACTTGCATTAACATTAGCTCCATAATTGAGTAATAGTTTAATAATATTTTCATAACCATATTTAGATGCAAATATTAATGCAGTATTACCACCTGAATCTTTAATATCTACACTTGCTCCAAATAAAAGTAATTCATTCATAATATCTAAATTATTAATTAGACTAGCATAATGTAAAGCGGTAAGACCATATTTATCTTTACTTTCAATATCAATACCATTATTAATTAAAATACGTAGAATAGTTAAATTTTTCTTTTTAGTAACTAGAATTAAAAGTGGCATATATTCATCTGATAAATTAATATCATGTCCTTGTTTAATTAATCTTATTACATTTTCTTCATCATTATTATTACATGCATTATATAATTCATTTGGTATAAATACATTAGTTGGCCATAATACTATAGTTTTATCATCTGATCCAGATACAAATCGTCCGTCAGATAAAATAGATATATTATTTATTTTATTATTATGTTGTGATATTTCTTTAATAGATGTACCACTTTCTATATTCCATATTCTTATGAAACCATCATTTGAACCAATTAAAAATTTATTATCTAATCCACATATATATATTGCATTATCACCATAAGGATTATCTATTTTTTTTATACTTGTACCAGTATCTATATCCCATATATATATATAATCTGTATCTATAGATAATATATTTGTATTTAATTTACACATGCATAATATTTTTGCATCATGCTTAAGAATTTTTTGTACTTCTTGTGCTAATTTAGTACGTATATCTATCTGTTTAGAATAGGCGATAGCCATCAATTCTGAATTTATATTACATATAGAATTAAACTTCACATATTTTTGTATACATTGCTCAGTATTACTAAACCATATTCTTACATTATTTTTTGTGAAATAATAATTATCATTATTATTAGTTACAGATGCATATAATCCATTATCCAAATAACATACTTTTATTACAGGGTAATCATGTGGGATGACTAATAGACATTGTTTAGTTTCTAATGACCATATTCGTACAGTATTATCATTTGACCCAGTTGCTATTTGTTTATTTGGTAATCTACATATACTATTTATTGAATCAGTATGTCCGCCTAAAGCACCTGCAGAATCTTGATTTAATAATAATATACATTTTCCATTTTGATTCCATCCACGTATAGTTTTATCTTTAGAACATGACAAAAATCCAGTTGGAAATACAGATATATCTGTAATTGCATCAGTATGATCATTTAATACTATAATTTTATCAGAGAGAGAGAGAGAGACAACACCTTTAGATCCACCATCTTGATTAAAGATATAATCTTGACTAAACATATATAATATTGATAAAAAAATTAAAGATTTTTATTAAATTAATATTTTATTGCAATCGATTAATTACGATTACTTTACCATTTATACGAACAGTAATCGGACGGTTAAGATCCATTTTCTCATTTGTTGCACTTGCTCCATAACCCGCAGCAAGTGGCCCTTTTGGAACGTTTACATTTGTTTTATTATTAAGATCATTAAATGCGGTTCCACAGATGCGAGAATAAGCAGATGATAGAAATTGTGGGATACAGCAGTTTTTAAGATCATTTGTTTTTTTAATATCAAGTACAAACAAAACATTCAACCAAGTAGTTAATTTAATATTTTTCCACAATGGAACAATATGACTTACAGTTACCCATTCTTGACTAATACCAAAGTTATAATCAAGACTTTTATTAGTAAATATCCAAAAATGAGGAACAGTACATTTTTCTTTTGGAAGAGTAGTTGTAGCAAGATACATTGAAGAAGGATTTTCATTTTCATTTTTAATTTCAATAATTGCTTGATTAGATGCTGCAAATTTAAGAAGATCATCAACAGTTTTAATATTTGAAAAGGTAGCTTTCTCTGCAAATGTCTTAGGTTTAGCCGCAACAGCCTCCAGCTGCTTAGCAAATCCATACATAGAACTACTACTATTTGGTTTAATAACAGTCACCATATTAGGATGATATAATTCTAGTTCACTCAATTGCATAACAGTATTTGTAAACTCTTCCAAATGTTCAATCGCTTTAATAACTTGACCAGCGCGCGGCTCTGCAGTTGGACGCTGATAATTTCGAGGATCCAGGCGAGCCTTACAGAGTTTAGCCATTGCATCCTCATCATGTGCATCTTTCATTAGATCAATTAGCTGTTTTCCTGTTTGACAAAAAAATGCAACAGCACAGTCATACATGTCATTACCAATTGGAGAATTAATAAGATAAGGAATTAAAATTGTATACTTCTCCTTATCTGACATCCATGAACATGATTTTTTTCCACGAGTAGTAAAATCAGTAACAATAGACATCAGCCAACGAGTTGCTGGTAGAAATGTTTTTCCATATGTAACATCATCAAGAATTTTAACTAAAAGTTCAAAAGAGTCAATACCCTGTTCAATAGCAGAATCTACTAGAGAAATCATTTGTCCACGTGTAATATAACGAGAAATTACTGCTTCATAAAGATGGATTGTAGCTGCTGAAAGAGACGGACTTGATCGATCACTTTCAGGAATTACTTTAGCCCAATGATTAAAACCTCCAGTAGACAATTCATAATAAAATAGAGATTCATTATTGATGATTTTAATACCAGAAATTGGAGTAGTACATGCACTAGCGCTAATATCATGTAACTTTTTATAATAACTATAATTAGGATCTGATGGATCAATCAAAGAAAGAACCTCATCTGAAAAGAAAATTTGTTCATTAAGATCGCTCCAATGATATAAATTCCGAAGACGATCACCACAATAATAACATTTATGTTGCTCCTTACCAAGTGCAAATGCTTTTTTGTCAGAAGAACTGTCATGTGTATGACTAAAAATAATTGACACCGTATGACCATCTTTATTAGGAAATTTAAATGGATTGATTTTAGCAGAGGATTGTAGTTTATAAATATCATTTGTTGTAAGATCGCAGCTAGCACCGCCGCCACCGCCGCCACCGCCACCACCGCCAGCACTCCTAATCGGGATAAACTCTTGATAGCTCATGGTAGTTATCTGAATACATAATTTTTATGAATTGATATAATATTAAATTTTCAATTTTTTATAATAATTATATAAACATTTTTATAAATATTATTATAAGTGAAAATAATATGGGAGGCGGTATTTTACAAATAGCGGCAAATAGTGCCACAGATCCTATTTTTAATGATACAAATTATACCTTATTTTTAGCAGTATATCATAAATATACACCATTTAGTATTCAAGATTATACATTAAAATTATCCAGTCTTAGTGATTTTGGAAAAAAATTAGAAGTAAATATACCCAGAGTAGGTGATTTACTTACAGATATGGTATTGACAGTAGAATTACCCGAAGTAGTAGGTGAATATATATTTACAAATCAAGCTGATTATCTAAATAATTTAAAAAATCAATATACTTTCAGCATAATGAATGATACTGAACAATATAATGAAAATTTATATAAATTAAATTTAGGTAATAATATTAATGCATATTTAGTTAGAGATAGTCAAATTGGAAAATATCAATTAATGTTACCATTATTAGATGCTACAATGTTTTTAACATCTGGTAAAACACAAAAATATGATTTAACATCATATTTAGAAAATAATTCACAATTTTTTGATAATCAATATAATTTACATGTTATTAAAAATTTAGCATATGCATTAGATACAAATATATCAAATATTGATTATATTAATTATTCATTTCAGGATAAAGAATTTTATTTTTTTATAGCAAATTTACTTAATATTAAAAAAATTGATCCATCATATGAAATAACTTATTATAATGATTGGGAAACAAAATATTATGATACTGTAAAAAAATATATATTACGTAGACCAGAAATAATAGCATTGAATACATTTATTGAAAATATGAATACACAAATAACAAATTCTATTCAAATTAATAATTATATATTTAATTATCCTAGTATATTTTCATTACCTCCATTAGCATACCAATATGATATAACATTACCAATAACTGTAGATAAAAATTACTTTGTTCCATATATAGAATTTGAATCAGTAACAAATAATAAAAATTATTTATTAGATTGGACAGTATCATTTTTTTCTATATTTAATAAAAAATATGTATTAATAAAACGTACTGGAACAATTATAGGCGCAGCAGTTATTAATAAAATTATTGATACAAATCCTATTCGATTTATATTAAGACCATTTAAACATAATTTATCCAATAATTTATTAAATAATAATAATTATCAATTATTTGTATATTATGGATTTACTAATTATCAAAATGAACCAAAAAATTTAGCAATAATTCAATCATATAAATTAAATATTAATCAATTACATGAATTTGTTTTAGACAGATCTATTGAAATTTCTGTAGGATCTATTATTATTATCGGTATTAATTCTACTGAAAAACCATATAATAATTTTAATCAAATTTATGGTATATTTAAAGTAAATCAAGTAATAAAATCATTTTCAACAATAGATCAATTTACAGAAACTAATTTTAATACTATTTTAAGTGCAACACCAATAGAATTTGATCAAATTTTATCAACAGATACTATTTTATTAAATACAACAACATCAATTACAACAAATACTTTTTATTCAAATTATAATAATACCCTCGCATCAACATATACAACAGAAAATTTACTTGAAATATTAAAACAAACTATATATACTGATGTAAGTATATCTGCATTATTAGAAACATCAATAAATTCTGTATCTCAAAATTTATTAAATGAAACAATTAATACAACTGATTTTGTATTAACATCTGATATAATTCCTACATTACAAAATAATGTTCAAACTTATATTTCAGACAGTTATGATGTATTATTTAACTATCTTACAAAAATTTATTATAAAACAGTAATAAAATCAGATGTAAATCAGGATTATTTAAATAATGTTTATTTTAAAGTTAATTATGTTGTAACTAATAATTTATTTGAATTTAATGGTGCAGGTATTAGTAATTTTGCAAATATTATAAATGGTATGTTTAGATATGAACAATATATAATAGATATGATTAATATTAGAACAAATAATGATGATAATTATATTGCACCATTATCATATACTAATTTTTTAACAAGTTATATAATTAATCAATATCAAATACTATCTCTTAAATATAGTAATGAATGGAGTGCATCTATATTAAATAATAATCAAAATTTTATTACATTTATTGATCAAAATTACAGTGATAATTTAATTAAAATTATTAATTATACTCAAGCAGGTAATCCTAATGGATTACAAACTATTATATCATATTATACTGATTCATTTACATTTACAAAAAATGATTTAACTAATTTAACGATAACATTTAAACAAAAAGATTTTAGCATAGCTAACATTAGTAATTATTATTACAAAACATATACAATACCATTAAATATAATAACAGTTAATAACACAGATGATTCTATTACATTTGATATGACTAAATTAATTGCAAATATTCAAAATTCATTTAATATGCAATTTATTGATATAAATAGTACAGTATTTACATATACTACAAATACTGGAACAGGACAATTAAATGTAATTAATATTAGTACATATTTAGATGACTATGAAACAAAATTAATTCCAATTATAAATAGTACTGCTCCTATTACAACTCAATTATATGGTAATAACATATTATTAGATTATATTAATAGACAAAATGATTTAATGTTTGGATTAATGAAAAATTATGAAATATCTAGAAAAAATATTTCTAGAAATGGTGGTACGTTATATTCAGAATATCAAGAAGATACTATTGATCAAACACCATTATTAACAGATAATAAATATTTACTTAATTTCTTATCAGAACAATATTATCCAAGATTTTTATATTCTAAACAACTACAATTATATCAAAATATATATCAAAAAGTAAATGAATTATCTCAAAATTTTGAAACCGAACTATCATCTATTTATTTTTTAAATAATATCAATTATGAAAGAACCGATGGATACAATTATTTAAATAATTCTCAAGGTAGTATTCCATATTTAGATCCAAATCAAATTCCAGTAATATTAAATCCACCTGAATATTCATATAATTTATTAGATATTGTATCAAAACATAATACAATAAGTACACCACAATTATTTTCATTTATGCATTATTTAGAAGATTTAGAAGAACATAATAATTCATTTGCACAAAAATCATATTTACAGGATTATTGGAATACATTATTAACACAATCTAATTTTTCAACAACAAATAAAAATAATTATTTTGCAGCAATATCTGAAAAAGATGATGCATTATTAATTTATTATATTTATAAATATTTGACTGAATTATTATCCTTATGGGGTGATTTATATAATTTTCCTGTAAATTTAGATCAAACATATTTTCAAACTATTTATCAATTATCACCACAAATATTAGGTACATTATTATATAATACATTTTTTAATGTAATGAATACAACATTATTCACTGATGAAAATACATATACTATTTATGAATCATATAATTCTATTATTCAAGGTTCTGAAGAATTATATACATATTATCATTATTTTAACATAAGAGACATGTATAATATTCCAGATAATACAAATTTTAATAATGATTCTGATAATATATTAAGAGAAATATCATATGTATTTCAAGTAACAACTAGATTATTAGCCAAATACAAAATTAATGTTGTCCAAAAAGAAGGATTAGCATTAAGTAATTATCCAATTGTAAATATTATTCATGGATCAGGTAAATTAGTTAAAATAATATTAGCTACCGATCAATATAATATTAATACTACAGATACAAATTTTAAATCATCAATTGCCTATCCAACTGGTTATTATGTAAGTGATTATTATAAATTATTTAATTTATCAATACATTATGATTTCCAAAAATACTTATTCTTTGCTGGATATGGTGGTATTTTAAGAGATAATCAATATCCACAAAAAACATTAGCAAGTTTTTATACAAAAATAAATAATTATATTACAACCAATATAAATACAATTGATTTTGCATTTTTCTATGCAAATCAATCTGGTGCATATTTACCTAATATGGAAGGTCATATAGTTCAAAGTTATCAAGCATGGATTCAACGAGGTGCACAACCATATTTCTATTATTATAATTTATTAAGTCAGTTTTATGATATGATGTATATATATTCAGGAAGATCATTTATTTCTGAATATTATACCGATTCAAATACAACAACTAAATATAATAACAGACCTGATATAATTCAAGGAATACCAATATATGCTAATCGTATGGCATATGGAACCAGAGATAATATTGGTAGATTAAATGGAGTTAGTATGAGATATAACTTTTTAGATCAAAGATTATATGGTATTGATAATAATTTTAAAAATACAACAACACAAAATTATAATACAAACCAAGATCCAATACAAATTATTAATATATTAAATACATTAAATCAACGATTCACTGATCATCAGGAATATTTGGTATTAATTAAAAATTCAATGAATATAATTACTCCTTATCCAATTATAGATAATTATTCTAATTTATTAACTATTTTCAAAGTAAATTCAGTAAGTATGTTTGATTTAGATATTTATAATAACTGGAATAATTTTTTATTAAATTATTATTCAATTAATAATTACAGATATTCTTCAATTATAACTGGTATGTCTAAAACAATTGATTTATATAATAATATGTCATCTGCTACATTAGATATGTCATCTCTTGGTTATGAATTATATAATTTTGTGAATAATTTTAATGCACTAAACCAACGTAATTTTGGAGATTCTATTATGTTACGATATGAAAATGCTACATTTTATAATCATTTAATAGATGAATTAAATGAGTCATTAAGTAATTTAACATATTTTTCTGAAAAAACTAATTTTAATAATGATGTAACATATTGGAATACAAATTATTCTTTAATTAAATTGGATTTTCTTGATATATCAATAAATAAATTATTTAGTTTATATCAATCTGATATAGCAGTATTCAAGCAATTATTTACAAGTATATTGAATTATAGACAAAAAAATGTATCAACTACATTACAAACAGCGCAACAAATAAAATTGTATAATGATTATTATTCTATTAATGATGTAACATCTGTAACATTTTATGACAAATTTTTTAAATTTAATTCAAGTATAGATTATAATTTAATTCCATTAATTTATCATGATATATATACTATTCAAAATGCAAGTCACACTGTTGTATTTTATTTAAATTATTTATATTCATTTTTAAATAATACATCAAGTAAACCAAATATTGCAGATTTTGATGATCCAACACTACCAATTAGTTATTATTTTCCTAAATATTTATCAACTGGTATTGATTATTTTTTAGCAAATTTCCACCAATTAAAATATGATTCTGCTGCATTTTATCCATATAAATCAGTTCCTGCAAATGTAACATTATATGATGGCACAATAGTATCAAGACCTAAATCATTTATGTATGTATTTTTATTAATGAAAATTCAATATAGAAATTATTTCTATTCTACTGTAGATAATGCATATTTATATATTAATACAGTTGATGTTGATAATAATCCAGTAAGAAGAATTACAGGATTAAATACATATACTGACTATCCTGATATTACTACAGATGTAACTACTTTTGATACATTAATTGATACTATAGCAGTAAGTGGATCAATTGATCATTTACAAAATATTAAACATCCATTCTTTGTAAATAAACATGTTGATAATTTATTATTTATAAAAGATTTATTAAGTGATTTATCTAGTGTTCCTGATAATGCTGCAATTAATACTAAATTAACACACAATGATAATTATATAGAATTTTTAAATGAAAAAACAATTGTTACAAATTCATTTGATAATAATGGATTAATATTTGGTCAATATCCTTATACATTAGGTGTATTATCTGATGATAATATAATGGGATTTATTCCAATTATAACACCTGCGGGTACTAATGTTAATGTATATATTGAAGGCAAAATAGAATTACCTAATTTAATTTCAAAAATATATTATTATTTGATATCAGAATGTTTTATATTAAATCAAACTGAATTAATTGGATCTTCTTTCCAAAATACTCCAATGGCATTAGGTAATATTTTAGGACAGCTCACTGCCTTAGAATGGAAAAATGGATTAATAAATTTAATAACTGAATATTTATTTTTATTATTAAAATCAAAGAAAATTATATATCAAAATGGTTTGTATGAACCTTCATATAATGATATTTATAATAGAATAAGAGTAATTAATAATAATGATTCAATTAATGATCTGATTAATATGTATATTAATTCATTATTAAATATTAATATTACAACATATACTGTATCTGAGACTACCCAATATATATATTATAGTAATTATGAACAATTTAAAATACCATCTGTATTTTCATTAACAACACTTAAAAATAATTTTAATTATGCATTATATTATCGTTTAATATTTGCGGTTCGTCAAAGTTTAATTGGTAAATATAATAATTTTAATGAAAGAGTACAATTTCATAATACATATGATTATTGGAAGGAAAATAATATTATATTAATTAATGATTATACCAAAATTACATTCAATAATGAAGATTACATGATTCGTTCTAGTGAAGAAACTAGTATAGTAGCTGGATTAAATTATTATTTAATACATAAAAGAAATGTACCTGTAAATTTATTTACAACTATTATAGATTATATTGTATTAAATATTCAAAATTCAATTACTGGATCATTATCACAAAAATATAATTTTGTAAATTTTAATTTTATTAGAAATGGATATGATGTTACTATGATATTATATAATGTATATTTTACAACACCCGATGAATTATATAATATTAGTATTAATACTGGATCTAAAACAATAACAGCTGAAGTTGCAGTTGGATCAACAGGTGTTCCATTTAGTATTAGTTATAATAATTTACCCTTTGGATATCAATATGATTTTGAAAATGATGCATTATTATATCAACAATTATTGTATCAACCTGATATTACAAATGTATTACAGCCAATGTTTACATTATTTAAAAATATTCAAGATATTAATCAATCCATGGGAATATTAGCATCATATTCAAATCAAAGTTTTTACAGTTTAAATCCAACAAACACCTCAAATTATTATTTTATGTATTTTGCTAATTTTATTGAATCATTTATTTATTATGATTTTACATCTGAAACAGATCCAACAAAACAAGTAAATCCAGTATTTTTACCATCTACTGCTCAACTCGGGGTGAAGACATTATATAATGTAATATTAACAAATTGGTCTGAATTCTATGGTCCATACTATTATGTATATTCTGGAAATAATCCTACTAGTGCAGATTTATTAGCTACAGGTACAACTCAATTTATTAATGGTTCATATATAAGTTCAATTTATATTACATTTAATAATGCAGGGCAGCAATATATTTCAGTAACAAATGCACTAATTGATGCTACCCATCCATATGGTTCAAGTGCAGTTGCAGTTAATGTAATAAATCCAATTACAGTATCTAGTATATCTGATGGAAAATTAGATAACAATTATGCAATTATTACAATTCCCCGTAGTTTTTTAATAAAATTAATTGGATGGAAATCATCTTTTAGTATTACACAATTATATACATTTTTTTCATTAACATTCGATGGTGATAATTTACAAAATGCAGAAGGAACAGCTGGTGTTGCTAATGGTCCATTCACAATTGAATCATATTATGAACCAAATAGTAACGTATTATCATATAGAATTAATGCTATAGTTACATTTTCAGAATCTGAATCATTATATTTGTATGTATCTGATGTAAATAATATTAATGATTTTACTAATGCACAGGTATTTGCATTAATTCCTAAAATTAATGATGCGGAAACAATTAATATTGTTGATGATATTAGTGCTCAATCAAAAATAGCTCAAATTAATAGTTATACAGGATTATTAACGGTACCAAAACAATATACAGTTACATTACCGTATTGGTCAGATAATGATAGAATTACACAATTATATGTATATTTTGCAAATAATCCAAATGGATTAAATTTAGGTAATGATATTGAAGAAATTAATGTACCGCAAACACGTGCAACTATTACAAAAATAAATAATTATCATTATTTATCGTTTACAGCTGGATTTAAAAATTTGGGTAACAATTATGTATATTTAACATATAATGAAATATCAGTTAATAATCCATATGGATCTCTACCTGTAAATTTCTTAATAAATCAATTTAGTCCTATTGTTACAACTAGAATAGAAAATGTAACAGGTATTGTCAGTCAATATATTGCAATAATTAATAAATCAACAACCTATACAATAACATTAGGTAATTGGCAGACATATCCAGGAGTTAATAAATTATATGTTTATACTAGAAATATAACATCACCTGATATATATACAAATTATATTCCTATTAATAATTTACCTGATCAATCATATAATATTGTTGGTAATACTGTATCTTTTACTACGACTTTTACAAATATTTCACAATTATATATGTATGTAACATATAATAAAATATCCAGTACGTATAATTTTGGTGAAGGTTTGTTAAATGTGCAGATTAGTAATCCACCTGGTAGTTTAATAAATTTTAATTATATTGATGTAATTAATCCATTTTCTACAGATTATATTGAAAAGACAGTAACTACATTTGAAACAAATGATATAATAATACATGTTAATAATTATTCACCAAATTATAATATTTATTTATCAGTACCAAATCAATTATATATATTTTTAGGATCATCTAATAGTTCATCTAGTATTTATACATCTGGTACACCTATTGTCTTTGATATTAATTATAATTTAACATATTCATTATATACAACCAGTATTAGTCCAGTTTATATATTTATATCTGATAATATTACTTATGGAAATGGATTAATTGCATATGGGGCGGGAAAATTAGATAGTATAATAGGTCCTGTGAATGGTATTTTAAATAACCCTTCATTTGTAATTATTAATAAAGCGCGACAATTTTTAATTACATTAACCAATTGGGATGCAAGTTATGCAACTAGTGCTAATATTACTAATTTAAATGTATATTTGGATGAGACTATTATTCAGAATTTAGGAAATTTTCCTATATCTAAACCAAATAATTATGTATTAAATTTTACAACTACCGTTACAGTACCAGTTGATACATATGATGTATATATTAAAAATAATAATAATTTAGATCAACAAATTACAAATTCATTACCAGTTGTAAATCAAATTAATATTGCATCATTAATTCCTGCTACAACCCCAGTACCAACATATACTAATATTAATTATACTGGAACAATTGGTAATTGGAATACATTATTTGGAACACAATTATATTTATTTGCGGGTCAAACAATAAATAATACAACTCCTGTACTTGCTACTGTAAATATTGATCAAGATGGTAATTTTTCATTTACAGTGCAAGTTAAACAATATAATTATACTAATTTTGCATTTGCAGATGCAACAAATTATAGTAATGGATATTTACAAACTGGAAATTCACAAATTAATACTATAATTGGTCCAATAAATGGACAATTTGATGTTCAATCATATGTATTTAATGGTGTTGCAAGTGATTATTCTATTTTATTAGAAAATTGGGATCCTACATATAATATTAATACAGTATATGTATATTTTGTAGATTCTGGGGATAATTTATTATGGAATTATGGTGGTAAATCTGTAACATTAATAAATAATAAATATTATTTAAAATTTAATACAACTATTACAGGAATAACTGAAGATTCATATACTGTTTATATTTCAAACACAGCTTATGGGGTAACTGAAAATAATTTATTTTTACAAACATTAACAACACCGATATATGTAGTTACACAAATTGGATTAGGTTATATTAGCCCAACTCCATATCCATTTGCTACATATACATCTACATTATTTACAGGACAAATTACTAATTGGGTACCCTCATCATTTCCATCAAATATGTATTTATGTTATACTTTATTATCAGATAGCTCATATAATACAGCAATTGTTAATGTAGATAATACTGGATTATTTACGTATACTGCATCTATTAATACATTACCAGGTATTTTTGTAGGAATATCAGATAATATTGTATTTGAAAATGGTTATATTAAAACAAATCAAATAACATTAAATAATATTATTGGTCCAATAAATGCACAATTAACAACTAGTCCATATGCAATTTTTAATAAATCAAGAACATACAATATTGTATTAACTAATTGGAATTCAAGTTATAACATAAATCAATTATATATTTATTTAGGTTCAGATATTAATACTAGTGTATATAATTATGGTATTAAGAATATTCAATACAATGGTACTAACTATTATATTAATTTTACTGAAACTATTACAGGAATAGATCAAGATATTTATAAAATATATTTAGCAAATACAATAATAGATCCTACTGTTAACCAATATATATCTGATTTTAGTATTGCGGATAATATAATTATATCTGATATTACACCAGATCCAACACCATTAAAGACATATACATCAACTACATTTAATGGTCAATTAGATAATTGGGTTACATTATATCCGAGTACATTAAAATTATTTTATACTATAATTAGTAGTGGTAATACAACAAGAGTGCCTGTTTCAATTAATTCAAATGGTACATTTTCATATATTAATTCAGTAAATACAGTACCTGGTGTTAAATTATCAATATCTGATGCAAATACATATGGTACTGGATATATTGAATCTAATGAATATACTGTAAATGCAATTATTGGTCCTGTAAATGCAGTATTAACAACTAATAAATATGGAATTAATAGTAAAAATACGAGTTACAATATTGTATTAACAAATTGGAATGCAAGTTATACTCAAACACAATTATATATTTATTTAGGTTCCAATATTAGTACAGTAATAAATTCATTTGGATCTAAAACAATACAATTTAATGGTACAAATTATTATATTAATTTTTCTAGTACATTTACAGGTATAGTACCAAATGTATATAATTTATATTTATCAGATCAAGATCCTACAGGTATTGTAACACCTAATGTAAATCAATTAATTACTGATTTTAATGTAGCTGATAATATTTTAATTTCATCTATTACACCAAATCCAACACCATTCAAGACATATACATCAACTACATTTAATGGTCAATTAGATAATTGGTATTCTACTTATTATCCTAGTACATTAAATTTATTTTACACTGTAAGTAGTAATAATAATATAACTAAAGTACCAATTAATATAAATTCCAATGGTTCATTTTCATATACTAATTCAGTTAATACATTACCAGGTGTAACATTATCATTATCTAATGGAAATACATATGGTACTGGCTATATTGAATCAGATGTAAATACTCAAACTGCAATAATTGGTCCAATAAATGCTACTATTTCCACAAATAATTTTATTATAAATAAAACAAAAACAAATTTTACGATTAATTTAATTAATTGGAATGCATCATATAATATATCCAATTTGTATGTATATATTAATCAAGGATTCACCCAAGAATCATATGGTAGTCAATCAATATATTTAGATACTGATTTAATATATAAGATTAAATTTAATATAACCCCAACACTAGCAATAGGTGTATATTCAATGTATATTAGTGATACTGATCCAACAGATACTTCATATGCAATTAGACAATCCATATCAACATCAATAAATATTGTAAATCAAATTTCTATTAATTCAATTACACCTGTTGGATCATTTAATACATATCAAAATACTACATTTAACGGCGAATTAACTAATTGGAATGCATCCTTTAATAGTACACAGATGTATGTTACATATTATTCTAGTTATAATAATCAATATTATAATCAAACAATTACTATTAATCCAAGTACCTATTCATTTTCATTTACATACAATCAAATATATAAATCTAATTTTAATATATTTATCACTGATAATGTAAATTTAGTATTTGGTAATGGATATATTGAAGCACCTGTATTTACTATTGTTGCATCAGATATTAATATTGGGTATACTAATACACAATTTAATAATCCGTTTATTATTCAAAATAAATCATCAACATTAAATTTTACATTAAATAATTGGAATCCAAGTTATAATATAAGTTCATTATATATCTATGTTGGTACTAGCATTTTTACACCAATATTAACATTTGGTCAGAGATCAATTGTCAATAATACAATTACAATTACAGGAGTAACAATATCATTAAATGTATATACATATGGAATATATTTATGTGATGAATATCCACCTAATGCACCATTTTTAGTAAATGATAGGATTAATAATAATTTAAATATAGTAAATCAAATATCAGTTAATTCATTAGTTACAAATCCAGTAAATGTATCAACATATACAAGTACTAATTATAGTGGTACAATAAATAATTGGTTATCATCATTATTTCCTCCATCATTAAATGCATATTTAGGATCTAATTTAGTAAGTTTAACAAATATTAATAATTCTGGTAATTTTAATTTTACATCAGCTAATTCAATAAATTACAATACTGATACAATTAAATTTATAGATACATTAAATTATTTAGAAACTCCTGGATTTTCATTTGCTACAAAAATTGGTAATATTAATTCATCTGTAGTACCTTCAATTTATACAGTTAATCAATCAACATTATATAAAATTACTTTAACTAATTGGAATACAAGTTACAATATAACTACATTATATGTATTTAGTGCAATTGATACAAATTTTAATAGTTTAGCATATATTGGATCATATACTGTAAATAATACAAGTAATGTATTTTCAGTATCATTTTCAAATACCTTTTCTACAGCAGGTCCATTTTATTTTGTAGTATCAGATGTTAGATACCCAACCAATAATCCATCTTCAAATTATGAAATATTCCAAACAGTTAATACCCCAATTTTATCTATAACTACAACATTTATCCCTATTATATTTCAAACACCTGTAATTATATCAAATCCAACAAATATAACAAACTTATTAATGTGGTATGATGCTAATGAAATTGATGGTACATATTTAAATCAACCCAATAATAGTAGTAATATTACACTATGGAAAAATAAGGTTGGATTAACAAATTATAATTTATCAAATGTAAATAATTATGCAGTGTATAAGACAAATGGTATATCTAATTTAAATTCAATCTATTTAAATAATACTGGATTAACGGCATCGGTACCAACAGGGACATTTAGTTCTGCCTTATCTGTATTTATTGTATATAAAAATATTAATACAATTAGAACGACTGCCGCGCTATTTTATAGAACAAATAATTCTAATACAGCATTACCTATTAATATATTTAATAAAAATCGTGTATTTAGTAATGGTAGTCAAACTAACACATATAATGCTGGTTATGATGTTAGATCATCTTCTTCTAGTATATTTTATTTTAATGCAAATAGTAGTAAATCATATAATGAATATATTAATGGTATACTTGGAACTAATATTAGTAATACTACTTATTATTCAGATACAGGTAGCAAAATATCTATTGGTATAGATGGAACTAATTCTGGTACTGCAGGACTAGTTGGTGATATTTCTGAAATATTAATTTATACAAGAGCATTAAATGATACAGAACGTCGAACAATCGAGGGTTATCTTGCATGGAAATGGAATTTAATAACAAGTTTACCTAATTCTCACCCGTATTCATATTTAAATCAATCTTTTACAAGTACATATATTGGTATATCAACACCATATGAAGTATTATTAACTGGATATGTACCTAATCCTAGTATAACATCTTTTTACATTAGATATAATACAAATATTAGTAATCCAATTAATTTAGTGTTAATAGATAATGTTCCAATAATCCAAGATGAAAAAAATAATTATATTGTTAAATTTAATGCTCAATTTCCTAGTACAAATACATATTATATATATTTAACTGATATTAATGGTAATATTTATAAAAGTATAACAACACCAATTAGTGTAACTGATGCATCTAGTTTAATTACATTAAATACAGCAACATCTACAGTAAATATTAATACTGTATTAAAAATAAATTTAACTGGATGGAGTTCATTATTTAATATTAAGACAGTTGGAATTTATTATTCTATAAGTGATAATGATCCAAATCCTGTTTTTATAACAACTACAAATATTGATTATAATTCTTCAAATAATACATATTCAGCAAGTTTCTTTGTAACTATTAATAATAGTGGATATTTTTACGTAATAGGCAAACAAAATGATATTACTATAGTTAAAAAATCAATTAATATTACAATAAATAGTACAAATGTATTAACTCCAACATCAACTAAATATACAAATTATGTATTTGATCCAAAAACTATAACTGGTTTAACAGTATGGTTTGATGCAAATAATGTAAATGGTTCATATTTAAATCAACCTACCGTTAATACTCCAATTAATTATTGGAGTGATAAAAGTGGTAATGATTATAATGCATCTGGAGGAGCTACAGATCAAGTAAATTATGTAGTAAATGGTATTAATAGTTTACCAAGTATTCAATTTATTAATGATAGTTTTACATGTGATACACCATTGGGAACCTTTACATCTGGAATAACAATTTTTGTAGTATATCAATATATAGGGACTCCTGGTAATTCAACATTAATATCCCGTCTTAATAATGGAATTAGTAGTCCAATTAATATAAATAGTACAAATAGAAAGATAGGTAATGGTACAAATGAAAGTACATTGCAATCACCTACTAATATAAGTAGTAATACAATACCGAGTGTTTTTTCTGCAAATATAAATGCATCTTCTTTAACATATCAAGAATCAAATAATTATTTTAATGTATTAAATAGTGATATTGTATACTGTGGTGATACTGCTGAAACATTAAATATAGGTCCTTTTAATGGATATATAAGTGAAATATTAATTTTTAATAAATCATTATCTGCATTACAACAATCTCAAATTGAGGCATATCTTGCATATAAATGGAATTTACAGATTTATTTACCTATTTATCATCCATTTACATCGTTAATAAATATTACATTTACACCATTATTAATTAATACATTGGGATTATGGATGGATGCAAATAATTCATCAAGTTATACAATTAATTCAAATAATATAACCCAATGGAATGATGCATCATATTATAAAAATGTTGCAAATAATACTAATATTGGTCAAATTACACTTGATTCATTAAATGACAAGCCAGTATTAAATTTTCAATATAGTTCAATGAATTTTGTAAATCCAAATATAATAGCAAATCAACAGAATGTAACGTTAATGTTTTTAATATATGTACCTACTGGAGCGATAAATTATAGTCCATTTCAAAATCAATCAAACAATGAATTATTTCCAGATAGTGATGGTGATATATATACACGATTTGGTATTAGTTATACAAATATTGGTAGTTTACCAACTGGATGGGTTATATACACGGTAGTAACATCATATAATACAAATACGACTAATTTTTACATAAACGGAGAAAATATATACACTGGTGCCTATAATAATACATATATATCAAATACATCTGGATGGTCAATTGGTAGTATGAATGCAAAATTAGCAGAAATGTTAGTATTTAAAGATACATTATCAGATGATATGAGAATATTAATGGAAGGCTATTTAGCTAATAAATGGGAAGTTACAAATTTATTACCTATTAGTAGTCCTTATAAAAATGCTGCACCTACATTAAATGATTATAATAATATAGTAAATGGTCCAATTGTATTAAATTTAGATGCAAGTAATAATAGTAATTTTACATTTGATGGTTCTAATAATATTCTAACATGGCAAGATTTATCTTCAAATAATAATTCATTAACAACTGCTTATGGTAACCCTATTATCCAAGAAAATCCTACGAATGATTTACCAGGAGTGTATTTTAATTATGCATCAATGATACCATCTAATTTAACACAAATGGTAATTAATAGTACCAATATAAGTATTTTTACTATAGGGTATATAAATAATACAGATAGTAAAGTACGTCCAACTATTTTATCTACATATCAAACAAATTCAATATATAGCTTTTTTATTAGGCAAAATACCAACGTTAATTCTCAAATAGGAATTACATATTATGATGGTCCAACATTAACAAATGAAGTAGTTGGATTATTAAATAATAATTTACCAAATGGGATACAAAATATAAATGTAAATAGTTCAACTACATTAAGTAGAAGTATATATATTAATGGTAATTCTATTACTACATCACATAATAATGCTCAAGGAAATACATATATATCTAATTTTTATATAGGGGGTAATCAAACAGATACAGAGACATTTTTACAAGATAGTTATATTCATCAAGTATTAATATATAATGCATCATTAGATCAAAGTACAAGATATATAATCGAAGGTCAATTAGCTGATAAATGGTCAATTCCAACATCAAATATAGTATCTAATTTAACAAAAATTAATACATATGCGGGTATTAAAACATATACTACAATATTATTACAAAATTGGACACTACCTACATCAACTATATATGTTGGATATAATACAGATTTAAATAGTACTGCTAATTTAATTATAATTGGATCATATACAATTGCTAAATTAAATAATATATCATATATTAAATTTAATTATATATTTCCAACAGCAAATACATATTATATACATTTAGTAAATCAAAGTAATGTTGAATATGCAAGTATTAATAAAAAAGTAATAGTTTCTAATTTAGCTAATATTATTCAAATCTCAAATCCAATTACTATCGCTGATAATAATGTATATAATTTAGAATTAATTAACTGGTCAGATATAGTAAATACAATAGGTTTATATTCCGCCCAAATATATAGTTTTAATGTATATATTAGTCCATCTAATACAGATCCTAATCCAACATTTATTGAAAATGTATTAATTCAATATAATAATTCAATATATACATTACCTATTCCTGGATTATTAAATGCAAATAATAAATATCTTTATTTGAAAACAACTATTAATAATGTAAATATTAATATACCACCAATATTAATTCAAAGTATAAATTTTTCATTATCATGTAATCCTCAAAGTGGATTGTTAAATACTGTAACAACATTTGAATTATCTATTAATAATCTTCCTAGTTTTTATACATTATATCCAACTGTATATTTGTATTATGCTACATCACCAAATTTAACATCAGGTTTAACTTTAATAAATAGTTATAGTGTCCCATCTACTAATATTATATCATTTGATATATCTATATCACAACCAGTAATATATTTTTATTTATTAACTAATAATAATTTTACTGGTATAATTTCATATGTGGGTCCTATTAATTTTATTGACATATCATTGATAACAATTACTTTAGATTCATATGATACTAATACTAATTTTAGAAATATATTATTAAATGAATGGTCATCTAGTATACTAGTTTCATCAATGTATGTATTATCAGGTGTTAATAGTGATTATAGTAGTCAAACATTAGTAACTACAAAATCAATTGAAACATTTGTACCAACAAGTATATATGGATTAAATGCATGGTATGATGCATCTACACTTGATAATTTTATTATTAGTACTAGTATAACACAATGGAATGACAATAGTGGAAATAATAATAATGCTACAAATCCTGATAATTTAAATCCTTCATATGATTCAGTAAACAAAGGTGTAACTTTTACTGGTGGTAAATATTTATATTTACCTTATTGTACTATACCATTTGGTGATGATAATTACTGTATATTTATTGTGTTAACACCAAGTACTAGTACATCTGAACCACAGGCTATCTTATCATCATTTGATCAAATACCACCTAGTACTAATAAGACTAATTCATTTTTTACATATGATAATAAATTTGTACAATCGTGGAATAATGGGTCAGATTTGAATAGTAATGATTATGACATAGATACAAAACAGATTGTATCATTTGAATATATTAGTGGGTCATATAGAACAACGTATATTAATAGAGGGTTCTCGGGGACAGATGTACCCGCACCTAGAAATAGTTCTAAAATGTATAATATGATGGGTGGAATATATGGAAATAATACATTTACAAATTTAATTCATGAAATTTTAATATATAAAAATACGTTGAGTGAAACCCAGAGGCAAAATGTGGAAAAATATTTGGCAGATAAATGGCTAGTTACTACGTAACTGCTAATGCTAATGCTAGTTACTACGTAACTGCTAATGCTAATGCTAGTTACTACGTAATGCTAATGCTAGTTACATAGTAACGGTTAATACTAGTTACTACGTAACAAAAAACATAAATTTTATTTAATTATATAAATATAATTAAATATAGTAAATATTATGAGTAATAATAATATTTGGGATATAATTAATTTAAAAAATGACAATATTAAAAAAAGAAAAATAATTAATAGTAAACAAAAATTAATTAAATATAATACAAAAAATAAAAAATATATTAGTTATCCTAAAACATTACCATATGTATCAAATTATAAATTTAATCAACCATTAAAATCTATTTCTTATTCTAATGAGCTTATTCAAACTCTTGATCCTGTTCTTTGGATAGATGCATCTGATTTATCTTCAATACAACGAGATCATAATAATAATGTATTTAAGATATTAGATAAAAGTATTTATAATAATCATTTAAGTCAGAATCAACCAGAATATCAACCTAAATATCATAATGGTGGAATATTATTTAATTCACATCAATTTTTGATAGGTAGTAATTTGAATCAACCAATTACTAATATGTCCATATTTATTGTATTAAAACAATATAATCAGAGTTTAAATCAAGGTATTTTAAGTGGTTATAGTGTTGGGTATGAAAATGATAATACAAATCCAAATGGATTTAGTTTTTATGGTTCAAATAATAAATTTAATTATCAATTTATGAGTAATAATATTAGTATTAATGATAATTTAGTTATTTTATATGGTTATGAAACTAATTTAATTGTAGCATATTCATCAGATGGAATTAATTGGACACAAAATCAATCACTACAAAACATTATGACACAAGTATATGATATTAAGTGGAATGGATTAATGTGGTTAGCTGGTGGTGTAACTACTACTACAAAATCCCAATATAGGTTAGCATATAGTTTAGATGGAATATCTTGGAGTGCAAATCCTATTGCTAATCAATTTTATAATTATGATGGAAATATAAAGAATATTGAATGGTCAGGATCAATATGGGTAATTACAGGAAGATACACAAATGTATCAACTTCTGTATTTATTATGTATAGTAGTGATGGTTTTAACTGGGTTCCAATACCATATATTGAATTATTTGGATATACACAATATACTTCTATTAAATTTTCAGGTAAAATATGGTTATTATCTTCAACATCAACAAATGATCAAGATTGTTTTCTTGGATACAGTTATGATC
>Ga0214923_10001349_pt1 | contig 35100 bp, 36 predicted proteins | sample LL1510_MetaG_FD_177993 | JGI IMG/M metagenome (GOLD analysis project Ga0214923, IMG submission 177993) | Freshwater microbial communities from Lake Lanier, Atlanta, Georgia, United States - LL-1510 | ecosystem: Environmental > Aquatic > Freshwater > Lake | place: USA: Georgia | collected...
CCAAGTCGCAAAATTCAACGGTCCCCGCACCACGATAATCAATGGCTTTTGCGACTTGGACCGCGGTGGTCGCTATTTTATGCCGAAGAGTATCACTTAAATTGGGGGCTAAGGCTTCTTCAATGATTTTTTGATGTCGGCGTTGTATGGAACAATCACGCTCAAAAAGATGAACCACTTGGCCGTGATTGTCCGCCATGATTTGAATTTCAATGTGTCTGGGATGTCTGATCAATTTTTCAATGATCATGGTGTCATCAGCGAAACTTGCCGATGCTTCACGGCGAGCACCAGCCAATGCTTCTGAAAATTCTGCCTCTTTATAAACGGCACGCATCCCTTTTCCACCCCCACCAGCGGCTGCTTTAAGTAACAGAGGAAATCCCAGGTGTTTCGCTTCTTGTAAAAGCCGCGCATCGGATTGATCCTTTTCATGATAACCGGGCGTTAAGGGGATCTTCGCCTTGACAAGATGTTGTTTCGCCAATTGTTTGGATGCCATTATTTCCATGGCTGGAATTAACGGACCAATGAAAACAATCCCCGCATTTTGACAAGCTCGGGCAAGGGTTACGTTTTCAGATAAAAAGCCATACCCTGGATGTATGGCTTCTGCACCACTCATTTTTGCTGCGTCCAGAATATTTTCTATATTTAGATAGCTAGCAAGCGCTTGAGGGTCACCAATACAAAATGCCTGGTCAGCCATTTCTACATGTAGGCTTTTTGAGTCAGCGGTTGAGTATACAGCCACGGTTTCAATGCCCATACGACGTGCCGTTTTTATAATGCGGCATGCAATTTCGCCTCGATTGGCGATGAGAATTTTATTAAACATGATGGCTTAATTCCAGTTGGGGGGTTCTTTATTTAGAAAAGCTTTTAAACCACATTGTGCTTCTGATGAGGCACGCTTCTTCGCGATGAGGTTTGCCGTTAATGTTTGTAGTTTTTCATCCAAGGGAAGTGGGGCTACTTGTCGAACAAGGGCCTTTGCCTCAGCGACAGCCAGTGGGGCTAACATCGTCATATTTTTTGCATAGTGTCGTGTGTAGGATAAAAGTTCTTCTTCTGGTACGCAATGATGAACCAGTTGCAATGCCAACGCTCGATGACTGTCAAATTCTTCGGCAGACATAAAAAGAGCGGCCGTATTTCGTGCACCAATCGCTTTGATGACATAAGGACTAATCACGGCTGGAATTAAACCTAATTTTACTTCAGAAAAGGAAAATCGTGCGCTGGGGGCTGCGATTGCAATATCACATGCGGCTACCAAACCGGCACCACCACCAAGGGCTTTCCCATGGACTGCGGCGATGGTTGGCTTTGGTAAGTGATAGAGTGCATGCATGACGCGCGCAAGCAAAGCGGCATCCTCTTGATTTTCTTGTTCGCTATAGCCAGCCATGCGCTGCATCCAGCCTATGTCAGCGCCAGCTGAGAAATGCCTGCCATTGGCTTTGATGACGACAACACGTACTGCTTTATCTTGCGCTGCCTTTTCTAATAAGCCATGCAAATGAGATAAAATAACATCATCAAAGGCATTATGTTTGTCAATTCGATTCAACGTGATGAGTAGCACATGACCTTGTAATTCGCAAAGTAAATCGTTCATCGTCATAAAATTCCTATTTTTACATCCGGAACACCCCAAAGTGGGTTTCTTTCATGAAAGCATTTAATGCAGCAGACAAGCTTAAACCTAATACTTTTCGAGTGTCACTGGGGCAAATGACACCATCATCCCATAAACGTGCACTGGCGTAGTAGGGATTACCTTGCGTTTCATATTGTTCACTTAACGCTTGTTTAAACAATTCTTGCTCTTTAGCGGTCCAGGTGGTGCCTTGTTTTAAGTGCTTTTCTTGGTTGATTTGAGCTAAAACATTTGCGGCCTGTTCACCCCCCATCACGGAGATGCGTGCATTGGGCCATACCCATAGAAAACGTGGATCAAAAGCGCGGCCACACATGGCATAATTTCCTGCACCAAAACTACCACCAACAATCACCGTTAATTTAGGAACCCTAGCATTTGCTACCGCCATCACCATTTTTGCACCGTGTTTAGCAATGCCCTGGGCTTCGTATTTACTGCCTACCATAAAGCCAGTAATGTTTTGCAGAAAAATCAAAGGAATCTGTCGTTGCGTGCATAGCTCAATAAAGTGGGTCGCTTTCGTGGCACTCTCACTAAATAAAATGCCATTGTTAGCAATGATGCCAACGGGGTAGCCATACAGATGAGCAAATCCACAAACCAATGTGGTCCCATACAGTGCTTTAAACTCATCAAATACAGACGCATCGACGATGCGGGCAATGATTTCTCGAATGTCAAAAGGCTTTCGGCTATCAACAGGGATCACGCCATTGAGTTCTTCGATGTCGTAAAGTGGTTCTTGACTTTTGATACGCAAGCCAATATCTGGTTTTTTTCTATTTAAATGAGAAACGACTTCTCTTGCAAGAAAAAGCGCATGCGCATCGTTTTCTGCATAATGATCGGCAACCCCTGACTCGCGACAATGCACGTCAGCGCCTCCTAAATCTTCAGCAGAAATGATTTCACCCGTCGCTGCTTTGACTAATGGTGGGCCACCTAAAAAAATGGTGGATTGGTTTTTTACCATAATCGATTCATCGGCCATGGCAGGCACATAAGCACCACCTGCCGTGCATGATCCCATGACTACGGCAATTTGGGGTATTTGAAGAGAAGACATCGTCGCTTGGTTATAAAAAATGCGTCCAAAATGATTTTTATCAGGGAATACTTCATCTTGTAAGGGTAAGAATGCACCGCCTGAATCCACTAAATAAATACAAGGGAGGTTATTTTGTTCAGCAATTTCTTGCGCGCGCAGGTGCTTTTTTACAGTGAGCGGGTAGTAGGTACCACCTTTTACCGTGGCATCGTTGATCACTATCAGGCACTCTTGACCAACTATTTTGCCGATGCCTGTAATTAATCCGGCAGCAGGAACCTTGTCTTCGTATACTTCAAAAGCGGCCAATGGTGATAATTCTAAAAAAGGACTGCCTGGGTCGATTAATTCTTGAAGTCGTTCTCGTGGGAGGAGTTTGCCATGTTGTCGATGACGCAGGCGTGCACGCTCATCACCCCCTTTAGCAATGGTTGAAATGGTTGCACGTAATTTTTCTACCAACAAAAGCATGGCTTGTTGATTGGTTTTAAATTCACGACTTGCTGTATCGACTTGACTCTTGATTTCTGGCATGAAAATCGTTTTCCTTAATGAATCAGTACCTTGCTAAGAACAATAATCAACCATAAAAACCAGGTGGCTTCAATAAAGTAGGGCATTTGTTGGCCCTTAAACAGGCGATAAATCAACGCAGGAATGGCGACGATAAAGATAGGTAACAGGACTAAAGTGATGACGTCTCGAATCAAAACGCCTTCGACACTGTTACTAAATATCGGTGCCAGTTTTACATTGATCAAGGTGTAGAACATGTCAATATAGACTATCAAGATATGAGCATATCTTGCAAAAAGTACAATAAGGCAACTGAGGATTAAATAGATAACGCCTTGTTTAAGCATGAAAGACCTCCAATGCGATGGCTACTGCTTCACCACCACCAATACATAATGATGCCACACCAAACTGTTTTTTATAACGTTTTAAGGCATGAATTAATGTGACTAAAATACGAGCGCCAGACGCACCAATGGGGTGCCCTAGGGCGCAGGCCCCACCATGAACATTTACTTGATTGGGATCCAGGTGCAAGTCTTTTATCGCTGCCATAGTAACGACTGCAAAGGCTTCATTGATTTCATACAGATCAACCTTATCAGCTGCCCATCCTGCTTTATCCAAGACCCGCTTAATGGCTTGAACGGGTGCGGTTGTAAACCATGCTGGTGATTGAGCGTGACTGGCATGAGCGACGATCTTGGCCAGCGGTTTAATGCCACGTTTTACGGCATTGGCATGGGTCATCAAAATAAGACTAGCAGCGCCATCGGAGATCGAGCTTGAATTCGCTGCAGTCACTGTCCCATCTTTTTGAAAGGCTGGTTTTAACGTTGGAATCTTAGCTATCTTTGTAGCATCTGGAATTTCATCCTGGGTAATGACCGCGTCCCCTTTTTTTAGAGCAACGGTCAGAGGCACTATTTCTTCACGAAACGCACCCGATTCTTGTGCTTTCATGGCACGGGTTGTTGATTCGATTGCATAGGCATCTTGTTGTTCGCGACTAAAATGATATTCTTTTGCGGTGACATCGGCGTAATATCCCATCAACGTTCCTGGCTCATAGGCGTCTTCTAAACCATCTAAGAACATACTGTCTAGCAATGCCCCATGGCCTAAACGGTATCCTGCCCGAGCTTTACTTAAAAGATAAGGCGCATTACTCATGCTTTCCATGCCACCAGCTAGAACAATTTCTGCTGATCCCGCTTTAATGAGGTCATGAGCAAGCATCACCGCTTTCATTCCAGAACCACACATTTTATTTAAAGTGGACGCGGGGGTTTTTTCGGCAATATTGGCTTTCATGGCCGCTTGCCTCGCTGGTGCTTGACCAATTCCAGCTTGCAAGACACAACCAGTAATGACCTCATCGATGTCATTGGGAGACATGTTTGCTTCAGTCATGGCACCAAGGTGTGCGTATGCTGCTAGATCAGGTGCTCTAAGTGTTGATAATTGCCCCAATAGCCCACCCATCGGTGTTCGTTTGGCAGCAACAATGACGATATCATCTGGTTTCATGAGCACTTGTCCTTGAGGTTTCATTAAAAAGTTCACGTCCAATCAACATGCGTCGAATTTCAGACGTACCGGCGCCAATTTCATAAAGTTTTGCATCGCGCAGCAAACGGCCTGTAGCGAATTCGTTAATATAGCCGTTACCACCAAGCGTTTGAATCGCTTGTAATGCCATCTGCGTTGCTTTTTCAGAGGTGTATAAGATAACACCAGCCGCATCTTTTCGACTGACGCTACCATTGTCACAGCCACGCGCGACCGCGTAGAGGTACGAGCGAGACGCGTTGAGTTCGGTGTACATGTCTGCGATTTTGCCTTGAATGAATTGAAATTCACCAATGGCTTGATTGAATTGTTTGCGTTCATGGATGTAGGGCAGCACGTTATCCAGGCAGGCTTGCATGATGCCTACAGGACCAGCCGCGAGAATCGTGCGCTCGTAGTCAAGGCCACTCATTAAAATTTTGACGCCCTCATTGACCTTACCGAGCACGTTTTCGATGGGTACCAGGCATTCATCAAAAACCAGTTCACAGGTATTGGAGCCACGCATGCCAAGTTTGTCTAATTTTTGAGCTGTTCTGAAGCCTTTAAAGGTGTTTTCAATGATGAACGCGGTAATCCCTTTGCTGCCTGCTTTTTTGTCAGTTTTGGCGTAGACGACCAGAACATTGGCATCAGGGCCGTTCGTAATCCACATTTTAGTACCGCTCAGTACGAAATGGTCGCCTTTCTGCTCTGCATTTAATTGCATGCTAACCACATCAGATCCGGCATTGGATTCGCTCATGGCTAGTGCGCCAATGTGATCTCCTTGAATTAATTTGGGCAGAAAGCGGTTTTTTTGTTCATCATTGCCATTTAAATAAATTTGATTAACGCACAAGTTAGAATGGGCGCCGTAGCTTAATCCTACAGAAGCAGATGCCCGTGAAATTTCTTCCATGGCAATTGCATGGGCCAAGTACCCCATGTTTGCTCCCCCGTAAGCTTCGCTGACGGTAATTCCTAAAAGCCCCATGTCTCCTAGTTTTTTCCAGAGGGGGTGTGGAAAAAGATTATCGTGGTCGATTTGTGCAGCAATGGGTGCTATTTCTTTGCGAGCAAACTGGTAGACGCTTTCCCTTAATAGGTCATAGGTTTCACCCAGCTCATGACGTAACCCATTGTGCATCGATAGCTTCCTCATCCATTAGTAAATACGCTAAACTATACCCTCAAGCAGCTCGCTTGTGAAGTATTGGAGCGTAAGATGAGACGGAGATATAGGAATGCCTAAAGTAGATTTATGTGACCTGCAGGTAGAGGACTACCGAGAGATGTTTGATTTGACGTCGGAAGATCTGCAAACAGCCATTTTAGAGTATGGTTTTAATCATGGTGGAGCAGGCTTGGGTAGTCATGGCGAATTGAAAAAAGCTGGTCCTCAAGTGGTTTCTATGGATCCTACCATCAAATACCCGTTGCCTTTTAACGATTTCTCGTTTGATTTTGCATTGAGCGCACAGTATTTATTTACAAAAATGGATGAGCAAGACGTTAATTTTCATCTCAACACACTTCGTGAGCTGGCGCGTGTTGCTAAAGACGTGCGGGTCTTCCCTCTAACAGATAGTCACGGTGAGCCTTCGCCTTTATTAGGTCCTGTGCTGCTTGCGCTAAATCAAGAAGGTTACGGGGTGGAAGTTCGCAACGTTAATTATCAATGGCACCCCAAAGCCAACGCCATGTTGCGACTCTGGGCTCGCCAATGTCAATTGCCATGATGTACTCATTAATTCGACCTTTGTTGTTTGCATTAGATGCAGAAAAGGCTCATGAAATCACGATGTCTCTGCTTAACGTCATCCCTGCTTTTTGTTTTAAAAAATCTCCTCTCTGCCCAGTACGAGCGATGGGATTAGAATTTCCTCATCCTGTAGGTTTGGCAGCAGGGCTGGATAAAAATGGCGATTATATCGATGCGCTTGCAAAACTGGGTTTTTCTTTTATTGAAATTGGTTCAATAACGCCGCGGCCACAATCGGGTAATTCCAAGCCACGGTTGTTCAGATTGACAAAAAAAGAGGCTCTTATTAATCGGATGGGGTTTAACAATGCGGGTGTTGATGCGTTAGTAGCAAATGTAGAGAGGGCTAATTTTAAGGGAATACTAGGAATAAATATTGGTAAAAACAAGGATACTCCGCTTGAAAAAGCGGTGGATGATTATTTGCATTGTCTGCATAAAGTGTACGCCCATGCCTCTTATGTGACCATTAACATCTCCTCGCCCAACACGGCTGATTTGCGTCAACTGCAACAAAAGGAATATTTCACCCAGATGATGAAGGCTTTACGGGAGGCACAATTGCGATTGGGTGAAGCGCACAAGCGCCATGTTCCGCTGGTTGTTAAAATTTCTCCAGACGAGCCCGATGACGTGCTTAAACAAATGGGGGAGTCCGTGGTAGCACTTGGAATCGAAGGGATGATTGCCACGAATACCTCGTCTTCGAAAGAAATGGTCAAGGGCGAGCCTTTTTCTGAAGAACTGGGTGGTCTTTCAGGCGCGCCTATTGCTTCTAAAGCCATGCATTGTTTAAAGGTCCTTAAGCAAGTCGTTGGGGATGAAGTGACTTTGATTGGCTTGGGGGGAATTGACAGCCCAAAAGCTGCCAAAGCCCGGCAAGAAGCCGGGGCAACCTTGATACAGCTCTACACAGGGTTGATTTTCAAAGGCCCCAATCTGGTGCCAAATCTGGTGGAGGGTTTAATGAAAGCCCCTTAATTAGCACCATTCTTCCAAATAAGGTACAATGCCCCCATGCTAATTAAGGGCTATACTTTTGAATAAAACCAACGACAAATACCACGGAAATGCCAGGCAGTTATTCCGACGCCTCCTAACTTATGTGACGCCCTTTTGGCCCATGTTGGTCTTGGGTATCCTGGCCAATATTTTATACTCAACGATTGATGCGGGCTTCACCTATATGATGAGGCCTCTTCTTGATAAGAGCTTTGTTAATATCGATCTGGAATTTGTAAAAAAAATTCCCCTAGTGGTGTTGGTTGGTATCACACTGCGAGGCCTTATTAGCGCTTTTGGTAATTACTCAATGACTTGGGTTGCCCGCTCGGTGGTTAATGTCCTTAGACGACGAGTATTTGCACAAATGATGCGGTTACCTGCGAATTATTATGACAAGGCGACGTCTGGTCAGTTGTTATCAAAACTTTTATACGACGTTGAACAGGTCGCGCAAGTTGGCGCCGATGCTTTAACAGATTTTGTACAAAATACGTGCCTGGTGATTGGGTTATTGACGGTAATGATGGTCATTTGTTGGCAATTATCTCTCATTTTTCTAATCACAGCGCCTTTTATAGGCATCATTGTGAATGTGACGAATAAGCGAGTCCGGCGCGTTTCTCATTACGTTCAAAAATCGATGGGGGACGTTACCGAAATCGCGGGTGAGGCGATTGATGGTTATCAGGTGGTGCGTATTTTTGGTGGTGAAAATTACGAAATCAATAAATTTAATAAAGCGACAGAATCATCACGAAAAAATGACATGAAAGTGGCCGTGAGTCGTGCGACTAACGTTTTTGGCGTGCAGTCTATTATTGCCATAGGCATTGCAACGATTATTTTTGTGGCTATTAAAATGGCAACCGTGATTGTTGTGACAGCAGGTTCTTTTCTCGCCATTATTGCGGCCATGTTGCAGTTATTAAAACCGATGAAAACCCTGACAACATTAAATGCAACCATACAGCGGGGGTTAGCCGGTGCTGAAAGCGTTTTTGCTTTGTTAGACAGTGAAGTTGAAACAAATCGAGGTCTTTTGTTAAAGCAAAAATCGAAGGGGGCTATTGAGTTTTCGAATGTGTCGTTTGCTTATCGAGAGGGGCCTACTGTGCTGCATGATGTAAGCTTTACGATTCGAAGCGGCGAAACCGTGGCATTGGTTGGTCATTCGGGTAGTGGAAAAACGACGATAACCAATTTATTGCCCCGCTTTTATGAGGTCACTCAGGGTCATATAGCGCTTGATGGCATACCCATCAAGGATATTTCGTATAAGAGTTTGCGTGAACAAATTGCCTTGGTTAGTCAGCAAGTCACGTTATTTAATGACACCATGGCTAATAACATTGCTTACGGACAATTTGATGTGAGCCGTGACAAAATAGTTGCTGCTGCAAAATTAGCGTATGCAGATGAGTTCATTAACAAACTACCACAAGGCTATGACACACCGATTGGCGAAAATGGGGTGCTGCTATCGGGTGGCCAACGCCAGCGATTAGCCATTGCCAGAGCCATTTTGAAAGATGCTCCCATTCTTATTTTAGATGAGGCCACCTCGGCGTTAGACAGTGAGTCGGAGCAGTATATTCAAGCAGCTTTGGAGGTTGTGATGAAAAATCGCACAACATTGGTTGTGGCACATCGCCTATCTACTATTCAACGAGCGGATACTATCATTGTCATGCATGAAGGGCGGGTGGTCGAGCAAGGCAATCATCAGCAATTGCTGGCGCTTAATGCTCATTATGCTAAATTGTATCGAGTTCAGCACTTTCACACGGAGCACAAAGACGTGTTCGCGTAGGTTAATGTTTATGTTCAGTATCGCTCAATTAAAACAACAAATAATCCATCGATTTTGGTATCGCTCAAACCGAATGAGTTGGCTGTTATCCCCTTTTTCCATGCTCTTTAAGCTCTTTGCAGGATTTAGACGCTGGTATTTAACAACCTACCGCCAACGTCATTTTAAAGTGCCCATCATTGTGGTGGGTAATATCACCGTTGGTGGCGTTGGGAAAACACCGCTGGTGATTGCTCTGGCTAAAGCCTTAGAGTCTCGTGGGTTACGAGTTGGCATCGTAAGCCGTGGGTATAGAAGCCGCGCGTCTTCTTTTCCTCACGAAGTTAGCCCACAAGAGGATGCTCATCTAGTTGGGGATGAGCCTTTATTAATCGCTAAAAACACGACTTGCCCGGTGGTCATTGATCCCTGTCGTCCTGACGCGGTATCGTATCTTTTAGAACATTACAACAGCGACGTGATTATTAGTGATGATGGATTGCAGCATTATGCGTTAGGGCGCACAATGGAAATTGTAGTCGTGGATGGTGTTCGTAAATTTGGAAATGGATTTTGTTTACCAGCCGGGCCGTTGCGTGAACCTATTTCACGTTTGGATGAGGCGGATATCGTGGTGGTGAATCAAGCATTAAAAACCACAGAGGAGCCTATCATCCAGGGGAGAAAATCATTTGCTATGACTTTTTGCCCACAAGATCTCATCCATCTTAAAACCGGTAAAACAGTTCATTTAAATACATTGGTAGGGCCGGTAGGCGCCATTGCAGGGATTGGACACCCACAACGGTTTTTTTCGATGTTAGAGGAGTTGGGATTACAATTTAACGCCTATTCTTTTGATGATCATCATCACTATCTCCCTTCTGACTTTTCACAGATTGAAAAATGCCTAGTAATGACAGAAAAAGATGCTGTAAAATGCCAATCATGGGCGACTGATTCGATGTATTATTTACCAATAGACGTCTCACTGGATGATGAATTTTGGGGTGTATTTTGGTCACATAAACAATTACAAGGTTTAATTTAAAATGATTTCTAAGCGTGTACCTCGGTTGTTGTGTGCCATAGTTCTCCTTGTTATGAATCCTATTCTTTATGCAGACGATCCTCCCTTAACCTTGAATTTTTTGCCCACGGATGCGACACACGTCAGCTTTGCTTTTTCTGGGGTTGTTCAAAATGAAGTTGGCGAGAATCTAGGGTATTTTTTCGAAATGCAGCGCGATGAAAATAAATTTCATGCGATCGCGGCACTGTTAGATGGTCAGAATAACCGCGTGGTCTTGTTAGATGAAAGTGAAGAAGACGTGCTGGATATTAAACCTTACGATTGGCATGTCGGGAGGGCATTTCTTCAATTTAACCCTATCAACGACAGCTGGATTTTTGGTTTGCGATCACAAAAAAACAAAGGATTTAATTTCAAAGTGGACATGCTAAGCCAGACAGAATCACATCCGGCGGCGCAAGATTTGACCAAAGACGTGGTCTTGCTTGTTAGCCAAACCAGTCGTTTAAATGGACATATAAAAACCGGGAAAGACAGTAAAGAAGAGTTTGTAACGGCTAAAAACTCATGGTTTAGGCAAGTATGGTTTAAAAAACCCCAAGATAAAAGCTACCCTTTTACCGGGGTATTGTGTCGTTTTAATGACGGCAGTGGGTTTTATTCTGTAACGATGCCAGATAAAAACGCCTTACGCGGTGCGATTGCCGGGTATAGCAATGAGCAGGGTGTTCCATTGGCCATGTCACAATTTATTCAAGTCAAGCAAGCAAAAGAAGGACTTTGGCATATTCGTGTCGCATCACCAAACTTGCATTTAGTACTTTCCGATTATATAAAACAAAGTTCGGTCGTTGCTGGATTTTTAAACAAAGGGAAAAATCCAGGATTTTGCATGCTTAGTAAAAATAATCTTGGTAGCCCACCGATAGAGATATCGCCTCTTGCCCAATTAAAGCATGTACAGGGTAAAAGTTAGGATCGCGCCCATCACGGTATCAATCAGTGATTAGGTTTTTTCTCAGGCAAATAAGGGACTAACAAACTAGCCAATACCAAAGAACAGGGAATAGTCAGCAGTGCTATTTGATAATCAATGATCTGGTAATGGCCTGTTTTGTTCGACAAATCCATGATCCATCCAATGAGTGGTTGTAAAAGTGGTGTTGTAATCACAGCGAGTGTGTTCGTAAAACCGGTGTTGGTTGATAAGGAATCCTTGTCCGCTAATTCATTGGCAATGGTATAAGTGAGCATGTAAGCCCCGCAACAAGCGCCCATTAGAAACATAAAAGTACCCATCACCCACTGCTTCTCCGTTGGTAAATAAAGTATGACCAGCATTAATAATGCGGTAGAGAGTGATGAACCCCTGAGTAGCGGTCTACGTTTGTTTAAATGCATGGAAAGCCAACCAAATAGGGGGCAGCTGACAGCGGTGCCTAAGAAAAAAAGTGCCGTAATATTACTTGCTATTTCTACATTGCACTGAAGTTTTAATTGCAAAAAAGGAACGGACCATAAAGAGCCAAATGCCGTAACCACGATAAAACAAAGCCCCACAAAAAATCCATTAATCCAATTTTGTTTATTAGCTAAAATACAGAACAGGGCTTGGCTAGCTTTTTTAATGGGGTGTTGGGGTTGAGGCTTATTAGGAATAAACTGCCAGCATAAAAAACTAATCAATAGGCCAATTCCTCCTGCAACATTAATAAAAGATCGCCATCCCCAGATTAAAATTAGGCTTCCAATTACTAAAATACTGATAGTCGTTGCGATAAACCCCAATGTTTCTGATATTCCGATGATGAGTGCAAATTTTCTTAGGGGGTAATGTTGTCGTAATAAATGAGATAACCCAATAAAGGCGAAGGCAGATCCCGTCCCTATAATGACCCGACCTAAAAAAAGACCGACAAGTCCGGTACTTGCAGAAAAAACAAAGCAACCAATGCTGCATAGCAAGACATTGTAGGTTAATAGCCTCTTGGTGTTTTTCCGGTCAAATAGCATACCGATAGGAATTTGGAGTGCGGTATAGACGATATAAAAACTAGCGCTTAATAATCCTGCCATGAGTGCCGTTGTTTTTAACTCATGCATAATGGTGCTGATGATAACGCCAGAAGACAATTGTAAACAAAACTGGAATAAAACAAAGGAAACCCCGACAAGCCAAATGCGGTGGTTTGAAATGAAGTTAAAAAAGAGTGGGATGATTTTTATCATAGGATATCAGGTGATTCGGTGAATTTTAATTAATAGTCCAACTGTTGGGTTATCGAGATAATACACTACTTTTGGCTTTAACCGTTTTTTTAATGAAACAACAAAAGAAGAATCTCGATGATTGGTGTCTTCAACCCGTAATGAAGAGTCAAGCACGTAGTATTGGCCACGTTTCACCTTGATAAAACCATTCACAGTCCAGCCACTTCGATTGATTTCAGAAATGGCCACGGGCTTTTCATTTTTAAAGGGTTGGAGCCATGAGCGGTGAAACAATACTTGGTAAGCGGCCTGATGAGAAAGCGCCCAATACTCTTTTTCCAGTTGAGAGGAGGTGGCCGGGAGACATTGGTAAGGGGTTTTGGATTGCATAGGCCCTCGTCCCAAATCCACCGAGTTTTTTGTATGGGGGATAATCAATGCCGGGTGGATATGATGTTGTTGGGCCGGGACATGGGTGAAAACAATCAAATCGATTTGGTAAAAAGAGGGCGCTGCAACTGCTGAGAAACTTGCTAACAATAACACAATGAGTAAACGGTACATGGTTTGATTCTTACTTTTAAGAAGCTAGAGTATATACCTATTTTATCTTAAGGTAGAGGGGGTATATGCTTTAATTTAGATTAGGACGTCTAAAAATGAAAAGGCCATGCTGGATTGTAGTGGTTCAACTTTTGAAAACCAGGCGTTATGCGACGCCTGGTATACTATGATAACATAATTATGCTTCAGCTTTTTTAGCTCGTTTTGCTGCTCTTTTTTCACTAGCAGTTTTTAAGGGTTTCTTTTTGGTTTCTTTCTTTTTATCTAAATTTTTGCTCATGATTATATCTCACAGTAGTTAATAAATTTTTCTGAAGACGTTTCACATCCTCAATTTCTATCATTTGATTTTAGCAAACAATTGTCAAGATCATACAGTAGAGAATTCAAAGCGGATGAACTACCGTTCATCAACTGGTTCTGGGTTGCGCATTTTTTAAATAATGTGGTATTGAAATCATGGGGATATTTGTATTTTATAATAAAAAGTGACTATGATTAACTGGCATGTATTTCTTTGTATATCAGCTCTCTTTAAAAGGATTTTTTATGGAAAATAATTTTAATCAAAATGGTATCACAAAGAGATCCAGTGTTCTTAGTTCCATTGGTGAAGCTTTCCGCTTAATTAATGGAATAAAATGGATTGTTTTTAAGCGTGCCATGTTTGTGTTTTGTATAATAATTGCCCTGAGTTTTTTAATGATTCTGATTCTTTGGTTATTTTTGTTTATTACTAATAATCAGTTAATTGAACTTTCTACAATACTGTCAAATTCTTTTCTGCATGTGTTTCTAAAACTATGTTTTATCACGATAGCTATCAGATTATGGGCTCCTGTCTTAATCGTGGGCGTGAGGCGGGCCATCGGTTTGCCAGTGGAATTAAAATTAATTCGATTGGAGTGTTCCAGAGTGGGAACTCCGCTTTTAATCTTATCCTGTATTCATGCGGTTCTTTTTGTTGTCGCTGCCAATGGTTTAACCTTTTTATCCGGTGATATTTTATTTTGGGCCACATGCCGAGGGTTATGGAGAATCGTGGTTACTATTTTATTAGTGCCCATTACCTTTTTCGCATTTCCTCTTGTCGTTATAAAAAAAGCACCGGTGTTTTCAGCATTAAGCAGTGCCTATAGAAACATGCATGCAAACTTCAGTTTTATTGTGGAGGTTTGTTTAACGTTATATCTCCCAGTGGCAAGTGTCGTAGGCCTTATCTTGTTATACGGATTATATAATCCACTTGCGACCAAATACGTTCTTCCTGTCGTAGAGGGCATTTTATCCATTTGGCTATTACCATTGGCAGCTACAGTCGGTGGGATCTTGTTTAGGGATGTTTACCGACTTCGTAAATCGACGAAACCAATGTCCAGCGATGAATGATCTTTTATCACCTTATCTTGCTTTTATGGGACAGTAATTTAACGATATGGGCTTTTTTAGCAACCTTTAAAAGGGAGGATGGGTTTGCCCAGAATCTCCGCATTGCTCTAACTTAATTTGAGTTTTTGGTAAAATACACCTACCATTAACAGACGATCCTTGTTTGTTTGGAGATATAAAAATGACGTCACGTAAGAAATTTATCCCTGAATCACAAGATGCACGTCGCCATGATCAGCATCATGCGACTCATAAAACCGATAAACAACAGGAAAAGCGTTCCCGGCCAGATAAAAGAAAATAATGTGAGTGGAAGATGAAGCAAATATCAAAATCATGCAAAAAACTATGGCGATCGCGTACCGATCGAAAAATTGCTGGAGTATGCGGAGGTTTAGGCGACTATTTTCAGGTCGATTCTTTGTGGATAAGATTAATTTTTGTGCTGTTTTTCCTGGCAGGCGGTGCTGCGTTTCTTGTTTATTTAGTCATGTGGCTTTTAGTACCGCTTGAGCCTGGAAAATAAGTAAAATGTGCTTAGCGGGGTGTCGGACTCAGGCCAGGGTCATTCATCATCCGTTGTAACTCTTGATGTGATATGGTATGAACGTACTGATGAACGCACAGTATTTCAGGTTTCATAATGAGTTCTTTTTTCATTGCCCGCGAAAGGGATTTGATCTGCCGTTCTATTTTCATTGCCAACGCTTTGTCTCCTTCAACTAACCAGCATTGTGCAATAGTTAATGGCTTGAAACTTCTTGTATATTTGCATTGACCAGAACCATCTTGATGCGATTGATATCGTTTGATCAGATCGGTGGTATAGCCTGTATAATAGGCGTTGTTTTCACAGTGTAAAATATAAACCCAAAAATAAGATGATTTACTCATCAGTCATCCAACCCTCTATTGTTACCTGGAGTGCACCGTTCTAGATTGAACCAGTGTCCCAAGGTGTCGAGCTTGTTTGTTTAAAAGAGAAATTTTATAATCCTTATGGTTAGGATTAAAGCATTTTATATATTGCCTATTATTTTTAAATACTATTTGCCTGAACTGAACGTTATATTCATCCAATTGAACCAAGACAAAGTCTCTATTGAGGGGGGATTTTTCGAAGTCAAATACCAAAAGGGTCCCCGCAGCAAATTTAGGCTCCATTGAATTCTCTTCAAGTTTTACAGCAAATGTTGATGTTGATGCCTGAATGTCGACAAGCATTTTTGGTTGATCTGTCATCAAGATCTCATCAAAAGATATTTGATGGAGTTTATCCCAACTAAACAAAGGAATTTCTTGCCAACCCAATGGTGATGGGTTGATTGAAGGGGCATTGGTTCGCTCTTCTCCAATCAACTGGCTGATAGATAGTGTAAAATATTTAGCAATAGGACTTAATGTTGCTATCTTAGGGTTAGCATTTTCGCCCGATAATATTCTATTTATTATTTGTTGAGAGATGCCAGTGCGCCTGGCCAACTCATTTTCGCTGAGCTTTGCATTGGCTATTAATGTTCTAAGGTTCGTGCTTAGGTTTTTCATTGATTGATTTCAAAAAAAATGGGATGACGTTGACATTAACACTTTAGAGTGTTAATTTGCCTTAACAATTTAGAGTGTAACACCGATTCAATAGAATAGGTAGGGAAAGTACACCTAAGAACATGATTATAAATAAATTATGAAAAAATGGAATTCAAAAGGAAAGGGGCCATGATGTTACAATGGATAATAAGACGTCTTGAAAATCAAAAGAAATTAGTACTGGCTTCTCTCTCTTCCAAAAATACCTCTAATCAAAACCAATTAATTAAAACAGAAGAAATATGTCTTGATTTTCCAGCACAGGATAGAGTGATGCTGTCCTCTTTTGATGACATTATAAAAGAAGAAGAGATGATTCAAGGGCTTTCGCCGAAACTTGCTGCTCATCTTGGGTATTGTTATGGCCGCAATGATTACAAAACATTTCAAAGAACCAATTATCCAAACATGCCTACGAATTGCTTTAACGATCTTCCCGAGTTGGCGGTTACCATTGTTATGCTTGAGCGTAAAGGGAAAATTATTTATTTTGATCCCTCCTCTTGCCTGCAATACGCAGCATATCCCCATGAGATCATGGCGGATGAACCGTTGCTTGCTAAATTTACCTCACTACAAGCGTTTTATATAGGAACGCTCGCGGGAATAGCCAAGGAAAAAATGGATCATCATCTATCTTTAAGTCATCTGGTCTTGGCAAAGGATAGGGATCTGTAGTCTCCAAAAGCACCATCCTCTAAGATCCAGTATCTTCCGCTATGATAATCAATGGTTCAACCATTCATTTTGGGGTGATAAAGAATTGACAACAAGCACACACCCGCTATCTCATGTTCATCCTTGGAGAAACTCATTGCATGAGAGTCTGACACCAATGGTGAGAGATGCCAATCTGGCGGATCGATAATCAGTTCCCTTAGCGTATAGGTGTTAGAGTGTTTGATTTTAATCAAAATCACATCCCCGTCGGTTGGTGTGGTGCTAGGATCAATGATAAATACGGTCCCCTTTGGAAACCTTGGAAACATGGAGGGGCGACTTTCCAGTGCAAACGCATGTTGACCAATATGAAAAGAGTCATCCAACGAAATCGATTGCCATTCATTAAAATCAGAGGATATCCATTCATGGTTATTTAATGTTTCCGGTAAAGTATCCCAATTCAATTTTGGGATTAAATAGGATTTTGTTTTCTTCATCGACACCAAATGCCGCTGATCATGATTGATCAAATGATCAACGGTTAAATCAAAATAGTTTGCTAGCAATTTCAAGGTAGAAATACGCGGATCTTCTGTTTCTCCAGAAATTAACCGCCTCACCGTCATCATCGGTAAACCAATGTGTTGTGCCAATTGATTGACCGTTAAATGATTCAATTTTAATAAAGTTGCCAAATTATTTGCAATGTAATTTGTTGTATCCGAATTTTTTGGTTGATTTATAAGTTCCACGTTTTCATCCATTATTTTTAATAATAAATTTATTGTGCCACAAATAAATGTAAAAAGATATCTTCATAGTATATTTGTATATTATATGACATAAAATTTAAAAAATATTAACAAAATAGTTTGACTATTATAACAAACTTGTTATTATGTCGTTGTTGTTAAATAAATAGTTTAACAAGAAATGGAATACCATTTTTAGCATATTCAACCTAAGGAGATAGACATGGAAAATAAAAATGAACGGGTCTTGGCTTATAGTAAAGCAAAAACCATAACGCATGATGAACTTAAAAAAATTTCAGGCGGCAAGCAAGAGTTAATCACTCATACAGTGACTGACAAGGCGTTGATTGGAGCGGGTGGCCAACCGACGACTAAAGTGGATTATATTGTAGATTTTTAAACCATCTGGCTCTTCTGATCAGAAGAGCTTTTTTTAAATGTAATACGATGTGAGATAATCATGAAAATAATCATAGCAACTGAGCCTGATGATGTGCATGCCTTATTAGTGAAAATTGCGTTAGAGAAAATTGGGCATCAAGTTCGGTTGATGTTTACAGCCGATCAACCAACCAAATTAAAAAATTCTGTATTAATTGACAATGATACTTTTCTTTGGAGAAGTACAGATAAACATGATTCTATAGTGGAGAGTGATTACGACGTGATGTGGTGGCGTCGAGCGAGAAAGCCATCGGTGCCAAAGTACTTAACCCATGCAGATGACTATCAATTTGTTCAAAGAGAAAACATGATGTTTTCTGATTCACTAACCAATAACATAGCCCCAAACGCATGGTGGGTTAATAATAAAGTAGCAGCACAACGAGCAAATTCAAAATTATTACAACTTAAACTGGCTAAACAGTTTGGGATGATAATTCCAACAACTCTTTGTTCTAATGATCCACAAGATATTCGTTATTTCATTTTAAAACACGAAGCGGAAGGCGTGATATATAAACCATTTTGCTCGAACTCCTGGTTTGAAAATGAACAAATAAAGTTATCATACACCTCCAAAATATCTTTTTTAGAGTTGCCAAATAACCAAGTGCTGCAACTCACTCCTGGTATATATCAGAAAGAAGTAAAAAAATCGTATGAATTACGAGTGAATTGCTTTGGTGATTATATTGTCGCTGTGAAAATAAATTCCCAAGCAAATAAAGCAGGGAAAGTGGATTGGCGAGCTATTCCTGCTAAAGAATTGATGGTTGAATCTTATCAATTACCAACGACGCTTGAAGATAAAATACGGAAATTCATGTGTAAACTGGGAATTGTATTTGGGGCTTTTGATTTTATTGTGAATGAAGACAATGAGTATGTGTTTGTAGAGTTAAATGAACAAGGGCAATTTCTGTGGATAGAGGAATTAAACCCGGACATTCATCTGCTGGATATTTTTGTTAATTTTCTTGTCAATAAAACCAGGGCGTTTAAATGGAAGCCAAAGTCCACCTTGCACACCACAGCGCTATACCAAGAAAAAGGGATGGAGCTGATGGCGTATAACATGCAACATCATGTTGAGCTTAATAGTGCCGAAGCACGTCAAATATAAGGACCATATTGTGAAAAAATCAATGTTGTTAGGTATAAGTATGTTAGCGTCAACGGGAGTGATGGCTAAAAATATGGTTGATGTTTACGGCGTCCCCAAGAAGACTGCGGACGCTATTGTAAAAAAATATGGCAAGCAAATAAGCAGTATTTCAAATGAATACATGCAAGAATTTAAGAAAATTCTTCTTGGAGTAGAACATCAAAGCAAAAGAGATTTTGTTATTGAAAAGCAGAGGCTGGTTGATCAAATTAAAAAGGAAAATGGTTTTTTATTTGTTGATTTTGGGCTAGTTTATTACCCTCATCATATTAATCAATACACCACCCTGGAAATCATTGATAAAAACAGCAAGGAACGATTACGTTTCGTAGATGCCCCAGGGACTTATGACCAGTCCCTGCCAACGACTAAGAAAAGCAAAGACATTATCGATGAAATGATTGCTTACAAAGCGGTTGGTGATCACTTAATGTTTGATAAAGACTTTGTCGTTAAGGATTTTGATTGTCCGTTTTATCACTGCCTTTATGGTTTTAATGATAAACGATTAAAGCCTTATTTTTCAAAATTAAATAGGGCCGAACAAGACAAAAAATTAATCGTTGATACCGTTAACAACTCTAAAAATTTAATGCGTCAAGAAGCGGCTACTTTCTTAGTTGGCTATTTTCATGACCCCCATGAAATCATTAAAATTCTCTTGCCGCATATCAAAGAACATCAATCTCAAATTCGAAATAACTCGATGCGAGTGATTTGGTCTACCCTTTATAAATCTAAAATCACGACTATTGATTTAAAGCCATTTTTAGAGGCACTGGATTCACCATACGAATCGGATAGAAACAAAGCATTATCAGTGATCTCGGTTGCTGTGGAGGGCGAGGCTTCTAAAAAATTCATGCTTCAACACGGTATCGATAAATTGCTTGCCAATTTGCGTTTGGTCCAACCTAATAATCATGAGCTAGCGTACCTCATTTTAAAGAAAATTAGCGGAAAAGATTTTGGTGATAGCCATATGAAAGCATGGCAGCAGTGGGCTTCCTCACTTCAAGCTTAGTTTGGATTAAACACGACGCCATCCGGGGGTTTATCAAAATGCCCGGATTAGCCCTCATCGACGCTTGTACCCTGAGACCTCTATCATGAATCAAAAGAATTTATTTAGACAAGAAGTATTAGAGAGTAGGAAAAATCGTAATTTTGGATCTGTGTCAATCAACACGCCCATACATTATCAAATAATAACGATTTTCCTCTCTTCATTTGTATTTATGATCTTTTTTTTTATAGTTTTTGGTGAATTTTCGGAAAAATATATCGTCAAAGGGTATTTAGAATCAACAAAGGGAGTTACGCGGGTTTTTCCAACGATCAATGGTGTCATTACACAGTGTTTTATTAAACAGGGAGACAGCGTTAAAAAAGGGGATAAATTGTATAAAATAGACACTTCTGATGATGGTGTTGGAATGAAAAATTATCGCGAGATAATCACCCAATTTGATCATAAAAAAAGAGTTGCTATTGCAGAACTTAACTATAAAAGGAGGCAGCTCCACTCGTTAAAAGAGCTGTTAAAAAAGAAGTATATTCCCCTGTCCACATACAATCAAAAACATGATGAGCTAGTGGCTTTGCATCAACTGATCAGTAGTATTGAATTGGATTTGCTGCATTTCAAACACAGTAAATCTTATATTATCCACGCTCCTATTGATGGAAAAGTATCTAGTCTTCTCTATCAACGAGGGCAATACACCAATGTCACGAAACCGTTACTAAAGCTTTTGCCAGCAGATTCAAGCCTTTTAGCACAGCTTTATATTCCAGTGAGTCAATCGGGCTTTATTGAACGGTATAACAAAGCAATCATTAGATATGATGCTTATCCCTATGCGCGGTTTGGTTCATCAACAGCCATTATCCAGGATATTAGCAAAAGCAGTTTGACCGATGATGAAGAGGAAAAGCCATTGCATATCGGGAAACCCTATTATAAATCGACTGCATTACTCAACAAACAATACATAAGATTGTATGGGATTAAAAGAGAACTGCAGAATGGTATGACCATCACCGCGGTGATCGTGGGCTCCAAACGCAAATTATGGCAATGGATTTTAGACCCACTCTATAGTTTTTATGGGGGGGTGGTCATATGAAATCATTAGAATTTTTTAAGAAAAAATCCAAGTTGCCCATGATCCATCAAAGTGAAACATCCGAGTGTGGGCATGCCTGTGTTGCAATGATTAGCCATTATTTTGGCCATCAATTGGATTTGCACGATATTAGAAATGTTCAGAATACGTCAAATCTCGGGGTGACGCTTCAAGACATCAGCGAGTTATGTGAGCGCCTAAGCTTTGTTACAAGACCCATTCAAGTTCCTCTTGAAGAGTTACATCTTATTAAATGTCCTGCAATTTTACACTGGAATATGAATCATTTTGTGGTATTAAAATCGGTTAAAAAAAATCAGGTGATCATTCATGATCCAGCGCTTGGTATTAGGCACTATCCTGTTGAAGAGGTATCCAAGGCGTTTACGGGTATCGTGTTGGAAATTGAAAAATCGGTGGATTTCAAGGAAATCAGAGAGGATAAAACACTCACATTATATCAGTTACTAAAATCCTTTCATGGTATTAAAAAATGCCTATTATTTTTGATGTTACTGTCTTTTGCGATCGAGGGGATAGGTTTACTAAACCCTCTTTTTCTTCAATACGTTACCGATAATGTGATTGGGTATAGCGAAAAAAGCAATTTATATGTCATCGCATTTGGATTTATTATCTTGCTCATGCTTCAAATTTTTACGGAATATGTCCGCGGTAATATGGTTATTTATTTAACAAATAATGTAACGGAACAATTCTCTTCAAACGTGGTGTTGCATCTTTTAAAACTACCATTGGCATTTTTTGAAAAGCGTCACCGTGGTGATTTGCAATCAAAGTTCCAATCCATTGATCTCATTCAAAAAAAGATATCGACAGATTTTGTGAACACCGCATTGGATGGCGTTATGCTCGTCATCAATTTTTTGGTGATGTCACTGTATAGCATTATGCTGACCACCTTGGTTACCGCAGCCTTAGGATTAGGCATGATCTGTCGTTACGGATCCTACCAGCGATTAAAAAAGCATACTGAAATATCCATTCATCAACATGCAAAAGCCGCCACTGTTTTTTTAGAAACCGTGCAAGGGATGATGCCCATTAAAACGTTTTTGAAAGAGCGTACCAGATTTCATACCTGGAGAAATTGTTACATTGACTCATTGAATGCAGACATTACCGTTTCCAAAATGAATGTACTCTATCAATTAGTCCATCAGGCGCTTTTTCATATAGAGCATATCCTTGTGGTTTGTGTAGGCGTCACCTTGGTTCTTGCTAATCAATTTACCCTGGGCATGCTCATGGCTTTTCTGGCCTATCGACAATTATTTGTGAGTAAAGCAAGTTCATTGATGCAAAATTTATTTGATTACAAGTTGATAGGTATTCAACTCAATCGATTGGGTGATATTTTATACCAATTACCTGAAACACAAGATCAAAGAATTAGAAGCACTAAAAAAATAGTTGGTGGGTTACGACTGGAGAATGTTGGATTTAAATATAATCAAAATGAACATTATATTTTAAAAGCAATCTCTATGGACATTGCACCCCAAGAAAAAGTCGTTCTTATTGGTCCATCAGGCATTGGGAAGTCAACCTTATTGAAAATCATGGCAGGGCTACTAGAAAAAACAGAAGGGGACATTTACGTAGATAATAAACCGTTGATTGACTTTGGTTTAAGAAATTATCGGTCTCAAATTGCAGCGGTGATGCAGGAGGATTCATTATTGACTGGATCCATCATGGAGAACATTGCATTCTTCGATGAATCAATGGACATGGAACGTATTCAACAGGTAGCTCAATTGGCTTTTATCGACGAGTATATTTCTAAATTACCAATGGGCTATGAGACTCACATTGGAGACATGGGCTCCATATTGTCTGGTGGGCAAAAGCAACGCATTCTTCTGGCCAGGGCGCTATATAAAGAGCCAAGAATATTATTTTTAGACGAAGCATCCAGTCATTTGGATGCGGAAAATGAATACAACATCAATCAGTCGCTGAAATTGCTAAATATAACGCAAGTGATCATTGCTCATCGACAAGAAACCATCAATACCGCGCACCGGGTAATCGACTTGTCTTTTTTAAATCAAGCTGGCCTATGAAAATCTTGGTTCGGCCTATTGGACGTGGTCTTACCCTTTCTTTTTCGTTTTTTTATTGGGTTTATGAAAAATAGAGGATAAAAATATCGGTAAACTTGATAGAACGATAATGGTATAAATTGCGATTGAAAAATGTCTTTTGACGATAGGGATTGATCCCAGAAAAAAACCTGCGATCATCAAGCCGCCTATCCATAAAAAGGCGCTGATGATATTAAAGAAGGAAAATCGTTTGATAGACATGCGAGCAATCCCCGCAACAAAAGGTATAAAAGTACGTACGATAGGTATAAAACGACCAAAAATGATGGCTTTGCCCCCATGCTTTTCATAAAAATGATGCGTTTGTATGAATTTCTCTTTACTAAAAAGCCAGGGTTTATTTAAAGATAGTATTTTAGTCCCTATGAGTCGTCCAATAAAATAATTAACCTGATTGCCCATAATGGATGCAATAAGCAGCATAGGAAGGAGAACCCAGAAATTAAGAGGGCTAGATAGTTGTGTGGTTGATAGACTACCCAAGGTAAAAATTAAAACATCACCGGGTAAAAAAGGAGTCACTACCAAACCTGTTTCACAAAAAATGATGACGAACAAGAAGAGATAAATCCAGGGTCCGTGGGCATTGGCGAATGCGATTATGTTATTATCGGCATTGGTAAATAGACTAGTTAATTCATGAAGTATTTGCATGTGTTGACCTCATTGATCCCTAAAACCAGAAAACGCAGTTGTTTATACTTACACGTGAATTTGTAGAATTGCAATAGTTGATTTTTCATGTTTTGATGAGACCATCGTGTTTCAATATTAGGGAGAATTTTTCATGCGATTGATCGGTGCTTTTTATCTGTTTTTTATTTTTTTTACGCCCATATTATGTGCAGAAACCACCACAGAGTCTGATCCCCTATATTTAGATTGGTTAGACAGAAGCACCAAACCGGAGGATAGTTTTTATCAGTTCGCAAATGGTAGCTGGCAGAAAAAAAATCCCATTCCGCCTCAGTATGCGAGTTGGGGGACCTTTTATATCCTGCATGAAAAAGTCCAAAAATTGATTCATCAAATCCTTATCGACGCTTCAACCCATCCATCAGAAAAAAACAGTATGAAACAAAAAGTAGGGGATTTTTATTTCAGCGGCATGAATGAGCATTTAATAAACAAGTTGGGGGTTGCTCCGTTACAACAAGAGTTCACCAGAATTGCTTCCATAAAAAACACGACAGATTTGCAAGCTGAAATCGCTCATTTGCATGCCATCGGTGTCAATGTTTGTTTTGATTTTAGTAGTATGCAAGATTTTAAAAACAGTGATGAAATGATTGGAGCTGCCATGCAAGGCGGTCTGGGCTTGCCTGATAGAGACTATTACCTCAAGGATGATGCAAAATTCAAACATATTCGTGACGCTTACTTGAAGCATGTGGCTGCTGTATTTAGATTATTGGGTGATGATTCAAGGCTTGCGGAAAAAGAAGCGAATCTTGTCATGACCATTGAAACCAATCTGGCCAGGTCATCGCTGTCACAAATTGAACAACGTGATCCACATGCCATATACCATATTAAAACCATGGACGAATTGCAGAAGGAAATGCCCCATTTTTCATGGCAATCATATTTTAAAACAATGGGTTATCCAACTATTTCACATATCAATCTAGCCATGCCTGTTTTTTTTAAAAATTTGGATGGGTTATTACAAAAGGTTTCCTTAGCTGATTGGAAAGTATATTTACGATGGCATTTAATTGATGCCTTTTCGTCCTACCTTTCTTCCCCTTTTGAACAGGAGCGTTTTAAAATGAGCGCTGAAATAACAGGGACTAAAAAAATGTTGCCGCGATGGCAACGTGTGGTAGCGGTAGAAAATGGTGCTCTTGGCTTTGCGATCGGAAAAATATATGTCGAAAAATACTTTCCACCCAGTTCAAAGCAAGCGGTATTAGATATTGTCCACCATATTCGTGAAGTATTAAAACATGACATCGGTAGATTGACATGGATGTCTCCTGATACCAAAAAAGCAGCGTTAGCAAAACTTGCATTAATGGGTGAGCGGGTAGGGTATCCGAGCAAATGGTGGGATTACTCTTCTTTGAGCATTGACAGGGGCGCCTATGTTTTAAACGTTATTCGTGCGAATCAATTCCTGGTTAAACGTGATTTAGATAAAATCGGCAAACCAATTGACAGGACCGAATGGGTAATGACACCACAAACAGTGAATGCCTACTATGATCCATCGATGAATAACATCAATTTTCCCGCGGGGATATTGCAGGCTCCTTTTTTTGATCCACAGGCTCCAGCTGCAATAAATTATGGTGGCATTGGATTTATCATTGGGCATGAAATGACCCATGGATTTGATGATCAAGGTGCGCAGTTTGATGGACATGGGAATCTAAAAAATTGGTGGAGCCCAAAAGATTTACAGAAATTTCATGAAGCCACCGCGTGCATTATCAAACAATTTTCACAGTATAAGGTCGAGGGCGGCTATAACGTGCAGGGCCAATTAGTTGTAGGTGAAGCCACCGCTGACTTGGGGGGGTTGATATTGGCTTATAGGGCTTTCCAACAATCAAAAGCTTATCAATCTGCTAAGACGATTAGTGGATATACCAAGGACATGCAATTTTTTATTGGTGCCGCGCACAGTTGGGCGATAAATATGCGCCAAGAACAATTACAAAATCAAGTGACTATAGACCCGCACCCACCAGCAGAGTTCAGGGTAAATGGTACATTGGCCAATATGAAGGAGTTTCAAGATGCTTTTTCTATTCCAAATGCAAGTCCAATGGTCAAAAAAGAGCGCTGTGTGATTTGGTAGGTGAATTTTTGTAACCGATTGAATGGATGTTAAAAATGATTAGCAAAGGTCTGTTGCTTGATTTTTTATAAAGATGGTTATTACTTAAGGTATTAATAATAATCCTTTGTTATAATCTCAGAAAAATTTGCAGTCATTAAGTCATTAAAGGATCAAGAGTGGAAGCAGCCTATGAGATCAGTCAACTGCCGCGTATCGATATGCCGGCAGCCATGGATAATTGCTTTTTTAATTCATTAGCTCTTTACTATGTGATAAATCATTTACCATTTCCTGAGGATTTATTCCAAAAGTCCGATGAATTTGGCGAAGTTTCGGGCTTAGTGAATGAATTAAAAGAAATTTTCGGAGGTAATGCGCATTTTGAGCGATTGAAAAAACCTGAGGGGCCAAATGATGAACTTTATGAAAAAATCATTGTTTTAGGGGTGTTTTTTCGGGATTTGTTCGCTCGTCATTTGTTAAACAATCAAAAAAATAGGCAGTCTTCACAAGAAATTTTTTTAAATCAACTGGAGTTTATTCATTTAGGGACTGAAGTTGATACTGCGATTATTGAGGCGATTCCTACCGATGAACTTTATTCGATTTTAGACAAACCTGATGATAATAAAATAAATTATTGGCAGGAAACAGGATATAGTCACTACTGTCATCACCTAGCAATGCCAGGTGTTAAAGTTTCACCAACAGACTTCATTCCCATATTAGAGGAATTAAAGGTTCCGTATCATATTTCAATCAAAGGTCATACCAATTCTAAACAGAATCTCAACCCTGCTCATGTTAATCCACTCCAATTGTATTTGGAGCCGAATGAAGGTCATTTTTACTTTCTTACAAACAGGCAAATGGATCAAACACTCCTTGATTTGTTTCAAAACTCCTGTGGGCGTTATAACTCAGACAAACCAATCATTCTCAGTAAAAAGGTTCACGACAGACTCCCAGAGGGTTTTATGGACGGGATATCCTCAAGGTTGATAGAAGTAACCTTGCCTACAGAGACAAAACTAAAGCAACTTGAATCGTTGGTTGAAGTAATAAACGGCATTGTTCGTCCAAGAATTCATAGCCTATCAGCAGCAGAGGCTGAGATTCCCCTTAGTGGACTACCAACAAGCAAAGCTCCTGAACAACCACCTGCTTCTTTGTTGAGTGCTTCAGTCGAATCCAGTAACCCAATAAGTCCATTAATCAATTTGGAACCCGTTGTTCCACCAACAGAACCACCGATACCTCCGATAGCCCCACTAATCAGTCCAGCCCCACCAATTAGTCCAGCCCCACCTGCTCCCGTAAAGCCATCGAAAACGACTTACAAGAGGGCAACCCCAATAAAATTGGGTCATGATAGTTATGTTGAAGTAGATAATCCAGGCCAAGGGAATTGCTTTTTTTATGCCATGGCTATCGCTTTAATGCACAGAATCAAGAGTGATCAAAAACTATTCGATACCTGGTCTGAGCTCGATCCGGAACTATTAGTAACTGGTGATAAGGCTCGGATACTCGCTCAGATTTTAGAGTTTGATAATAGTCAACAATACGCGGACCTATTAAATACCATGCAAAAATCTTTGCGTAGAATCCTGTATTTTTCAAAAAAGAAGGAATTAGAAGAGGCGGCCAATCAATATTTACAAAATCCAAATGAGAATAAAGAATACATCAGAGGTACAAGAACTTATAATCTTTTTGGAGAAATATTTCAGCACTATTATAAAAATGCTCCGCTTGAAAGGAATTATAATGACTTAGTCGGAAAAATAGACTTGGTAAATCAAATAAAAGAATTAGCGACAAGATGCAAAGAAGATGAAAAAAATCAAGCGGAACAAGGCGCCAAACGGCATAAGGAAGGGAGCAATTGGTTCTGGGGTATTTTTTATCGCATAAAACGATTTTTTTGGGGAAAGAATGATACTGAAAAACAAAATGAGAGAAAAATACAACTAGAAGCAGAAAGAAATCGTGATCAAAAATTGGATGATTTATTCATAAAAAATCTCGTTATTGATGAGAATGGGGTAAAACAAATTAACCCACACTCTGATTTAATGAGCGCCTTAGAATCAACAAGTCTAAATGACGGCATCTGGGGCACCTTTGATGATTTACGCCAGATATCGAAGTCTTTAAATCTTCAATTTGCTGCTTTAGAAAATGGAAGGAATGTGAGTTTCAATAAATTACAAGATGGTAATCTGATCATTTTGAATAACATGCCTAACTACCATTGGACGACTTATATTAAGATTGAAACAGCTGAAGTACCTCCCCCTAACACTCAGATTCAATTAACGAAAGAAAAGATCATAAAAATATTTAAGGGGTATGCGAGAGGACTCGGTTCACTTTTTTGTAGACATCATTGTGATAAAGCCAATAAGATTATAGATTATGCTACCAAACCCGACTCTACCACTGAGGATGTCATCAATACCATAAAGAGTTTTCTAAGATTTGATTCCCATTTTAAACCAAACAGTAAGTTTAAAAAATTAGCTAAAAAAATTATTGATGACTATGAAGTGCAGCGACGAGATAATATGTTATCAGAGGAAGATCAAGAACCTAATGTTCGAAATGCAATAAAACTCTGAAAAATAAAAGCGGGGTTGTGGTGGCCAGAGCTGGAATCGAACCAGCGACACAAGGATTTTCAGTCCTTTGCTCTACCGACTGAGCTATCTGGCCCCGCGAGGTTGCTATTAGACTCCGAGAACGATTTTGAGTCAAGTAGCTGTGCCTTAATTTTTAAAATAATTCCGTAATTGCCCGGTAGGTACGTCCTAAACGTAGTGAAGAATCTCCAATTGACCAGATCTGAGCCAATTCAGGAGATCCTTTACTACGTTTAGGATAACGTGGGTTCAGTCTGGGAAATTGCATCATCCCTATATAAATGAGCCATTTAGTTTTCCTTTGACGTAAATCCGGCTGGCTTTTCAGAACCTTCTCCAAAAAAGTATTTTTGCATTTCACTTCGTAAAAATTCACGCGATTTGTCATCAAGTAGACTTAAACGGTATTCGTTGATAAGCATGGTTTGGTGCTCTAGCCAGGCTTTCCAGGCTTCCATGCTCACTTGGTTATAAATCCTCTCCCCTAAAGCGCCAGGAAAGGGGGGGCTTGATAATCCTTCAGCTTTCTTATTCAATTTTACGCATTGTATTTCTCTGCTCATTATTTTCCTCTAAACATAGTTATTGAAAAAATATCATATTGCGTTGCAATGGTCTAAAGTATACTCTAAGAATGTAAATCAAGTTGTTTTTTTTGTACCCACTCAAGGAGGAAAGATGAAAAACACGAAGTTATGTGACGTTACTGGAGGCTGTTGGGGGCATCGTCATGAGTTGTTGGGAATCATATTGATAATTCTTGCAACTATTTTGACTATTTATACATGGAGCGGTATTGGAATTGCCGTCATGTTTATTGTTGGTGCATTATTGTGCTGTTACAAATGTTTTTCTTGCCATTGCAAGCATTGCTGTGATTCAAAAGACGGCCACCATAAAATGGGCCATCATGATGAAGGATGCCATACGGACAATGGTGAAATTGATTCCGCAAGGAAAGCAAAGGCTAAGCCAAAAGCCTAAAAATGCTGTGTTGATCGAGGACTATTGATAACGCAGAGCGTGAGATCCCGCGACTGGTTCGCGGGGTTTTTTTATTTTTTACAAGGTGGTTTGTATGAAAACTCTGTTGGGTGGTTTATTGCTGTTGTGTTCTTTTGGTGTGTTTGCAATGAGTACGATGTCTATGACTGTGAGTGCAAAGAAAAATGAGTTTTCGGTGCAGCTTCCAGCCAATCCTACCACCGGTTTTCAATGGTCACTGATTAAATTTGATAAGAAGTTAGTAAAAATGACCAGTAAAAAATACATCATGCCAAAAAGCAATCTGATTGGTGCCGGCGGGAAAATGGACTTTCATTTTTCATTAGTAAGCCGTAAACCTTATCCTCAAAAAACACAGATGATCTTTGTTTATGCTCGGGGATGGGAAAAAAATACAAGCTCAACAAAACAAGTAACCATTCATTTCAAAAAATGATGACAGCACTTAGGATCGCGCCCATAATAACGTCCTATTCTTGCATCAAATTTGGTCATCAATCTAATAACCACCTTTGCGCAAGAATAGGAAGTTATTATGGGCGCGATCCTTATTGAGCTAATCATTGATTTTTGGTGGCGACAAGAAGGGCTGGTTATTGATCAATTTGTATGGTAAATAACGTGGTTCCCAAAATAGATTTTTAATATGAACTTTTAAGTCTTTTTCAGCACCTAAACGCCCGAGTCCTTCTTCAATGGCTTGATTAGCCACGGCAAAAGCAATCTGTTTTGCTACCTCTTGTGCGTCATCCAACAAAGGCAATAATGGTAAAAAACTATCTTTCTTGCTTGGGGAGTAGGTGCTTAATGCCTGTGCTGCCGCCCAAATCATCGATTTTGTAAGTTTTTTGGCACTTGCCGCTAAAATACCTAGTCCAATGCCAGGAAATACCAAGGCATTATTACATTGTGCGATTTGTATCATCCGATTTTGGTATTCAATGGGTGGGAAGGCCGTCCCAGTAGCAATGAGAGCCTTTCCTTTGCTCCACTTTAGAATATCAGCGGGGTGTGCCTCGCATTTATCATCTGGATTTGATAAAGGGAAGATAATGGGGCGTTGGCAATAGCTTGTCATGGTTTCAACAATGTCTTGCGAAAACATCCCTGGTTGAGCCGAGCATCCAATAAGAATGGTTGGTTTGATTTGACGGATAGTATCGAAAAGCGAGGGCGGATAGGTGGCTTTTTTTTCCCAGTTTAAAAGCTCTTCATGTTGGCGAGCGAAAGGCCTTTGAGCCTCGGTGAGTTCTACGTCGCCTTCAACTAATAACCCTTGACGGTCAATAAGCCAAAACCGCTTATAAGCTTCACTGGGTGTCAGTCCAAGACTAATCAGAGCATCCACAATTTGATCGCTAATCCCTGTGCCAGCAGAGCCAGCCCCACAAACAACGATACGGTGCTTATCAAGGCTTTCTCCCGTAATGTCACAGGCTGCTATCAGGGCAGCTAACGCAACAGCTCCCGTGCCTTGTATGTCATCATTAAAGGTGCATAGCTTTTTTTGGTATTGATCTAAAATACGTCTTGCATTGTCACGACCAAAATCTTCCCAATGTAAAAAGGCATTGGGAAAGTTTCGTTGTATACTCTTTACAAAGGTAGAAATAAATTGGTCATAATCATCCCCGGTGAGGCGCAAATTTTGGCAACCAAGGTACATTGGATCATGTAACAACTCTTGGTTATTGGTTCCGGCATCTAAAAAGATGGGCAAGGTGCGGGCGGGATCGATTCCGCCGCATAAACTATAAACCATTAATTTGGCAACGGGGATATCCATGCCTCCAATACCTTGGTCCCCTATACCTAGTACGCCTTCGCCGTCAGTGACAACAATAATATCAATATCTGGGTTCGATCGATTATTCAGTATGTCATCGATTTGATGCTGATCGGTATGGGAAATGTATAAACCTCTTGGTTGACGATACTCTCGGCTAAACTCTTTTACTGCAGTACCAATAAATGGGGTATAGATAACAGGGAGCATTTCAGCGAGATGGCGACTGACCAGTTTATAAAATAGCACGTGGTTTTTACTGTGCAGCGAGGTCAGATAAATATTTTTTTGTAACGTTGTGGAACATCTGAGATATTGCATATAAACTCGCTTCACTTGCTCGTCCAACGTTTCTACGCGGTTTGGCAATTTACCCAGTAACCCAAAAATTTGGCGCTCCTGATAGGTAAAGGCAGTGCCTTTGTTTAATTGCGGAGTATTCAGCAAAAATTGGCCGCAGATAGGCGTTTCTATGGCTAATTCATTGGTTTGTGAGTCACGGCATAGCTTGAATTGAAGCATTTTAAAGTCCATACAACAGGGTAGCTTCTAAGATAGCCAATCTATTATTTTTATTCAATCGAAGTTATTGCATTTATAGCTTCTTTTTAGTTCAAATCCATGTTAGAATGTCTACAATTTATACTTAATAGGCCATGGTGGGTGTACTTTCCCAGCGGGATTATTTAGACACTCCATTTAAGAGGCTTTATCATGCATTTTTCAACACTCCAATTATCGGCATCTATATTACGTGCGGTAGAAGAGCAGGGTTATAACACACCTACCGCCATCCAATTGCAAGCCATCCCTATTGTTTTAAGCGGCGCTGACTTATTAGCGTGTGCAGAAACAGGCACTGGTAAAACAGCCGGCTTTGCTTTGCCATTGTTGCAACGTATAGCCGATAAGCCCAGAGCTAAAAGCAATCAGATCAAGGTATTAATTTTAGCCCCTACGCGGGAGTTGGCTGCACAAATCCACCAGAGTGTTGTTGATTATGGGAAATACTTGCCAATTCGTTCTGCGGTTGTTTATGGTGGGGTAAAAATTAATCCTCAGATGATTAAACTACGTGCCGGTATAGAAATCTTAGTGGCTACCCCAGGCAGACTTCTAGACTTGTTTTCTCAGCGTGCCATACGTTTTGATGAGGTTGAGGCCGTTGTATTAGATGAAGCCGATCGAATGTTAGACATGGGCTTTATTCATGATATTAAAAAAATACTGTCTTTATTGCCCCGCACGCGTCAAACGCTACTATTTTCTGCAACATTTTCATTAGAAATCCGCCAATTAGCTAAAGTATTCTTAAAAGATCCAATTGAAATCAGTGTTGCCCCACAAAATGTTGCTGCTGTGACGGTCTCGCAAAAAATTCATCCAGTAGACAAAGCTAAAAAAGCAGAATTATTAAGCCATTTGATACGGCATGAATCGTGGGATCAAGCGCTTATTTTTTCACGGACCAAACATGGTGCCAATAAGTTAGTAAAATTACTGGCATTGGATGGAATTGACTCTATCGCGATTCATGGCAATAAAAGTCAATCACAACGGATGAAAGCTTTGGCTGATTTTAAGCAAGGGAAAGTACGTATTCTAGTTGCCACAGATATTGCAGCTCGAGGTATTGATATCGATCAATTGCCGATCGTTGTAAATTTTGATTTGCCGCAAGTCGCTGAAGATTATGTCCATCGAATAGGACGTACCGGACGTGCAGGCGCAGTGGGTCAAGCGATCTCATTGGTCAGTGCCGATGAAATTAAGCAGTTGCAAGCCATTGAGAAACTCCTTAAAAAAACACTCACGCGGGTTGAAATAGACGATTTTTCACCGACACATTCGTTGCCAACGAAAACGCGGGAGCTTGGCTCTTCAGGTGCAACGTTTAGAAATCCAGCGAATCGCAACAGTCGTAACAGAAGTAGACCAAAAGAGGAGGGTTCTGCCCATCGACGGTCTAATCAAAGTCGAAGTGGCTCACCACAACGTCATAAGGGATTTAAGACGGCGTAAGTCGATTCGTTTTCTGAGCTGGATGTTTTTATAGCATTGGTTTTCATGCAACAGAGATGATATTATTTATCTAATTTTTTTCTATGGGGTTTTAATGATCAAGTACATCGCGATACTGGTGACGTCCCTCTGGGTGATGGTTGCCTCTGGGCATGGTGATCGCTATTATCTTCTTCATCCTAAAGTCGTACAAAATGCCATGGCGTCTTGTGATAGCAACCAAACAACGGCTTTAAATTGCAAACAAATAGAAGCCATTGCTTCCCGCCTGAATGAAGCGGCCTATCAGTTACAGAGTAATCCTCAAGGCTATGGACAAATCATTCTTAAATTACAACAAGACATCGCTCAAAAGGAGTCCCAGTTGCAAAAGAAACCACATGAACCGGCATTACTCTTATCACTCAAGGCCAGCCAACAAGAGCTTCAAGAGCGCTTAGCCATCGTTAAATGGTTAGAATCACCTGAGGGCTAAACCGTTATGAGAATACTTATCAGTAATGATGATGGTGTGATGGCACCTGGTATTCATGCATTGGCAAACGCATTGTCGAGCGTGTCTCAAATTTCAGTGGTTGCTCCGGATAGGAATCGCAGCGGCGCTAGTAACTCGCTAACGTTATCTCATCCTTTACGGATAAGAGAGTTGGATAATGGGTATTTTAGCGTAGATGGCACCCCAACAGACTGTGTTCATTTGGCGCTGACCGGTTTTATTAGTCAAGAAATGAATATGGTGGTTTCTGGTATTAATGAAGGCGGTAATCTCGGTGATGACGTTTTATATTCAGGGACGGTTGCCGCAGCGATGGAAGGGCGATTTTTAGGATTGCCTTCGATTGCAATTTCGATGGTTGGTTTACATATTTCGCACTTCGAAACAGCCGCAGCAATTGCTAAACAATTGGTTTTGAAATTATCCAAAAGTCCGTTGCCTTTGCAGACGATTTTGAATGTGAATGTTCCAGATTTGCCTTTGGATAAAATTGAAGGCACGGATGTGACTCGTCTTGGCAAGCGACATAGTTCTGAGCCTGTGGTGAAAAGTCACGATCCTCGAGGAAGAGATATTTATTGGGTAGGCCCTCCAGGCACGGAAGCCGATGCTGGCCCAGGTACCGATTTTTATGCCATTAAAAATAACCGCGTTTCAATTACTCCCCTACATCTGGATATGACTCATTACAATGTTTTTAATCAACTGTCTGGTTGGTTGGGTGAATTTAGTTATAGTCTATAACTTAGGGGGAGGATGGTTGATGAACTCGTTGAATCATTTCATTAAACAATGCTATTTTTTAGTATTTTTCGCACTACTTTGTTCCTGTGAGTCGACTAGTTTGGCACCGGTGTATGAATCAAACTGGCGAAATCTCAGAGCTCATGCCAATACGCATCGTGTTACGAAAGGAGAAACCTTGTATGCGATTGCCTTTCGCTAT
>Ga0214923_10001352_pt1 | contig 35087 bp, 32 predicted proteins | sample LL1510_MetaG_FD_177993 | JGI IMG/M metagenome (GOLD analysis project Ga0214923, IMG submission 177993) | Freshwater microbial communities from Lake Lanier, Atlanta, Georgia, United States - LL-1510 | ecosystem: Environmental > Aquatic > Freshwater > Lake | place: USA: Georgia | collected...
GTCGTGTATCGATCTCGGTGGTGATGTTCTCAAAAATCTACATATTGTCTTACAGAAAGAATTTGTGGAAGATCGAAATCTGACTCAGGGGAAGTGGACGGTACTGATTGAACGACAGATGGTTGTGAATCACAAGGCCGTCCAATTGGCCGCGCACGTCCAAGCGTTTTTCATGATCCATTATCCCTATCTACCACTCATCGATTACGCGTCGACTCTTAAAACGAGAGTGCTGGGTGTACGCTTCACCAAGAAATCCGATCGTAAGAAATGGTCCACTGAGACTGTCAAGCAATACTTCACTGAACAACGAGACCATATATCACTGGAATGGTTGAACACTTTCAAGAAACAGGATGATATATGTGATTGCATCCTCATGTGTGTGACATACGCGAGACAACGACAAAAATGACAAATCCTGTGTTATGATTCCATATGATTAGAAAGATATGACGGATCTATGTCGTATCATAAAAAAGACATTTTCTTTTTACGGCGATGAGATGACAGATTTTCATGCGGTTAAATCCAGTATAATGGAAGATCTCGTCGAATTAGAGTATACACCGTGGTATCATATTCATATGTTGATCGACTCTCTTCTTCCGCGTAGCTACCAATATATGTATAAAGAATATGATCATCTGACACAACATGTCAGACGTACAACAAGAATCGGTTTACATGGAATATTACATGATGAACGAGCGGTCTATCGTATAGACGCCATCATTATTTTACGGTGACCGGGCTAATAACCATTTTTGTGTACAAAAATAAATGAGTCCAGTGATGAAAGATTATCCATCACGCGACTCTTTCGAATTATTTAAAGATATGATGATATCTTTAAATGACTATTAAATTGTGGTTAGACGAACCGAAGATAAAATGGTTCGACTGTGGAAGCATTCTCTTTCTTTGTGACACATATACCTTCATAGAGGGGAAATCCACCACTCGAACAATCATCTCCCCAACTGTTGAACTCTAAGTTTCCAGCTGAATTCCAATAGCCAAGGTACCATATTTGATTTGTTGGTAAATCTGATGCGGTACTCGTTCCAAAAACAAATCTATCGGTTGAGAGTAATTCTCTGTTCGGTAGATTTTCGTTAGGACCATCTCCGATTTTGTCATCAGGACAAGGACACGTCCTCGGTCCTGTGGTACAACAGACATTCTGATCTTTGGAAATGTAAAATACACGTTGTCCTGTCGCAAATCGATCACCACCAGATATGGAACCATCGAAATACACTTTCACATCTGATCCATCCTGTTTTTTAACGGAAATATCATAATGATCCGTCTGAGTCATGACCGGTATCTTCAATTCCTGATAATCACCTGCTACATTAAATTTTATCTGAATTTGTGTCCTGTCACCACATGAGAAATCCGTATCGTATATGTTTGCATGATTACATATACTGATATTATACCATACATTCGTAAAAATAACCTGTGCGCAATAATTTGTACATGTTGTTTCATCAGAAAAATCATGTAATTGTGGATTATCACTGGGAGTACGTGGTCGACAATGGTTTTCATCCTGACAAACGAGATTTGATGGGTTTACTTGTTCGTGAACAATGTATCCTGTATTTGTACAAAGATCAGTATTGTAAACCCACTGTGATTCACTTCCGGTACGTTGTGATTCTATGTAATTTAACGGTGATGGACACTCGCAGTAGTTTGTATTATTAGTAGGCCACACTGTATCACTTACTTGTGGACATTCAGTCGGACAATTAACCATATAATCAAATATAGCATTGCTCTGACCGGATATCAATGGACTCGATGGAAACGTTGTATCCACATTATCATATCGATAAGATTTAAAGAAAGGATCTTTTTCATTCGAACTCGCGCAATCAAAATAAGTATTGCATACATTATCATCAAAATAAACATAACGGGAATCAGAATATACACCGCCTTGTAAAGATGCATGTGTCTTATCCTGAAGATCCTTACATGTATCTGAAAACCGGACGGACCGAATACGTACACCTCCGTCACCACAGTAACTGCCCTTGAATGTACCTTCATCGTTAGCCGACAGGAATTGGTATTTCATTGCTTTATTGACTCTCTGTGTATCCGGTGTATTTGATGTATAGTCGACTTTCAAGATATTGACAAGGTCACACTCATCCCCTTGACAATTGTAGATATTATTCTCGGTACCATTACGGATTTTTTTCCAGCAGTTTTGATACTGGTCATATGTAGCATCTTCATATTTAGGTACACATATATTCAATTGTAATGGTGAATATTTTGTATTATCTTCCGGTTTAACTTTTGAATCGTCTAGATCAGTCCATTTTCCTGCTCGATAACACGGATAAAATGTTATATCGTCGTTCGCAATGATTGGAGGATTAAAAACCGAATAGGGTTGTAAAGAACATGATGGAGGTTTTGCACATGTATACAATGTGTTTCCTGAAATGACCGATTTCTGTTCTGGTGGAAAAGAAGATTGCAAAGATTTCAAACTATCCTGATCTCCATTTATTTGCAAACACGATTCTCCATCGGAACAAGTGAATAAATTATCAGATGGTCCGCATACACTGACACATGAATTGTCCATGCACATCGTTCCCGGAGGACAGCATTCTGTGATTCCGGTTTTCGGATCGAGACACTGTCGATCACTTGATCCACAACATACTCCGTCATTACATAGATCGGGAGGACAACACTGATTGTCACATGCAATGTTCGGTGAAGGACAACAAAAACCTCCTACACATTGTTCTCCCTGACAATCTTCGACGCCCCTACAACCGTATATACAAGAATCTTGAAACAGGTAATAACCATGAGGACATGTACATTTTCCATTTATTTCAAGGAGATTATTTTTACAGATACATTTACCATCTTCATTATATATCTTGTCTGGGTCATTACAAAAATTCATGACCAAGAAGACCACCTGTGCGCTTAAGATTATCATACTGACTAACAGAAATACTAATAAGTACCATGCAACTCTGGTATTTACAAATCCGAATATATTTACGTAATTGTACAGAATGATCGTGATCATGACAATGGTGATGACGTTCAGTACCAAACTCGTGATATCAACTCCTGTGTGTCGGACCTGATAATGGATCTTTCCAAAGACGTCTTTGTAAACACGCCCCATTGCTAAAAAAATAATGAATAAAAGAATGGACGCACTGAAAGTCGTCATGGATAATATGAACGTGTTGCGGACAAACATAGATGACTTGAATAAGAAATCTTTCGAGTCCAAATAGATGGTTTTCATGATTTTTTTGTATCTTATTATAAAAAAAAAAACATCAACGTATACTTCGCATTTTCAGCAAAATCGTAACGACATTAATATAATCATTGAAAGACAAATCATTTATTTAAGCCATTATTTACAAAATGACATAAATGTCGTTGCGACTTTGCTGAAAATGACAACAGCGCTGTGGATCTAAATAGAGTGTGATGAAAAATGAAATGATCATTTCCGCCAAGGATCTGCTCAAAACACGTCTTTCTGTCATGGAATTTGTACACACGATGCAATGCATCATTTGTCTGTTATGGTTATTTCCTAATCACGAAATACAATTTGATGTATGTGACGATACAACGTCATTTATATGTAACCACGACATGTTCTTTCTATGCACACCTCCTCTTGGTTACCGCATTTCTCTGAATAAACAGACGACAATCAACCATTGTCCGGCTATCGGACACCATCGTCTTGAGAAATATCTCTCCTTTGTCCTCAAAATCTTGTACCGACGCAAATTACATTACCCCGAAGCAATCTCCCGTTTCATCTCCATTTTTCAAAAACAACTGGGTCAATGCGATCTGTGTCTACGACGACAACACGATATCCACAAATTCCGTGCAGACGAACACATCAAGGTCAGACCATGGTTGTACTCTCATCATCCATGTCCGAATGCAATGCAATTTATGGAACGGCACTGTGAATTTATTGATCATCTCTTGTTTCAGGTACGACATGATGATAACAAGAAATGGATTTCTGATACCGTCTACCAGCAGTTCATGTCGCTCGTTCCCGATATCACCAATCTGTTGACTTCATCCTCTTCTCCAGAGAATCGTCATGTACGTCCGTTCGTTCTTTTTGGAACACTCTTCCAAAAAGCCGTCATGAATTCCGTACATACACGCTTTAAATTCATTTCAGATAAAAACATTTTATTCGATGTGTGGTTCGAATCTCTCTTCCGATTCCATGTATTATGTTTTGAAAAGAAGGATCAGTCATGGAAAAAACACACGGATGCATGTTTTTTTCAACTCATTCTCGTTCTCTACGATTACGAAGCGTTTATCGAAGAACGCACTCGTCCATGTAATATAATAAGCAAAGTGGCGTTTGAGGACAAGACATTTCATATTGAAAATGAATGGATGGACATGTGTACGACATTTCATCCATTCTATCGTGGTTACGAATTGTACCATCGTTTTCTTTCGAAATTGTGAATACGCAAAAGTGCGATGATGATGATACTATAAATGAGATATTCGAAAGCTTTTCCAAAAGCCTCCTGTGTCCATCCAAATCGACGAGAAAAATACTCGTTAAAAAAACTGGTTGATGGATTGGAGGACGAAGAGTCGAAATGGTTTTCAAGGAGATGCAATACGCATAATCCCAAGACATTCCATAACATGATCGCCATTATCATGACGACCAGACATATATACACCGTCTTGTACGTCTGTAGAAACAATACCCCCGTCATGAGTAATAACCAGAAGAGCACGTGGAACACGCGCAGATAAGAAGTAATGTACTCGATCATTATTTATGTATTCATTCCTTTTTTTTCGCTCACAACCACAACTCTTCCATTCAGAGAATACCGATCGGTACGAGTAATATACCAAGCGCACCCTGACGTTAATGATAGAACAACTGATTTCTCTGGAATGGTCCACGTATCATTCTCATCAGATATCATGATTTGAAATTCATCCAGGATATTATAGATTTGTGGTCTGTTATCATAGACAATACAATGACTCTGTTCATCAAGAGCATTCATCATGTTTCTTGTGTCAATGTGTTTATTTGTGAGACCACATCGGATGACATTATCACTCGCTGTCATGCACTCGACAATATCTCCTGATAGATATGCATGCGGACATCCCGGTGGTATGAAGAGCGCCTCACCCGGAACAAGACGATGGTATACCAGATATATTGGAGATAATACACCGACATCATACGGAAAATTACGATGTAGTCGTAAAATCAATTGCTCTTCATCTGTATGTGTGGTAGATGATTTCAGTAACCGATCGATGATCTCGTGGACAACATCATCGCTATGAATATTATTGATCAGATCACAGAATGTACGTACGGATGATAATTCCGGAAAACGGAGGATGACATTATCAATATCCGACTGTGATCGTAAACCACCAAGAGCTTCAAATTCAGTCAATGGTATCGCAATCTCGGCTTTATGATTGGCGTCTTTGTAAATATCGGGATATTTTGTATGCAGAATTGCAGCTAGATCTTTTTTCGGATGGATCTGGACAGACAGAGGTTTGTCAATAGACAATACTTTGAGAAGGAAGGGGAGTGGTTCGTTGATAATACCCGGTGGATCTGTCATAAACGGTCCAGATGGATGAGTCCCGACCCATAACTCGGCGCTGTTTCCTTCCGACAAATAAAAATGATCACCACATCTCGCCAATCGATCAACCAGACAACCCGGTTTTCCACCCCATGCGTAATCTTGTACAACACATTTCAGCTTAATCATTTCCTATTCAACTCTGACCCTTTAGATATACTCCACATTACAATTATTTACGAAATCATTCTTTCAATATAATGATATTTAAAGATTACATCATGTGACCAAAAAAAAAATAATGATCGTGTCCACCTGTTATACTGTTCATTCTGAACGATTGAACAAACAAAATTGACGATAATACATCTTTTGTTTCCTCGTTATAAACACATCTTTAAAGAATATAAACAAATCACATATTTAAAGAAAGTGAACAAATCTTTAAATAACCTGATGGATGTATTAATTATGACAGATGTGGACATTATTGTTATTAATAACAGTGTGTGGGATAACAGAAGCGTTCCCACAAACACCACCCGCTGTCCAGAAACGATTTCTCATGCAACAACTGTATGGCGAGTGGATGGTGTGTCATTCAACGGACCCCTTGCAAATGAACAGCATGATCATCTATCTCTATCCGGACTATCAGATCGAGATGATTCGTCGTCATTCGATCGGACCATTTATTACGGAGAGCCGTAGTACAGGTTCAATCTCCATACCACATCTTGAATGCTCTGTTTCGTTGGAAGACAAAGTCTCCGAATTTCATCCCATCTGTCAGGATCGTATTGCGATACGTTTCCAGGAAAAACGGAACAGTGTCGTGTCGATATTCGGTATCTCGTTCGTTTTGAGTAAAAAACAAGATATCTCACCACGCATCGTCTGTATGGATCTACATCTGATTGGAAGAGACGATATCTACCTCACAACACCAAAAACGGGCTTCCATCTTATCCGATCACGACGTATGAATCTACCATCTGGAACCATATCCTTCTCCAGTCTCCTCGCGACACAATTAATTGGACTCTTCATTTGTAAAATAGTGGATATCCTTATCCATTCCATCCATTCTTCTTGAAGAGAAAAAAAAAAAAATCTATAAAGAAAATGTCAAACTATCAACGAGTCAGTCAGATCGGTCCTGATTGGTTTCCCACTGGTGTACCCGATATGTACACTCAACTCGTACCCATTACTCCTCCCGTCTCCTATAGCACTCTCCTCCACGATTCTTCCCCTTCCACTTCCGGGTATTTCGTTTATACAACAGCATATGATGTAGACAAGATTCGCAATTCGGGGTATCGATTTGTGAAACGTGCATGTGATGGTACTTTATTGTATGATACCACACCAACCCCTTCTCCTAGATAGATCGAAATCATTCAATGATATCAACAGTCACATCAACCGAACATGAAAGAAAGGTTGACTGGAATCGTCGTGACTCCTCCGATGATTTTCCATCTGTTATTTTGTATAACAAGAAACTCATGATTTCTGGAGGACACGGTTGATCTTGTTTTTTTACGAGAAACGATTCTACAGTCGGTGTATAATCCCCCTTCTTTACCGTGAAATGTATCTCCATTTCTTTTTTTTTTACGTGAAAAATACATCTTTAAGATAAATGAATGTATCAAAAATTGATAAATCATTTAAGTTTTCACATCAAATCATGTAGTACATGTAGATCACAACCATAACATTGAATATCATATCTAATAACATTCGTGTAACTGATTGGACATATATGACATCATCCTACATTCCGATTCCGAATGTGTACTCACCGCCGTATGAACAAGCGACAGCCGTTCTCTATCTAACGATTGATCAGTTCGGTGTGCTCCCGCACGAACTCGGACGATGGATTGGACGACAGGGGAAACACTTTATCCGGATCACGAGACAGGCCGGTTGTCTCTATATTTTTGTCAAAGACAACTGGATTGAAATCTGGGCGCATTCAATGGAACAGTGTAGTCTTGCAGTACTTCTATTGCGACAACATGCTGTCTACATCCATTCAGTATGATTTATGAAATCATCATTATTATTTTATTTACTATAACAGAATAAAAACCTTCAGTGTTCTGTCACGAGATTATAACCGAAATCATAAAATTGAAGAGTGATTGATTGATTGAAAGAATTATCATTAAAATTTAAATCATATGAAAGTATGCTTTAAAGCGGTTACAATCATGGAGTGTCGCAATACATAAAAATTGATTAGATTTTCAATTTTCTTTCTCTCATTCATGAAAAACTCGTAACCGCTTCTCCATTATTTATTCATAAATGACTTAAAGATTTGTGTAAATCTTTAAATATGAATCATTGTTAATCTTGAAAAAATGTGTTTGTGTTTATGACGAACAGATGAAGGTCCTTTTGAGTTTTGTAGTTATCATGAAGACAGCATCGTCATTCATGATGACCGTTGAACCATTTACGACAACAACGACGACTCCGATTCGATCTCTCATGATCATGGATTCATCATCACCACTGCTCCCGACATCATCCTTCCGTGATGTACAGTGCGAGGACAAATTCGTATTGGATGTGAACACCGATATCGTATCGACTCTCCAACTCCAAAAACTCTATCCTGATCATTTCATTCTCGGTATCCATTCCGATTCACAAGTCATTCAGAAAGCATGTCGTCAGATCCGACACAATCATATCCATTTCTGTACCATGGATTTTATGACGGATGATGTCGATGATCTCCGTTTCCACATTATTCAATTGAACAATGTCTTGTCTACTTCATCTTCCATCGCGATGCAACTCCGACAAACCCGTAAATATCTGGCTCCTAATGGATTCCTTTTTATGCGTGAAACACAACGTGCACCTCTAAGTGATCTCGTGTCGTTGCATGAACAATGTCTCCATATGATCGGACCATGTGAATATTTCTATGTATTACAAAACGGAGTTTTTTATTGTAGTTATCGATTCACCAATACAAATGCCGCTATTGTCTAATCATCATGTCGATAAAAAAACGGCGAAATATCGTTTGACATACTTGTGAACAAAATCATAAAACTTTTCTAGTGATTTCAAGATAATAAATACTCTGTTCAATCTTGAAATCATATTAGATCATGCTTTAACGAGGGGATGAATGATGGATTTTGGATCATATATTTAAGATATGGAAACAATGAGTTTATGACAGATGATATTTTGCAATATTATCTGAATTATTTCCCTGTTTATTGTTGTGCACCATCATCTCACACAGAATAGTTATCGATTCACCAATACAAATTCAGTTATCTATCGTCTCATGAAAAAACCGCACTGTGGAAATAACGGTAGATCAGATATGATCGTCATGATTTTCCATTTATCGGGATCGATTAACATCATGGACTGATCATCCTGATTCAGAACACAAATGATGTCGTCCATAATGAAAAAAAATCGCGGTGTACGACCGACACGGATACGACCGGTTTCTTGTAATGATGAATCATCGTATCTCAAGAAGTATCCGTCTTGATCCTTGATTCGTAATGTCACATACAGAACATCGCCCCTGTGTACAATCTCTGCTCCTGTCATTCCTTGTCCACTCCTCTCGTGTATAATTTTGATATTATCCATCGTTCCGTTTGGATGAGCCCGGATGATCTCACATGAAAACTCCGTTATAATGTAGTATGCATCATGACAATCTAAATGACGGGGACCACTCCCTGATACCAGGACGATCGGATCTAATTCTATTGATAGATCTGTGTTCTGATATCGACGGATCGTGTCGTCATCACGACATGGGACGTGGAAAATATCGCCCTGACATTGATAGATACCATGAGGTCGAGCGCCTGTTATGACCACACGATCTGTACTCCATTTGATTCGATCGACGATCCATATATTGTTTGAACCGAATCCTGGTATGTACAAATACTCTTGTGTTTCAAGAATATGAACCGCACCAAGGACATCTGGATGCGTCAGTGTTTTCACATTTTGCCCAGATACCTCAAAGATGGAACTCCCCTTTTCATAGTTTTCATCGATAATATAAACTATCGAGTCGTTATATTGTGATGGTAGTGTGTACGACAAGAACTGGGTTTTTGTTGGAAGATGAAATGTCTGGTTATTATGAAGATCCATAATTACGCCATGATTACCAATAAAACCGGAGATAATCAATGATATAAACGTATCCAATAAAGATAATCGCATTGGTTTTGTCCATGACAAAATAAAAATGAATCGTGAGAAAGTATTGCACACATAAATAAACAAACGCAATATGAGTCATGTGCTTCATTTATTACTCGATCTGGAACTCATTCTTCCATATCTATCATTTCATGAATGGAATCGTTTCTTAATGACGGATCGTGATATATATCGTCATCATCATGAACGATTACTACAGAATCATTTCAAGAAGAAATGGGGAACATCTTCGTATCCAGCAAATATAAGTGGAGAAATGTTGTACAAATCATTACCATCGTCTTGTGATATAGTGAGCGCCATCTGCGCGTATAGTGAAAACTCCAAGAGCATGACATATTGTTACAATCTTGATTCGTTACATAATTTGGCGAATCAGAAACGGGATGATCATGTCTGGGTATCGATCATGTTGTGTCTCAAATTTTATCATGAAAGGAAACGGAGTATATGGAAAAGTCTGTCAGAATGGTGGACCAACCACATACTTTCACGGAATCTCGATTTTTATTTCACCTTCCGTTTAAATAATGATCATTGGATTACCAAGAGGAATACTTTTTATTTTGAAGTGGAGATTCTAGATGAACCGCCAAATGAAAAGAACCCTATTCTAATTATCGGTTTCAGTACAAGAGAAGTGTTCTGGTCAAATTGTTTCGATCTATCTCTGTTTGGTTGGGATCATGAATCAATAGCACTGCACTCGGATGATTCTTGTTTGTACCATAATCATAAGTATGTCGGTAATATCTATATCGGAAATACAAGACCGGTTGTGATTGGTTGTGGAATGAACGATGAAAACTTTTTCTTCACGACAAGAGGTCAACTCATGTACTCATTCCCGTACCCAAAACATCTGCAGAGATTAGAACTCTTTCCAGTACTCCAGTATAATCCATCGTATCTTATCCGTCTGAATTTCGGTTCACAACCTTTTCTCTATTCTTTTTGATGATCTTTCTCGAATTGAAATAAATAGGATACATAGGTTATTGGATAAACGTTGAAGTGGCGACGTGTTTTTGGTACAGATGTCGGAAGATATGATATGTCCAATACAGGTTTAGTGCATACAGACATCGTACCATGATGATGGCGGATTGGAATGCATGATTCTCAATAAATAATAATCGACCTAAACGCCATGTTCTGAAATAGAGGAAGGAGATGAAAAAACACAGTTCATTGATACGATAACGTACACCCAGTCCGTGTAATGCAAAAAAGATCGTACTAACCTCTGTCATGAGGACCGTTTTGACATGATCCCATACGAGTACAAGATCCGGTTCATTCATTAAAAGCCAGGATAAGGATAACGCGAATCCGTGATGTAAGATCATTGTCCACTTCATGATCCGCCAGTAAAAAATCATGTCCTGTAATAAGTACACCGTCAATAAAAACCCGTGATAAATGCGTTTCGTATTGACATCATCGTGCATATAGACATCCATACATCCCATGGTGGTCAGATACAATAACGTAGCAATCGATTGTCGTTGTTTCATCAACATTTTCCTTTCTGATCATCTGTTCATAAATATTTTTTTTTTCAATGTAAAAACAAATAATGATGATTCAGAAAGTGAGGAATCCAAGCACGGGGAGGTGGATCACCGTCAACGGTCCGACCTTTAACAAACTAAAAGCAGAAGGTCAGTTTATCGATATGAAACAAAAAAGAAAGGTGAAACAGTTCGTTCCTACGACACAGTATGATGTTCCTAAACAATTCAAAAAATATCCTGTCGATCGTTCGGAAACTCCATGGGGTCTGAAAAAACCCGATCGCAAGAATGATCGGAAGACGATTTACGATAAATGCGGGTCCAGTTGTTTCTTGATGAAAAAGGATGATAAACTGAATTTCCCGGTATGTAATAAAGACCTCCCGTGTACATACAACTGTCGTGGTATCAAGGCCGCGTCTTCTCGTGCGGGAGAATGGAAGTATGAAAAAGTTCTTCAAACGAGCAAAAAACTCACACGCGATCTCGGTTGTTACAAGGACAAAAAAAAATAATTATACATCCACAATATGTTTTTAATGACCAACCACTTGATAATATTCGTACAAACCAATATTATAATATTTTAAGAATATTTCACAGCCTGTACGAATATCTAAAATGACTTAAAGAAATGGTTTATCTTTAAATGATTAAAGAGATTCGTACAGGGTATGGAATATTTGTCACACTGTCTATAACCGAGCAGAGTTTTAATGAACGACATGGTTCGAGATATACCAAATACTTCAATCCAACGATATTGATACGAAGATTTTTATTCTTTCGATACTTATCAAAATGATTGAAAGAATAGAAATTATGATCTTGAAACCAAAAAAAATCTTTGTACAGGACGTAGAATGACGACGACTTTATTCTTCCAGAGGAGGTGGTACAAGCAAGTTATGGAATTCTAATGCTTTCAGTATCAGTGAACACAATTCGGTCTTGCGTAATCTGGAAAATACTCGGAACCATAATGGATCGATACGGATGGCACTACCTACATCTTTCCGTAATTCCTTCAATAACTCCTCATCCAGTTTTTCAGGTTTTCGTTTCAGCGCTTCCACTTTACGCCATACCTGTGGTGGCTCATCATCATTCCACCATTCCAATGTCTGTTCCAACAGAGCAAGGAATGTGAGAAGACGGTGTGTCCGAAATGTCGTGCACACCTGTCCTTTGGTCTGGTTCTTCTTATCCTTCTTCAGAATCACATCGATCTGACGCACATCACGGATTTTCAGTATGTCCTTTCCTTTACCGATTGCTCCCTCTGCATCTCGGCTCTTCGGCGGTGCAAAGAATCCGTACACATGGAATCGGTTCTGTACAACGAATCGATCGAGGAATGAAGCGTCCTCGTGATCCACTCTATCTATTTCCCCCGATGATTCTTTGTCGTATACACGTTTCATGTCTGTATCCTTCTCGCTCATGATTCCATAATCTCCTTCTGTAAACCAAAAGTATTCGTTATTTCGAACGAGGACATATCTGTCATTTACACGATATAAATCATTACGGATCCATGGTATGATTTTTTCACAATTCGTTGGTGCATCGCCCGTGTATAAACACGTCTGCAGAAAAACGATCTGCACGACGACGGGAGAATTCTGGAATAACGATGCACCCCGTTCTTCATACCGTGGCCACTCTGTGATCAGACAGAAACGAATGGCGTTCAGGAGTGGTCGTACATAAACAGACTCCTGAGATATCTTTTTGTGAATCGTTTTGAGGGAATCATGGAGAACAATCGACGGTGATGACTGCTCCATTGATATGAGGTTGTCATGAGGAGATGATTTCCATGATATCAAGACAGGTGTGTTTATTACATAAATGTATGCATCATGATAACTCAGAAAAAGGTGACGACCGTCAAATCGATGAATGGGGACAGGTTTACGGATAATGATACGGAGTGCATCCATGATCTGGAGCGGTGTGAAAGGACTGCACTGACGGAAGACATCCTCAATATGTATCGTTGATGTCCGTTCAAAGAGGATCCGGATTGCATCAATAATATTCTGCATCTGTTCCTGAATATAATAAAGGTTGTAGGTGCTGTCATCGATGTTTACAGTGGACGGAACACCGACACAGCTGTACATACACGAACGATAATAACATTCCCATGTATTATCCAGTTTATCCCGTTCAGAGAGTGGTAACAGATTATGATTATAATTCAGAGCACAGTCCATTGCACCAATAAGAAGGGTGTACTCAATCAGTTTGACGTTACGATCACGTAATTCACTCCGATAGTATTTATAGAATTGGATCGATGTTCCCAATTGGTGTTCGGTAATATTTGATGTTTTCTCCGGTTCTTCTTGTTGCAATTGTCCTAGTTCATCTAATAGATCCTTTAAATCACTATCTGATGATGATCTATCGTCGTGTGGAGAGGAAGGATCTTCCTCTGTACTCCCACTCGGTGATCGGGTATCAGCGATCTTCTCTTCTTCCAATGTACCGTCAGCGTCTACCTTCAGTCGGAACAGATTGGATGTTTCCGGAATCGCACTATCCCGATCACCATCCACCACTACACAATGAAAATAAATACTTACTTCCGGGTCAGTCATCCCTAAATGACTCTGAAGACGGACACCCCTTCCGATGGCCTGAAAGATTTTACCGAAATTCCAATCGGGTGATACGATATGGATCTGTTGGATCCGTTTCAGTGTGATTCCCTCTCGTGTCTTATCTGTACCGAAAATGACCTGTGCATACTGGCCCATGCTATTATTCTCATTATTGAATACGTTCTCGATCAGATCAATCACATCCTTCTGTCGTTTCGCATCTTCTGTAACATCATTTAAGAAGATGCATCGACGAGTTTCGCGTTTGTCGTTGCGGATCTGTGAATAGGAAGTGACAATCTGATAACCAAAGAATGCATTGAGGAGCAGGACACACAACCATATCCCGCTACCATTTATCTTGTCACAGTACACATAAATGAGTTTATCGGGATTGAACAAAATTTCCTTCAGAATGGATGCGTACACCACACTGAATTGACGGATACGATTTAATCGTTCATGAATCTGGGCCGTGTCCATCGCTTTGGTGGAGATACCGAACTCACGAAAAAAGACAGGTGATAATCGCTTCCGTCCAGTAAAATATGTACCCGAATTCTGGATGCCGTAAACACCATTCGGAAACACAAACAGGCTCGCCTGTACACTATTATTATAAAATGTCGAATCGATCTTATCGGACGATTTCTGGTAATCTTTCAGAAACGCCTTTTCATACCATTCCGATTGAAACGCTGACATCTTATGAATCACCAGACGGAAATATTTCATTGGAAAATAAACTTCACCACGGTATATCTTCCTCACATCCACCCTCTGTTTGACGACAGACACCAATCCACGTATCGTCTCGATGAATAATTGTTCGGCGTCGTCCGATTTCCATTTGTACAATGGAATATTGCCTTCCATCTCATCAATCGATAAAAACGTGTCTACAAACGCTGCACCCTGTGGTATCGGATCCTTCAACATCAGATTCATAAGTGGTGCAATCTCTTCAGGTGAATTACGCATGGGTGTCGCCGTCATGTACAATATTTTTTTGTAAGGTAAACTCTTGACGAATTTCTTGATCGTATCGTAATTCGCTACGTCCGATGCTGTTTTTTTCGTCATGTCTTGTGTGATCAGATGATGCACTTCATCCATGATGATCAGCTGTCCCTTCCATGTCTTGAGCATCACGATCATACTTTTCTGCAGCAGTGTCGACAAACGGAAGTACGTCATGAACTCGAATCCGCATTCCTTGAAAAATCGGTTTCTTAGTGCACGATCATCCTCTCTCTTCTTTTCACCTATAAATTCTGCAAATCGAGAGCGGAGAATCGGACTGTGTATCATCAATTGCTGTCGAAAATTCTCCAGTGTATTATCATTATTCACTACATATAATAACCGTGTTCTCGGTCGCAGTTTTGCAAGATGATCGTATGTCGCGATCGCCGACACACTCTTCCCTGTCCCTGTATCATGAAGCAGCAGCAGGTTCTCGTACAGAGTCCAATTCGAAATGAACCGCGCGATAATATCCTGATGCGCGTAGTGTCCCGATTGTGGACGCACATTGGATGATTCCTCTTCTGTCAGTTCATGGAATTCACGTTTCCGAAAAATATCGTAATTAAAGTTAGAAGATGATACATCGGGATAACGTGGGAGGTAATGATTAAAATCGAATCGCATTTTTTATTTCTTTCACAAGAAAGAAATATTTATATTTCGTCTAAAGTTATTTATGAAATACGTGTGGTCTCATCGTGTCCAAGATCATTTCATCACTATTGATGATGTGGAAGGTGTCGAAATCGATGTGCGTTTCACAAAAGACCATTCTCCCGTTCTCATTCACGACCCTCTTTACAATGAAAAACCAATATCCGAGTACATGACATCTGAAATCATCGGGAAACTCCTTCTGCTCGATGACTTTCTTACAGCGACACAACCATATATCATAAACATCATGATCGAAGTCAAAGCATCTTCTTTGATCGATCTGGATTCCTTGTACAAGTGTATTGTGAGACACCACGATCGATCGATTGTTATCGCGAGTTTTGATGAACACTGTCTCCAGTATTTCTCGCAATACAGTTACCCGTTAATGTATCTGACATGCAATCGATGGATCCAGATACCACTGTTGATACGGAATAAAATACGGTACATTGGATTGTCTGTTGATGTGCTCACAATAGAATACATCATGTGGTTACGTAATGAATTAGTGCACACAGAAATTTTCTTATTCACACTCAATGATGAAAAAGTATGGAAATGGATCGTTGATTCATTTCCACATTTGATGATTGATGGAATCATAACGGATAGACCATCCGAATGCAAACATTTCTTTTCGCTATGTACTCGTGATGAAAAATAATAGATGGTACGGTCAAAACCCAAAAAAATGATGCGTATATATAAGATATAGAATGGCACGATAAAAAAAAAAACACGACGACATATGACTACTGCAATACTCGTGCTGGATCTTGATGTCCTCGCCGACGATTATTTCATACGATTCCAGCTCGTATTTGATTCCGAAGAAATGAAATACGATTTTATCAAGAAGTCATCGAGTATCCAAGAGTTACTGGTAATTTCCGATCATGAACCGAATATAATTGGATCGGAGTACATCGTTGGTCTTGAAGACATGGATCAGTGTATCCTGCATTTGGAGAGCTTTTTACGTATGCTGTATGACAAGAGTGTATCGGAAATTTATGAAATGGTTCACAATCTAGAACCCAAATTTTTCAATATCATGACACTACCACTTGATGATTGAATACAATACATAGTCGTAACCATGTTTGTAACCGCTTGAAAGCATACTTTCATTTGGTTTAAAGATAAATGATCATTCTTTAAATCGTTCTTAAAGTATCATGATTTTGGTGATAAGTCTGCTTTCATATACTACGAAAAGTGATAGGAGTTTAAGGATGTACGTAAATGTCATAAAATGAGAAAGTGTATTTTTTGTTGCGTGTTCAACGAGAATAAATATATTGAAATGTTCTATATGCTGTTAGAGAGTATATTCATTTATGGGAAATTAGATGAAGATACTGATATATTAATATATACATCAACTGCATTTATGAACATCATCAAACATGGTCATTTATTCAGAAATGACAAGATCCGGTTTGAGGTAAATGATACTTACGATAGTATCGATAAAGCGTGTAAAGCGAGATTAGATCTATTTCACCTAGATTCAGTACGACACTACGAGAAAATACTGTATCTGGATACGGATATTATCGTCAAAGATGATCTTCGTGCGGTATTTCATCTTTGTGAGAAAGACATAGTGTATGTAGTAGAGGAGGGACGGATCGATGACGATTCTGATTTTTGGGGAAAATCATTGTTCACAGATGAAGTCAGTAATTACGATGACCGGACAGCATTTTCGAGTGGGATAATGCTGTTTCCGAACTCGGAAAAAATAAAGGACTTGTTCCAGAAGATCAGTGAAGATATTGTGAGTAGACCCCATCATTTCCATGATCAGCCGTATATCGTCTATAACGCCTTCAAATATGGATTATATGATAACAAGGTGCTGAAGTCCGTTGTCGTCAATAATGATAGAAACATCCATAGTGATAAAGTAATACATCATTTTCCAGGCGGACCTGGAGAATACGAATATAAAATCATGTATATGACTGAATTTTTGAATAATATCAAAGATTTCACGATCAATCGTCACATCAATGCAGCGAAAACATATATCAATGAAAATTTATTACCCATCATTGAAGAATGCAAGGAATCGTTAGAAGGAAATATTTTCATGTATCATCATACGACAACGTACACGGATATGTTCATAAATAAAGCGAAGAATATTAGTAATTTATTATTAAACAGAAATATGACAAATGTGATGGAGATCGGTTTCAATGCTGGGTTTTCAGCATTACTCATGCTCTTGACGAATGACAATGCTAGTGTGACTTGTTTTGATCTGGGAGAACATAAGTACACGTCGCCATGTTACGATAAAATGAAAGAGACCTTTGGTAAGAGATTGAACTTGATTATTGGTGATAGTACAGTCACACTACCAACGATTACCGGTGTTTATGATCTGATACATATCGATGGTGGACACTCAACGGAGGTCGCAAAGAGTGACATTCTGAATTCTTACAGACTATCAAAACAAGGGACAATTTTAATAATGGATGATTACGACTTTCATAATCTCCATAGTTTATGGGATTACTATGTCCTTAAATACAATCTAAGAAAATTAAATATACATTTGTACGATTCTCCGCATCATGATATCAAATATGTATTTAAATATATGTAAGACTTAAAGAAATGAGCTAAGCAGACTGTGCGAAATCATTTAAAGATGTTCATTTCTTTAAATAATTTTCCATAATAAAGTGGACCGAAAAGACGTTGTCATTACCATTCCAGAGAATCGAAAAATTCGGAAGAAGAAGATGATCGAGCACTGTAATATGGTATGTCCTGTGTGTCTGGTGATTGCCCAATATTTGGAATTTCTCGCCGTTGGCGAGATGATTGTCGTATCCTCTCATATTCTACGTCTGGATGATTTGGATCATAATCCAAGAAAGGATTTGTACGTCTGTTGAAAGTACTGTTCTGTTGGTAGTATGTTTGAAATTCAGCCGGAGTGCTGGAATGAAATCCCCATTGCACATGTGTCAATGTGGGAAGACCCGCGCCGAGTCCAACAAAGCCTAGTGCTACATCTTCTTGACCCTGTGTCCTGTTTCCACGTGCTATCTGGTTTGCACCGATTCCGATCTGTAATAGTGAACTCGTGATTCCACCGATGACGCCTGCTTTGACAGAAATGGCGCCGAGCTTCTGTGCAAACGTCAATTGTGAATTTCCTAATGGTGCACCCATGATCGTCGAATGTGCATTCACCATACTCGGTTTCAAGAAAATTCGATTGTCAGTTTCTCTTGTGTCGCGATCAATAAACGATGCTTTGTTATCGACGGAGATGATAGATGATGCTTTCGGTGTTACAAAAAATCCGGAAGACACCATGTTAGATATACCCGAAATGGTGTCGACGATATTCTTTGTTTTGATTCCTTGGTAAATCTGCCGTAGAGACGCAACATCCATCGTCATGTTTGTGGCGAAATGTACACTTCCACGTATAACCTGACTCGCAAAATCGATTTCAGGTACCATGATGTGTGTGATAAGATTGAGACTCATCATAGAATATTCAGCAATTATCATAGCCTTGTCGTGTCTTTGCAGATAATTCTGTATTGTCATTTATTTACATCCCTATAAATAATAATAAATTACTTACGATACAGCAGCTTTTGTCCGACGATTGATAGGAGAATAACATCCACCAGAAGGAGGTAGTTGATCAGCGGAAGGACAGATGGGTGCATCTGGTTTCTCTTGTTCATATATTCCATTATACTGGATTCCAGAGCATCCACAGAATGATTCTTTAGGCCGGGTGACGAGTACGAGCAGCATGATGAAATTCGCAATGAGGAATGCTAATAAAATGAGAAAGAACATGTTTAGTGTACAACGATATTTTTTTTTATTTCATAATTATTCAATCGATAATGTAATTATGTTCTTTAAGGAATGATAAAACAATCGGATCTTCGTATATGATCTGTAATTGATCGAATGTAAAGACGTCTTTGTATTTACCGATCTTACCATTTGAAGTATTGTGGTCTTTGGTCAATAATGGTACATCTGTCCCCATCCGTCTTTCGTCTAAATAATGGTCGAGATCATTAGGTAGTGTTTCTGAATCAGGGAATGTGTCGATGTGATATTGACATTCCAGAATTACATCTTCGGTGACATCACTTATACCTATCGCATCAAACAGTCGTTTAATGGATAAAACGGGATTCTCTTTGAAATCCTCGTATCTATTATAAACAGAGACTCTTCCGGATGATTCCGATCGTCTAAACTAAGAAATCCCATGATAAACATAGAATTTTCTTAGTCAGACACTCCTGCGAACAGGAGGGTGTATCCATCGTCGATACACCTAATACTCCTCAATCTGAAAGATAATATTGGAGGTAGATCATTAGAAACTTGGCTTTCGTTTCTTCACTACAATCATAAAGGAACACAAAAAAAAGTATGGTTGTAATTGTGAAAGTTATACATGTAACGCTTAATTAATTTTTATGGCTATTCACCTTGTATAAAATTCGAAAATAATTTAAAGAAATCAGTAATCTTTAAATTATTTCGTGTACAGGAAGAGAAATGAATTGTATTTATATCTTTAAATCAAGAACACGACAGTCTTTAATCAAATAAAAATTCATGTCTTTAAATAGATTCTAAAAAAAGTCTGTAAAAGAAAATTTAAGCAGATAAGAGATTACCGTACAGACGAATAGGGGAAATGATGAGGTATGCAGGAGGTGTATTGTACACACTGTGATAATGGAGATAAGAGAGAGGGATGTATGGAGAAATGATGAGAAGAGCTAGAGGATTGGAAGGGTCGTTGTAGCATACACGAGAAATAGCAAAGTTCGCCTGGAAACAGACGGACTGTGGACCGAATACCGCTACCGTGAGGTTGCAGGCCTTTGTGAACGATGCTTGTTGTAGCAGTTTGTTCTTGAGATCGAAACGCACATCGACCTGGACACTATCATAGGCCGCCGAGTTCGTATCTTCGCAACACTCAGCATCGACACTGCATGTGAAGCCAACAAGACTGATGCATTTACGGCATTGCTTGCAATCACCAATCGTGAAAGTTAAAGGATTCCAATCAGCAGAACAGGGACCTGTTAGACCAAGCGGACTCAGTGTCACACAAATACCGGCCTGTTCACCAGCCCAATTGAAACCGGGTTGAGCTGTTACTTGAGAGATGAACTGCACCACACCATCGGCGCGCACGCAAGGGAAGGTGATCGGATTAGGAGGAGGATAACAAGGAGCATAGTTACCGGTGACACCGTACAAGGGTGAACAACCTGGACCGAACGGGAATGTGCATGGTGCAGGATTACCACCGCATGTCGTATTGTCTGGAGGAATCGTGGGACCGGTGGGACCACTGCAACCAGCGCTGTAACAGCCGATAGCGTTCTGGAGCACGACACTAGAATGACCACCATTTACGAGATTCTGTACGATTATCCTAGTAGAATCAGCCTTGAAAAAGCCGGTTTCACCTGTACCTACTGTGAGATGCTGATAATTTCCTGTCCATACCGGTGTGCGCGAACAAACGCTCCATGGATATTCAGGTGTGGGGAGAGCACGGTAGAAGCGCACAATCTGTCCGTTTGAGTCATCGGGGATCTGGTTAGGGTCGACACAGGGCGAAGTCATATTTTATATTTAGTTAAAAATAATAAAAAAAAAATTTGTCTCGCTCTTTTTTTTTTATTTTATTTTTTTTTGTTATCCTGAATATCACAAAAAAAAATAAAAAAACTTGCATTATTTATTATGATTGCATGGAAATATTTCTATCATCTTGAGAATGCTTGTCCACAATCTGTCGGATTTCTTTCGCAATACGATTGATTGTTATAATGCTCATATTGATTCGACTCTTGAAATATTCCATCGTAATTTCCGGATTTTTGTTCATAATATAAAATCTTACCAGACCGCATGCAACAGATTGTGGTCGTGAACGATTCAGTACAGACGATTTTGTCTTGACAAATGCATAAATGGCCAGTGCTTCCTCAATATGACTGGGTGTCGCGTGGAATTTCTGCATGATTTCTCGTATCAATTGTTCCGTTTGCACATAACACCTCGCCAATGGGTATTCTTTTGGGATATTCAGACTGACATGTTTCAATCCCTTTAATGCCGTCTTCCGATCAATCTCAAAGATATCCATCAGTTGTTCACAACTCTTGGGAGCCTTGATGATATTATACGCGTGGAAGATACACGCAAAGATAATACCTTTACGAGTATTTCCACGATAAATATGCTGGTCCGTCACTTGCTGATAAATTTCGTTTGCTGTGGACACGATCTTATCACTGAAACCCAGTTTGTCAACATCCTTGTATATACTCTTTTCCTCAATCTTGCGAGCATTGCAACGATTCGGATCACTCGTGTGTTTGGAATCACTCATTCCATAATATCTCCATTCCTTTTCATATGTGACCGTACTGTTTAACACGATTCCACAATCAATACATACCTTGTTCAGATTCTCCATCACGATGTTCTCATGTCTACAAATGTTCTCCTCATCTTTAAATCCTTGCATCTCGCTTTATTTCATTAAATGCATGTCCTTAAATCAACCAATTTTGGTTGTTAGAAGGTGATAATTTATTGGACCCGTATTTCATGCATGTTTGTAACCGCTTTACACTATTTAAATAAATATTTCAGCCATTATTCATGAAACGTGAAAACGGTTCAGTAAAAAAAAAAAACAAAATTGATAGACCCACCACATTTACCTTTCAAGCTTGTAACCATGCTTTCATATGATTTAAAGAATTATCATATCTTTAAATGACCACTAAAATGAATTCGCAAATGTTGTCACACAACAGATCATCATGACCAGTACTTTCACGGAGGAATTGGAGCGACAGAAAAAGGATTTCCAAACATACGGTGATGAAATCCTATTTTCTTACAAGGGTTATTCTTGTAGAATCGCCCGTTGTTGTGGTCACTGGTGTGGATATGTAACATTGAAAGGCCAAGCGAAATGTAATGATTTATCCGCTTTTGATCTCACGTATACGGTACACGGTGGGATCACATATGTCCATCCCATCAATGACGAGGACGTGATGATCGGTTTTGATTGTGGTCATGTTTATGATTTTTGTAGTACTGATTCCATAGATGAGTATTATCACGGTCAAATTTTTCGGTCTTTTCATTATGTAAAGTCAGAACTCCAACAATTAGTCGATCAGATTATTTCCCGAACATAGCGCTCTACAAAATACTTTCATATCAAAAAACTGTTAGAACTACCATTTGCGAATAAAAAAAAATACACGTGTCCTAAAATCGGCAAAAAACATGGTCATAACCAAAATCATAAAACTTTAATTAAAGAATCTTGATCTATCTTGAAATCAAATCAAAGCATGCTTTTAAGCGTACGACGTGTTTTCAGAAAATGTATCTCTTTACATCATTTCATAAAGATCCTCCAAAAAAAAAAACTGATGATTGTACATGTTTGTGTCATGAATGAAACAGATAAGAAATGACAAGAGGTGGTGGTAAAAACCGACGCCGTGGCAAGAATTTCTCGAGTCTATTGCATAAACGAGAAATCATCTTCCGAGATGATCAGCAACTCTATGGACATGTGGAGAAATTATTGGGAGATAAACGTGTCTTATGCAAATGTTCCGATCAGTTAGAACGTGTATGTCACATCCGAGGAAAATTTCATCGTCGTGTATGGATCAATCCCGGGGATATCGTCCTCCTTTCGAAACGAGAATTTGAACACGAAAAAGCCGACATCATCCATAAATACACACCAGAAGAAGGCCGTTTCCTCGTTGAAAACGGTGAATTTGATATCCAGACCATAAATAATACATCATCCGATCATTATGAAACCATTTCCATCCATTCTGATGATAGTGTAGAGGACGATGCTTCACTATTATCTGATTCAGATGATGAAAATTTTGTCATTGAAAATATCTGATCCTATTCGTTCATTCTGCTTATATAGTTGTCGCCGTTTGTATAAAATAATTCATACCCTGTACGAATCTCGGAAATGATTTAAAGAAATGGCCTATCTTTAAGTCATTTTAGAGATTCGTACAGGCTGTGAAATAATTCAAACAGATGTCCATATCGTAAAAAAATGTGATATGATTTGATTTGATTTGACTTGAATATCATAACTACTGATTCGATGAAAAAAAATGATGGTATGTCGTCTTGTATCTTGTGTATGTATCATTGTTACAGATGAAAACCGAACACACCAAGTTACTTAAGAAATGCAGTACACTGTTGAAAGTGATTGGAAAACAGGGTGAAAAACCTGTGCATCTCCAGTATCTTCGAAAACTCATGATTGAACATACTCACACATACCCACAGGATTCCAAATTTTTGTATCTGTGTAATTTGAAATCGGATATTAAACCACTCATCCATACATTGATTTGTACGATACAAGAAGAGACAAAAAAACCTGAAAAGAAAGATATAGTCGTTGTGACAAACGACCCTAAAAATAATTGGAAACAAGACGATTTACTCATCGTAGAAAATCTTGACAAGTTCCATAAATGTTTACGCCAGTATCTATATAATGGAGGATCTTGTGTATCATGGTATAATTATCTTAAATCACAAGATCCGATTCATGTTGATTCCCTGTTAGATGTGAGTCGTATATTGATGAACTATGTCTTACCAACCGATAATGTCCTGCGATATTGTCTGGAAGAATGGGATGGTGCTCATGGATCTCTCGTCCTATTCAGTTCCCAATTGGAAAAAAAATTTTTACATAAACATTTATCATCCATGAATGGTGTACATGAATGGAAAAAATATCTTCCCCTCCGTTCTATTTTTCAACGCATGTCTTTAAATGATATTTATAATCAATACATGATGTATACACAAAAAGAAGAAAATGTAACGTTTGAAGAATATGTAAGAGAACATGGGATTGTCCAAAAAAAAACGACAATCCGTTTCGATCCGTCATGTGGTCTATACACTACCCATTTTCAGGTTCCATTGTATATGTATTATCATTACTGTTTCCCATCATCCATTTCCATTGATGAAAATATCATAAAAAAAGGATTTCGTGTCCGATTTCCATCTCATCTATATCCGATCCGTCATAGCACCGGAAAATGGCGATTCGATGATTATGAATTTGAGATTCCAGGATTACAACCATGCCATTTATTACGACGTATCCAATCCATTTTACCTGAATGGACATTCCTTCATCATCATCGTCCATCACTTGTCCATGTTCATTACCCTGGTCATGTACACACCCACAAATCAAGACATCAGATCAATACTGAAATGATGTGGCGACAATTTCTCGTGTCGGATCTCCGGGATGAAGATCGTTATCGTCTGTTTGCATTCTGTCGTATGGAGATGACAGAATGTTTCAAACGATTCACACATGATACGGAAAAGTTATTCCGAAAATTAGAAAAAAAATGGGAGCATGAATGTATCGGTCATGTCCTCGATTTTTCTAGTTTTATCAAGATGTGTCTCTCCGAACAATCCCCCTTTTGTAAATACTGGATCAGTTGTGAATTATCACATGTACTGCGTTCCTTCCGATTCCGTAAAACATTTATAGATGTCTTTCATTACCATCAATTCATGGATGCGTATTTTGTATATTGGCGTTTACTTCCATCCGAATTACAAACACATGTCCTTCGTGTATTCGAGGTCGAAGCATTATTGGACACCTATCAACGGTTTTTTTGTAATAATGACGAAACGATTTTTGATCATCATTTCGTGTTGCTACCGCCTAGTATGGATTGGGCGCATCGATTATATCATAATCAATATAATCCGATGATGAACATAACCATGAAACCAAAAACTCTTCCAGATGAAAGAAAATCGATTGATCCTCAAATCATGGAGTATTTTGAGTCATGGCGCCACTGTCCATCTTTCTCTCATGATTTAATCATCGATCAAGATGATATTATTTTTGAGATGGAAGAAGACGAAGAATGGGAAGAAATGGAGGATACCTGTGATATCGATGAAGAAAATATTCTCATTGATGATGTTGATTAAAAATAAAATATTCATCTATAATAAATAAAGATGGATATCGACTCATATATTGGGAACCCACGAATCACGGACTATTCTTTTGCTCTTGCAAAATATATTGCTGAAAATACTTGTAACAAATCATCTCTGGATAAATTATATAAATATCATTTATCCTTATGTGAAGGTCCGAATGCATTGTATCCTATGAGTAACTGGCAATCACATCGATTATGTCTTATGAGTTCTATTGCTGTAAAATTAAATGATCCCATCAGAATCAAGAAATGCGAAGAATTATCAATTGATTGGATCCGTCTCAGTGATTGTAAATGCTGTCCTGTGAAATCACAAGACTTTCATTATCGCGATTCGTGTCAGTACGTAGTTTATGGATGGTGGGCTCTTGCTCAAGCCTTTGTGTACCTTCAAAAAAGCACCAAAAAACCCTATCGACAATATTTTACTAATTATTTAAAGTGGATACAGAATTACATCGATGGGAAAGTAACGCATGTCGAATTTATAAACAGTCAGAATATGCCGGCCGATCGATCAAAACCATTTTATGGAAAGACCTTTGATCCGACTTATAACAAGAATTTCTCACGGGTGTACAACCAATTAATTTCATAGATAAAATGGATTCTTTTTTTTTTGTTAATAAATGCGTTTATCATCTGTTCTATATACAATTGCTTTTCATTTGCATGGTATTTATCAGATCATTTATCCCGTACGTAAAATGGTCCGTTTCAATGAAAATAATCATTATTTATTACAGAATTTTACAGATATAATCTTTACAGGACATCCTATCCATCGTCAACGATTTCGTATCCATAATCTAACCAATAATCATCTCTTATTCATCAACACCGAGAATACAAGTGATTACTTCATCATACACCCATTGATTGGTTCATAATCCATCTTTCTACTCATATTTTGGAATTTAAAGAAATGTCATTTCCTTCATATAATAATAATGAGTGAGTATCAATCTCATATTTAAGGTTATAATATTTAGTTATAAGTAAATAAAATCAAATGGATATTTGTTAACGTGATCATGGATCGATTGGAGTCATGCTTGTAACCGCTTTAGTACATGCTTTGATTTTATTTAAAAATATGATAATTCTTTAAATCGCTATTAAAGTTTTATGATTTTGGTTACGAACCTGATTGGAGTCTCTATCATTTGATAGACGTTATAGATAGAAGATAAAAATGATAATACTATGTGGGGTTCATTAATATAAAAGAAATAAATAATGGAATTATCTGAATCACAAAAACGTGCGCTCCTAATTTATGAGAATAAGGAGCATGTTTTACTAGTAGGCCCCGGTGGTACTGGAAAGTCCTATCTCATTACGAATTATTTCCGTTCATCATCTGTCATTACAGCAATGACAGGGGTCGCCGCTTTCAGTGTCCGTGGGATTACACTCCACTCCTTCTTGGGTATAGGAACCGGAACACAAACTATCGCTCTTTTATTACGACGATTACGAAAAAACAGAAATGCTGTGAAACGAATCCGCACAACAACTTCATTAGTGATTGATGAAATCAGTATGATGTCCGCGGAATTATTCGAAAAAATAGATCACTTGTGCAAAGAAATTCGGAAATGTTATCATAAACCATTCGGTGGAATTCGAATCATATTATCAGGTGACTTTTTCCAATTACTACCCATCTTCTCAGAAAAAGATTCGGATACCAGACTATTATTCGAATCGAAATTATTCCAATCCATGTTTACGAGTGAGAATACCATCCTGTTGGATCACAATTTCCGACAGAATGATAAAGGTGTTTTCCATCAGATACTGATGCGTATCCGAACTGGTGTCTTTACAAAAGACGATATCGACTCCATCACACAATTATTATCGAATTCACAACAAAATGGTGTATATCTCGTCAGTTCGAAACAACGAGCGAGTGAAATCAATTATGGGTACATGGATGAATTACAAACCGATGAAAAAATATTTGATGCGGTGTATGAAACAAGTGGTAATGATAACAACACAAAAAAATGGTTAGAAGACGAACTGTGGACACAGATGGAACAGCGTGATCTCAATCGAGTCATCTTAAAAAAAGGGTGTCGTGTCATGCTGGTAGTCAATCTCGATGTTGAAACCGGGCTCGTAAATGGACGCACCGGAGAAGTAATCGGGTTTGTCGATAATAATTATCCAAGAGTCCAATTCGGGGACACAGTTGTCGTGATCACTCCGACCAATATCTCACTGGAACATGATGATTGCATTTGCGCGGTCACATTTTTACCACTTATACTGGCGTACGCGATCACAATTCATAAATCACAGTCATTAACTCTCGATTCAGCCATCATGGAATTAGGCGGGTGTTTCGCAGAACATATGGTCTATGTAGCACTGAGTCGTGTAAGAGAAATGGAGAATGTACATCTAAAATCCTTTTACGCATCCAAAATCCGTGTCAATCCCAGAGTCAAACAGTTTGTTGATACTCTGCTCTGACTTCTTTTTTTAATCATTTCATAAAGCGATGAGTTTTTTTTTTATTCCAGAGTGTATCATAATATTCAGCCACGTTATCGATCAGTTCCGTGAAAGTATTTGCTTGTGCAAGTTCTATACATGTGATATCTTCAACCACAAACAAAAATTTATCACAGGTCTGATTTACAAAGACACCGTGACTCCAACCCCCTCTGCGAAAAGATCCGATCAATTCATACAACACACCATCTTTTGAATGGGTAACATCTGGTCTATGTCCTTTTCTGATCCATGATTTCAGATACATTATAATTTCTGTTTTTGTATCCATTGGAGATGTATAAAATGAGTACATCCTCGTTTCGTCAAATTCCGGGATCGTACTGTTGTCAATTTATACTGCTATTTATTGATATAAATTGACTTTTCTTATTTAAAAACTCATTTTCTATCATTAAAAATAATAATGGATGAATTCTTATGACCCTAAGACGTTTGCTGAATCCTCTCCATTCACCCTTGAACACTCTTCCAATGGACTCACCGCGGCTAAATCGCTTTCATCCAAACCAAAGGTGGACAATACCGTTATCCAAAAAAAGATATCCTTACCCCCGAGGAAGACCGCTCTCAAACCAACTTCTGTTACTGTTGAGTATCCACCCGAAGTCAATCCGATGACCTCCAACGACAGGTTGACTTCTTCAGAGATCGATTCCCTAACCACATTAGTATCAAAGACATTGGATCAGGTTTTAACTTTAAAAGAAAAGGATTTCAAACCCTTTTGGATGCAGCAATCAAAGGAAATATCGGAGAAATTGTGGTTACCCATAAAGACCGATTGTGTCGATTCGGTTTTGAGTTGTTCGAGCGTATCTTGTCACAATGCTCCAATGGGAAAATCGTGGTTCTCGATCATACAGAAACATCCCCAGAAGAAGAACTCATTAATGACCTCCTTTCAATCATCACAGTATTCTCTTCAAGGTTATACGGACTTAGGAACCACTCCATCAAAAAACAAATCAGGGACACGATCAAAGAAAAATGTCAGTCTCAAAACATTGAAGGGTCGTTTCCTACCAACACATGAACAGAAAGTTCAACTCCAATTGATGATGGAACAATCTCGATGGTATTATAATTTTCTAGTCGGTGCGTTCAAATCCAAAGTACATGACATCAAAGCCTTAAAATCTGTATCTTTTTACTCTATACGGGATCTATTAACGGAATATGATTATATAGAAGAGTCTGATGATCTAAGGTACTTTCAACGTCGAGAACAAGAGAGTACAGATCAAATATGCCCTCCGTGGTGGGAAAAACCATGTAGTAGGTTACCAAGAGGTGTCGCAAAAAAGTTTTCTCAAAATATAAATTCGCTACTTTCCAATTATCACAATAAGAATATTAATGATTTTGAAGTACATTTTCAATCCAAAAAGAAATCAAAAACCGACTATGTGCTTTTTGAAGATAAACACTTCCCTGTGTTTATTCGTGATATGAAAAGTCAATACTGGTATACAGATGTGAATGGTAGAAAACAAAGGAGTTCATTCAAAGATCTTTTCACTCAAACTGATCCTCGTGGATTAGAAATTATTTATGATAAAATCAAAGATCATTATTATTTCTGTTATCCGGTAGACTACAATTTCTATCCAGAGAAAGATCGAAGGAACGAAAGCCAAGTTCATTTCAGATCATGTTCAAAGGGTGAGAGAGTAATCAGTTTAGATCCGGGAATCAGAAAGTTCATGGTAGGATATGATCCAAATAAATGTTTAGTGTATATCGGAGAAGGAGCAAATCGAGAGTTAATATCTATGCTCCATGAGGTAGATAAAACGAAGGATAGGTTATTATGGTGTAGAATAAAAAATAGAATAAATGAGTTGCATTGGAAAACAATAAGTCATTTGATGAGAAACTATGATAAAATAATCATCCCAGATTTTAGGATATCAGGGATGGTGAAACAGAAGAAATTGACTCGTATGACCAAGAGATTATTGTACATGTTTCGTTTTCATTCTTTTATAGAGAAATTAAAATTCAAATGTAAGAATACGGGAACGAAACTATATATTGTAGGGGAAGAATATACATCAAAAACATGTACTCAATGTGGGAAGATAAATAATGTAGGATCATTAGAGACGTATCGATGCATAGAATGTAAAATGGTGGTGGATAGAGATGTGAACGGAAGTAGGAATATAATGATCAAGAATATGAAAAAACAAAATTGTAGTGACGATGACTACAATCCTTCGTAAGAAGGTTGATTTGAATAGGGTGCTTACAAATTCATTGTAAACAATGAATCACCGTGTTTAAATGATCGGAGATCGTCTAGTGTCTGTTCGATTGTTCTCATTTTATTTAAATACATGGTTTTGTCTTTAAAAGAATGATACAAAAACCAAAGGTATGTACCACAGCCTGTACGAATCTCTAAACTGATTTAAAGATAGGCCATTTCTTTAAATGATTAAAGAGATTCGTACAGGGTATGGTATATAGTTTATACATGACATTTATTTAAAAACTTTGTGGTGAAACCTTAAACGGTCACAATTCATTCCTTTTCTGTTTTACTTCAGATTCACTCCATATTTTTAAGTGTTCATGTCGTTTTTGCACACCTAAAAAAATCAAATGAGTTTCATCAATCACGAAAAAGACTGAAAATGCGGGTAATAAAACTTCATTTTCTCCTTTATCCGCATAAAACAGAACACGCGATCTTCTTGGTATTACAATGTTAAGTAGTTTTTCGGAATTGAAACTACGTGCTGTGGACTTACTTAAAGATGTCGCAACAAATGTATTCCAAATCAATAAACGACGATCGATATCCATTAATGTCATTCCACTTATACTTTCAGTCTTAGTTCCTTTGTATACGATTATGTCACACGGTAAAGAAGGCGCCTGTAAAATCATGCGTTGAAGTCTTGCAACTTCACGGCTTATACGATGGATACGTGCAGGTGACCAGTTCCATAATTCTCCAGATAACGTCCATGATTTTGTATTGAATGAATTCATATCAAAATGATAATGATGAACCCACGCTTGGATACTCTGTGTCTGATGAATTCGACGATCTAATAAATAAGACTCAGACATTTGTTTGAAATGATCGAATGCATCCGTGCAATCTGTTGGTGAATTTTTCAAATGACTGAATACACGATTCCAATAATGTAAAAATTTCGAAATGATGGAATCGTCTTTTGGACAAGACAATATACGATCAGGTATATCTCGCCAATGAACATAACAAGCAATTTCATTATTTTTTATCATTCGTTGACATGATGAACACCGTCTCGTCGGAATGAGACACAATGTATCCATTTTTTTTAAATACAGTGGAAAAAAAAAATGTAAATCTACAATCGATCACGTTTATGACTGACAATTGTTAGGGGTGTAACGCCTTTCGAGTTTTTACGATAATGACCATAGTTGTGACAACATTCATATAATCATTAAAACGATTTAAAAGACAATTCACTTCTTTAAGCCATTTACAAAAACACATTAATGTCGTTACAACTATGATAATGATATCGTTATTCATAAATATGGAGAAGAAATAAATATCCTGAAAACGATTGTTCAGAGACCAATATCATTCGACTTTGACGCAGTACATAACAATAAAGTCAGGACGAGTGATTTACAAGTAGGTGACATTCTCAATCTAGGAGATTATAGATTATTTAATGCTTACATCGTCGTTTATAATCAATTCAATCAGTTATATTTAGATAATCTGTTTATCGGTGATTATTTCGCAATCTTACTGGAGATCAGTCGTCTATTTAAAGATCCAGTACACGCGTATTCTGATATTGATAATGTCGATATAATCGAAATGAATTTTCCCAATGGATTTCTAGAGAAACGTTATGGATTGACACCCGATCTCCCGATATCGAAAGATCTTATTTTCGAATACTACATATTTGCTGATGAGTTAAATGTAACGAGGAAAGGTCGTGGATTTACTGTTCAAAGTAAACAAACAGGTGCAAATCTAGCGAAATATATCAATCAACAAGTACTCAAAATCTAATTTTTTATCTACGACATATTTAGTTAAAGATCATTAATAAAATGGAAAGTCATCCAACAACTATTGTGACTGCTTTTATTGATATCGGAAAATATGATCATGAAAGCAGGAAACCAAAAGAATGGTATCATGATTTTGCTGAAACTTTTATCCTGAAATTGCGTTTACCCATGTACATCTTTGTTGAACAAGATGATTATGATATCGTCAGCAGAATCCGTAAATCCTATGGTCTGTATCGTCTCACGAAAATCATTGTGATTGAATTCAAGGATCTGTATTGCTACCAACAGTACGATCGGCTCGTTATGAATTTACAGAATATTGATATGAACAAGACCATATTGAATTGTTCTAATCCCGCTTATCCTGTAATCATAAACAGTAAGTACGAGTTTATGGAACGCACCATGATGGAAAATCTATATAGGAGCAATCACTTCATGTGGATCGACTATGGGATCAAATCGCGTGGATATGATAATTCTGATCTTAAACACATCATTCGGATTGCTCAAAACCCGATGCAAAATGTATCTCTCGGAATCATCAGTGAAAAACAACTAAATTATGATGAACTGATGGTGGGCTGGAAGTACGTGGTTGTAGGCACCATGTTCACAATGGAATTGAATCAATCCGCCCATATTTTCTTGGAAGAGTGGAGAAAGACATATGACCAAGCGTGTCTACAAGGACTGTACCCATATGAAGAATCCATTTTTTATCACATCTACAAAAATCGACCAGAACTTTTTTCCGTTTACCATGGTAATTATGACACCTGTCTTTTTACCTACAAGAACGGCTAGGATTTCGATAGATTATGATTTTTGCAATAAGGATAATTCTACTTCACGACGTAAAGGAAAAGACATTTTTAGTAAAGATTGCGAGTCATTCATCGATAATAGTGATACGTTTTCATCATTCACCGGCGTCTCTAATCGATGATCATCTAGAGTATCATGAAAATCAACTGTTAATGTATGATGATCTTTTGCACGATAAACATTGTCAAGATAATTCAATAAATCAATCTCTCGTTCCTTTAAAATATGAGAACCATGTGCTTTCATCATCACGATGCGATGAAGATTCTGAAAATAGGCGTCATGTACTTGAGTACTATCTAGTGATCGAGAATTCAGGTGTAGATCTAGTACATGTGCGGCTTCATGCAAAACTGTTAATTTCTCAAAATGCTGAATATAATCGTTACTGAGCACGACTGGAATTCGTTTGTCTACCATTATCTCTCCAACTGATCGTCCTATATGCGCCTTATGTAAAGTCACTAAAGGATTATGTGGTGCTGGAAGACCGAATCGATCGTTATATATCTCTTTTCTTATTGTGTCGGGACTCCATGTCGCTCCGTAAAAACTACGTCCACTATCTCCATATTCGTAACCGATACTGATCTTCTTCAAATGTGGATGAATTTTTCCTAATGTTACATTGTATTTTCGTAATGCCGGATGACTCGACAATGATCCGTAATAACTATGTCCAAATGTTAATTTGGCTCATCTCGTAACCATGGATTCACGTAATAATCGAAACCGCTGGAACATATTCGACATTCCCGAAAACAATACAGGTAGTTTCGCTTGGATCCCACTGTGCTTTGTCATAATCGGATATATATTTGCAATGGATAGTACTCCAAAAAAAGCAGATATTCGTCGTGTGAGTGGTAAAAACCATACCCTGTACGAATCTCTAAAATGATTTAAAGATAGGTCATTTCTTTAAATGAATAAAAATATTCGTACAGGCTGTGGTAAAAACGAAGTCAATACCGACGTATAATGCAAGAATAATGTACACAATAAATCTTTTTTAAAAGACGGATCGTGATTCATGTATTCTCTGTACAAATTCATCGAATCATTCGCCATACTAGAAAAAAACGATACTTGTGGAAGAAGATCGTTACGGATAAAATATGATCCTAATTCAGTTGAGAGTTGTACCGTCCCAGCAATGATCGCTGATATCCCAAGAAATGATGATTCCATTTATTATTTATAATATATTTTACACCATAATATCATCACCTATTTAAAATATACATCACCATTTCATCAATCAACCAATCATTTCAGGAAATCATTGGAAATGGTTGTCCCACACATACATATCCACACAAACGCGAATACAATATACCATTACGACATTCGATAATATCAATAATCTGTTTCTTGTTATCATATAGACGTAATTCGAACAAATGTGTTTGCGACACTGCTTGTGCTTTCCATAATGTTTTCTCCGGATCTTGATTGTACGTATACACACTCTTTACTTCAATCACACGATTCTCATCTGGAATATATATATCCGGATAATACAAATGTCTCTTCCCGTCTTGATCATAATATTCAAATGTCGGAATTTCAGAATCTTCACCCGCATAAATCGTCTTTACGCCCTCAGATTCCAATATCTCATCCATTGCTACGCTCTCGTAACCCAATAACATGAACACTTTTCCATCTGGTGTAACATAGGGATATCGTCGAAAGGATGTGGCTTGTGCTTTACGAAACAATTCCGGACATTGCATCGGACACTCCGCTCCATATTTTTCAATCATGACTCGTTTATAATGATCCGATGTCACATAACACTCTGAACCGTACTTCTCTTTCATCTGATCCTTGCAATGATCCGATGTCACATAATACTCT
>Ga0214923_10001354_pt1 | contig 35057 bp, 19 predicted proteins | sample LL1510_MetaG_FD_177993 | JGI IMG/M metagenome (GOLD analysis project Ga0214923, IMG submission 177993) | Freshwater microbial communities from Lake Lanier, Atlanta, Georgia, United States - LL-1510 | ecosystem: Environmental > Aquatic > Freshwater > Lake | place: USA: Georgia | collected...
ACTATAAATAATAATATCAATCAATATGCTATTTTTCTTTTTATAATATTTGCAATAATACATTGTTATCACACTTATATTTTCTTTCATAATTTTAAAAAGTTAAAAGAACATGGAATTGAAATTATACAATTAATAAAAAAAAATGTAAATAAACAAAGTTTTAATAAAAATTATCCAAATACTTATTTATAAAGCACTTTTTTTTTATAAATAAATCAGTTAAGATGTAATATTTATATTATAATATATATGAATAACAAAGTGAATAATAATAATTTATTAAGATGTAATATTTTATAACAAATATTATTTTAGTAAAATGTAGCTTATGTAATCACAACAAAAAATATAATAGTAATAGCAAATAAACATAAATATAAACAAATGATAATAAATATATTATTCTTATTTTTATAATTTATCTAAAAATATAATATATTTATTATCAGTTTATTTTAAAATTAATAATATTTTAAATAATTAAAGTTATTACTAATAATTTGTGTAATATAAAGATTGAAATAAAGCTTTATTAATCTTATATATTTTTATTGTTATTGTCAGATAAATTAAACTGCGTTCCAAAATAATTTTTAAATTGTAATTTATCTGAAAATAATAATAAAATAATAATAAATTTATTTATTTATTTTAATTGAAACTTTGTTTATTAGATATTATTGTTATTTTCAGAGAAATTAAAATATTTTGGAACTTCATTAATTTTGTTTATTTTGTTATAATTAACAAAAAATAAATTATTGGGGACTTTGTTAACTTTATTTTTAAACAATAAAAAGTTAATTTTGTAATTGTAATTTTATTATTAGGTTATTATTAATATATATATATGATTTTTATAATAATAAATTATATAAATTGGGAACTTTGTTTATCTATTATATTATTATAAGTAAAAAATAAAAAAGTGCTAATTATAAATATTATTAAAAAATAAATTATTATTATACTTGATAATAATTTATTTAATATGTAAGTATTATTTTCTAAAGTATCAATTTTATTATAATAATAATAATTTTGTTTTGTGATTACTTTATTTTGTTTTGTTAAAATTATGATTTTATTCATTAACTTATTATTATTTTCATTATATTGAATATTTAGTTGTTTTACATCATTAATTAGTTTATTTTTTATTAATTTTATATCTTCAGTTAGTTTATAATAATATTCAGTTTGTATTTGTAAATTATTTATTTTATTTATTAAGATATTTATTTGATTTTTATTAATATTATTTTCATTATGATGAAAATTTAACTGATTTACTATATCATTAATAATTGAAATTTCTTTATTTTTACTAAAATTATATTCTTCAGTTAGTTTATAATAATGATCAGTTTGTATTTGTAAATTATTTATTTTATCTGTTAAAAAAGATATTTCATTTATAATATTAGGACCATTAAATAATAAATCTGTATAATTATGATTGAATAACATATTAATATTAGTATCATCATAACTATTACATATATTATGTATTAATGTATTACATTCTACATTTCTACAATCAAATAAATAATATTTATTTATATATACACGAGACCAAGGCTCACATAAAATTATCTCACATATATCCATATAATATATTCTGATTGCTAAAAATAATACTTCATATATATTTATTTTATTAAAAATAATATAATGAATAATATTAAGATTTTTTGGATATATATTTATATTATGATAACTTCTTATAAAAAGATTAATTAAAAAATTAATATCTTTATTTATTTCTTCACCTTTTTCTGGGTTTGTTGTAATACTTTCAGGAATATATATGGAATGTCTACTACATTCATGATATAGTATGATTATTTTATTAATTTTTAATAATGATAATAATAAATATTTTTTATTATTATCTGATATATATTTTAATAACTCTTTAATATCATAATTTAACTGAACCGGCAAATCTGTAGCATCTATAATATCAGATGAAAATAATAAAGAACTCATATAAAATAATAATAAAAAATAATAATTAAAAATTTAATTTATCAATTTTTTAGTATAATTTATTTATTCACGGGTATATTGTTATTTTCTGAAGATGCAATAATCTAAGATTTAAAAATTAATTTTTCTGAAAATAATAATAAAATAATTTGGGAACTTCGTTTAACTTTATTAATTATTAAAGATTAAATTATAATCCAAAGTTCAGGCAGAATAATAAAAACTTATTTATTTATAATAATAAATTAAAATATTTAAATAATTTGTGAATTTTGTTTATTTTAATTATGAATTATACAAACCGCCAAAAATATTTTTTATTAAAGATTAAATTATAAATGGTGTCGTTTATTACTGTCTATTATGATTAATATTTATTATAATCTATTGAAAATAAAACAATTAATAAATTATGCTTTCTATATATGTTTATCAGTATTATTATTGGCTCGTTTAATCATTTTTTATGTATGGACACGCTTATTATAATTTGGTTCTTTTCTTGACTATTATTAGTTTATTCAAAAGTAATAATTAACAACTCATAATATAAATGTTTGAAGTTAACAAAGTTCCATATTATTTTATTTAATTTTTTAGTTTTAATAATAATTTAAATAATTAAAATTAATAATTTATATAATTTGTAATTTGAAAACAATTTTATTTATTTTTTAATAAATAATTTTATAATTAGGCTATAATTATATCCTATAATAATAAACATATATAGAAAATAAATAAAATTCCCAATTTATTTATGTTTTTTATAAGATACTAATGAACAATAATCCAAAAAGATAATAATAAATATATCTAACTAAAATTATAATAAATGGAAACTTTGATTATGTATTAAAAAAATATTTGGGAACTTTGTTAACTTTGTTTATTTAGTTATAATAAATAAAAAATAAATTATAGGAAACTTTATTTTAAATAAAAAGTTAATTGTGTAATTGTAATTTTATTATTAAGTATTATCAATAGATATATGATTTTTATAATCATAAATGAAAACTTCATTTATCTATTATAATTAAAAAAATAATGCTAATTATAAATATTATTAAAAAATAAATTATTATTAATTGATAACAAAGTTCTTGTTTTATTTAATATGTACATTTTAATTTTATTATAATAATAATAATTTTGTTTTGTTAAAATTATAATTTTATTATTATTTTGAATATTTAATTGGTTTAGATCATTTATTTTATTATTATGGTCAGTTAGTATTTCTAAATTATTTATTTTATCTATTAAAATAAACGAGTTCCAAATTTTATTCATTATTTCTTTTTTATTAATATTATTTTCATTATAATAATCATTAAATAATAAATCTGTATAATTATATCTCTCTATACTATAGAGAGATTCTATATATACTTCTAATCCAATATAGTATGTAGAAATGCATGTATGTTGATTTATTATTATTGTGTTATCTTTCATATAATATATTATTATTGAAAAATATAATACATCATATATATTCATTTTATTAAAAATAATAAAATGAATAAGATTAAGAATTTTAGAATATATATTTATATTATTATGAAAACTTTCTAAAAAGATGTAAATTAAAAAATTAATATATGTTTTTAGTTCTATTCCTTTACTAATGAGATTATATATATTAATTTTTATATTAATTTTTAATAATAAATATTTTTTATTATTATCTGATATATATTTTAATACCTTATCATAATTTGACTTTTTAGCCAAATAAATCGCATCTTTAATATTTGATGAAAATATTAATACAGAACTCATAACATAATAATAAAAGATGAATAATTAAAAATTTAATTTATCAATTTTTTTTAATATAATTATTGTTATTTATTATATCTTATATAAATTATGATTGTTATATAATTTATTAAAATTTAATTATATAATTTTACTAATAATTTAAATTTAAAAACTTATTATTTATAATATGACATGTTTATTATAATCTGTTCGGATTAGTGTTTATTATAATCTTATTAAAAATATGTTTATAATAAACAAAATTAACAGTTATAATATTTATGAAGAATAAATGAAGTCTCTTATATTGTTATTATTACTATAATAAATAATTATTTTTATTCAATTTATTAAAAAATTATAATCTTATTTATTGCTATGTTCAAAGAAATTATAAAAATTTCAGAAAAATCATAAATTAAAATATTTTGAAACGTAGTTTAATTTATCTGAAATTTTTATAATTTTTATCTAAAATAAAACTTTGTTTATTTGTAAAATAAAGTTTATTTTATAAATAAATAAATTATAAATAAAATATTATTTATAATAAATTGAATAATATTTTATAAATAAAATAAATAAACCTATTATTCCCTCAGTCTAAATATAAACTATTAATAATACTATAATATAATAAATTAGTAATAATAATAATAAAAAATGATATTTAAATAATTAAAGATATATAAACAATAATATATTAATGAGTTATCTTGAAATAGAAACATTTAATAATATATTAGTAGAAGAACAACACATAATTAATATTATTGATTATATTAAAGAAATAAATAATTTATATTATAAAATTGAATTAGATTTTATTAATGAATTTATAGAATTGGTTAATGAAGATAAATGTTGTATTCATCATGAAAAGTTAAAAAAATATGGAATATTAAAATTAGATAAAGGGACAACCAGAGTGAAAGATATACTAATGCAATATGAATTAATAGAAAATATAGATTATATAATTGAACATAAATCATATGCTTCTTCAAGTGGTTGCACTCATAAAATTAATTATTATCTGCATCCAAGAGCATTTGAAATATGTTTGATGCGGGCTAAAAATACTAAAAAGTATACTAAATATTATTTGTTATTAAGTCAGTGTATTAGACATTATAATAATTATCAGAATAAATTAAAAGAAAATTTTATAATAGAATTAAAAATAAAAATTAATAATCAAAATAATAATATTAATAATTTACAAAATTTGATTACTGAGAAAGATAAAAATATTAATAATTTACAAAATATAATTACTGAAAAAGATAGTAAATTATCATCATTAAAAGATAAAATTAATTTTTATGATAACTTTTGGAAAAATAATAAATCAAATAATAATATTGATACATTAAAATAAACATTCTTTTAAGTTATCTATAAAAATATTTAAAATTAAACAAATAAAAATTATAAAATAATAATTTAAATAATTGTGATTAATGAAGTTATCTATTATTTTATGGGAACTTTGTTAACTTTGTTTATTGGTTTTAATAATAATTTAAATTATTAAAATTATTATTAAAACTAATAATTTATTTAATAACTGAAGTTTATTAAGTTTCTGTAAATTAATAATAAACAAAAACTAATTTAATAATTAAGATGGGGCTAATTATAATAATAAACATATATAGAAGCACAATTTATTTATAGTTGGGAACTTTGTTTATTTACAATAATGTTATAATAAACACTAATCATAACAAACTATAATAAACAGTCCCTTATTAAATTCATAAAATAAAACTTTATTCATTTATAAAATAAATGAACTTAATAAAGTTCTATAAATTTATACTAAATAAAACTTATTTATAAATATTTTTTTATAAATTAAACTGCGTTCCAAAAGATTATAATTTTATAAATTATATAAGGATAATGATTTATCAGACTAACTATGATAATAAATAAAATTATAATAAATGGGAACCCCGTTTATGTATTAAAAAATATATGTAATTAGTTATAAATAAAAAATAAATTAAAAGAACTTAAATAATAAAAATTTAGTTTAGTAATTGTAATTTTACTGTTGGATTATTATCAGTATATATATATTTTTTATAATAATAAATTGGAACTTCATTTATCATTATATTATTATAATTCAAAATTAAAAGAGTACTAATTATAAATATTATTAAAAAATAAAATATTATTATAATTAATAATATTATATTTAATGTGTAAGTATTATTTTCTAAAATTTTAATTTTATTATAATAATAATTATTTTGTGTTTGTGAATCATTTATTTTTGTTGTTAAAAGTGTAATTTCATTTATTAACTTGTTATTATTAATATTATTTTCATTAATTATTTCATTTTTTATTAATATTATATCTTCATTTATTTTATTATAATGATAATCAGTTTGTATTTGTACATTATTTATTTTATCCGTTAAAATAGAAATTTCATTCATTATTTCAGTTTTATTTTCATTATAATTCAAATTTAATTGATTTATATCATCAATTATTTTTGTTTTATTAATATTATATTCTTCATTTAGTTTATAATAATTATCAGTTTGTATTTGTAAATTATTTATTTTATCCGTTAAAATAGAAATTTCATCTGAAATAGTAGGACTGGGACCATTAAATAATAAATCTGTATAATTATGATTGAATAACATATTAACATTATTATCATCATAACTATTACATATATTAAGTATTAATTTTTCACATTTGTGGCAGGTATCAAATGTATTGTGTCTGGTATACCATGTATATATTTCCATACTGTTTTTGAGTATACTTATATCTGACATCTTACTATAATACATTTTTATTAAAAAAAATAATACATCATATACATTTAATTTATTAAAAATAATAAAATGAATAATATTAAGATTTGTAGGATATATTTTTATACTTTTATCATAACGTATTAAAAATAAATTAATTAAATAATTCATATCCGTATTTAGATCTATTTTTTCATAATCATTAATATATATAATAACTTTTATATTAATTTTTAATAATGATACTAATAAATATTTTTTATTTTTATCAGATATATGTTTTATTAAATCTCCAATATCATAATTTAATTGACTAGGTAAATCTGTTGCATCTTTTATATCTACAGAACACATAACATAATAATAAAAGATAAGTAATTAAAAATTAAAATTATCAATTTTTTTAATATAATTGGAACTTTGTTTTTCTATTTGTTATATAAAAATTTATATCAGATATATACATTATTATATAATTTATAAAAATTTAATTATATTATTTTTATTGATAAACTAAATTTAAAAAATCAATATTTATAATATAATTATCATCTTTTCATTTACTAAATAAACGAAGTTCCATTTTTGTTTATTATCAGTTTAATTAAAAATTACTAATTAAAATTAGTTTTAATAATATTTTAAATAATTAAAGTTATTATTAACTAATAATTTGTATAATATAAATAAATGGAAGCTTATATATATTTTTAATAAATAATTAAATAAAAAGACGCTAATAATTTATACTAATAAATATATATAAAAATGTACACTTTATTATTTTACTTTTAATAATATTATAATAAATATTAAAAAAAAGTAAAAAAACAATATTTTCATTTTTTATAATTTTTTAAATAAAATAAAAATAAACACATCCAATAATTAATACTGAATGAAGTTAATAAAGTTCTCAGTTATTTTATTAATTAATATGATCATAAATAAAATTATAATAAATAAAAACTTCGTTTATGTATTAACAAATATATGTAATTAGTTATAATAAACAAAAAAACATTATTTAAAATAATAAAAATTTAATTTAGTAATTGTAATTTTACTATTGGGTTATTATCAATATATATATGATTGTTATAATAATAAATTATATCTATTATATTATTATAATTAAAAATTAAAAACGTACTAATTATAAATATTATTAAAAAATAAATTATTATTATAATTGATAATATTTTATTTAATGTGTAAGTATTATTTTCTAAAACGTTAATTTTATTATAATAATAATTATTTTTTATTTCTAATTGAGTTATTTTTGTTGTTAAAATGGTAATATCACTTATTAATTTGTTATTATTTTGTATATTTACTTGTTTTACATCATTAATTATTTCATTTTTTATTAATATAATTTTTTCATTTATTTTATCTATTAAAATGGAAATTTCATTCATTATTTCGTTTTTATTAATATTATTTTCATTATAATGAATATTTAATTGATGATTTATATCATTAATTATTTTTTGTTTATTAAAATTACATTCTTCATTTAGTTTATAATAATTATCAGTTTGTATTTGTAAATTATTTATTTTATCTGTAAAAATAGAAATTTCATTCATTATTTCGTTTTTATTAATATTATTTTCATTATAATGAATATTTAATTGATGATTTATATCATTAATTATTTTTTGTTTATTAAAATGACATTCTTCATTTAGTTTATAATAATTATCAGTTTGTATTTGTAAATTATTTATTTTATCTGTTAATATAGAAATTTCATTTGAAATATTAAGACCATTAAATAATAAATCTGTATAATTATGATTGAATAATATATTAATATTAGTATTATCATAACTTTTACGTATATTATCTAGTAATTCATTAGTATCACCATTAGGAATATCGGAAAATCTATAACTTGCTTTTTTATATATTTCCAAACATTCTATTTTATTAGATGGATAGTCCTGTTGAATTAGTATAACTGATTTCATATAATATATTTTAATTAACAAATATAATACTTCATATATATTTATTTTATTAAATATAATAAAATGAATAATATTAAGATTTTTAGGATATATATTCATAGAATCATCATAACTTCTTAAAAGTAAATTAATTAAAAAATTAATATCTTTAATCATACCACCTCTTAAAGATTTAGAATAGCTTGTATATTCGTGATATATTTCAATTTTTATATTAATTTTTAATAATGATAATAATAAATATTTTTTGTTATTATCTGATATACATTGTATTAAATCTTTAATATCATAGTTTAACTGACTAGGCAAATCAGTTGCATCTTTTATATCTGATGAAAATATTAATACAGAACTCATAACATAATAATAAAAAATAAATAATTAAAAATTAAAATTATCAATTTTTTTAATATAATTATAGCTATTTATAAAAATTTATTCTTGGTTTTAGATAAATTATAAAATTATTTTTATTTTTATTTTCAGATAAATTATAAAAATTATAATATAATAAACTTTAAATTATTTATATTTTCAAAGAAATTATAAAATTTTTGGAAAAAATATAAATTAATTTTAAATCTTAAATTAAAATATTTTGGAACGTAGTTTAATTTTTCTAAAAAATAACAATAAAATACTTTATATTTTTTTTAAAATTTTTATAATTTCTCTGAAAATAGCAATAATTATATAATTTATATTAAACTAAATTTAGGAACTAAATATTTATAATATAATTATTATCATATTTTTGTTTATTATCAGTTTATTTAAAAATTACTAATTTAAATTAGTTTTAATAATATTTTAAATAATTAAAGTTATTATTAACTAATAATTTGTATAATATAAAAAAATGGAAGATTATATATATTTTTAATAAATAAAAATACGCTAATAAATATAAAAAGTACACTTTATTATTTTATTTTCAATAAGATTATAATAAATATGTCTAAGTATTAAAAAAACAATGTTTTTATTTTTTATAATTTTTTGAATAAAGTAAATATAAACATGTTTAATAAATAAACGAAATTAACACAGTTATTTTATTAATTAATATAAATAATAAATAAAATTATAATAAATTGGAACTTCATAAACTTTATTTATTTATTAAAAAATATACATAATTAGTTATAAGAACTTTATTGGTTGAACAACTCTATCTATTACTGCACTGTTTAATTTATTTGCAATTATATTTAATGTTTTATCGGTTGTTTCTAATTTTATATTTGTTAATTCTAATTCTTCATTAGTTTCTTCTAACATATTATGTGTTTCATCTAATTTTATATTATTTTTTTTAGTTAATTCAATTAATTCTCTATTTGATTGTTCTAATTTTTTATTATTATCAATAATAATATCTATTTTTTGTTTTAAACTATTAATTTTATAATTTTGTTCTGTAATGGTATTAAGATATTCACCAATTCTATTTTTATAACTAATAATATATACTTCATTTATTTTATTTTGATAATCATTAAAATATTTAATGCATTCTTCTAATAATAAATAATATTTTGCATATTTTGGGGTTTTTAATGATCGTATTAAGCATAATTTAAAAGCATAAGGATGTAAATAATATTCATTCTTTTTTCCTTTTCCTTCTTTGGAATTAAACTGATTACTGTTACGTAATATATAATCTTTTTCTATTATAAGTTCATTTTGGTCAAGAATTCTTTTAATATCAAATGTTGAACTTGATAATGAAATTACTTCATATTTTTCTAATAAATTATGATGAATACAACACTCATTACGGCTAATTAAATCTATAAATTCATTAATAAAACTAGTATCTATTTTATGAAATAATTTATTAACTTCATTAATATAATCAATAATATTAATATTACGTTGTTCTCTAATTAATTCATTGTTATATTTTTCAATAGTATTAGTCATAATAATATTAATAATATTTATTTTGAATACATTTATTAATCATTTTTTTTTATTTTATTATGTTTATATAATTGTAAAAAAATATTATTATTAAAGTTAAAATATAATTTTGATATAATTAATTTTTATATAAAATGTAAAAATTATAATTTATTGCTATTTTCAGAAAAATTATAATATAATTTTTAAACCATAAATTAAAATATTTTATAATTTTTTAAACCATAAATTAAAATATTTTGGGAACTTCGTTAACTTATTTTATTTATTTTTTAAATTTTTATAATTTCTATGGGGATAAACAAAGTTCCAATAATTAAAGATTTATAATTTTTTTATAATTTTTCTGATATTTTTATAATTTCTCTGAAAATAACAATAATTATTATATATTTTATTCTTGTTTTCTGAATTTTTTATAATTTCTCTGAAAATATAAATAATTATTATTTATTATTATATTGAAAGTATTCATAATATATGATTATTATGAATTATATTTTTGTTTACTTAGAAAATTTGTTTATTTATTACTATTTTCAGAGAAATTATAAAAATTAACGAAGTTCCCAGAAAAAATATAAAATAAACAGTTTCTTTTTAAACCATAATTAAAATATTTTGGAACGGAACGTAATTTAGTTTAATTTTTCTGATTTTTTTATAATATCTCTTAAACGATATTAATTATGTTAGATATTAAATAATAATATTATTATTAATAAGTTAGCCGGAAATTAATTGGAACTTTGTTTATAATTAAAATAATGATAACTTGAACTTTGTTTATTTATTTAAATTTATGGTTTATTATAATTTTTAGAAAAATTATAAAATTTTTGGAAAAAATATGAAATTATTTTAAATCTTAAATTAAAATATTTTGGAACGGAACGTTGTTTAGTTTAATTTTTCTGAAAATAACAATAATTAAAAACAAATAATAAATAAACGAAGGTCCCTAATTAAAGTAATATAGCTTTATATTATAAACAAAGTTAACGAAGTTCCCAAATATAATAATAACAATAATATAACTAATTTTGCCGCCGCGGCGGATTTATTAAAAATAATTAATTATTTTATTGTTATTTTCAGAGAAATTATACAAAATTAACGAAGTTCCCAGAAAAATTATAAAAATAATTTTTAAATCTTAAATTATCACATCTTCAGATAATTTATAAAAATTTTAAAAAAATAAACTATGTTTCAAAATATTTTAATTTAAGATTTAAAAATTATTTATTATAATTTTTCTGGGAACTTCGTTAATTTTTATAATTTCTCTGAAAATAACAATAATTAAAAACAAATAATAAATAAACGAAGTTATCTAATTAAAGTAATATTTAAAGCTTTAAATTATAAACAAAGTTAACGAAGTTCCCAAATATAATAATAACAATAATAAAACTAATTATTGCCGCCGCGGTGGATTCATCAAAAATAATTAATTATTTTATTGTTATTTTCAGAGAAATTATAAAATTTTTGAAAAAATATTAAATTAATTTAAATCTTAAATTAATTTAAGATTTTGGAACGGAACGTAGTTTAGTTTAATTTTTTTAAAAATAACAATATTTAAAAATAAATAAATGAAGTTATCTAATTAAAGTAATATTTAAAAGCTTTAAATTATAAACAAAGTTAACAAATATAATAATAACAATAATATAACTAATTATTGCCGCCGCGGCGGATTCATCAAAAATAATTAATTATTTTAATTAAAAACAAATAATAAATAAACATTCCCTAATTAAAATAATATTTAAAAGCTTTAAATTATAAACAAAGTTAACGAAGTTCCCAAATATAATAATAATAATAATAAAACTAATTATTGCCGCTGCGCTGGATTCATAAAAATAATTATTGTTATTTTCAAAAAAAGTATAAATATTTCAGAAAAATTATAAAAATAATTTTTAAATCATAAATTAAAATATTTTGGAACAAAACGTAGTTTAGTTTAATTTTTCTAAAATTTTTATAATTTCTTTGAAAACAAGAATAAAAAGGGAACCTCGTTAACTTTGTTTATTTTATAATTTTTATGAAAATAGCAATAAATTATTTTCAATTAATAAATAAATTCTCATATTTTTATTTATAATTTAAAGTTCTAATAATTAATGTTTTTATTATATAAATAAATTATTTTATAATTTTTAGTAAAACAATAATAAACAATAAAATAAACTTATAATATAAACATATTCTATATTAAAATAATTTGAAACTTTGTTAATTATTAAAAGTTAAATTATATGTTTATTATTGCTCGTTTCTATTACTGTTTATGATCAGTTTATTTAAAAATTAAAAACTTATAATTTAAATAATTAAGATTATTATTAAAACTAATAATTTTGATAATAAATGAAGTTTATAAAGTTCCCTTAAATTAATAATAAACACAACATAATTTAATAATTAAAGCGGCACTAATTATAAATTATAATAATAAACATATTCATTATATTAATTATAATTTTCAATAAGGTTATAATAAACAATAATCCGAACAGATAATAATAAACATGTCCAATAAAATAATCTTATTGAAAATTATAATTAATATAATGAACATGGTTATTATTATAATTTATACTAATGTCTGCTTAATTATTAAATATTTTTTATTTATTATTAATTTAAGGGAATTTTGTTAACTTTATTTTTTACCAAAATTATTAGTTTTAATAATAATATTAATTATTTAAATTATTATTAAAATCAATGCTTTAAATAAAATAATAGGAAACTTCGTTAATCTCAATTATTTAAATTATTAGTTTTTAATTTTTATATTACACAAATAATTAGTTTTAATAATATTTTAATTATTTAAAATATTATTAAAACTAATTTAAATTAATAATTTTTAATTTTTAAATAAACTAATAATAAACATATTTATTCATAAAAATAGGAACTTATTATTTATAATATTTTTTTTATAAAATATAAAAGATTATATTTGTATAATAAATTTAATATAAATATTTTTTCATCAAACTAAAGCATTAAATAAACGAAGTTCCCAATATTTTTAAAATTAAATTCACATATTTTTTTATTGTGTAAATCTAATTAATATTGGGATATTATATTCACCATTAACTAATAGAGTTCCACCAATATTTGGTCCATTTGTAATCAAATCAAGTTCGACATTAGTTAATGAAGGATCACTTATCATAGACCCTTTCAAATATAATGGGTAATCAAGAGTCATGCCATTAAAGTTGAAATTTGTCCAATTATCTACATCATTACTATCAGTACCATTATTTTGTACAGCATGATGTTCATATCTTCCAGTAGCTACATATTGATTAAATATCTCATTTCTAAAATTATTCATACTAACACTATTAACTAAATGATTCCAAACTGTCGCGTCATGTGTATAATATTCAGAATCATTACTAATTGCAGCGTGTGCTTGACCATGTCCAAATAATTTATGAGCTACAACTTCTAATAATCTATCACCAATAGTTTGATGTGCGGTTGGTTCTAATGTAGGAAATGCAATATTAGAATTTCCCATATTAATTGAAACAATAGGTTGATTATTAAAAACAGCATTCCAATTTAAAAAATTAGCATCTGAGTTTAATGTAATATTAACATCATAATTATCCATATTTACACTATTTTGTATATAAGATGCATTAGCAAACATAGTAGTAATATTACTTGCAAAGTTAGCCACATTAATAACAAATGTATAATCATATGTGCCTTCATTAATAAATCCGCCATACACGTTTGTATCTTGATTAAGTACAAGTGGATTGTTAATAAACAGTTGAGTAGGAACAGCAGCCATTATATATATATATTTATATATTTTTTTTTCTAAATATTTACTACTAGTAGTAAAAATATAATTATTTTTAATAATAATATTAACAAGATATTATTATTATTAAAAATAAAATAAATTATATAATAATTTAATGGTAAATAATGAAATTTATAATGAATTAATTAATAAACAATTAATAAATATTTATGAATATAAATTATCTCATTCAGATTTATTAAGAATAGCAAATAAATTAAATAATAGTATATTTACTAATGAATGTTCTATTTATCAAGGTAATATTATTATTAAAAATAATAAAAAATATATTCCATTTTTTTATAATTATAAACAAATTTCATTAACTAGAATATTATTTCATAATTTTATAAAATGTATTAGTAAAAATATACATTTAACATATATATGTAATAATAAAGGTTGTTGTTGTTCATTAAATCATATGAAACTAAATAAAAAATCATTAAATAGATTAAATTCTATTCCACAATCAATTTATATTTCACATATAACTCCTAATATAAACCTAAATACAAACCAAATTTATAATTCTATTAATACAATTCAAAATACAAATCAAATTATTAATCAAGATTCAATTATTATAAATTCAAATTTAAATACAATTCATGATATAAATCAAATGTCTAATATAAATTTAAATATAAATCAAATATCTAATACATTTCTAATTGCAAATCAAAATCCAATTAATTATAATAGAAATGATTTTATAGTAATATTTTAATTATATAAATATAGTTTTATATTAGACAAAATCATAATTAATATATATTAAATAATATTTATAAAAATATATTAAAAAATATATTTTATGCTACAAATATAGATAAATCATAAATTATAATGAATATTATAAATGAGTATAATAATAGATATAAATTTATATTATTTAATTATGTAAAAAAAATCAATATTTATTCTTAAGATTACAAAATATAGAATTAATAATATATTATTGCTATTTTTTAGATAATTTTTTTAAAATACCGTTTAATTGTTTAAAATTAAAAATAATCTAAACATATTATACTAAAAAGTATTATTTCACCAGATATTTTGATTATATTTAATAATTAAATATAGTTTTCCAATTTATTTTAATATTTATAATGAATAATAAATAATTTTTTATTATTTATTAGAATATTTAATTTACTGTTTATTATCGGTTTATTTAAAAATTAATAATATAAAAATTAATGATAAATAATTTAATAATTATATAAGAAAGCAAACTTATAAACATATATATAGAGCATAATTTATTATTTATTTCCAATAAGGATATAATAAACATTAATTATACAAACGATAATAAATATATTCTATACGTCAACTTTTATATTATCTATTAAGTTTTTATAAAATTCATCTAATATTTTATTTATTGAGTTTACATCATTTATATCATCACAATTTGGATATATAATTATGTCTATTAATTTATTTAATTCATCTTCATATGTTTGTGTTGAAGTGTCAAATAATACTTCAAAAATAAATTTAATAAATATATATGTTATATAAATACAATAGTTATATTTATAATTACTAAACATATCTTTAGATAATGATGTAATATAATAAGCTAAATTATTTAAGCTTTCAAAGAATCCTGTATGTACTAAGTGACTATATGACATTAAAAAATTTGATGAAATAGCTGCCGTTGATATATCTTCTTTCAGATGTAGTTGTTTCCACATTGGTATAGTACATATACTACAATTTTCAGTAGACTCATGAAATTCAGGTTTTGTAAAACAATATAAATGTATAATATTTAAATTTGTCTCATCTCGTTTACAATGATATGTTGCAAATGAATCTTGTATTGTATGAATAACATGCCCTATTAATCTATATGCATCGCGTTTATGGTTATTATTATACCAATATTGTGCTAATAAAGTTCTATATATGATACACGTTTTAATTTCTTTAAGTGCATCTTCAATTTGTAATTCACTATTTGATATTTTATCATATGTATCTGGAGATATCATAAAATGTTGGATAGATAAAATATTGCTATGATTTATTTCTGCTACATGTCTTTTATGGGGTTCTTCTATTACTTCTCTTTTTTTTATATTATTATAATAATGCATTGAAATATTAAAATTATTTTCATTAATGTCAGGATGTTCTTCTGTATGAAAAAGTCCTTCTTTCAACTTTCGTTCAGTGTCTTGACATATAATAGTAGTTTCATTAGTTACATCAGGCATTACAGAACCAATAATTAAATTGGGTAATATATCATCACCATTATATTTATGTAATGTTTCCATATCTGTAACATTACTGTAATAATCTGTCATATTATTTTTACTATACTCTATAATATCATTAATCCAATTTGTCCCTAGTTCAAATTTTTTACTATAATTATATAAAATATATGATAGAAGAGTTGAATATTGATGCACAAAACCACCCATGGTATATATTTCAGTAACTGCCCATCCACCTTTTAAATTAATATATTTTGATTTATATTTTAAATATTTTGATTTATAATCATCCATATATATATATATATATAAATAATTAATTTACATTTATATATATAATTATTCATAAAGTTTGTTTACTTGTAATATTCACTATTTTTTTAATATTCCTAAAAATTGGGAACTTCGTTAACTTTATTTATTAATAAATTAAGAATCCAAATTAAATATAAACTGAATAATCTGTATAGTTTCATATTATCATATCTTTATGAATCTAAAATTTTATTTAATAATCAAAGTTCTAAACATAACAATTTTATCTATATAAATTAAATTAGCATAAACTATGTTTCCATTTTATAATAAAATAAATAAGACTATTTTGTATATCTAATAATATAAAAAATGATATTATAATTTAATGTTATTAATTATCATAAATATTTATGTCATTAATTAACATAAATATGTGTTGTGAATATAAATATACAAATCAACAAACAACTTTTACATTCTATAGAATTAAAGAATTAATTGACAATAATAAACTAAACTTAGATCCAATTTATCAACGTTCAGTTGTATGGTCTGACGATAAAATGATGTCTTTAATTGATAGTATAATCCACAGGTATTATTATCCACCAATTATATTAAATTTAATTAATGGATATTATAATTGCATTGATGGAAAACAAAGAATAACATCAATAATAACATTTTTGAATAATAAAATTTATTATTCTATTAATGATGATAAAATATATTTTAAAGATTTTGATGAACAATCAAAAGAATTATTTTTAAATACTCAATTTCAAGTATGTCTTTATACAGAGTTAGATTATCATGTAGAAGTTGAAATATTTAGACGAGTTCAAAAAGGTGTTATAATGACTAAAATGGAAATAATGAAAAGTCATAATCCTGAGTTAATTTGTGATATTATTAATAAAACAAATAATTATATAAATATATGGAAAAGATATAATATTAGTATCAAAAGAGATCATTATCTTAATTATATTTTAAGGATATTAATGATGCAATATAAAAAAGAAAAAGGATTTATAACATTATCAATTTTTGAAATTGAAAAGTTTGTAAAAAATTATACACAAAATATTGATCACGAAAATCAATTTTATATAAATTTAAAAATATTATTTGATTTTTTAATAGAACATGAAGAAAATTTAAAACCAGATAATAATAAAATGTTAACAATAGTAGAAGTTTTATTATTATATAAAATGATATTAGATGATAATATCATTTTATATACAGATAATTATATATATTATTGCACAAATATGTATCGTAAACCAACAACCTATACACCTAAGTTATTAAATTCTGCTTATAATGAAATGATATCAATAATTTTTGATGAATAAATTATTATTTTTAGTTTATTAATTTGTTTTTTTATTTATATCAAAATAATATTTATTTTTTATTATTTTATCATAAATTATAATTTAAATCCAAATTATTTTATTTTGGTAAAATATGAAATCAACAATACTAAATTATTTATTCTTAATTAATAATATCATCAATAAATGTAGTCCAATCACTAATACTATCAGTATCATTAAATAAATTATTATTAGATTTAATACGCGATTCAATTGTTTTACGATATAATTTATCATTACCTAATGTAATAGCTAATTCAATATATTCATGTGAAGAATATGTAATAATATCATCTAAACCCATTTTTTTATAAAATCCAGATGTAAACCTACCATTAATCATATTACTTTCATGAGTAACAATAACTTTATTCATAGAGAATGCTTCAAATGAAGAATTACAACCACCAAATGGGTAAGGATCTAATATGATATCAGATATATACATTAAATTAAGATAATGATAATGTTGCATCATAGGAAATATATGAATTCTTGATGAAATATTTTTATAATTAAATCTTTGAAATATTTTATGTTTTTGATCACCATTTAGAATAATTAAAATAAAATTTTTATTTGATACAAGTATATTAATTATATACTGATCAAATATAGGATTAAATTTAAATAAACTTTGAGCACAGAAAAATATAGTAACTTCATCTGTAAAACCATACTCATATCTATTTTTAAACATATTAATATTATATTTTGAAATTGGATTAACATAAGAAGTACATAAAGAATCTAATAATATTAATTTTTCGGAATAATGTTTTTGTGATTCATCATAATTTAATTCATAATATTTTGAACTTATAAAATAATCAATAGTATCAATACCGGAAGTATCAGAATGTCCCCATGTATTAATTTGTATTTTTGCTAATTTCATATGAGCCATAAAATAAGCTCTAGGATCCATACCTATCTCACAATATATTAATATATCTAATTTTAATTCTTCTAACATATTTTTAATTTTATCTAATTGATTAGGTAATTTAATATGTTTAGCTTTACCAAATAAATATTTAACATCTTCATTTAAATCATCAAAAGTAGAAAAATATATATTATATTTATCATTATTTGATAATTCTTTAATAATTAAATGTCTATCTTTAAAAACACTATGCCATCTTGATAAATAATTAGAATGAAAACATATATTTTTTTTATCATTATTAAAATCAGTATTTATTTTATAATTAATATCAGGACATATCTTACGGATTAATTGTGATTTTATTTTAAATATATCTACTGAAGGTATTCCTTGATATGATAAATAAAAATTACATACAGGTAAAATAAATACTTCATTAAGTGAACATGTAGGAATATTATTTAATTGAACTAAATATTCTAAATTTTTTATAATTTCATTTCTTTTAATAATAAATTCATCAAATGAATTATAATAAGCAGAAAAATTAGTAGTCATAAATATTAAAAAATGTAATAAACATATATTATTTTTATTATTTTCTTTTATTAATAATAATTTATCAATATCCATAATATCATTAATATTATATATATCATTAATAATACTATTAAGTTTTTCTAATAATGAAGTATTATTATCAAAACATTTAGTTATATTTAATAATAATATCATAATTATATCTTTTAATTTATCTATTGTAATTAAATTATATTTATCATCATAAATAAAATTTATAATTGCTTTAATACTATCAATATCCATATTTGTAGATAAAATACTAAAAAATGCTTTTAATATAAATTGAGTAAATCTATTATCATTCTTTTCTTGATATATTTTTAATATTTTAATATATAATTTATTCATTATATTAGTGTTTTTTATATTACTAAATATAATAATTAAATTGGTTAAAAACTCAATATCATTAATTGAGTATATCAATAAATTAATATCATTAATAAATTCTGATTCAGGTTTACATAATATACTTAAACTAATTTTTTTAGTTAATAATTTTAAAAAATTATTAGGATCATAATTTAATTTTATTTTATTATTAATATTATCTAATATTAAATTATAATTTCTAAGTAACATTAATTGATCTTCAATATAATTTTCATCTATATCATTGATAGAAATATTTTTAATATTATTTTTTATACATGGTAAAATATATGTATTTTTATAATTATTACTATAAATATAATTACTAATATCATATAAAATTTCTGAAAGTAATTTATACTTATTATTAAATATTGTTAAACATACAAAATCAGTAGAAGAAATTGATATAATATTATCTAATATTATATTATCTTTAATTTTATGATAATTATTTAATTTATCAAATAGTTCATCTATAAGTTCTTTTACTGATTTAATAATTAATATTTTTTCAAACCATATTAATCTTTTATTATTTAAATTAAATAAGTATTGCATATTATTAGGATCCAAATAATGATAAGATATTATATTATTATTTATACAAAATGATTTTATTTTATCAATATATTTTTTATTTTTAGTAATATAAAATAATGTTATACGATAATAATTATATTTTGGTAAATTTATTTTTAAATCATTTATATTTATAATAAATAATAAAATATTATAACAATAATTATCTTTAACAATATATTTTAAATATTTTTCATATGATTTATAAGCAATATTAAAATTAATTATATTATCATAATTACGATTTAATTTTAATAATTTTATATAATCTAAATTAATATCATCAGGAGGTTTTATATTATCTATTAAATTATAATCTTCATCAAAAATTATATTAATATTATCTTCTTTTTTAATATTTATAATATTATTTTCAATACTAATATATTCTTTTTTAATTATAAAAATTTCATTTTTTTCTGATAAATAACTAAAATTAATGTTATTATCATTTATAATATTATTAATACTATCTAAAAAATAATTACGTGGATATAAAATTTTATTTATAAATATTAATATATCATTAGAATTTAATTTTGATATTAAGTTATATAAATCTTCATAAAATATTATTTTTGTTTCTTTTTTAAGAAAAATATATTCTATATGGCATATTAAATTATCAAATTTATTAAAAATTATTATATATATCATATTCTAGTATTAGAAAATAAATAATTAATTTTTTACTAATATTTATAATTTTGTAAATTAGTATCTAATTTACCTTTATTAATATTAATAAGTCGTTGTGCATTATTTAAATATTCAGTTATAAATATTCCATTTGTTGAACTTATATTATACATTAATAAATATTGTACATAAACTAATTTAAGTTTAGCATCTTGAGTAATTATTTTACTAGATATATTTATTCTATCATTATTAATAATATATAAATCATTATTTTCTAAAAAAATTAATTGTTTATTTAAATCAGTATTTACATTTAACATATTATTTAAAGCTGTAATTAAGTTGCTTACTGTATTTGGTATAATTGAATTTTTATAATTAGGGTTAGATTTTTGTAATAGTCTTAAATTATCTAAACATTTATTATAACTGTTCATATTATTTTTATTATATACTCTTATAAGTGATATAGCTATATTTACAAAAAGAGTATCAGTATATGTTAAAGATGAAGAATTATTATAAGGTGTATATGAACTCGTAGATTCTACATTATTATAATAACTTTTTGTATTATTTGAATACATTTAATTAATAATATATTTTAAAATTAAATAATTGAATTATTAGATAATAATTTATAATCATTAGATAATAATTTATAATTATTAGAATGTTCATTATAATTTATAGAATTATATATTTGCGTAATTTCTAAAGTAAATGATAAATCTAGTAGATTTGTTTCAACCGTGTTCCCACTTGCAGAAATAAGTTCAAAATCAATTTTAGAAATATTAATAGGCTCTCTAAAAATATATTCTTTAGTTAAAAAATTAGCACAATTATCTATTACAAATTGATGATCATATAATATTATTTTAGCTAATAATTTTTTTTGTATACCATCATCATATATATTACCATAATCATTTATTCTAACAAATAAATATTCATCATGTGAAATATCTAAAACACTCTCACTAATCCATACATAATTATTACTCTCTAAATAATTAAATATAATATAAGTATCTGTAAATTCTTTTTGATTATTATATAAATAATCATTATCTGACCCTCTATAACCTAATTTAAATCCTAATTTTCTTGTACGAATATCATTATCAAATATTAATGTAAATGGTTTATCATTAGATATATATATTTGATAATTAAAAGGATTCCACCATATATGAAATTTAGAGCCATACTTATCATTAATATTACTAAAAATAGGATGAATAATATAACTTATAAAATTATCTGATGAATAACTACCATCTGGTATTTTAACTAATATATTATCTTCTTTAATTAGTTCACCTTCTTTATCAAACATCGGTAAAATTATTATAAATGAAACATTATCTTTTTTCTCAGTAAATTCATGATATAATGTTGGTAATTCAACCGATGCTAATCTGATTGAAGTTATATTTTTCATAGTAGTATTTAAATTATATACAAATTTACCAGGATTTGGAAATAATGATACATCCCTAAATTGTGAATTTATATTTAATAATATTTTTTCCATATTTATAATATTTAAATATATTTTTTTTATATTGTTTATTATTTATTTTAATAATAAATATTTTTATTTAATTTATTATAGGAAGTGAAGAAAGCTTTATTATTTAAAATAATAATAAAGTTATTATTAAAACTAATAATTTGTGTAATAAATGAAGTTAACAAGATTATCATAAATAAATAACTAAATAAGAAGACTTAATTATAAATTATAAATAATTAAAAAAATTGATAAATTATTTTTTTAATTATTTATCTTTTATTAGTATGTTATGAGTTCTATATTTTCTTCAGATATTAAAAATGCAACTGATTTACCTATTCACTTAAATTATGATATTAAAGATTTATTAAAATATATATCAGATAATAATAAAAAATATTTATTATTATCATTATTAAAAATTAATATAAAAATTTTACTATATGATGAATGTAATACAAAACATAAAGATATAAATAAAAATATTAATTTTTTAATTAATATTTTTTTAAGAAGTTTTCATGATTCTATGAATATATATCCTAAAAATCTTAATATTATTCATTATATTATTTTTAATAAAATAAATATATATGACGTATTATTTTTGGTAATTAAAATATATTATATGGATCCATGTATAATAATTCAACATGACCATAAAAATAATTCTATGGATTCTTGGGAAATATATAAGAAAGTCAGATATAGTTTTTCAGATAAGACTGAATATTATGTAGAATGTAATAAATTAATACATAAATTATGTATTAGTTATGATGATACTAATATTAATATATTATTCAATCATGATTATACAGATTTATTATTTAATGGTTCTAATAGTTCAAATGAAATTTCTATTTTAACAGATAAAATAAATAATTTAAAAATTCAAACTGAATATTATAAAATAACTGAAGAATGTAATTTTAATAAAAATAAACTAATTAATGATATTAATAAAAATGAAATAATAAATGAAATTTCTATTTTAACCAATATTATGAATAATTTACAAATACAAACTGATTATTATTATAATAAAATAAATGAAGATATAATATTAATAAAAAATAAAATAATTAATGATATAAATCAATTAAATATTCAAAATAATAAATTAATGAATGAAATTAAAAGTTTAACAGAAAACATAAACCAATCAAATATACAAAATAATTATTATTATAATAAAATTAACATGTTAGAAAATAATACTTATATATTAAATAAAATATTATCAATTATAATAATAATTTATTTTTTAATAATATTTATAATTAGTATTATGTTATTTTTTAAGTATAATAATATAATGATAAACGAAGTTAACGAAGTTCCCAATTTATTATTAAATTATATATATATTGATGATAAGCCAATAGTAAGATTACAATTAAAAAATTAATTTTTTTTATTTTAAATTAATATTAGTATCTTATTAAATTATTTTTTATTTATTACTAATTTTATTAAAATCAAACTTAATAAAGGTTGTTTCCAATTATTATATTACACAAATTATTAGTTTTAATAATAACATAAATTATTAAAATTAAAAATTTAAAATAAATTAATAATACACATAAATCAAAAATATATAATTATAAAGATGTCCAAATTTAATAATATTTTATATTATTAAAACTAATAATCGTTATAATATGAAAAATGCATTATAAGACTATAATAAACATGTCTAATTATAAATGTATAATTATGAGTTCTCATAAGTATTTATTATTTTGCTAGATATTTGGATTATAATTTATAATTAAAAATAAATAAACTTCTTATAATTTTATATTATTTTGATGAATAATTGAATTATAATTGCTCTAAAAATAGCAATAAAATAAGTATTATTATAGATAAAAATACTGCGCGCATTAAATTATTTATTATTAATTTTATTTTAATAATTATCGTTTTGTATGATTAGTGTTTATTAAAACTAAAACAATAAAGTGTGTTTCTAATATATGTTTATTATAAGCTATGTTTTTAGTCTTATTTAATTATTAATTTATAATAAATTTGTTTATTACACAACTTATTAATTTTAATAATAACTTTATTTTAATTATTAAAATTAATAATTAAAATAAAGTTATAATAAATATGTTCATTTTTAAATAAACTAATAATAAACCAGACAATAAACAAATGTTAATAATCAGATCCATTAATAAAAATTTGTAAGATAATTTAATGTAATAAGATTATGATATTCATTATTATATATAATACTACCCATAATTATTGCTTCAACATTTATTACTATGTGTTCATTTAAATTAAGCATAAATTTATTAATATCTTCATTATTTAATAAAGAATATAAATTATCATAAATATTAAAAATATTTAAATAACTATTTGGAGGTAATAATAAAATATTATCACTTATCATATGTCTTGGAAAATATATTCCTGCAGTATAAATTTTTGTTAAATCTAAATCAGACACATTAATATTAATTTCATTTAAATAATCAAATCTTAATGTTAATACAATATCATATAATGTATTATTTTCATTTATTTCAGAATATAATAGATCTCTTACTTTATTACGTGAATACAATTGAGATAATACATTATTTAAATTATTATATAATATTTTATCTTCTAATAATTTTTCACGTGATAAATTCATATTTTTATAACTTATAGTGTTTTCAAAAACATTAGGATCAAACGTTTTACTTTTTTCAAATAAAAATTTTTTAGGTTTATATAAAGAATTTAAGTTATTAATTATATTAGGTTCCATTTGTAATTGATCCTGATTTATATATCTCCAGGACGATGCATTATATGATGTTTCATTATCATTTAAAATCCATGTATGATAATAATAATCAACTTCTAAGGAATTATTAATAATAAAATTATTAATATTATTAAAACCCCTAATATATTCTCTTGGTTGTCCATATAAACAAACTGCAATTTTCATATATAAATAATTATAAATAACATTTTTATAAATAAATTAATAACTTTTTTGAGGAGTATATTATTTATATGTTGTCTAATGTTTTTTATAACAACAATATTTTTAATAATTAGAAGCTTTAAATTACATAAAAAATTAACAATATTAACTATTAATTATTATTATTTTCAGAGAAATTATAAAATATTTTAATTTAATATTTAAAATTAATTTGGAACGTAGTATATTTTTTTCCAAAATGTTATAATTTCTCTGAAAATAGCAATAATACAGGTAGGTAAATTTATCAAATATAACTAAAATAAATATTATAATTGAAAACAAATATTAAATAATAATTGGAAGCTTTAAATTACATAAAAAAAATTAATAATAATGAAAATATTTATTATTAATATATTGTAAATGAAAAAATAATAATTTAAATAATAAAAATTATTTTTAATAAGATTATAATAAACATATCTATATATAAATAAATTATTATTTTTTTGTTTTACGTTTATTTGGTAATTTATTACTAGTAGATTCACTATCTATTTCTATAGATTTTAAATATTTATCTTTCAAATCTACTAATTCAGATAACCAAATATCTTTTGCACTTAATGCAAATAAATGATTATATTCAGTTAATTTATTTTTATGATTTAATTCTAATTCCTCTATTTTTTCAAATGTTAAATTAGAAATAGGCATAGATAATAAATATTCATATGATTCGTGTGAATCATTAATACTTTTATTTAATTTAGGAAATTTTAATTGTTCTAATTCTGATTCAATAATAGATTTTTTTTTATTATTAATAATTAATTCATTTTTAACAATTAACATAATAAATTTAATTTTATAAGAAATTAAATTTAATTGATGTTCTAATATATTTAATAAATATGTTTTTCTTTTATCATATATATTTAATCTAACATTATAATAATCTTCCATAATTTCTTGAATTGTATTATATTTTTTAATATGACCTTCAGAACTATATAAATGCATATTTGATATATGAATTTTTTTAGATAAATGGAAACTCTTTTCTATATCAATAGATTCATCATTAAGATAATTATCTTCAAAGGTTAACTCAAAATATACTTTTGTATCAGTATTATTATCTGTATAACTTATAAGTGGATTTTCTTTTTTGATTTTTTTAGTGGTAGTTTTCTTTTGAGTAGATGAATCAATTAATAATTTTTCTAAAAATTCTTTATAATGTATTGTTGATTCTCCAATAGGTAGTTCAGTAATAATTAATTTATTATTTTCAATAGTCCATTTTCCTTTAACTTCAAAAATAGACTCTGACGTTTTAATTATAGTTCCTTCAAATTTATTCCACCAAGGATATAATTCTTGTATTGGTTTATTATTAATCATATTTATTAAATTATCTATAATATTAATAGGATTGAAAGGTGGAATTTTAGTAGAAAACCCTGTTCCGATTCCTTCAGTTCCATTAATTAAAATCATAGGAATAATAGGAACATAATATTCCGGTTCTATTGAAATTCCATCGTCTATTAAATGATTTAATACAGGAGTATCTAACGAATTAAATATTATAAGTGCTAAAGGTGATAATTGAGTCCAAATATACCTTGATGAAGCATGATCTTTTCCAGATGCATATCTAGATCCAAATTGTCCATTTGGTTTTAATAGATTTATATTATTTGAACCAACATAATTTTGTGCCATTCCTATTATTGCTCCTGTTAATGACATTTCTCCATGATGATATGCTGCTTTATCTGAAACAAAACCGGCTAATTGTGCTACTTTAACTTCATCTTTATCTAATCCTCGTGCAAAACTACCAAATAATATTTTTCTTTGAGATGGTTTAAATCCATCAATAACAGAAGGAATAGATCTTTCAAGATCTTCATTAGAATAATGTATTAATACATAATGAATAAAATCATATATAGAAATATTTTTTTGTTCATATTTAATAATCTTATTTTTATCATAAGCCATTAACCATTTTTTACGTTCATTAGCTCTTTTTTTATCAAAGGCTAATTTTATTGCATCTTCATCATCATGTATAGGAATAAATTCAATATCATTATCATCATCTTCATCATTTAATTGTGTGGATGATATTATAGTTTCTTTAGTAAAATTTTCCCATAAATAATTTATAATTTTATCATTAATATTTATAAAATATTCTTTAGCCTCTGCCGCGGTAGATGTTCCAAGTCCTTTATAATGTTTAATTTTATAAGTATGATAATTTGAAGTATTTAATTTCCATGATTCAAAATCAGTTAAATTATAAAATGATAATGTTTCTTTACCTTTGAACGCTTTCAATATTGGTGTATTTAATCCTTGGATAAAATTTTTTCTTTTAATTAAATTAGGCCATAAATAATGTATTAAATTCATAAATAGACCTTGGATATGACTTCCATCAGTATTATGTACAATCATTTCTCCTATTCCTGCTTGGAAATGATGATTTTCAGTTTCTAAATCATAAACATATTGTTCAGTATTTCCTATTAATTCAATACTTATTATTTTTGTTAACTTCTTTTTAATACTTGATTTTGTAATTATTAAAGTATAATATATTGAAGAGTTTTTATTATTTATTATTATATTATAACCTATAGATTTACATAAAAAATATAAACTTTGCGCGCGGAGTTTATTTTTAATAATAAATTTATAATATACATTAGAATCTGTATAATTTTGATTTATATAAAATCCTCTAAAAAATGATTCTTTTATTTTGTTAGTTGAATTTAAAATTTGAATTGGAATATTTACATCATTATTACTCCAATTATAACCTAAAATATAAGCTTCTTTTTCTGATATTTGTAAATTATAATGATGTGTATAATTATTTTCTAATAATATCTTTTTTAATATATCATGTAATAATTGATTTTTATTTTTTGATTTATATATAATATTTAATTTTTTAGATAATAATTTTAATTTTGAATAAGACATTTTTTTTATTTTATTTATATTATATAGTTTTTTATTAAAATTAGGAAAACAATGTAATAACTCTTGATTAATATAACATTGTTTAGGTGTTAATTCTTTTCCATATTTATTAATAAGTGAATGATCTTCAGTCACATCAACACATCCACTATATGTTTTAATACGATATATTTTTTTAATTACTTTATGTCTAATTACTTTTCTAATAATTGTCCATCCTTTATCAGTCCAAATTTTATATGATGAATAAGATATTTCTTTATTATTATATGATTTCCAATTAGTAGATATATCATCAATTGTTCTTATTTCAATTAAATTATTATTATTTTTAAGTAATAAAGGTGTATCACTTGTCACAGAATCTGCATCTGTTAATAATAACACGTGTCCATATCTTAATGTATTAAATTTTTCATCTAATGAATAATCTTCATCTTGTTTTAATCCTAATATTATTTTTAAATTTTTAATTTCTTCATTATGAAGTAATTGTAGTGTTGTAGCTTCTCTAACATTTAATAGTTTTCCTTTTAATGGAAACACACCGTAATAATCTTTTCCAATAACACTTAATCCTGCTATTGCTGTAGCTTTAGCCGAATCTCCTTCTGTTAAAATTAAAGTACATTTATATGCTTCCTTTGTTCCTGCTTTATTAGCATCTTCTAATTTAGGAATACCAATAATACGTATTTGTTTTTTACCATCTGTTTTTTTTAAACTTGATGATTCTTTTGTTTTAGCAATTTCTAGAATACGTTCAACAATACCGCATTTAGATAATTTTTTTAAAAATGTAGGTGATGGTTCATATTTAGAACCAAATTTATCTATTTTAGTTGTTAAGGTATCTTTAATTTGAGAAGAAAACGAAGGATTAATAATAATACTATTAATAAAAAATACAAAATTATCTTTTAATGATAAAGGTGATATTTTTAGTTCTTTATCTTTTTTTTTTATATAATCATTAATTAAATGTTTAATAATTATATCAATTACATAATTACAATGTGTTCCTCCTCTATATGTATTAATACCATTAACAAAACTAATAACTTCATTATTACTTTCTTGTTTATATAATACTCCTATGGTCCATCTATCATTTGAATCATAATATATAGGAAGGTCATAATATAATTCTATATATAATTTAAAATTATTAATTTCTATTTTATTATTATTAAATACTATTTTTAATTTATTATCAGTTGTTCCTGCTATATCTATAAGTCTGCGGTAAAATAATTTCATATAATCTTCAGTTAATCCTGATATATTAAATCTTTCAAAATCTGGATAATAAGTAATTTTTACTGAAGATTTAACTGATGATTTTGTTATTTTTGGTCCGTTCGTATCAGACATATTATTAGTCCATTCTTGAATAAAATATTTTTTACGTTTAGCATCATTTATTTCTACTATAAATTTTTTTGAAAATATATTTACTAATTTAGCTCCATAACCATTTTTACCTCCTGTAGTTTTTTCTATATTTTTATCATAATTTGAACTTGTTAATAATTCTCCAAAAATCATAGATGGAATTAATGTTTTATATTCCGGGTGTTCTTCTATAGGAATTCCATTATCTCCATTATTATAAACACTAATATAACCTTCTTCAATATTTACTATACATTCTAAATTATTACATGTATTATCATTAATAGTAGCATCACGGGCATTAACTAATATTTCATCAAATAATTTATATAATGCCGGTATATAATTAATCCTTTTTTTAATTATTTTATTATCTTCATAAATATACATTTCATCCTCTATATTTTCAATACTACCTACATAAGTGTCAGGAATTTCTTTAATATGCTCTTTATGAGACATTTTTACATATTTCTCAGTATCTATATTAGATGACATTTATAATTATAAATATAATATAATCTTTAAATAATATTATCATTTTTTTATAGACACATGTATTATTGTATGTTCTGATTTTTATTTATAACTTTATTAAAATTTTAAAATAAATAATTTAAATAATTAAATTTCTATTATTTTATTTAAATTATTGATTTTAATAATAATTTAAGTTATTATTAAAACTAATAAGTTATGTATTAAATAAAGTGAACAAAGTTTACATTAATAATAAACACCAAAATAAGATAATAATTATAATAATAAATATATAATTATTATTTTTTAATAATACTAATCATAATAAAAGATAATAAATATGTTCATTAATAGAAAATTTTAGTTTTTAAATAATTTTTAACATTAGTAATAATTTCTGATGGATATAGTGCTATATTAAATTTAATATTATTTTACCAATATAATTTCCAACCTACTACATTTCCTTGTGCATCTTCAATATCTACATTTTTGTAATTTTTAGTCTTTAAATAATTTTTAACATCATTAATAATTTCTGGAGGATATAATGCTATAGTTACTAAATTAAATTTAATATTGTTATTATTTAAATTAGTACTGGTACAGTTTATTATTTCTGTTTTAATATGCTGTAATAATTTATTAAATTGATGATTATAAATTATATTTCTAATATTATCACTATGAGGAAAATTAGATTCATTAATATTAATTGGAAAATCTGTTCTGACTTGAACAATTGCTTCACCCATTATTATAAATTATAATAAATATATTTTTAAATAATTTATTATAATTTATAATAAATATATTATAATGTCTTCAGACAGAATTAAATATAATAATAGTTTAGTAGATACAATTATAACTGATTATATATATATTTTAATTGATAAATATAAATTACAAGAATATAAGTATATTGAAACTTTAGAAGAATTTTCATTATTATCATTACGTGGATCTATGAAATATATTAATAAATTTACTCATGAATTAAAAACAGGTGGTTTATTAACTAAAATATATAAAAAAAATAATAATAAATGGTTTGCAATAATAAAAAAACCAAATAATAAAACATATACAATATCTTTTAATTCAAATTATATATTTTATTTAGATTGTAAATCTAGAACTAATAAAATACGAACTATATTAGATTCATTTTTAGAAAATGTAAATAATGGAAAATATATTATAACATAGGAAAAGTTTATTATTATCTATTATGATTAGTATTTATCATAATCATATTAAAAATAATAATATAAATAAATTGGCTTTCTACACATGTTTATTATTATGATTTATAATTAGTAGCGGCGTCTTAATTATTAATTTAAGGGAACTTATTTAAATTATTAGTTTTTAATGTTTAAATAAACAGTAAATTAAATAGATGATAATAAACATGTCCATATATAAATAATATTTATTCTAAATTAAAAATAAATTTTTTTTAATTTTTAAAGTTATAATATATAACAAAATACATAATTATAATTATTATTATTTTTAGAGAAATTATAATTTTTTTAAAAATTATAATAATTTAAAATATTTATGTCATATTAGAAATACCCATTATTTTTTTATATAATTCTTCAGAAGTATAATTTAATACATAATTGTTTTGTTTAAATGCTGCTAATACTATTTCTTTATCATTTTTTAATTCTGTAGAAGCATATTGTAATGCATGACCGTTTTGTTTAACTGCAACTAATACTATTTCTCTATCTTTTTTAAATTCTTCAGAAGCAAATTGTAACGAAGTGCCACACTGAGTAATAGCCGCCAATACTATTTCTCTATCTTTTTGTAATTCTTTAGAAGCATATTGTAATAAATAGCTATCTAAATTAACTAATAATAATACTATTTCTTTATTTCCTTTTAATTCATCAGAAGCATATCTAAATGCGTCTTTATACTTATTAACTGCCGCTAATACTGTTTCTATATCATTCTGTAATTCTTTGGAAGCAAATTTTAAAGCGCTACCATTTGTATTAATAGCTTCTAATACCATTTTTTTATCATTTTTAAATTCGTCTGAAACATAACTTAATGCATTGCCATCTTCTTTAACTGCTATTGTTGATATTTGTTTATCTCTTTTAAATTCTTTAGAAGCATACATTAATGCGCGGCCACAATTTCTAACAGCTGCTAATACTATTTTTCTATTTTTTTTTAATTCTGTAGAAGCATGTATTAATGCATAGCCATCCTGATTAACTGCCGCTAATACTATTTCATAGTCTCCTTTACATTCTTCAGATGCATATTGTAATGCATGACCACCTTTATTAACTGCTGCTAATACTATGTATCTATCTTTTTTTAATTTTTCGGAAGCATGCATTAATGCAAATGGATAATTTTTAACAGCAATTAATACTATTTCTTTATCTTCTTTAAATTCTTTATTTAATAATGATAATAATACTCCATATTTAAGAATATTAATTATCAAATATTTATCACGTATAGATAAATCAGTACGTTTTGCAATTATTATACATTCTTCATAACTTAAACTGATTAAATAATGTTTATATTCTATAAGTGATCTATTTTCATTATCAAAATATTCTTCTATTATAATATATAATATATGATTAGTTGTAGAACTGTTATATATATAATTTTCTAATTCTATTGTATCTTTATCTTTCAAAAAATTATATAGGGGTTTATTTTTTTTTGATAAAAGGTAAAATGTAATATATAGTCCTCTTAAATTAGATATTATTATATCTAATATTTCAGATATATTTAAAGAATTATCTATTTTAATATTACAATACTCTAAGCCAGATAATGTGTATATAAATAAGCTCATATTATGTAATTAATAATGTTTTATATAAATGCAATACTTGAGCCAAAATGGCTACGGTAAAATTTATATTTAAAAATAAAAAAATAAAAAATTGATAAATCAATTTTTTATTTTTTTATTATTATTTTACTAAACCATCCCTAATGAAAATATTTTAAATTATTGCTATTTTCAGAGAAATTATAAATTTTTTGGAAAAAATAAACTACGTTCCAAATTAATTTTAAATCTAAATTAAAATATTTTCTAATTTTTCAGAAAATAACAATAATATTATTCTCATTTTCAAAAAAATTATAAAAATGTTAGAAGAATTAAACTAAACTACATTCCGTTCCAATATATTTTAATTTATGGTTTAAAAATTATTTTTATATTTTTTCTGAAATTATTATAATTTCTCTGAAAATAGCAATAATAAAAAATAATAATTATGCGCATAATTATTATTTTTTATTAATATGAGAATATTTTTTAAATATGATAAAGCATATTTAAAAAAATATACTCATATCTATTCATGATGCAAAAATTATGAAAACTTAAATAAATGATAATTCAATTGGTGATAAATGTTATATTTAAGGGGGTGATATTATAGGAATAACATTTATAATGAAAATAAACGAAGTTAACAAAACCCCCAATAAAATTAATTACACCTAAAAAACATAATATGAAAAATAATAAACAAAACATAAACAGTATAGATGAAATTTTATTAAAATATCTGACTCAATGAAAACACGAAGGAAAACCTAAATGAAAAACCCGACGGACAACACGAATGGCAAGCCGTTATAAGGTTAAACATTTTTTTGGTAAATTAAAAAAAGTTTTAAACGTTTAATTATTATTAATGATAAAACATTATAAAATTATTATGGTTTTATTTATATAGCTGCTTTTTATATATTATTAATCTTAGTTTATGAAAAATTATCTATACAAATATTTGAAATAATTTAATTTTAAATATTTTCTTAAATTTTAAATATTTTTATAGATAATTTTTAATTTTTATGAAAAAATGCAAAACTTTCCCTATAATAGATTAGAATTTTTTAAATTAAATTAAACCAAGTTAACAGTGTTCCCTAATTAAAAATATTTATTATTATTTTTGAATATAATAAGCTATAAAATAAATCATTAGATATAATACTTTAAAAAATTATATTAATAAATTAAATAAGAATCCAAATTAAATATAAAATAAATAAATAGAACTTTGTTTAGTTCCATATAATTTTTTCTTAGTTTTTATAATATTTTTATTTATGCTTTATTGCATCAACTTATATCCTAAAAAAAATACACCTATTGCTGCTAAAAATATTCCTACATATAAAAGTAATTTATATAGAAATAATTTTTGAACAGTCATTGTTTGTGTTAGTAATGGTAATTGTGTTGATAAGGGTGATTCAGTCATTGGTTGTGTTTGTGATGGTAATTGTGTTGATAAGGGCGATTGAGTCATTGGTTGTGTTTGTGATGGTAATTGTGTTGATAAGGGTGATTCAGTCATTGGTTGTGTTTGTGATGGTAATTGTGTTGATAAGGG
>Ga0214923_10001355_pt1 | contig 35041 bp, 33 predicted proteins | sample LL1510_MetaG_FD_177993 | JGI IMG/M metagenome (GOLD analysis project Ga0214923, IMG submission 177993) | Freshwater microbial communities from Lake Lanier, Atlanta, Georgia, United States - LL-1510 | ecosystem: Environmental > Aquatic > Freshwater > Lake | place: USA: Georgia | collected...
GGCATCGCGACAAGTTCCGTACTCCCCCCTCCGATGTCCATGACCACCATCCGATCGACCGGAATTCCAGGCAAGGCGGCACCCAGAAAAGTCGCACGCGCTTCCTCATCACCCGAGAGAATTCGAAACCTCACTCCGAGCTCACGCTCCAGAGCCCCGAAGAACTCCGGTGCGTTTGATGCATCTCGGGCTTGGGCCGTACCTACCGCCACAATCTCTTGGGCCGCCACTCCGAGCTCACCGGCTCGCGCCACATATCGGGCAATACACTCCCGAGCCCGGGCCATTGCCTCAGGCCTTAAACGTTTGCTTGCAGCCACTCCCTCACCCAGTCTTACTACCGTCGATTCGTCATGCAGAATCGCTCCTGATGAATCACGAACCAAGAGCAGACAGGTATTGGTACCCAAATCAATCGATGCTTGTTTCATTTAGCGCCCGAACAATCCCTTGATTGCATTACCCACGCCTTTTTCGATCGCCCCTTTGACCGCGTCTTGGGCCTTTTGTTTCACAACGTCTTGAGCCACGTTCCCAAGTCGCTTGGCCGCCACACCCGCAAGATATTCCGGAACTTGTCCATAATTCATGCAGGGGGCGCTCCATTTGCAACCCACCGAGATCGGAAGGGTCACAGGATCCTTCACTGACTTCGCGAGGAAATTCTGGATCGTACGCCCCGCAATGTTCACATTCAACTGGTCAGCTCCGGTCACCCGTTGCGTGTCGGTCATCTCCCATTTTGCGTCAATGGATTCATCCACCAAACCCATCCGCGTATAGCCCTTCAGGTCGATTCCGCGCTTAGGAGCCGCCTTGGCAACAAAATCGGGAGCTTCGAGCATTCCGTTCTGAATGATGAAGGTACCCGAAACCAGGTCGTATTTGGAGTCGGCATTCGCATTGACCTTGAGGTCCTTGCCTTTCAGGACAGGCACTTTGTCAGCGACCTTGCCCAAGGAACCCGAAATTGCCTCATTTGCCATCTTGGCAATATCCATGGAACGGAATGCAGCATGAGTGAGCTTAAAGTTGCCCTTCATCTTAAGGCGTTTTTTCGCAATCGGTGCATTGAAGCTTGATCCACCCCCCTGAACTGAAGCACTGAGCACTCCGGTCAGCGTATTCTTGAAGGACTGGAACTGTGACTCAACGGCCTTCTGCATATCAAACCCATTAAGCGAAAAGTTCATTGTGTAGGTGGGCTCAGCGGGCTTCATATCCATCGAAAAAGAGCCGCTCAACGCTCCATCATACGCACGCATCCTCAGATCACTCATCGAGGCCACGAGATTCTTCATTTGGATTTTCGCGTGAAGATCATCCATGCGAAAGCCCTTCGCCTTCACGAAAGCGATCGAGACGGTACCGTCGAGGCCAAGATCCTTCGCCATGGGGTTCTTGCGGAGCGGATCCAGAAGAGCATCCAAATCCTCTTCTTTGGCTCGCCCGCCCCCGCCCGCATCCTGCGATTTGGATGCTTGGGGCGCCTCTGAGGCTGACTTCGCCGGAAAATCAATCCATTGATCCAGGTCCATCCCTTTCGAAGTCAGCACAAATCCAACCTGAGGTTTACTGAAGGATCGCACTGAAGCCTCCAGATTCATCGAATTTCCAGGCGCTTTCAGGTCCATCACCAGTTTCTCGATTTGATCCGTGCGAACCCGAACCGACCCATTCAGGACCGGCTTGGCCTTCAGCATGGGGCCTTTTGCAGAAAGCGAATCGATTCCGAGATTCGCCTCGTACTGGAGGGATTCCGGCTTGCCCTTGAAACCTCCCGTCAGAGACAGCTTACCGTCGAGCTCATATTCCTTCAGCATGGGAACCAGCTCGGACCAAGGCTTGAGATCAACCGGCTTGGCCTCGAACTTGAAATCAGCTCCCTGGTCCTTGTGAAACACCCCCGAAATGAGAATCTCGGCATTGTGAAACCGCACGAGCGCCTCTTTCAGCTTCAACGAGGAAGCATCCATCACGGCACTGAATTTCAAATGGGTGGGCACCCCCTTGCCCTTCATGAACAACTGGCCTTTTTGAATCGAAAGATCATCCGCTGAAAATTTCGCATCAACACTGGCACTCTTGAATTCCCCACCCGAAAGTTCCGGCAAAAGCGTCGCCGTGAACTGCAATGGACCTTCAACCACCAGATCATCACCCATCTTTGTCTTGAGTTCTGCCCAAACCTCCATGTCCGTCTTCCTCGAGAGCGAAAAATCCTTCACTCTTACATTCAGACGGTCGACCGTATTCGACAATCCCATCGCCTGATCCTTGTAGATCAGCTTTGCGTTTTCGATCGAAACTCCAAAATGGGCATTCACCGCCAGAGCTGGAAGTTCGCCACCCACAGAGGATGCCGCGTTCGCATCCTTCTTCTCACCGCTACCCGGCGCGCCGGGCTGATTCTCCTGAATCAGGCTCATGACATTCATTTTGCCATCTTTGTCCTTGATCACGGTAATTTCAGGTTCCTTCATTCCAAGGGTGACCAAGGGGGAACCCGAGAGGACCGACAGGTACGGCAGATCGAACGAGGCGTCTTTGACCGAAATGACCGAGTTTTTCTTTTGATCGAAGATCTTGAGGCCATCGACTCCGACATGAATCCGACCCCATAGACTCAAGCTCAATTTTCCGAGCTCGAGCGATCCATGAATCCGCTCGTTCGCTGCCTTCACCATCGCAGGCCTGAACTTGTCGACATCGATGAAAAACGGAATCGTGATCAATGCCACTAAAATGAGTGCGGCCAATCCTCCAAATAATTTCGCGATCTTTTTCATGATTTTCCTTTCGCAACGAGTTTTCGAATCACCAGTTCTTGCAAAAGCGCAGGATTCGCCTTGCCCTGGGTGGCTTTCATCGCCTGACCCACAAAAAATCCAAGCACCTTCTCTTTACCGCCAAGGTACTCATCCACCTGTTTGGGATTCTTTGAAATGATCTCATCAATCACCGGTTCAAGGGCCGAGAGATCACTCACCTGGCGGAGTCCTTCTCGGTCCACAATCGAGAGCGCATCCCCACCCTCCCGAAAGAGAATTGCGAGTACCTGTTTCGCCGCGGTGATCGAGAGCGTCTGATCACCCACGGCACGGGCCAGGTCTGCAAAATGAGCGGGTGTGAAACGCGACTCCTGGAGTTCAATCCCGGCTTCCGAAAGCAACCGTACTCCTTCGCCGCTCAAAAGATTGGCTAGAACCTTGGCAGCAGACGCACCGGCGAGGCGAACGCCCTCTTCGAAGTAGCTTCCGAGTGCAGGACTTGAGGTCATCAGAGTAGCATCGTAGCGTTTCAACCCGAAATCACTCACATAGCGATCTCTCCGCTGATCGGGCAACTCGGGCAGAGATGCCCGGATCGCCTCTATCTGCTCTGGGCTGATGAGCAGCGGCGGAAGGTCCGGATCCGGAAAATAACGATAATCCTCGGCCTCTTCCTTGGTCCGCATCGAGAAAGTCCGATTCTTCTGAGAATCATACAACCGGGTTTCCTGCACCAGTTGACCGCCCGAAAGAACCACTTGCCGCTGACGTTCGATTTCGTACTCAATGGCCTTTTCGACAAATCGAAACGAGTTCACATTCTTGATCTCGGCCCGAATCCCGAACCGTGGAGATCCCTTTGGCCGAATCGATACGTTCGCATCGCAGCGAAAATTCCCTTCTTGAAGATTGCCGTCACACACCCCGATTGCAGTCACAATCGCATAAAGCTTGCGAAGATAGGCACCCGCCTCTTCGGGGGTTCGCATCTCGGGCTCACTCACCACCTCGATCAACGGCACGCCTGCCCGGTTCAAGTTCACCAAGGAATAAGCATGATGATGCACACTCTTGCCCGCATCCTCTTCCATATGAATCCGGGTGATCCCGATCCGCTTCCGCTCTTGACCGTCCTCGCCGAGTTCGATGTCGAGATACCCTTTCTCGCAAAGTGGCAGATCAAACTGAGAAATCTGATACCCCTTCGGGGAATCCGGATAAAAATAATGCTTTCGTGAAAAAATGCTCCTTGAGTTGATCGAGCATTGAGTCGCAAGTCCTGCACGAACCGCGTATTCGACCGCCTTTACATTCAGTACCGGCAGAGTGCCCGGATGGCCCGTACACACCGGCGTGGTATTGCCATTCACGATCTCGTCTGCGACCGAATTTCCGGCATCGGGACGGGCCCTCGCGCTCGAAAAAATCTTCGAGTCAGTGGCCAGTTGAACATGAACTTCAAGTCCAATCACCGCTTCGAACTCCGTGGTCACATCGATCGACCTGTCCAAGTACTGGAGGCTCATGACTCACCTCCTGGAATTCGGCTTGCCATCCTCAGCAGGGAACTCTCCTGAAACCTTGGAGCAATCAAGTGCATCCCAATCGGAAGCCCTTGAGAATCCTTTCCTACTGGCACACTCATGGCCGGGAGTCCCGCGAGAGATGCCGGGATCGTGAAAATGTCCGTCAGGTACATCTGGAGTGGATTCTTTGCTTTCTCCCCGAGCTTGAATGCGGTGGTCGGACTCACCGGCGAGACGATCACATCCACATTCCGGAAGGCATTCTCAAAATCCTCACGCATGAGTCGGCGGACCTGGGCCGCTTTCCGGTAATAGGCATCATAATAACCACTGGAGAGCGCGAAGGTCCCCAGCAGAATCCGACGCTTCACTTCCTCTCCAAAACCCGCTCGAACCTCTTTGTAGAATTCCACAATCGAACCGGCCTTCATCGCACTCTCGGGTCGAGCCCCGAAGCGAACTCCATCATATCGAGAGAGGTTCGATGAGGCCTCGCTCACTGCGATCACATAGTAGGTCGAAACCGCATAGCGGGTGTGCGGAAGTGAAACGGGAACCACCTGGGCGCCTTGATTCCGCAAGGAATCAATGGCCTTCTCAAGCGCTGCACGAACTTCAGGGTCAATTCCGTCGATGAAATACTCGGCAGGAATTCCAATCCTCATCCCTTGAATCGCACCCGAATCCGCTTTCGCCTGTCGAACCACCTCGAACCAGTCCTCGACCGCCACTGTGGAGGTGGTCGAATCCATTTCATCAGGCCCTGCCATTACCCGGGCCAAGAGGGCTGCGTCCTCGAGCGTGCGGGTCATGGGCCCGATTTGATCAAGAGAAGAAGCAAAGGCGATTTGTCCGTATCGAGAAATGCGCCCGTAGGTGGGCTTCAATCCGAACACTCCGCAAAACGAGGCAGGCAATCGAATCGAGCCACCCGTGTCGGTTCCGAGAGCGGCAACGCAGAGGTCGGCTGCAACTGCAGTGCCAGAGCCTCCGCTGGATCCACCCGGCACGCGATCAGGATGGGTCGGATGAAGAACGGCCCCGTAAGCGGAGTTTTCGTTCGAACTCCCCATGGCAAACTCATCGAGATTCAATTTGCCCAGGGTGATTGCACCCGCAGTCTCGAGCTTTTGGACGGCAGTGGCCGTGTACGGAGGGATGTACTGATCAAGCATCTTCGAAGCGCAAGTGGTGCGAACTCCGTCAATCGTGAGAACATCCTTGATTCCCAATGGAATCCCAAACAGGGGATGCGACTTCCGCGGCACTCGTCCGCCGTAACTGTTTTTTAGCTGATGCGTGAGCGCTTTTGCCTGACCTAAAGCGCGATCCTCACACAGGGTTAGGTAGGCATTATGTCGACTGGATTTGATCTTCGAAAAAAACGCTTCAGTCAGCCGAACCGGATCCAGAGTTCCAGAATCGAAAGAATCATGAATCATGGAAATCGAGGGTAGTTCCTTCATCGCATTTCTTCCTTCTGTCGCCTTACTTTCTTGAGTTCCCTACCCTACGATTCGGGGCACCTTGAATCCGCCGTTCTCAACCTCAGGTGCGTGCTGCAATACCTTAGGCTTACCCTGATCATCGCGTTCGAATTCACGCACACGATCCTCGCGAAGGCGAAGCGAATCATCAATGCCGTGGTACATGGGTTCGACCCCCTGAGTATCCACCTGGGCAAGCTGATCCACATGCTGAAGGATCTCGCGAATGGAACGCAAATGGCGCTCGACCTCACCGTCCTCAATCTTGAGCCGGGCCAGCTCGGCGACCTTGCGGATGAGAGCCTCGTTCAAGGGGATGGGCTGATCGTTCATAGGCCCCTGAAATTGCCATAAACGGCTCGAAATGACGAACATTTTATTGCCATTCCCGGGGGCGATCATGCTAACTTTCGGCGCATGAAGTCCATGACGATTCCGGAATTGCATCAAGCCTATCAGAACCTAAAGTCCGACGAGATTATTCTGGACGTTCGGACTCCCGCCGAGTTCTCGGCGGGTCACGTTCCGGGCTCCAAAAACATCCCCTTCGATCAAGTCATGGGTCACGCCGAAACCCTCAAGAAGCACAAGACCGTTTATATTTACTGCCGCGCGGGAGGGCGAGCCATCACCGCGTGTCAAATCCTCGAAACTCTGGGTGCGCGAAATCTGGTGTGCGTCGACGATGGCGGATTCCCGGACTGGCAGGAACTCGGCTATAAGACCTCAACGCAAGTCTGATCGATCCGAACGGACCAAACCCGTGGGCGATTTCCGGGACTCGTAGATCATCCGGTAACACTCCCGAAAAGAGCTCCCTTCGCAAGTTTCCAGGCTGAGTCTCGGGCGTTCGTCTTGAATTTGGATTTGAAATCTCCCGCGAACTACGTCCGAGATTCCGCATGCGGATGCGCGATCGAATGATCGAGGAACCGACGCCTCCCAATCCTTTGCGCCACACACTCCCCCGCGGTTGAAGAGTTCACGCCCGATCGCTCCCAGGGGCAAAAGGGTCACTCCTTCGCGAGTCTCTGAGTATTCACCCGAGCTCGAAAGCGTTGTCGTTGCCTCAGTTTCTTGCTGATAGAGCATCTGAGCACACGTCCGATCCAGCGCGATGCGCTGAATCCGGTGCACGCGCCCCTCATCAAACTGCACAATTTCTTTCAAATAGACCGATGCCTTCAGGGGATGAGGCACACAGAATCCAAACCATTCACCCAGGATCAAGGAATCCGCATTTCGGACTCCAGAAGGAGCTCTTCCTTCAAATGGGGTAAAATCACTTCCGGGCTCTACGCGCTTTTCTTGAGCTGCATAGTCCATCACTCTTGAACCACAGCCGAAAATCAAACCCAAAACCAGGACACTAGCCCAGCGAACTCTCATGATTTCCCCCCTCGATCAAAAACTGCGACACGACGTTTCACACGGATTAAGCAGAATGTCAACGAATTTCCTTTACTCACCGCAGGGGGAACGATAGACCTCCTTCCCGTGAGGCTCAAAGGGGGGTCGTCGCATGAAAATTCATTTTCGGGCGTGGGCAGTGCTTGCGCTCTCGGGGCTCATGGCATCATCGCCTGTGGCGTTCGCTGAAAGTACTGGAACCGTCGAATCTGCAGGAACAACACTCGAGCCTCTGGGAACCGAGGAGACGCGATTTTTTGGAATCATCAACACCTTCCGGACTCACCTGAGCCTTCCGCGCCTGGAGCCTGAGTCCACCCTCATGCTTGCCGCGAAAAAGCACAGTGACTGGATGGCAAGCATGGACTTTCTCACGCATTACGGCCCCATCAATAATCAGACTCCATTTCAAAGAATGAAATCGCTGGGCTACTCCAACTACACTTTCGCGGGCGAAAACATTGCGTGTGGTTTTGCAGGGGCGACAGAGACCTTTTTGCAGTTCGCGAAATCTCCGACCCATCTCAGAAACATGATGCATCCCTATTTTCATCAGTTCGGCATTGCCCGTTCCGGATCCGGACGCGAACGCTGCCCATTCTATTGGGCGAATGAATTTGGCTCCCAAATTCTGGCTTCGGCCGATCCCAAGGAACCCGCCAATCCGGATTTAGTGCAAGAGGCTATCGAAGTGGCCACGGGAACCCGAATCGAAACCTCTGACGCTTCGCCTGACGAGAATGATTCCACTGCTGCCGCCGACGCATCCGAGCCGATTCGAGTCAATCCACTCGGAAATCTGGACATTAGCTTCATCCAGTGCACCGTCCCCTCATCCATGGCCAAAGGAGTATTCACCTTCAATTCGAATACCGATGCCTTGGTCGAAATTGAACGTGACTCCCAGAATGGATTTCGCGGTAAGGTCTCCTACCTTCAGAACGGAAAAGCCTCACTCCTCGCGCCGGTGTTTCTCGGCTCTGTGGGAGTGGTTGCCAATGCCGAATTCCCTGTTTTGAGCGTATTCTCAGTTCCAGGGACACGAATCAGTGGGTTCACGATCCAGGTGAATACCCGAACCAATCAAGCTCAATTTGATCGTTTTCCGGCTCGTCCGACAGAATCCGGAACCGTTCTTTGCACTTTCAAATACTGAAGATCATTTAGAGGAGCGTGCTGACGATGCTTGCAATCGTAGTGTATTCGGGCTCCCAGCCCAGGATCGATCTAGCGCGCTTGGAATCGGCAAGCAATACGGCGGGATCTCCCTCGCGTCGGGGCGCGAACTCCACCTTGACCTGCTTTTGAAATCGCTCCTCAACCGCCCGGATGACCTCGAGAACCGAGAAACCCTTTCCAATTCCCAGATTGAAGGCCTGGAATGAATCCAGCTGATCGAGTTTGGAAAGGGCTGCAACATGGGCCCGCGCCAAATCCCGAACATGAATGTAATCCCGAATGCAGGTCCCATCTGAGGTGGGATAATCTTTTCCGAAAATCTTAAGTGAATATCCAGGGTCCTTGAGCGCCCTCACAGCATTTGGGATCAAATGCGTCTCGGGCTCATGGTCCTCCCAAAGCTCTCCCTCAGGGTCCGACCCTGAAGCATTGAAATATCGAAGCGCGACCGACTTCCAGCCATAAGCCCTTGAATAGTCCTGAAGGGCATTTTCCATGAGAAGTTTGGTCACGCCATATGGATTGATGGGGTTTTTGGGATGATCCTCGTCGATCGGCAATTGCGTGGGAATTCCGTAAACCGCTGCGGTGCTTGAAAACACGAATCTCGAAATCCCAGAATCCTTCACGGCTCCGAGCAGGGCCAGTGAACCCGCCACGTTGTTCTCGTAGTATTTTCTTGGATTTGCCACCGATTCACTGACCACGATCGAGGAAGCAAAGTGCATGACCCCTTCGATCCGGTGGTCTCGCATGGTTTTTCGAAGAAGCTCTTCGTCTTGAAGCTTCCCCTCAACCAGAGGGCCCCACTTCACGAATTCGCGATGCCCCCCCGAAAAATCATCAAACACCACTGGTCGTAAACCGGCATTTGCCAGCTCTTTACACGCATGACTTCCGATATAGCCGGCTCCGCCGGTAACCAGGATCGATTTCATTTCAATTCAATGCGCCTCAGAGGGTTCTTTGAGTCCATTTGAATTCGAAGCCACGCTTCTGAATCTCCTCGAAAAATGCGAGCTTGGGCACCCCCAGCTCAGGAGGAAGCACTCCTTTGGCCGTCAGCACCCCTGAGACAATCATCTGTCCCACGATTGAGGCCGTGAATCCCGTCGTCCGCTGCATCGAAGTCAATCCGGTTTTTTCGTCCGAATAGTCGCAGATCCAGTGCTCAATTACTGTTTTCTTGCCGTCCTTGATTCCTTCCGAAACCGTCTGGATGAACGACACATCCTTCTCTCCACCCTTGGGCATGAGGAACTTTTCCATCACCGCTTTGGTCATCGCTCGCGGCTGGAACATCCCTCGCTCGGTCTTGATCTCCTCCCTCGAGAAGAAGCCGACATCCCTAAGGGTCTTCAAAAAAGTCAAATGTCCCGGATATCGAACGAATTTGTTTTCAAGGTTCTTCACGCGGCCCTCGTAGGTCCACGGGAGCGTTGAGAGCATTCCCATCCCGTGGGTCGCCTCGACCTTTCCGACCACCGGCAGATCGCACTGTTCGATTTCGGTCATGGGCGCAATCTCGATCATCTTTCCATCACGCATCTGCGTGGTCATCCCAGTGTATTCATTGGTGAGGGTCTCAATCGCAAACACGAGGTGATAAAACAGCGGCGGCTTGGGATTCAGCGGAATCCCCCCATCGCGAGTGATGATCGTGTCAGCATGATCAAGAATCTCCATCGCGTGACCGACCGTGATGTTCGTCATTCCTGGCCCCATTCCACAATCCGGAATGACGGTGATGCCAGCAGCCTTCGCCTGGTCCGAAAGCTCGAGCTGCTTGAGGACTCGCTCGGTATCCCCTCCGAGATCAACCATCGGAACCCGAGCCTGGATCGCCGCCTTGGTGATTTCAACCGCGAACTGATAGGGGGCCGCATTCAAAATGAGGTCACATCCCCGTGCCGCCGCCGCAGTCGCATTCACATCCGCAGCATCCACTTGCAGGAGGCTCAGTTTTCGGGGACGGGTGTGCTTTTCAAGAAAGCCCTTCAGATTGGCCGCCGTCTCGGGAAACGCATCCGCAAGGATCAATTCTTCTGGATTCCCGAAACTGATCAAATCCAGCGCCGCTCCGTAAGCCTGCATTCCACATCCCAACAAAAGTACCTTTTTCATGGATTTCGACGCTAACTCGGTTTTTCTAGGGGTGCAATGGATTCCTGACCTGCCGGATCGGACCTCAGGGATTGAGATCGATCTGTTTGCAGGGGACCGTAAAATTGGGTGAGTCCACGGTAAGAACCACCGGGCCAATGGTTTTTGAGGGGGATCCTTGGCTCGGCTGATAGACGGTGATGGCGCGGATTCCAAATGGAACGTCAGTGAACTTGAAGAAGCCTTGATCGCCGCTCGATACTGAAATCAGCTCCTTATGGAGCGCTCCCGCTCCGTCGGGGTAGGCAATTTCAATCTCAGCTGCATTATCGAATGGGCCCCCATTGTCACAGATGTAACCCGTAACCGTCGAATACAATTGCTCGGTGGGCACATTGATCTCGATGTCCTGGTTGAGTCCGGTTCCGTTGGAAGCCTGGTCAGCGCCAAGCGAGATTAAGGTCAACGAATTGCTCGAAGTATCATATTGAATGGGCGTGCCCCAGGCGTCGGTACTGATACTGGATCCGGAATTTGGAAGGGTCAGGTAGGGACCATTCCACCCCATGGAGATCCGGTAAGCGTTATTGGGCGCAAAAGCCGGCAGTGAAGGATTCGTCATCAAATCCGAAAGGCTTGAGGGCAAACCTCCGATATCGCCGAAAATCCCAAAGCTGGTCCGGGAACCTTGACTGGTCAGGGTAGGATCCCCCACCAGGGCAATCTTTAACTGCTCAAGTTTTGCCCGGGTTTCCTGGAATTTGGACTCATTGATGTAGTCAGAGAAAAGATCCATCGAAGCGACGGCGAGAATCGACACAATCCCAATCACCATCAGGACTTCGATGAGCGTGAATCCTCGTGCGCATTTATTTGCCTGATCTGGAGTGCGATCAAAGGTTCTCAAGATCATCCCCGTTTCCACATGTCCGATCTGGGCCACAACTCTTCACGCTTCCGCTCACCGGATCATAATCAAACGCTGTTCCCCAGCCGTCCGTCTGAAAATCATTCGAATCCTCAGCAAAAACTGAATCCAGATACGGACCGCACCACCCCTGCAACTGAAGATAGGTGGAACTCCCTGAATCATTGTCGAGCTCACAGGGAATTCCCTCGTCAAGCTGAAGCAAATCCAAAAGCACCGGGTAGAATCCTCCGTGATCCCCATAATACTTCTGAATTGCCGACTTTAGATCGGTGAGGCGCTGCCGGGTCACGAGCGTCCGGGCCGTGAGCACCGACGGCGGAGCCAGCGACAGTACCATGACCGAAGACAGCGAAATTGCGAGAATCACCAGCATGACGCTGATCAGAGAAAATCCCCGAGTTTCTGAAAGCTTAGAACGAAACGACCAAATCATCACTGGTAGAGCAAGTTTTGTCGGGGCCACAACTGGTGAGAGTCCGAGTCCCCGATGAGTATTCAAAGCCCACACCCCAAGCATCATTGAATATTTCTGGATCCGAGCTCGAAACATAAGGCCCCTTCCATCCTTGCTGGGTGTGTGGATTGTATTCCACAGCACAGGCCCCCACTCCAGGCTGGTTGATCAAATCCGTCAAGTCCGACGGTACCTCAAGGCAGTGCGCCAAATAACCGGGCTTGGTGAATCTTCCGCCGGAAACCAAGCGACTATCCCCCAAGATTGCAGTCCGGATCAAATTCATTCTCTCTTTGGTTACTGCAATCTTTGCATCACGACCGAAATCAATAAATGCCGTGATCGCAATTGCGCCTAGCACCGAGATCACCAGGATCACCATCAAAAGCTCGATCAAAGTGAATCCGCGTCTTCCAGGCATCCAATTCAGCCGGATCAGTAAGAGCACTCGTCATCAGCATCGGCGACGGCCGGATCATCTCCGTCATTGCGAGCGGTATTCGCCCAAATCTCACCGGTAACCGAGTTATAACACCAGCCGTTTTCGGTTCCATCGTAGGTGCTACCCGCGCAGTTCAAAGAGCATCGTGAACCCACTGGTTGACACGAACCCGTCGCCTGACAGTCCACGATCAAGCTGCTTGCTGCCTGATTGGTCTGAATCAATTTCGACCAAGGATTGACCGGAATGCCCGCTGAGATGAAAAGGCTGTCGGGTATTGTCACCTGGGACGATGTACATGGAGGAGTCGCTCCACCATTGATGTCATTCGCATTGATCGAATCGACTGGCGGGAACGACGCCGTTTGTACGTTACATCTGACCCGCATCATGCCGTTCTTTTCAGCAATCGCCCGTCTCAGAATTTGAAGATTTGATTTGGTTGCGGCGTCTCTCGAGTCTTTTCCGTAGTTCACGAATTGAGTGATTCCGATCACTGCAAGAATCGCGATCACCAGGATCACCATCAAGAGTTCAATGAGAGTAAATCCGCCTTGATTCAAGTTGCTAAGTTTTTTGCCGAGTTTTTTCACCGTTCATCTCCTGAAATTCAAAAGTCTTTCTCGAACGCCGAGTTGAATTCGGAAATCCCGACCCCGAACTCTTCAACGCACGAGGGTAAAAAATCACCTTTGGACCTAGTATAGTCAGACTCGTGAACTTGAGTATAGCTAAATGCTATGAACCCTTCATTTTTTTTGACTCCGCCACTCTTTTGACCCGGCCAGTGCCAATGACTTGTGATGGAGGATCTGCCCCGGCTGGGGTTAAACTATTTACAATATGGGTAAATTTTACTACCGAGCTCGCAACCGGAAGGGCGACGTTATCGAAGGGTCCGTTCGTGCTGACAGTGAGTGGCTTGCGCGAAAAGACCTCTCCCGCCAGGGCCTCGTTCCCCTGAGCATCAGCAGATTCAACCTCAAGGTTCTTTTCTCGGAGGCTAACTCGTCAATTGAGACCCTCACTCGACGGGTAACCCTTGAAGAGAAAATCACGCTGATGAGCGAGATTGAAATGGGCATCTCGGTTGGGATTCCCATCATGCAGATGTTCACGTTTTTGCAAGCAGAGGTCCGCAATCCCCGCCTCAAACAAGCCCTCTCTCAGATCGTAGTTGATATCACCGATGGTGGAACGCTTCACGGAGCATTCTCGAAACATCCTGACATCTTCGACCCGACTCTGATCGGTCTGATCAAGACCGGAGAGGTCACCGGTAAACTCGATGAAACCCTGGCTCGAATCACTCAATTGCTGGAACAGGAATCCGAGAATGCGGCAAAGGTAAAGTCAGCCATGTATTATCCAAAAATCGTCATGGGCGCGATGATTTTTGTAGTGCTCGTCATGGTTTACTTCGTCATTCCAAAGATCAAACTCTTCCTCAAAAACTTCAATTCTGATCTCCCACCCGTTACCCTCTTTGTGGTCGGAGTCTCGGACTTTTTCATCCATTACTGGTATGCGATTCTCGCCCTTGCTTTTCTCTTTCGATTCGCATTCATCAAGTGGCATCAAACCTCCCGGGGAAGGCGTCAGTTCGACCGAATCATATTGAAACTTCCAGCAGTCGGACAGGTGCTGCTGTTTTTGGAACTCAATAACTTTTGCGTGATTCTGGAACTGCTGGTCTCAAGCGGAATTCCCTTGCTCGACTCTCTTGAGACACTCAAGGCCTCCCAAAAGAACGTTCTGTTCAAGAGCGCACTGAGCGATTTCCAAGTCGAGATTGCCCGGGGGGGGAGCCTTACCAAAGGAATGGAGAAGCACGAGATTTTTCCACATACCGTCCGGAACCTGATCAGCATTGGTGAGGAAACAGGACGCCTTTCACCGATCCTGAAGAGACTCGGGCGATACTACCAGATCCAACTGAACTACATGCTCGACAATCTCTCTAAAGCGATCGAGCCGATTCTCTTATTCATGATCTTCGTTTGCGTTCTCATTTTGGCGCTCGCAGTATTCCTACCAATCTGGAAGATGAATTCGGTGATCAAGACGGGAATGTAACAAGAACCGGTATTGAGCTTAGATATTAACGCCGGATCGCTCGATCGGGGACGGTTTCCGGGACTCCTAGACTTGACGCCGGTCCACGCTCTGTAGTTTCAACTTTTTGCAAATCGGAGTCATCACCGACATAACCATCCGTCTTCGCATTTTCCGGATTACCAATCGTCGGGGTGAGGAAGATGACCAGTTCATTATTTTGATCGATGGTCTCGCGCGACTTGAAGAGTAATCCAAGCAAAGGGATATCTTGTAAGAACGGAACTCCACCACTGGTCTTCGCCTTGTTTTGCTTGATCAAGCCCGCAATTACTGCGGTCTGCTTGTCCTTAACGATCACCGTGGTATTCGCCGAATTCTTGAGAATCCCGGGGATTCCGTCGACTGAACTTCCTACGTCCGAGGCGGAATTGTTGATATCGACATTCAATTTGATCTCATCATCCCCGACCAGGACCGGAAGGATATTTAAGGTGAGTCCCGCTTGAAGTGAAGTAACTCCGCCCGTCACCACCCCCAGACCGCTAGAAGACGCTCCACTCGATGCACCTGCTCCGGATGAACCCGAGGAGGCAGAAGTGGCGCCTGTGCTTCGATCGGCCGCAACGACATTGCTCAGTGTCTTCACATAAAAGGTCGTTCCACTTTGCACACTCGCTTGTTTGTTATTCAAGGTGGTCACCTTAGGCCTGGAAATCACTTTTGCATCACCATTCGTCTCAGCTGCAGTGAGACGGATCTCAAGGGCCTTTGCATTCATCCCAGTGAGAACGGTCTTGAAGGTTCCGTTTGGATTTCCCGGGCCAGGAGTTGCTATACGGCCCCCAAACCCCTGCATTCCGATCCCAAGCTGACGAACAAAATTGTGGGAGGTCTCGACAATCAAACCCTCAATCAAGATCTGCTTAGGTGCCACATCGAACATTGCGGCGAGAGATTTTAATTTCTCGAAATTCACTCTCGAGCCAAGATAGATGAGATTGTTCTCACGCTCATCCACCAAGATCTTCTCCTCGCCTCCCATGACGGTCCTGATCTTACCCGAAACATCTCCAGCATTTGCATATCTCAGGTGGAGGAGATGAGAGTCTCCGATACTTCCTCCGACGAACCTTTTGGTCACAATGAGCTGGGTGCCTGAAATCGTGTATTCGATCTGCTGATCCTTTGCGAGATAATCCAAGAGCTGGCGCGGAGTCACCGCCGTCTGGGTCAAGGACACATTCACATTCGGTTCTTGAGACCAAACCAGGGACAATCCGGTTCGGGCGGCAATCATCTCGAGAACGCCTCGCAAAGGGGTATCCTTCACGTTTACACTCATTTCAGAATCCATTTGTGAGAACCCAGCTTGCGGAATCAACAGACCTAAAACCGCAAGGAAACCACTTAAATTCACAAAACGGCTCGACTTCATGATTCGTCCTCCTCATCCCCCGCCGGAGCTTCATCTGGAAAATCATCAGACACCGGCGGAAGCGAAAGCTCGATCTCCGAGTTCTTTCTCTTCAAAATTACATAGTTTTGACCGATCTTTTTCACAACTCTCGTGCCGATCAGATCCCCTTCTTGAACCATCTTGCCATTCACCACCGCGGAAGGACTGTGCTTACTGAAAAGAATCCCCCCCAATGTGAACTTTTCATCCGCTGATGAAACGGCCGCGAAACCGGGATTTCTCAGGAATGGATCTTCGCCCCAGGGGATTCTCGGCTGCCCCATGATGAATCCATAGTCCACGTCGGAAATCACCTCGAAATCCTGATCTCCTGCCAGGGCATTCCCTGCAATCAGAAGTAAAGTCACCAGAGCGCTTCGCTTCATGGCCCACCTCCGACGTATCCATAGAGCCGGATACTGGCTTTGCATTGCTTCATTTCATTCTCGATCCGGGTAATATCGATTGACTCGACCTCGGTGAGCAAGGGTGAATCCTCGAGATTCTCGAGAAACTTCCCGATCGCAATGAAGTTTGACTCCACATCAAGCGAGTAAAGAGTTTGCACGTATCCGCCAAAACTGGTGGATTGAAGTGCAGCAAGCTTTTGAATCGAGAACTCATTCTCTTTTGAACCCGTGAAGATTCCCATAATCACGCTCGAAAAACGGTCATTCGAGGCGAGATATCGGTCAAATAGTGTTTGCGCAGTCTTTACTTCAGTGGATGCCGGGGCCCTTGACTTCAAGGAGTCGAGGACCTTTCTTTTGTCTTCGACACTCTTCCGGGCAGTCACCACCTTCGTTTGTACTTCTTTCAGCTCTTTCGAGTGCGGCTGCTGCCAAAAACGATCGAAGGCATACATACTGAGAAGCGCAAAAACGCTGACCAGAATCGACTCACTCGTCTTTAATTTGAACTTGGCTGGGAGTTTCATCCTTTGCCTCCCACCCCGGCCCGGACCGGAATCGTGAACTCGAATTTAAACTTGGTGGGCTTGATATCCTTCATCCGTTCGGATGAGATCAGCCTTGCCCCCGAAAAATAATGGGATTTTTCAAGAATGGTAAGAAACTTAGCAACGCCCAGCTGACTGGTCGCCTCTCCCTTCACGAGGAGCTGGCTGGCTGGACTGAGGGGTGCCGGGGTTGCGGACTTGCCGCTACCTTTGACACCGAGATGGGTAAAGTGGGTGAGCCAGACCCCATCCGGAATCACCATGCTCATTTCCTTGAAAATCTCGGACCAGTAGTTCTTGCGGCTGAGGACCTTTTCGATTGCCTTAAAACTTTCTGAGTTCTGATCGGCCACCTTCTTCTCGTCAGTCAGGCTCTTCACCTGTCGATCGAGATCATCCTGAAGCGACTGAAGTTCGGCGAGTTCTTTTTGATTCGCTCGCGTCTCATAAGCGATGCGCAAAGGCCCCATCATCACGTAAAAGAGCGCGATCAGAAGCAACGAAGCCGGGAGAATCTCATGAGGGATCTCCAGCTTCGGCCTCAGCTCCTTCGGGATGAAGTTCAGGCGCTTTCGCATCATCATTTCAGCGGCCTCCTCCCGCTTCATGGGGAACAACCCTGAGGACAATTCTGCGGTCTTTAGCTGTCCCAATGTTCTTTTCATCGAGTGGGCGGGAGTCCCCAAGCGCGATCAACTTGAGACGATCCTTGAGAAATCCCACCTCCTCAAAGACATGAAGCATGGATGCAGCCCTTGCTGCCGAGAGCTCCCAGTTTGACGGATAAAGCCTGCGCTGCTTGATCACTGGAGAGGAGTCCGTATGGCCCTCGATTTCGATGTCCGAAGCTGAGAAAGTCTCCCGCAGCAGAAGGGCGACTTCACGGATCGCCTGAAGAGATCTCTCCTGAAGTGAGGCCGTTCCCAGATTGAAAAAGGTATCCGAATCCAGAACGACCTTGAGCTGACTCCCCGATGCATTTGGCTCCACCCCGACCACTCCTTGAACCGATCCAAGGCGATTGCCCACTTGCGTTCCTAGGTTCGAAGGAGTGACTGCAATGGGCTCCACCTTACGCTCAGTCACAAGTTCGACCTTGGGCTCGGATTGAACCAAAACCATCACCTCTGAGGCAGCCTTCGAGTGCTGACTCCACAGTCCGCTCATGGGGCCAGAAATTGACTGCGATGATGAGGCCACATAACCGGCTCCCGCGGCCAGGCATAAGCCCACAGCTGCGAATCCCGATCGGTAACCGAGACTTCGTTCCCGCACCAGGAGGTTGATTCGTCTTTTCTGGGTGCTCATGCCGCCCCTTTCAGAGTGACCGACTGAAGGGCCAGCCCCACTGCGGCTGCCATGTACGGTCCAATCCTCGTGATCTCATCGTGCTCGGACTCATCAAGGTTTGAAAAAATATCAATGTTTCGGAACGGATTCACCAGAGTGGTCGGGATCCTGAAGAAGATCTGGTGAATCTTGTCGATTCCCTTGATCTGACTTCCGCCGCCCACCAGCAGAATCCGATCAATGCGCCCCTGACTTTCAGGGCATTCACGATAAAAATCGATTGCTTCCTTGATCGTCTTGAAGATCGAAGTAAAAACTTCGTCCATCGTCCGGTTCACCGGAGTGTCTTCGGGGGTTGTCAGGAAGTCATAACTCAGCTTCGCCGATTCTGCCGTGGCATAATCGATCCCGAGCTGGGCATGAAGGGCTTCATTGATGCTCCCAAAGGAAACCTCGTGATTCCTGGTCATCGAGAGCATTCCTTCAGTGATCAACCCCGAAGAAACATGGCTCTCGCCTAGATCGATGACCATGACCACCTCTTTTGGATCAAGATAGTGATTGAAATCCAGCATGGCGGTAATGGCCATGAGTTCAGACTCGATGGATCCGGCCTTCAGGCCCGCATCCTTCATCTGTTTCATCTGTCCGAGAACCACTTCCTTTTTCACGCAATACGCTTTGATGGACATGACTTCGGGATTATCTTCCGGGCTCTTTCCGACCATGAAGTCACAGCTATGATCTTCGATATTGATCCCAGCCATCTCTGCGACCTCGACGGGAACCGCTTTTCGAAGCTCTTGATCGCTCATTCGGGGCAGCTCAAGTGAAAGAGCCATGATTTCAGAATCCTTGATCGCTCCCGCTGCGGTTGAAGATCCGAGGCGCTGAATCTCGATTGCCGCCTTCAGCGCCTCATCGCGATTCACTCGAGCTGGAAAATCCTCCGAGGTTTGGGCGAGATCCTGGAAGAAGTGCTTCACCAGGTGGACTCGTCCTGCCTTGTCTTGCTTGAGCCTTACCCCCTTCAGGGTCCGAGCTCCGAGATCGACTCCGAGAATTTCCTTCTTAAACCAGTTCATGCTTCTCCCCTATGTAAAAACGAAAAGATCGATTTGGGTTTCAATCCCAGCGACTCTCGGACTGATGCCACGTCTACAAGGCGTACACGCTTTGCCTCACAATGCAGAATCACTCTTTCGCAGATTTGATTGATCCTTCTAGGAATGCCGTTACTCAATTCATGAATTGCCTTGATCGAAGCAGGATCAAACTTGATGAAATTGCCCTTAACGACCTGTTCGATTCTGCTTTTGATATAGCGTTCGGTTTCGCTCCGATCCAGACCGCCGAGCTGCGCGTGACAACCGATCCGTTGCTTGAGCTGCCTCAGGTCCGCACGGTCAAGCAATTCATTCAACTCGGGCTGCCCCACCAAAACAATCTGGAGCAACTTGCGGGTCTTGGTCTCAAGATTGGTTAGAAGCCGGATGGTTTCGAGTGCCTCACGATTCAGCGCCTGCGCTTCGTCGATCACCAGAATGGATGGGCGTCCTTCATCGAGGCTAGAGAGGAGGAATCGATTCAGGTGATCCACATGGGCCTTCGCGGTCGTGATTCCCCCGGGAGGAGCTGGAATCTCGAACTCCTCGCAAATTGCCTGTAAGAGTTCGAGCTCACTGAACTTCGGAAACAGGATGAGCGCGGTATTCGCATGGGGCGCGTGCAACGCAAGAACCATTCGCGCCAAAAGGGTCTTGCCGGTTCCCACTTCACCGGTCAGAAGACTAAATCCCTTCCCTTGCCTTAGCGCCGAATCCAGGTCGCGAATCGCCCGATTGTGCTGAGCGGAAGCATAGTAAAAATCCGGATCGGGAGTCTCACCGAACGGGTTCGTTTCAAGATTGAAAAATTTACTATAGTAGGTCTTCATAGGCCCTTCTCAATTTCCCATCGGAAAATCGGCAGAAGAGCGTGAATTTATTTTTGTTTGTCCGTTTCTTGACAGAAGTGAATTCGGACTCAGGAAACGTCAGTAACTTGTCTCGTTCCCGGTGTTTGAATTGGCCCCGTCGTTTCTTTTTGAATTGGCCCAGATCGTGCCCGTAGCCTCATCGTAGCACCAGCCATCGTATCCTGAATCGCAGGTATCGCGCGAAGAAGGTGTCGCGGAATAACCCGAGGTCCCATCGTAGACCGCGCTCGCGTTGGCCGATCCTGGATTGGCTGACCAAGGATTCTCAGGAAGCCCCCCAGAAACGAAGGAGTTGTCAGGAGTCGTTACGACACTGGCCAGACAGGGAGTATCGCCGTTCGAAATATCATTCGCCTGGACATTCGCTAGCGGAGGAAAACTTGCCGATTGAACTCCGCAGCGGATCCGCATCATCCCGTTTTGGGCCGAGATCCCTCGTCGCAAAACCTGAAGGTTCGCTTTAAGAGCCGAATTCCTGGAGTCTTTTGCAAAATCGACAAACTGAGTGATCCCGATGGCGGCGAGAATCCCGATCACCAAAATCACCATCAGCAATTCAATCAAAGTAAAGCCCCGATTGTTTAAGCGATTCAACTTTACCACGGCGTCCGTCTCCAAAAGGTTCACTACAAAAAAGCCTTCCCTTTCGATAATCATTCAGTTTTTTTTAAAAAGGTAGGAATAAAAGCCGGAAACAGTCGAATTATGAAAATAATACGCGGCAAGAACTGCGTTTTCGTCAAAAAACCGACGATGCAATTTTGTTTAGGGGTTCAAGGTTACGCAAAAAACTGTCGATACATCCAATATGGGGATTCCCGCAGAATCAAAAACGTTTTCCCTGACGACACATCGAAAACTCGGAGATGTACTCCTGGATTTGAATTTTCTTTCTTCGGAGGAGATCGAGGCGGCGGTCGAGCGAAGCATGACCAAGCGACTCCGACTGGGAGAACTCTTGGTCAACGAGGGACTGATTTCTGAGGAACAACTCGCACAGGCTCTTGCATCCCAGTATGGGCTCCCCTACGTGAACCTTGAGGGCTACACCCTTGATTCTGACCTTTCAAAGTATCTGCCCGAGCGAATTGCCAAGAGTTATTCGTTGCTACCGGTTCACTTCGAAGATGGCTTGATCACGCTGGTCACCCACGATCCCATCCAATTCATCAAACTCGAGAACCTGAAGAGCATCTTGCCGTTTCAATTCGAACTCAAAATCTGCACCCGCTCGCAACTGGATCAGGCCTTGAGTCGGATCTACAATGACGAACACTCGGTCGACCGAATCGTCAAGCATCTCGCAAAGAAGCAAAATCGCAAGCCCGGACCCAAGAGCCTGAGTGCCGTTCTGGGGACTTCCAAAGATGCGGCACCTTCGATTGAATCACTCGTGAACAAATTCATCAGTCGTGCGCTGATGGATCGGGCCAGCGACATTCATATTGATCCCGCTGAGGAGAAGGTCAGGGTCAGAGGTCGTATCGACGGCATTCTGCATGAGCTCTATTCCTATCCTCCTGAATTGCACCAGAGCGTCACTTCACGAATCAAGGTCCTCTCGAATCTCGACATTTCCGAGCGGAGACAACCCCAGGATGGCGGATTTCACCATTCTCAAGGACCGCACCCGGTCGACATTCGGGTTTCGACCCTGCCCACCGTTTATGGAGAGAAGATCGTTCTTCGACTCCTCGATAAGGACAAAATGAAAGGCACTCTCGCCCAGATTGGCATGAGTCCCGAAATCGAGTCCGAAGTGCAGACCTTGCTCCAGAGGCCCCATGGAATCATTTTCATCACGGGGCCCACCGGAAGCGGGAAGACCACGACGCTCTACTCGATGTTGAACCAGATGAATGCGATGGAGAAAAACATCATCACTGTCGAAGATCCGATTGAATTCAAATTCGATGTGATCAATCAGGTCCAGGTGAACGAAAAAGCGGGACTATCATTCGCAGGGCTGCTCAGAAACATTTTGCGACAAGACCCGGACATCGTGATGATCGGAGAGGTCCGGGACCAGGAAACCGCCGACCTTGCCATTCGTGCGGCACTCACCGGACACCTGGTTTTAAGCACCATCCATACGAACGATGCCGTGAGCACCCCGACCCGACTCATGGATATGGGGGTCGAACCTTTTCTCCTGGCTTCAGGCTTGAGCGCGGTCCTTGCCCAGCGTCTAGTCCGGATGTTGTGCGTTCACTGTCGAAAGCGCGTACCTCTTTCGGAGTCCGACGCCAAGTTGCTGGGCAGTAACTCCCTGCAGCCGGGAACCCTCATTTACGAACCCGTCGGTTGCGACAAGTGCCTGCACTCGGGCTACCAGAATCGGATTGCCTTGTTCGAATTGATGCTGATTGATGAGTTCGTCAGACGTGCCTTCATTGAGGGTAAATCTGAAGGCGAGATCCTCGATCATCTGACCAGGAATGGCTTCCTGAGCATGCGTCAGGACGGCATTTACAAGATTGCCGCCGGCATCACTTCTGTGGACGAGGTCCTGAAGGCGACGCTCTGATCGTGCATTGCGGTCGATTTCTTGTTCGCTAAGAATTTCGTAAAACTCACTCCAGGTCAGGAGGATTCAAAAGTTCCTGCTCGGCCTTGATCGCGGCCTCTTCTTCCTTGAGGTAACGCACGAATGCATTGAGCTTGGCCAATCGCTTCTGGATTGCGGGCTTGAAGGAGTCGTTCAGTCGGGGGTCATCGATGAACTCTTGATATTCCCGAGCGGCATCAATCGGACGTCCAGCCAGCTCCATCGCCTTGGCGAGGTTCAGACGAGCGTCGACATACTCCGGATTCAACTGGATCGCCTTCTGAAAGTTCAGAATGGCCGGACCGTAATTCTTTTCCTCAACTCCAATGGCTCCGAGATTGTTATAGACCACCTCGAGCTTCGGTGAGCCTGCCAACGGAGAGGCCGAGCCCAGGAGCTTCCCTGCACGAATCAGGAATTCCTTCGCCTCTTTCAGATTCTTCATTCGTGCTTTCGCCATTCCCAAATTGATCAAGGAAAGGGGATTCAGCACGTCCAGCTCGGCGGCTCTCGCAAAGAGGACTGCAGCATCTGAATACTGGGACTTCTTGAAGTGATCCATTCCCTCTCGGTTGAGCTGGAGTACGGCCTCGGAGATGACGCCTTCTTCTTCCATCTCGACCATGGGTTCTGGGCGTGCCTTTTTTCGGTTCGGGGAATTCGGATCGGTCCTCACCTGGGAGGCGCGAACCGAGATTTTACGTTGATAGGTTGCGAGTTTTTCAAGGCGCCTCCCCTCGGTAATCAACCAGTAGGAATACCCAGAAACGCAAAGAAACACCGTAAATAGAACGTAGAGCCGAGTGCGTTTGACCTTCGGTTTTTTCGGAGCCTTGGTCAAGAAAAGGGCGTAATCAGGCGGAGGCGGTGGAGGCGGAACCAAACGCAGGTGCGATGCCTTGCGGCCCGCGCGTTCCAGCTCCTCTCTGAACAGTTGTTTGAGTACCTTGCTCATTCTGCTTCTCCGATGACTTTTCGGCGCACCCGTCAGAATCTTGAGCCCTTTTGTACCCGTGTCAGAGCAGACCCATCTGGTGTATGATTCCATCTATGCGTGATGAGCGGGGATTCACCTTGATTGAACTCCTGATGGTCCTAGGCCTCCTGGGAATCCTTGCCACGTTTTCGCTCCTCCCCGTGGGAGACACGCTTGACCAGGCAAAGTTCGACTCGACCGTAAATCAGATGAGGCGCATCCGGAATGCGCTGATCGGGGAGATGAATTCTCCGGGATCGAAATCTCACTTTGGCTATATCGGCGACATGGGAGCGCTTCCAACCGTTACTCAAGGACTGACGGCTCTTTGGAGCATTCCCGACGGCTATGACCCTTGGGGACTGAAGGACGAAGCGAGAATCGGAGTCGGTTGGAATGGTCCCTATTTGGGGGATCAAGGCGTCGCAGGAGTGGATTACTCCAAAGATGCTTGGGGTACCTCCTATGTGTATGATCCCAGCGCGGATCCCATCACCCTGACCAGTTACGGCGCGGATCGGGCATCCGGTGGAACCGGACTCAATGCGGACATCACCCTGACCATTCCCTTCAATCGAATTCAGTACTCCGTACATGGCGTGATTCTGAAGTCGGGAAATCCCTGGTCAGGCTCCCTTGAAGTCGAAATCCACTATCCTGATCCCGACTCCTCCAGCGTGATTTCACGATCGATCGTGATCGGCTCAGGTGACTCCGGCGCATTTCGGTTCGACAAAATCCCTCCCGGAATTCGATCCATCACGCTTTACCTCCCGGACAAGAGCACCTCAACCGTGGTTTATGGTCCTTATATCGTTTCAGTTGATCAGCCCAATACCCTGGTGAAATTCGGAACTGCAGAGCACCCCCTCGATCTTTCTGCTGCTCCCTGAGGCACCGAAACCGGAGTCCCTCACCGAATCCAGACTTGAATCCCCGGCCCAAAGGGGATATCCCTCACCCGAAAGGACCCTTGCTTTATGAAATCCCTGATTCTGCTGGCTTCCCTGACTCTCACCTCTCCCGCGTTCGCATCAGAAGACTTATTGATCCTCCTGAATGGTGAAAGCGCGAATTCGGCGCTTGCGCTCCATCACGCAATGACTGGACCCGAAGTGGAGACTCTCGGGAGCATCAAGACCCTCCTGCTCGACTCGGAACGGGGAACTCGGCTGTCCTGTGACTCCGAAGTTCGCGAGTGCGTTCTCGGCAACTCGGCCTTCACCCAAACCACGATTGATGACTACGAACTTCTGATGCAATTGAAGGGTACTTCTGCGGTAAAGCTGTTTGACTCGATTTCGGCAGAAGGAAAAAGTTCAACCCGAATTTTCCTGGACCTCGGAACTTCCGGAAAATACGGAAGCGACATCCTGGATTGCAAAAAATCAGCGGTCTCTGCGGAGTGTCAGCTGATCCGAACCTACTGCTACCATCCCGGATGCTGATGCGGGAATGAAGAGATCCCCTCAAGATTTTTTGAAATTCGCCATTTTTGCAGCCTGTGTCGCCTTGGATCAGATTTCGAAGGCCTGCGTAAGCACCTTTGCGCACTGGAATCCGTCGCTGCCCTCCTTCCTCTTCTTTGAGAGTCACCAGAATCCCGGTTTCATTTTTCAAACCTTGAGTGGAGTGTCGGTGATGGCTCGCGTGGTTTTCACGACTTCACTGTTTGCGCTTTTGGCATTCGGGTATTTCATCATTCAAAATCTGCTCTCCCACCCCCTGAATCAACTCCGGATCGCACTGACGTTGCTGCTGGGATCAATCGCGGGCAACTCGATCGACCGGGCCCTTCTCGGGGGAGCCATCGACTTCATTTGCATCCAGCGTGGAGATGAAATTGTTTACTTCAATCTCGCGGATATGATCATGTGGGTTGGAACCGCCCTGACCGTGATTTCACTCATAAGAGACCGCGACTTGATCTGGCATCCCGACTCGAGCCGGAAGACTCTGCTGATCAATCGCGGTTTACAGCTGAGGGTCGCGTTCTTTACCACCTCCATTGTATTCTTTGCCTTTCTGGTCCTGAGTTTCTTTTCATTCACCTTCCTGACCCACGTCCTTCACCATGAGGCGACAGAAGCAGGACTCGCCTATTTGATCGGGATTTCCCCGCTTCTGATCCTCTTCCTCTGCATCACGTTCTATGTGTCAATTGTGTTTTCGCACCGGATTGCAGGACCGATCCATGCCTTCCGTAAATTCGTCGAAGGACTCTCGGAAAGCCCTGAACAGCGCCTGGTGCTTCGAAAATCAGACGAACACAAAGAGCTTGAGGATTTGGCGGAAAAGCTCAAAAAACTTCTTCAGACCGACCTTTAAGCTCAAGTTTTAGCCTTCTCTGACCGATGGGATTCGAGGGAAGGTTGAATGAATAGAAAAATTTTGAAGCTTTGGGTTCATTATCGTCGAAATGCCCCCCTGGTTCAGACCTTGGTGGTGGTGGTTGGAATCTTTGCCATTTTTCAGAACTGCGGAAGAACTTACTCTCCCAAAACCCCTTCTCCGGAAACAACCGCCCCAGGGGGAATTCCTTCAGTGCCGGGCAGCTCGACCAGCTCAAACGTCATGTCTTTTCCAATTTCTTCAGGAGCGAACGACGCCCCCCTCTTCTCACCCGGACACCCCTTCGGCCTTGCCCTTCACACCGATGGCAGCCTCGCGATCGCTGCCTTTCAGGGTCCTCTGGTGACCTGCCCAGTTTCGTCGGGTGCCTGTACTCCTTTGGTGTCGTCCGGGCGCACTCCCGCAGGCGTGAGCGTGGCGGTCCCGAACCCCATTGGCGTGACTATTCTTCCGGACGCTCGAGTCGCCTACATTGATTACGATGATCGCTCGCTTCACGTTCAGGTGAGAGATCCTCTGAAAAAAGAATTGAGTTGGAAGGTAACCCCGCTCGGCATCATACCGTATGGAATTGCCAGCAACTCGTCGGGTTCCAGAATCTACATTACTGCCGAACGATCCGAGGGCATGATCTGTTCCCTCGTGGACGCAAGCACGGAGACCAGTACGGGTGTTCGATGCCAACCCTCCAAGGAGCTGACAGGCTTCGATGTGGCGGTGAGTGCCGCGGGTCTGGTTCATGTGGCCAACTCGACCTCGCTCAATATTTGCCAAGAAGACCTGAGTCGCTGCACGGTTTACTCCTTTCCGGACGGTCGAACCATGGCGGTCGGTGTAGCCGTGGGATCTTCGATCTTCATTTCGGATTATTTCAATTCTCGGGTGCTCAAGTGCTCGCTCAGTCGATCCGGCATCGCCTGTGCCGATTTCGTGCGCGATTTGAATGTACCCAGAACGATCCGCTTGGATGCGAAGGAAAATCTCTACGTCGCCGAGTATGGAGCGAATCAGGTGAGCCGCTTCGACCCCAAGGGTGAACCGCTGAACTGATCAGTACCGTTCCCGCTCTTTTGAAAAGTCCCGGATCTCGAAATAGTTCTCCGGAATCTCCTGAAAAAACCTCGCAGGATACTGGTACAACAGATCGCCCCAAACGCGTCTGAACGTCGCATGACACATATAGAGTCGCTCCCGCGCCCGGGTCATCCCCACGTAACAAAGCCGCCGTTCTTCTTCCAGCTCCTCGGCTTCCTTTTGAGTGTCTTCACCGTGAACCGAAGGGAAAAGCCCCTCCTCGACCCCAAGCATGAACACCACCGGAAACTCAAGCCCTTTGCAGGCATGAAAGGTCATGAGCTGCACACTTGCTGAAACTCCATCTGTATCGGGAGCTTCTGCCAGAGTGGTCTGCTCGAGGAATCGTCCCAGAAGCAGGGGCTTTCGTCGCTCGATCTCTTCTGGGCTCAAACCTTCAAGCTCACGCTCCTCGAACTCGAGCACCACGGAATTGAACTCCTCCAAGTTGTCGATCCGCTCGAGTGACTCATCAGACCCCTCTTGCTTCAATTCTTCAACATACCGGGTGTCATCCAGGATTTGGTGATACAGCTCGGACACCAACATCCCCGGCTGGGCTTCGATCCATCGCTCCACCATGCGCTTGAAATCCTGAAGTTTCTTGAGGGTCTTACCCGTAAAAAGCGCTCCTCCTTGAAGCTCCTTTGTGAAGAATCCCCAAAGAGAACCTTCTTGGCCCCAAGCCGCTTCGAGTTTATCGAGCGTGGTCTTGCCAATTCCCCGAGCTGGAACATTGATGATCCGCTTGAAGGAGATCGAGTCCGAGTGATTGTAAACGAGGCGAAGGTAGGCCATCACATCCTTGATCTCTTTTCGATCAAAGAACCGGAGTCCGCCGACCACCTTGTAGGGCAACTTCGCCTGACGCAAAAATTCTTCGACCAAACGGGACTGCGCGTGAGTTCGATAAAACACGGCGAACTCGTTCAAGGCGAGTTCCGGATGCTCTTCCGTGAGTCGTTTGATCTCTTTCACCACGACCTCGGCCTCGAACCGATCATCGGGACACTGGATCCGCACGATCGGATCGCCGATCTCTTGTTCACTAAAGAGCGTTTTATTCTTTCGCTGCGTATTGTGACAGATGAGCTTTGAGGCCGCCTCGACGATCACTTGGGTCGATCGATAGTTTTGCTCCAGCTTCACCACATGCGCGCCGGGGTACTCGCGCTCGAAGTCGAGAATGTTCTTGATGTCGGCACCACGCCATCCGTAAATCGACTGGTCTTCATCCCCCACCACACAGATATTCCCATGACTGCCATGCGCAGGACTTGCCAGCAACGAAAGCAGCAGATACTGGGCTCGATTCGTATCCTGATACTCGTCAACATGGATGTAGCGATAGCGACGCTGGTACTTTTCGCGGACATCGGGGTGGTCACGAAGCAAGCGATAGGTCGCGGTGATCATCTCCCCGAAGTCGAGCGCATTATTCTCGATCATCGCCTTGGTATAGGCCGCCCAAACCTCAGGAAGTTTGCGATCGATCCCACGTCCGGTCTTCGCGAGCGGACTGTCGTAATCGATGGCATCGCACTTGAATCGATTGATGGCGTACTGAAAGCTCTTCGGCGGATAGATTTTCTCATCAATGCCGAGGCTTCGAACAATCGACTTCAGGAGTGAAAGCTGGTCGCTGTCATCAAAGATCACGAAAGGCTGAGTGAACGGAAGTCGATCGGCCTCGCGCCTGAGGATTCGCGCACAAATGGCGTGAAAAGTGCCAATATCGAGCGGCCCCTGAACTTCATGCCTTTGAATTCCCTGCTTTGAGAGAATTCCATAGACCCGCTCCCGCATTTCGCCAGCAGCCTTGTTGGTGAAGGTGACGGCGAGGATCTGCCAGGGACGCACTCGGAGATGCGAAATCAAGTAGGCAATCCTGCTCGTGAGCATCTTGGTCTTGCCAGAACCCGCTCCCGCCAAAACCAGAAGCGGCCCTTCGGTATGAAGCGCGGCCTCCCGCTGCGGATCATTCAATGCAGCGAGGAATTCCGGCAGAGGGCGCGAAGCTTCGTCTCCGTCGGACATGTGACCCCGAGGGGTTGGCGGCTCGGCCGATTCGAGATCGAAGCTAAAATCAAAGTCGAGTTCACGATCCATGGAATCCCGTCATGAGCCCTGGGGCTTCAGTTTTTTTGCGTAGCCTGGCTTGTTTACCTGACGCGAGCGTGCGATGGCGAGAGCGCCCTCTTCTACCGTTTCGGTAATGGTTGAGCCCGAGGCAATGAAACTCCCGCGCTTGAAGGTCACCGGCGCAACCGCCTGACAATCGCTGCCCACAAACACATCATCTTCGATCACGGTCTTGTGTTTGCGTGAGCCATGGATGACCCGGCCATCATAATTGCAGGTCACGAAGCCGCACCCAATGTTCACCCTCGCTCCCACTTCGGCATCCCCCAAATAACTCAAATGGGCCACCGAGCTGTTTTCACCGATAACGGACTTCTTGAGCTCGACAAAGTTTCCGATTTTTGCGCCGTTTTTCACGTCACTTCCCGGCCTCAGGTGGGCATAGGGTCCAAGCTTGACCCCGTCACCGACCCTCGAGTCCTCACCCACGGTTCCGGTCTTCACCTCACACTTTGCGCCCACCACGACATCCTTGAGATGGACCCCCGGGCCGAGGAGGGTTCCGGCTCCAATGCGAGTGTTTCCCTCGAGGACCACGCCCGGATAAATCGTCACATCCCGCTCAATCTCAACCTTGGGCTCAATCCTGCAAGATCGCAGATCGACAAACCTCACCCCGTTCAGTGCATGCTGACGGATCACTCTCGAATTCAGGATCTCGGCCGCCAGGGCAAGCTCGTAGGGATTATTCACTCCGCGCACATCATCGGGAGATTCCCAAAGACGTGTTTCGATGGTCCGTTTTTTGGACACCGCCGAAGACACCAGATCGGTGAGGTAGTATTCCTTCTGCGCATTTTGATTCTTGAGTTGAGACACCCCCGAAGCCAAGAACGCGGCCTGAAAACTGTAAATAGAAACCCCCACCTCCTGAATGAGCTTTTCACGGGGAGTAGCGTCCTTTTCTTCGACAATCCTGAGAACAGGCCCCTTTTTGCCTTTTCGAACGATCCGTCCGTACCCAAACGGATCCTGAAGATTCGCCGTCAGGATCCTCATGGCAGTCCCTCGTTTCAGGGGTTCGAGCATCTCCTTGAGAAGCTCGCTGGTCATCAATGGAAGATCCCCGGGCAGAACCAAAACTGTTTCTTTGGATTGCACCGCACTCTTGCCCCACTCGGATTCCATGGCACACTTCACTGCATGACCTGTGCCCTTTTGTTCAGGTTGCTCGACGAAAGAAACCGGAAATCCGTACCCCTGCAACCTCACCTGTTCGATGACGAGTTCTTTTTGATGGCCCACCACGATCGCCACCCGTGAACGCGGCGAAACTTCGGCAATCCGATCCAGGATCTGAAAGAGCATCGGACGACCGCAGACCGGAACCAGGACTTTGGGAAGGGTTGAAAACATCCGTTTTCCAAGACCTGCAGCGAGAATCACAATGGAGGGAGAAGGGGGGGCTGACAAAACCATGGGCCGTAGACTCACTCATTTTCAGCTATTTTTCCGCTCTTTTTTGCAGTCTAAAGGCACAAACCCGGCAAGGGATGCGGTTGATTAGTTGACTTTTATGCTTTTTACAATAAAATCTTTAAGTTAAAATAATTGATCCACCTTAGAGATGCTTATAAACCCTATCTACCGTCTAATTTTTGTCGATGGCGCCGATCTCCGGAGAGGCACTGCGGCAGAAGCTCAAGGAACCTCATGAGCTCGGAATCGGAGATGGGAACTCCGATTCAAAATGGCACTGATGCTGAGGACGGTAGGACAACTATTTTAAAAGGGGGATTTAAAATGGACGTACAAACCATCGGTAAATTCAAAAGGATCCTGTCTGCAGAACGCGAGCGCCTTTTGAACCTTTCTAAAGAAAGCATCAAATATGACCTGAATACTTCATCGGACGACTTGCCCGATGAGGCGGATCTCGCCGCAAGCGAAATCAATCAGAGCCTCACCTTTGAGCTTCGCAATCGCGAGCGGGTCATGATTGCCAAAATCAACACCGCTCTTCAAAAGATCCAAGAGGGCACTTTCGGCCTTTGCGAGTCTTGTGAAGAAGACATCGAAAAGCGCCGCTTGGAAGCGAGACCCTTTTCGACGCTTTGCGTGTCGTGCCAGGAACAACACGAACACCGCGAAAAGATTTACGCCTAGTTCTTGGTCTCAGAATTACTGTTACCGTTGAGATGGAGCTCACGGAAAAGAATGACTCCAAACGGGTTGGCACGGAAGCCGGTAACCCGTTTAGAACCTGCAAATCGCAAGACCTGATGCAAAAGAGGCACCAGTGGTGCCTCATCCCACAAAATCGACTCCAATTCGTAAATGATTTTTGATCGCTTCACCATGCGGTTCTCTTGCCGTAAATCCTCAACCAGATCATCAAATTCCTTATTGCTCCATCCGGTGAAGTTATTCGGACTCTTGGCAGTCAGCACTCCATAAACAATCGAAGGATCACTCACCGGATTCTGCCACCCGAAGCGATACATCTCGGAAGGATCCGACTTGAGTTTCGCGTAGTGCGCCTTCCAGTCAAGCATTTCGAGTTTTGGCTTCCACCCAAGCTGATCCTTGATCTCGGATTGGACATATTCGAGCATCGTCGAGTTGCGGGAACTCTGATCGCTTTGAATCGAGAACTCGAGTTTTTCAGCCGCTTTTTCGCCCACAACATTCCACTCCCGGCGATATCCTCCGGGCGCGAGAAGTACGGGCAAAAATGAAGCCGCCCCGACTTCTCCCGTTTTCAATAGATTCGCAAGTTCGATCCGCTTCGGGATCAGGAACGCATTCCGAATGGCGATCCGGTTCTTAACTTCGTTGAAGGGGGCCTTTTTGGTATTGAAGGCCAGGTAGGTCACCGCCTCGACCGGAACCTCATACACGGTGGCGATCTCGGAGATCTGCTTTTGCTGCAGCACCGGAACCCGGGTCAGAATATCGATCGACCCGGACTTGAGGAGCGGAAGCAGAACGCCCTCCTCCGACAGGAAGCGGATCTTGACTTCCTCGATGGAGACTTCTTTTCCATCGTGAAACTCAGGGTTTTTCTTGAGAACGAGGTACTGGTCTCGCTGATACTCCGCAATCCGGTACGCTCCGAGCGTCGGAACCACGGGCGAACGAGTTTTGCTGTAGCTCTCGATCAGGTCTTCCCGAATCGGAGCAAACGGCGGCATCGTGAGCCAATTCAGGAGTTGCTCATCCGGCTCCTCGAGAACCACTTCGGCGGTTCGCGGGTCGGTTGCCTTCGTTTTTTTCAAATCGATTTTCGGATACAAATCCGACAGCGCGCCTTTCACCGGCTCTTCAGTGAGTCGCTTCAAAGCCAGCACAAATTGGGAGGCATGAAATGGCTTCCCGTCACTCCACCGGAGCCAGGGCTTGAATCGAAAGGTGTAATGAAGCCGATCCTTGGACCGCGTGTATGAGTCCACCAAGCCCTTTTTTCGCTCGCCCTTTCCGTCATACGAGTAGAGCGTCCCGAGAGTATTCGCCGCCAATCGGAGCGCCACCCCATCCTCGAGAAACAAGGGATCATACTGGGTGGGTTCGGAGGTGAATTGCACCTGGAGCGGTTGCGAAAAGGCTACCGAATTCAGCAAGATAGAGCAGAAAATGCCGAAAACAACACTGGTCATGAATCGTAGGGTCATGCTAGAAACGATACCATGGATCAGCTTGCAGACAGCCTCGAAAAATTACTCAACCAAGGGTCATTCGGGGGATCCTTTCTCGCCCTCCTCCTTGCCTACCTCGGAGGAATCCTCTCGAGCCTCACCCCTTGCATCTACCCGATGATTCCGATCACGATCGGAGTGGTCGGCGGCATTCAGACCCATCATGAACAAAAAAACCCCAAGGGCGTCCTGATGCGCGGAATCGCCTATGTTTTTGGAATGGCGATCATCTATGCGTTCCTCGGAGTTCTCGCTGGATTGACGGGACGGGTATTCGGCTCATTCACCAATACCTCGGGCTGGTATCTTGGACTTTCACTTTTCATGTCACTCGCGGCATTGATGATGCTGGATGTGCTTCCTTTTGACCCACAGGCCATGCTTGACCGACTCAAAAGAACCATGGGGTTGTCGGGAGGTAGCAAGACCAACACCGAAAAAGAGGCCACTCTCGTGGGGGCCTTTGTTTTGGGAGCCTCCTCGGGATTCATCGCAGCCCCTTGCACGACTCCGGTCCTCTCGGCGATTCTGGCTTACATCGCACAAACCCAATCGGTGATCCTGGGCCTCAGTCTCATGATCTTCTTTGCGATCGGACTCGGAACCATCCTGATTGGAATTGCCGCGTTTGCCGGCACCATTCAACGACTCCCCCGCGCCGGAAGCTGGATGAACCGGATCAAGATCCTGAGCGGGATCCTGATCCTCGCATTTTCAAATTACTTGATGTTCAAAGCAGGAAAGGTGAACTGATCCCATGAAGGAAACCGCACCCAAGACCAACCTCTATTACCTCCTTGCTGGCCTTTCGGCCGCAGGAGCCGGCATCTCGATCTGGCAGACCCGATTGTTCTTCATGACCCGGTCCGGAATGGGCGAACTGAAAAGTTTCTGCAACATCGGACAGACGTTCGATTGCACCGCGGTCGAGATCAGCAAGTTTGCGGAATTAATGTCGGGCGTCCCGCTTTCGGGTGTGGCGATTGCCGGGTATCTGGTGATCCTCCTCCTCTCGCTCTTCGGCCTCAGCGGCAACCTCAGAAAGAATCTGAAACCCTACCTGGTGTTCTTCACCGGGATCGCTTTCATTTTTTCGCTGATCTACCTCTTCATCATGCTCACGCAGATCGGCAAGCTGTGCTTGCTCTGCCTGGGAGTTGACAGCATCAACGTCGTGCTTTTCGTCATTGCCCTCACTCTGCCAAAATCCCAAAACGGATCTGGAGGAACGGCATTTTCGCATTTGGCTTGGATCGGCGCGGGGTCCCTGATCACCGCTTTCTTGTTCATCAAGGGACTCAATCCCCAATCCGAACTCAAGCAGGAATACGTCAATGACATGATCGACAGCGTGCTCTTGTCTCCTCAGACTCCGATCCCCTTGCCCGCAGATGCTCCCAGTGTCGGTGAAAAGGACGCTCCCATTACCGTGGTGAAGTTTAGCGACTATGAGTGTCCCGCCTGCCGGATGGGCGCTCATGCAATCCATCCCTTGACGAAGCGGTTTTCAAAAGAGGTCCGCTTCGTGTTTCTGAACTTCCCGCTCGCGAAGGAGTGCAATCCCGACCCTCAGCTGAATCACACGATTCATGCCTTTGCTTGCGAAGCAGCGGCGGCTGCTGTGTGCGCAACCGAGCAAGGAAAATTCCCGGCGGCATACGAAACTCTTTTCGAAAATCAATCCGAACTGAAGCATGATCAGATTGCAGATCTCTTGGCCTCGAAAGTCGAAGGCATTGACGTGAATCGACTCAAGGAATGCATGAAAATGCCGGGGACCACCGACAAAATCCGTAGGGACGCTGAACTCGGAATGAGCCTGAAAATCCAATCGACCCCGACCTTTTTCGTGAACGGCCACAAGGTCGAGGGCGGCCTGCCCACGAGTGTGTGGGTTGAGATCATTGAAAGACTCCTTAAGAAATAATGTTGATCGATACGCATTGCCACCTGAATTACGACTATGATGCAGGGAAGACCCCGGGTGACCTCGTGCGTGAAGCGGGAGAACAGGGCGTAGAAACGCTCATCACGATCGCCACCGACCACACCAATTTCGAGACGGTTCAAAAAATTTCAGAGCAATTCCCGAATGTGTATCACACGATCGGCGTACACCCCCATGAAGCATCCTTGGTAAACCCTGAGATCCTCGAAAGCATGAGGGTGTTTTTAACCCATCCGAAGGCCGTTGCGGTCGGGGAGATCGGACTGGATTACTATTACGAACACTCCGATCGCGAAAAACAAAAAGAGGAGTGCCAGGCCCAA
>Ga0214923_10001356_pt1 | contig 35040 bp, 28 predicted proteins | sample LL1510_MetaG_FD_177993 | JGI IMG/M metagenome (GOLD analysis project Ga0214923, IMG submission 177993) | Freshwater microbial communities from Lake Lanier, Atlanta, Georgia, United States - LL-1510 | ecosystem: Environmental > Aquatic > Freshwater > Lake | place: USA: Georgia | collected...
TTCTTTGTGCCGGAGGAGTTACCAATGCCATTACTTTTACCGGATCAACGATACCAAATACTCGTTATGATTGGTATGCGTCTAATAATCTGACAGGTATTGCTGCATTAAGTGGAACAGGCAGTATTAATGCATTTACTTCAGTAAATATTTCAAATATAATGTTGAGCAATACCATTACTGTTTCTGCTTTCAGCAATGGTTGCTCATCAAATCCAATTACTTTCCAATACAATGTTTATCCAATACCATCCCTCACACCCATTAATCAGATTAATGTATGTGACGGTCAGCAAGTAAGTACAATTGTATTTAACAGTTCCCCGGTTTCAGGTACCAAGTATAGATGGTCAAACAGTAACTCAGTAATTGGAATTCCAGCTTCGGGAGAAGGAAATATTCTTGCATTTACTGCCATCAATAAAACCACCACACCAATAATCAGTTCCATTACAGTAACACCTGTAACAAACAATTGCTCAGGAACCAGTATTAGCTTTACCATTATCGTAAAACCCAATCCGATAATGATTACATTATTACCTCAGGTAATTTGTGCAGGTTCAATTACTGAACCATTAATATTTGTTTCATCACTTCCCAATACACAGTTCAACTGGACAAATAGTGAGCCACTAATAGGGCTCCCCCTTACAAGTGGTGTTGGAGATATACAATCATTTACGGGAATCAATCAAACTACCTTACCAATTACAAGTTTGTTTACCATTCAGCCAGTTGCCAATGGATGTATTGGCCCTGTTCAAATTGTACCGATTACAGTAAATCCTACACCCATTTTAACTTCCCCTCTTCTCCCCGATGGAATTTGTAATGGTTCTATATTCAGCTACACAGCTACTAGTGCAACACCGGGCACTAGCTTTGCCTGGGAAAGAGCAGCAATATCAAATATCAATTCAAATGCATCGTCGAGCGGATTTGTTCCATCTATATCTGAAACATTACTTAATGCAAACCCAACAGTCTTTACTGTATCGTATTCCATTAAGTTAACGGCTAATGGTTGCGTTAATTCACAAACAATATCTGTGCTGATTACTCCTGCAGCTTCACTTTCAAGTCCACTTTCGCCTGCAGCAATTTGCTCCGGAACTTTATTTAGTTATACTATTCAAACTGCAACTCCCGGAGCTGGATTAACCTGGAGAAGAAATCAAATACCTGGAATAAAAAATCCTGTAAATATTGGATTAGCCAATATTTCGGAATTACTGGAAAATACAACTTTTTCACCGGTAAATGTGGATTATCAGGTTACCTTGGTTTCAGGGGGATGTGTTAGATCACAAACAGTTACAACAGTAGTTTTACCGGTACCCAATTTGAGTGCAAAAGTCTTAACAACCTGTTCGGGTATTGTGTTACAATACACGCCAACTAATACAGTTGAAAACCTAATAATGACATGGTTACAACCAACTACATCTTCTGCAGGCAGCATATTAGGAGGCACTGCTGGAACTAGCACCAGCAACTCAGGTACATTTGTTCAATCGCTTTACAATACTACAACGCAAACTACAAGTGCAATTTATAGTATTCAAACCCGAACAACCAGTTGTATAGGGAATACTTTTACTCTAACAGTTCAGGTTTTACCAGTTCCAATTTTTAATGATGTTACAATTAATCCTGTTTGTAGTGGAACTCAATTCAGTTATATTCACCCCGCTAGTTTACCTGATACCAGATTTGAATGGAACTTACCAATACAGGTTCCAAAAAATAGCATTGATGGGGCTAGAGCAGCTGCCAACCAACAACAGTTTTTCCAAACACTTTATACACTTAACAAAATTCAGGATACAGTTATATATACCGTACAACCAATCACATCCAATTGCTACAGTAAATCATTCTCATTGGTGGTTTTTGTGAAACCTGTACCGACATTTTCGAATATTTCCACAACTATTTGCTCAGGATCCCGATACACATTTTCCCCTGATAGTATACCTGCAGGAACAACTTTAACATGGGATATTCCTGAAATATTCCCATTAGGCTCAGTTGGAGGAACAAAATCTCAAATCAATCCGGCATCATCTTTTTCTCAAACACCTGTAAATCTCACCAATTCGGCTGCAATTATTAAATACAAAGTATTTGCAAGTACATCAGGCTGTTCATCAACACCGTTTCAAATTGAAGCAACTGTAACACGACCAATACAAAATTTTGCAGCGCTCAGAAGAGAAACGTGCAGTGGTGTGAAGGTAGATCTAACTCCTACCAATCTTCCAACAGGTATATCCTTTACTTGGAATCCATCTAATAATTCTGCAAATTCAATGATTTCAGGAATGACTGGTTCTAATATCAGTCTTTCAAAAATTGAACAACAACTTTATTTGAAAACGGTTAAGATAGACACCAATTTGCTATTAAACAATAATTTTCAACTAAAACGTGATAGCATAGCCTTTACAATATTTCCATTTCTAGACAATTGTGTAGGCAATCCCTTCACTGCGGTAGCGGTATTAATTCCATTACCACAAATAACAATAAATTCGATTGATGCGCTATGCCAAAATATCAATGACACCTTAAAAACCTTTTTAGCTGGAACTGGCCCTTGGCAGTATAAGTTTGATGACAATGGAATACCCGGAGTAAGGAATTCAATCAACAGTTCTATATCCAATTTGGTTCTTCCCCCGAATAATTATAGAATCAACCCAAGAATAACTAAATTTTTCCAGATACAAGATGCCTACTGTACAAATACGGATGATACGATTGTAGTGACTCAAAAAATGTATCGCCTCCCGGTAGGTAAAATACAATCATTACATGGCAACTTCATTTGCAATAATAAGCTTGATACTTTAATCGCCTTATCGGCTGATAGTATTATTTCATTACAATGGTTAAGAAATGGGTTTCCCATTTCCGGACAAATAAGTGATTCATTATTTACAAATGAAGCGGGAACTTATCAATTAGTTTTTACCAATCAATTAGGGTGCTCTGACACAGCCATTGCGGCACATAAACTAATTGCCAGTCGTGTTCCGGTTGTAAAATTCAAATATGATCTTAGTTGTACCAACACAGTGATAAAATTCTTTAACCAAACAGATTCTTTAGTTACCGGTCCATTAACCTGGAAATGGGATTTTGGAAATGGACTTACATCAAATACCTACCATGCCCAAACGACATATTCAGTTTCGGGATCGTACCATGTTCTATTATCTGCCAAACAACAAAATTGTGATGCATTTCTCCCAGTTACTTTAGATTCCGTAATTCAAATTGTTCGCCCTATTGACCGGGAAGATTTGCCGAGTATGAGTGCATATAAGAATATCGGTAAACCAATTGTTGGTAGAAATATACCGGGATATAAATATAATTGGTCGCCTAGCTATGGATTAAGAAGAACAGATAGTTCAAGTACAATCTTTAATTATGGCACTTCCGTTAAGTATGGAATTAGGATGACTTCTCCGGAGGGATGTGTAATAACAGACTCCATTCAAGTTAGAGTATTTAATGAACAATTGGTTGATATTTTTGTGCCTAAAACTTTTACCCCCAATGGAGATGGCATTAATGATAAGATTTTTACCTATACTTCTGGGATTTCAAAATTAAAATTCTTTAAAATTATTAACCGCTTTGGTAAACAGGTTTTTATAACATCAAATGTAGATGTTGGCTGGGATGGATTTTTCAACGGAGCACAACAACCCATGTCAATTTATTATTGGATAGCTGAAGGCATATCAGAGGATGGACTCACTATACAGAGAAGCGGACAATTTCTTTTAATGCGATGAAATACGTAACGATGAAATATAATCATCAATTCAACATATTAATTGTTTGTGCAATTATTTGCCTATTCAATATCAAAGCGACCGCTCAAGATCCTTTATTTTCTCAGTTTTATGCATCTCCCTTACATGTAAGTCCGGCACTTACGGGAGCTGGCAAATCGGACTGGAGAATCATTTCGAATTTTAGGAATCAATCTGTGGGAGATCAATTTATTAGTTTAAATACAACAGCATTATCATTTGATGGAAAAATTTACAAACAACCCTATCGAGCATCAAATTATGTTGGACTTGGTTTTATGATTTTACAGGATGCTGGTTTACAGGGAGCATTTAAAAATAACCTTTTTCAACTATCTGCCAGCTCTCATGTGAGTTTAGACGAAGACGACAATCATGGTATTTGTGCAGGGCTTGGGGTAAGCTATAATAACACAATTATCAACTTTAATGACCTAACTTTTAGTCCGCAGTTATCACTAGACGGATTCAATAGAATACTGCCTACTCAGGAAATGTCATTAAATTCTATAAAACCTTTTTATTCAGTAACGGCTGGCATTTCATACACATATACATCCGACAAAGCAAATTTTGATATTGGGGTTTCCGGATATAGGTTTAATAAAACCAATAGGACTGCATTAAATGATGGTAATCAAATAGAAGCCCCCCGTTACAATGTACATGCAGATTTTCAAACTTTTTTAAATGATAGATTGGCAATCAATATCAATTCGGTATTTGTATTTCAAACCCTCGCAGATACTTACTTGGTGGGTGCCAATTTTGGAAGACTTATGAATAATGATGATTTGCCTACTGTATTAAATTTAGGAATCTGGTACAGGCAAAATACTGCAATTATTCCTTATGTTGGACTAATGTATAAAAATATGCAAGCGGGACTAACCTATGATATTTCCGTAGGAAATTTATCCAGTGGAGCCATGCGAACTTTTGAGTTATCTTTAATTTTCAGAAAACCCGGCAAAACTGGGAGATTGATGGATTCGTTTGGTAAGTAAAGTGATCGAATAAATTAATCAATGTTGGTTTTACATTTACAATTCCTACAAATTAACAATGCCGACCCTCACAGATCGGCATTTCTTCTGTATAACTACTCTAAAAGATATCTTCCGTAGTGAGAATAACCCCGCACTAAAGTGCGGGGTTATCATGTCGGGATGACTGCCACGGGTTCAAACTTTTGGGGGGATTTTTAAGGGTAAATGAGTATTGCAAAGAGAAAACATGTGCCACCAAAAATGCTATTCTGCTTTAGAAAATTTGAAATAATTAATACTGCTAAAAACAAGTAACAATCAACTATCTAAGTATATTTATATTCTTATTTGTCGGGGCTGAAATAAGGCTATTGTAAGTGTTCTAGGGAACTTTAGTATATTTGCACTATGGAAAATCTTAACTCCATTATTGAAATTTTACAAAAACACAAGAGCGAACTAGTAGACAAGTATGGACTTAGTCAACTGGCGATTTTTGGATCCTATGCTCGCAGTCAGCAAAGGCAAAATAGTGATGTGGATATTTTGGTTGAATTTAACCGACCAATTGGTTTGGAATTTATAGACTTAGCTGAAGAATTAGAGCAAATCCTCCAAATTAAAGTAGATTTAGTTTCAAAGAAGGGAATTAAGAAAAAATATTTCAACTCAATCGAAACAGAATTAGCATATGTCTAAGAGAGAGCCATCATTACTGCTCACTGATATTTGCGAATCAATAGAAAAGATTAAAATTTACACTTTTGAGTTAACCTATCAGCAATTCATAGAGGATAGCAAAACAATTGATGCCGTTGTAAGAAATTTTGAAATAATTGGCGAGGCAGCAAATAGACTTCCTGAAGAAATAAAGGATAAATTTCCAGAGATTAATTGGTTTAGATTAAGAGGCTTTAGAAACAGAATTGTTCATGACTACATGGGAATTGATTATGAAATCGTTTGGACTATTATTAAAAATGATTTGGAAAAACTTCTTACTGATATAAAGGAAATAATTGAGAAGTTATAATAAACCATTGTCAGCTCCCCTACAATCCAAAACATTAAAAATCCTACATTTTCAATTAGGTGTTTCAGAAAATCTCTAATACAAATGCCTACCCACACAGATCGGCATTTCTTCTGTATACCTACTCTAAAAGATATCTTCCGTAGTGAGAATAACCCCGCACTAAAGTGCGGGGTTATTATGTCGGGATGACTGGATTCGAACCAGCGACCCCTACGTCCCGAACGTAGTGCGCTACCGGACTGCGCTACATCCCGAAACCGGTAAAATGCAAAATTAATTAAAAGAAAAATTTTCAACATCCCCTTGATTACAATCCTTACTATCGTTCAATCTATGCCCAATAAAAAAGGCCGACGAAATGTCGACCTCTTTTGGAAATGTGTGTCGGGAAGACAGGATTCGAACCTGCGACCCCCTGGTCCCAAACCAGGTGCGCTACCGGCCTGCGCTACTTCCCGATGGGCAATTGCCCTTTTGCGGTGAGGGAGGGATTCGAACCCTCGGTACAGTTTGACCCGTACGGCAGTTTAGCAAACTACTGGTTTTAGCCACTCACCCACCTCACCATAACATTGTGGGGCTGCAAAAATAGTTTTCATTTAGTGATTTGCCAAAAATAACTGTTACTGAATGGGAAAAGAATAATGCGCTCATTACATGGCTGCCAACTGAACTTTCTGGGTCAATTCCATAACATTTTCCCTGAAAAAGGAATCTGTATCCATCAAGTCTTTTACAGTTTGACAGGAATGAATAACCGTTGTATGGTCACGACCACCAAAATGCTCCCCAATATTTTTTAAAGAATTTTTGGTAAATGCCTTTGCTAAATACATAGTAATTTGGCGAGCCTGCACAATTTCACGCTTACGGGTTTTATGCAGTAACTTATCATACGATACATCAAAATATTCACATACCATTTTTTGAATAGCATCAATCGTAATTTCCTTACTGCTGGTTTTAACAAAATTGCGTAAAACCTTTTTTGCTAGTTCTACATCAATGTCTTTTTTGTTCAGGCTGGATTGTGCCAATAATGATATTAAAGCCCCCTCCAGTTCCCTTACATTGGTGCTGATATTATAAGCAACATATTTTACCACATCTCTTGGCATTTCCAGTCCATCATTTTTCATCTTTTTCTCCAAAATTTCAATCCTCACCTCATAATCGGGTATCTGTAAATCGGCGCTTAGTCCCCAGCGGAAACGACTTAACAGCCGCTCTTGCATACCATCCAAATCTTTAGGCGCTTTATCCGAAGTTAAAACCAATTGCTTCCCACTTTGATGCAAGTGATTAAATATGGCAAAAAATGCATCCTGACTTCTCTCTGCACGACTAAAAAATTGTACATCATCTATAATCAATACATCAATCAACTGGTAAAAATGTATAAAATCGTTGATGGCATTGTTGCGGCTGTGATCCTGAAACTGATTAATAAATTTTTCACTACTTACATATAAAACAACCTTACTTGGATGCAGGCGTTTTACTTCATTACCAATTGCCTGCGCCAGATGTGTTTTTCCTAATCCAACACCACCATAAATAACCAATGGATTAAAAGAATTATTTCCGGGCTTCTCAGCTACCGTTTTGCCGGCTCTTCTGGCTACCCGATTACAATCTCCTTCTACAAATGCATCAAAAGTATATATCGGGTTGAGCTGAGGATCAATTTGCATTTTCTTCAAACCAGGAATAACAAAGGGATTCTTCACCGGATTATCAATTACCAGTGGAAAGTTCATCTCATTGTTATTGTAAGTTTTCATGTGACTTGCCGGCACATCCATTGAGCCCGAACGAGTGTTACTTCCGCTATCTACCAATATTCGGTATTCGAGACGGGCATCCTTACCTAGTTCACGTTTCAAGGTTTTTGCCAACAAGTTCACATAATGCTCTTCGAGGTATTCGAAAAAGAATTGAGAGGGAACTTGTATTAATAATACATTATCTTTTAACTCCAGTGGCTTAATCGGCTCAAACCAAGTTTTAAAATGCTGCCATTCCACAATGTCTTTGATTATACTTAAGCAATTTAACCAAACTGATTCCGCGTTCTTAGCCATACGATAAAAAAGAGATTTATATTGAGTTATTGAATTTTATTACAGAACCTTCAAGTTAAGGTTTTTTTGTTAATTGTGGATAACTAAAAAAAATAACTTGGGAATGCGAATATGTAGGTTTTATGTTGAAAAAAAAATTTTTTATTTTGCTATTTTTTTCTCTAAGAATAGTCTATTAGCTTTCAACGTTTTAGTAGTGCCTTTTTTTGGAAAAAAACAATCCATCCTCCCCAAATAACCCCCTCCCCTTCCCATCTGATTTACGAGCGTAATTCCTCCTATTTTATTAATAAATCTACGAGGTTGTTCATATAACCGATGTGAATGGGCTCCAAAAATTATATCAATTCCCCCATTCTCCTGTGCCAGTTGAAAATCGTGAAATTTTTCTGTTGAGCCTTGATCACCCAAATGCGATAAACAGATAATCAATTCACACCCCTGATTCCTCAATTGAGTGACACAGGCATTTACCCTTTTTATAGGATCATCACATACAATTCCCATGGAAATTGTTTCAGATAAACAGTTAGATAATGGAAAACCTACACCAATAATTCCAATTCTAATATTTCCTTTATTTAAAATACAATAAGGACTTACCCATTTTTCCCATGCTGTTCCTTGGGGTGTATAATTACAGGCTAATAATGGAATTCCAACTTTTCCCCAATGAAAATCAAACATTTCCTTCCCTGCTGCCATCTCCCCATCCCCAAATGCTACTGCATCATACCCCATTATTTGAAGAGCTTTCCAAACAGGTGGCATCTCTTTAGTTAATATGTTGGGAAATATTCCAGTAAAATCTCCCGAATCCAGCAGTAAAACTGGAAAACCCTCCTCGCGAATTTTTTGAATCATCTCATGCCGGGCAACTAACAACTCATCCACCTTTGAGAGGTTACGTGTTGAACCCGATAAAGATAAACCGGAATGTGTATCATTGGTATGTAATATCACCAATTTCCTTCCCAACTCCATTGCCCTGCCCCAATTCCTGTTATTACTCAAAAAACTTAATCCAAGCATCATGCACTTATAAATGAGTGTTCTCCTAGAAATCCCTTGCATACATTCTTTTTTCTTGTAATAAAGGGAGCGGCTTTCCATTTAGCGTGAAACTTTTACAGTAATCAAATAACATACTTCTTACATCTGCCCTGCCCCAGTTAAAATCAGCAGGGAAATCTTTCAGTTTCCCGGAATTATATGCATCTTCAAAAATCAATACTATATGATATAAATCATCCTTATGTATCTGTTTGCCGGAGAAGGTAATCGCAAGCTCCTGGTTATTTTGTTTACCTATTTGAATATTTTGTGAAACAGTCCATCCTCCCTGCTCCATCAACTTCTTAATTAAGTCGGTGAAGTTATTACCCTGCATTGCTATAGTTCCCCAAATTTTGTTCTCTGGTAACACCTGAAATAATTGAAGTAAGCTTATGCTCCCTCTCGGCCAATATCCTTGTATTATAGATACCGGCATCAATACCCCAGCTATCATACTATCCTGATTATGTACCGAATGCCATATTCCATCGGCCAACAAATTAGCAAGGGCGTAATCCGGTGCTTTATTAAGCCAAGGATGGTTGGAAAAAGCAATACTTTTTTGTAAGCTATCAACCAATACTCTGCGATAATTATTTATGATTCGGGCAATTGTATCTGAACTATTTACGGATGGCTGTAGTTGTATCCGACTATACTGTATGGGTATAGTTTGATAAGCTTGACAGGAGCAAATCAAGGAAAAGAGTATACAATATTCTATACTAAATTTTTTCATGGAAGTTAAAATGGAAAGGTAGTATGGCTTATTCGGCAAAGCCCGGAAATTTTCGCACAACTCATCCCGCGAATATTTCCTAATTTCGTAGATTCAATTTATAATTTATGTCATACGAACTAACCGGCAAACTGACAGCCAAAATGGATACTGTGCAGCGTTCTGAAACTTTTAAAACAAGAGAATTTGTAATAGAAAAAACAGAAGACATCAATGGCAGATCCATTACCAATTACATCAAATTTCAATGCGTGCAAGATAAAACTACTATGCCCGATCGATTTCATCTGGGAGATGATGTAAAAGTGTTTTTCAATATTAAAGGCTCCCGCTGGAGTAAAGATGGTAGAGAAGGGTATATTACCAATCTGGATGCCTGGAAAATGGAGACCGTGAAAATGAATGCTTCAGATACTACGGGAGATAGTGGTCAATATTCAGACATCCCACCAGCTTCTCCCGGTGAACAACTGGACGATTTACCATTTTAAAACTTGAATAAAGGTTTTAGGATAAACACCTAACCCTATGATACATACTTTGCAACTCAGGTTAGCTCCTGAAGAAGCCTACAATAGTGATATTTTCGAAGAGCTGGTAGCAAAAAAACTTGCAGTTCATGTTAGCGACATCTCAGGAATTCGAAGATTAAAAGAATCAGTTGATGCCAGAAGCTCACGTCAGATTGTGGTAAACTGTTTGATTGAGGTAAGTATACACGAGTCACTCCCCCCCCAATATATTCCTATTCGTTGGAAAGATGTAAGTAAAGCAAATCGACGTGTGATAATTATTGGCGGCGGACCGGCAGGATTATTTGCTGCACTGCACTTAATAGAACAGGGAATTCAACCGATTATTATTGAAAGAGGAAAAGAAGTTAGGGCGAGAAGAAGAGATTTAGCTATCATGAATAAAACCGGAGTAGTTAATTCCGATAGTAATTATTGTTTTGGTGAAGGGGGTGCAGGAACCTATAGTGATGGAAAACTCTATACCCGAAGCAGTAAGAGGGGCAATATCCTTCGAATACTTCAATTATTTCATCAATTTGGCGCGCCAGATGCTATTTTATATCAATCGCACCCGCATATTGGAACCAACAAGCTCCCTAATATTATTACCGCCATGCGGGAAACGATATTGGAATATGGTGGTATCTATTTGCTGGATCAAAAAGTAATCGATATACAAATTAGGGATGGTTTATGTACACATGTAATCACCCATACCGGAAATCATGTAACGGGAGATGCAGTTATTGTAGCAACCGGGCATTCGGCACGTGATATCTATTCTTTATTCCATACAAAAAAATGGCATCTGGAAGCCAAGCCATTCGCCTTAGGCGTGAGAATAGAACATCCGCAATCATTAATTGACTCCATACAATATCACACTTCACAAAGGGATTCCCTGCTACCACCTGCTGCCTATTCCCTGGTAGAACAGATAAATAACAGAGGCGTATTTAGTTTTTGTATGTGCCCGGGAGGAATTATAGCACCCGCTGCAACAGGACCCGGGGAACTGGTAGTAAATGGATGGAGCCCTAGTAAAAGAAATAATCCCTTTTCCAATAGTGGACTGGTAGTACAGATTGAAATGAAGGATGCAATAAAGTATCTGGCACCCAAAAACAAAGAGGCAGTTAGTCCACTTTTATTATTGCAATTTCAACAGGCAGTAGAACAAAAAGCATTTCAGTATGGCGGAGGAAATTTAGTGGCCCCTGCCCAGCGAATGACGGATTTTGTAAATAAGAAAGTTTCATCCAGTTTACCTCATTGTAGTTATATCCGAGGAATTCAAAGTGTGGATTTGGATCAAGTGCTTCCCGATTTTGTAAGTAATACACTAAGAGAGGGATGTAAGGCTTTTGGTAAAAAAATGAAAGGGTATCTTACCCGGGAGGCTGTTTTAGTGGCTACTGAAAGCCGAACTTCTGCGCCTGTTAGAATACCCAGAGATGCTGAAAACCTTTGTCACCCCCAAATACGAAATTTATTTCCGTGCGGAGAGGGGGCCGGATATGCAGGCGGTATCGTTAGTGCTGCCATGGATGGAGAAAGAGTCGCAGCCAGGATTGCTACTCTGTGGAACACATAAAAAATGGGCAGAAACTAAAACTATGAGTTCCCCCCCAGGAATCAAGCATGTTTCTGCCCGGTTCAACTTTACTATAAACCTTATGCTTCTTACGTTGACGATACAAACATATTAGTAAGCAGAAAAATAGAAAACAGGAAAAACCCTGTATTTTACCGACAGGTAAATTAAAGCGGTACAATTCCATTTCGGAGCGCATGTAAAACAATACCCACCCGAGAATTAACCTGTAATTTTTTAAATACACTATCCCTATATCCATCAATGGTACGTGGACTCAAATTAAGTATATCTGCAATTTCTTTATGTGTTTTATCAGTACAGGCCCACTGTATAAATAGTTTTTCCTGATCACTTAACAAAATAGGGAAGGCAGATTGTTTACGTAATGCCGGTCGGGGAACCATCTCGTTGTGTGCAAACCCTTTCTCGTGCACTTCTATTAAAATATTTTTTAATTCATCGGGCTCAGCATCTTTTAAAAGGTAGGCACACGCACCATTCGTTAGCATACTTATAATAACAGTTTCACTGCGCAGCATGCTCAATGCAATCACTTTTGTTTCTCTGCAATTTTTATTAATCCATCTACAGGTTTCCGGTCCGTTCATTATTGGCATAGAAACATCGAGCAAAATCAAATCAGGACCGGCCTGCTTTTCCAAATAGGCAATTAATTCCATTCCATTAGAACCCTGAAACACTACCTTGAAACTACCCATGAGTTCCAATAAGGCTGCCATGCTTTTCCGAAATAAGATGTGATCATCAACCAATGCCAGGGTTATCATCAGATTTTTTTTTATATGTTATAGAAACCAGGGTGCCCTTTTCAGGCTTCGATTCAATTGCTAACTGAGCACCAATTAAGGCTGCCCTTTGTTGAATACTTCTCAAGCCGATGCCATTTCCTGGATTCAGGTTGTTTATTGAAAACCCATGTCCATTATCCCTTACCAAAAACAGATATTGTTCGGGAGTCTGCTGAATAGTAATCGAGATATCTGTGGCACCTGAATGCCGGATGATGTTTTGCATCAATTCTTGAAAAATCCGATAAATGAAAACGCTATCATTTTTATTGATTGCAATCCAATCCATTTCGGCATCGAGTTGCATATTGAAAAGTCCGGTTTTGCGCATTTGTAGCACCAAGAATTCAATCCCGTTTAATAAACCTTTTTCCAATAACCCATCGCCCTGAAATCCCATACTAATTTGCCTCAGTTGATGAATGGCTTCTGAAATTTGGTCTCGGATTTCTTTAATGGAACCCAGGTGCTGATGCTCTATTGCCAGGATGCTTAAATTTAATTTTGCCAAACTCAACATTTGTCCAACACTATCATGTATATCCTGTGAAATATGTTGGAAAGTATGTTCCTGCACTTCCATTCCTACTTCCAGCAATTCCTGCTGGTATCGTTTTTCCAGCAATTGTTGGTTCAATTGTAAACGTTGTTTTTTCCGGGTAAATTGAAAATAAAATAACAACGTTGCGAATGCGAATAAAAATATAAACGCACTGGCGATTACGATGCTGATGAGGATGTGGTATTTTTCTTGCATGTTATGATTGCCATTGAAATACAGGAATATAACAGAATACTCAACATTCGGGGAATGAGAATATAAATTTGCTCACCGAAAATTATCAGCTGCTGCATTCTGATAAATTCATATAATGAAAAAACAATACAGATTCCGGAGAAAAAAATAATTACCCCGATAGCTATCCAGCCAACTGGATCATAAGCAGGGTTTTCAAGTTGATCTTCATCGAACTGGAAATATAAATATCCCAATGCACATACAGTTAAAAAGAAACCTTCCATTATGATGCAATAATAAAAAGCCAGGTATCGCTGTGGAAAGAAAAAACATGCAATCAGCGTGGCTATAAAAATAACGGGAATACCTATTTGAATAATCCGTTTCATGTATATCTCGCGGGTAGCATGCATAAATAGATATCCATAAAAAAATAATTCGGCAATTGCAATGGCATAATTGGTTCCGTAAGTACTTACCCTAGCTATATCCTTCTGCCATACGGCTAATACTTCGGCACCGGAAATGAATAACAAAAAAGGTGCTAACCCAACCAACCCCTGATTACGCAAATTTGCAAAAAAGCCAATTGCCAGTCCTGCACAAATTAGTTCAACGATATTATAAAAGTAAAGATGCATCTAAGGGCATTTACAGTTACTACTATGATTTCGCAACTAAAATATAGTAAATGCTCCCGAGAAAACCCTGAAAAAATACCTGATTTTATTAGGTATTTATACCTTACGCTTAGAATCCATTTCCATTTTGGAATTGTGCAGAGCGTGACTGTAAGAGATTATTCTTGAGTAGCTGATTGCCGGAGAAGTATCCGATTTCCTGTTGATATCTACTAAAATCCGAGTCGGAAAAACTTCCGGTAATTGCCGCAAGATCAGGTTTGCCGGCATCTACCCAACAGGTGTACCAACAATCGGCAAGTAAATCGGTGGCTACCAATAATTGCTGATTAACTGTGTTTCCCAGGCTGGCTGCATAGGCTTTTGCAAAAGCAGTAGTATAGCTCCTGCTTTCTTTCCCATTGCGCATTTGCACCCGATATTTTTGCTCGGGAGTAAAATTAACAGATACTTCCCGCTCCTTTTCTAATACTCCGGGTACCAAAGCAGCAGCGGCATATACCGCTTTCCAGATTTCCTTCCCGGGATTTTTCAGATACACAGCTCGATGAGAAGAAGATAATTGATAGTTTTGAATTTCCAATTCTGGTACCATTGACTCCCACAAACTGTGTAACCCTTTTTGATCCGTTAATTGTCCATCATAATTTTCAGTCGTATGCAGGGGTACTACTGCATCAGCAATATAATGTCCTAAATCAGCTGCATAAAACAAAATACTATCCTTATTCATGGCAACAAAAGCAGCAGTGAGTCGATCCTTCATCCACAGAATATGATAAGGAACAAATCCAGCCTTATTTAAACTATCCAATCCATAACGTTTGACCGCCTCTGGCCATGCTGTTGGAACATTTTTCCCATATTGTTCTAAATCTATAAAATGCCTGGGGGCCTCCGCCTTATCAGAATTGCGTCGTAAATCGGGCCGGGGTGAATGATAAACCAGATAATCCATATTCTTATAAAAAAAAGGGCCAATGGCACCCGGCAACTCATAAATACTTAATTGATTGATGGTTCTATGAACCAAAAACCCCCAGCTACCGGTTGTAAATAAAACAACCAATAAAACCAGAGAGCAAAATATTGAACGACTGAAACGCATGAGCAGGGTTTTATCCCACAAAAGTAAACATTTCAAATACCGATTGTAATATTTTAACTAAAATTGCTACCAATACTTTAATTCACCTGATAAATTCAGGTATAAATAACAATAGCAGTTTCATTTTATCTGAATCATTATGTTAGCACTTCATCACCTCCAAAAACATTATTCCGGACAAAAAGCAGTAAACGATATCAGTTTTACAGTAAAGCAAGGCAGTATTTTTGGATTATTAGGCCCAAACGGAGCAGGAAAAACTACTCTTTTGAGAATGATAACCGGAATTTTTTATCCCGACCAGGGTGAAATAATGTTCGAGGGAAAACCTTTTGCCCCACTTACGGATGTAGAACAAATTGGATATATGCCGGAAGAAAGAGGTCTTTATAAAAAAATGAAAATTGGTGATCAGGTACTCTACCTTGCACAACTGAAGGGGTTGAGTAAGCAGGAAGCGATGAAAAAAATAAAATATTGGTTCGAAAAACTTGAAATGCAAAGCTGGTGGAATAAAAAAGTGGAAGACTTGAGTAAAGGAATGAGTCAGAAACTTCAGTTTGTTGTGACCGTTTTACATGAACCCAAATTGATTATCCTTGATGAGCCTTTTAGCGGCTTAGATCCGCTGAATGCCAACCTAATTAAAGACGAAATTTATGCGCTTGCCCGCAAAGGCAGTACCATAATTTTTAGTACCCACCGGATGGAACAGGTTGAAGAAATCTGCGACCATATTGTTTTAATGAATTTGGGAACTAAAATGCTCGATGGTAGTGTACCCGAAATCAAACAACAATTTAAAGAAAACAAATTCTTCATTCGATTTTCAGAACCCATTGCTACCCCTAATAGTCCGTTGTTTAATGTGGTAAATCAAAAGGAAAAAGAACTTACCCTTCAAATGGAGCCAGGTACAAAAAGCAATGATATACTTCAATATTTTATTAACCAATCGGCTTCTGTTGAAGCTTTCCATGAAATATTACCTTCACTGAATGATATTTTTATTCGTTTGGTAGAAGGAACCCAAGCCACTGCACGTGCCTTTCAAAACAATCAAGCCTAATTCACCGATTTCGGAAAAAAGTTAACTATGAACAAGATTTTACTGGTTGCGAGTCGCGAATTTTTATCCCGCGTACAGAAAAAAACATTTCTCCTTTCCACCATCGGTGTCCCGCTACTCATCGCTGCTTTTTATGCTGCCATGATTTTCTTTCAAATTAAATCTACCGACCATTTCAAAATAGCCGTGTTAGATGAAGCCAATGTATTGGGAGGTAAAATAGAATCTAAAAAAAGTGAAATCAATTTTTTGTTTGTTCAATCAGATACCGCAACGCTAAAGAAAAAACTGGATGAGCATACTTATGATGCCTTTATCTATGTTCCTGCATCTTTTCAACTAACCCGTGGGGATTCCGTTGAACTCAGATCATCTAAAACACTGGGATTATTAACCCGGGAAACCATTGAAAATACGCTGAGTAAGGTACTGGAGGAAAAAAGATTATTGCAACTCAATGTTTCCAAAGCACAAATTGATAGTATTCAGCAACAAAAAGACCCTATCAAATTCACTTCTGCAACTGGTGAAAAAGAAACCGGATCTAAAGCCGGTATCAGCTATGCAGTTGGAATGATTGCAGGTTTCCTTATCTACATCATTTTATTCGTTTATGGCACCATGGTTATGCGCGGTGTAATGGAAGAGAAGGTTAGCCGGATAGCTGAGGTAATTGTGAGCAGCGTTAAACCTTTCCAATTAATGATGGGGAAGATTATCGGAATTGGAGCAGTAGGTCTTGTTCAATTTTTAATTTGGGTTGTACTCGTATTTGGTATACAATTCGCCCTGCCATTAATTTTTCCAGAAATTGCTACTGCTGTGCAACAACAACCGGTAGCATCTGCCGGTGCACAAGCTGCAACAGCCGTTCAAAGTAATGGAGGATTGAATGGAATGATGACTGCCCTTCAAACCATCAATTTTCCTGTGTTGATCGGATGTTTTATATTTTATTTTTTGGGTGGCTACTTTTTGTATTCGTCCCTTTTTGCTGCGGTAGGAAGTGCTGTAAATGAAGATCCACAGGATGCGCAGAGTTTACTGTTTCCCATAATGATGCCGATTATTTTTGCTTTTGTTATAATGACGAAAGCAGTGAACGATCCCGGTAGCAGTCTGGCAATTTTTGGTAGCTTATTCCCCTTTACTTCTCCCATAGTTATGATGGCAAGGGTAGCCTATGGTGTGCCGGAAGGTGTTAGCGTATGGCAGCTTTTAATTAGCATGTTTTTATTAGTAATTACATTCCTAGGAACTACCTGGGTTGCAGCCAAAATTTACCGCACAGGTATTTTATTGTACGGAAAAAAAGTTACTTGGAAGGAGATGATTAAATGGACATTCCGTAAAAGTTAAGCCTTACTGACTTAATGAAATACGCACATTTACTCCAGCTCGTGTATTTGTTATGGGAGCTGATGTGGATATATACGGAGTAACCCTTCGTTGGTCAAAGAAAAATTTCAGGCTCACCCGCTTATTTACTATGTAATCTATGGAGGGTTGAATGGTAATTTCCTTTTGCCCGCCAGTGCCATACGCATTCGCCTGATCCAGCCTACTGTTACTCATTGCCATATCCCGCATGGCAAGATCCACTCGAAAATTGATATCATTTTGTAATCGCTTCTCCCCTTTAGTGAATGGTATTTTGAAAGGAAGCGTAAGCCCATTTTTTCTCCACGACAAGCCAAAATTCCATTCTGTACTTCTACTCTCACTTAACTGATAATCAATTAAACTCAAACTCAGTTGACGGCTTTTCTTATATTCAAATCGAATATTCATTTGACCATTGGTAGTAACATCAATCCCAATCAATGGCTCAAAACTTTCTTTCATGGTAATATTGGGAACTAAAAAAAATGGAACAAAGTTTCCACTAACGGTATCAATAAATCCGGGTGCATTAAAGCGGAAGGGATCCCTGTATAATAGCGCACTATTATAGCTATTCATGCTTAAATTACCATTATACCCATGTGTTATGGCCACATTACTAAATAGCTTGGCAACTCCCTCCATTTTGGTTAAGCCATAATAGGTTAGTCTCCAATTGGGTCGGGGCAAAAACCCACCAAATGGATTCGATTTGATATTGGGATTCGATTGATTGATGAGTGAAATTTTAGACGGATCGGCTCCGGAGTAGGCTGCTATAAAAGCCGGTAATAGCACATCCTGTGAATACCTGCCATATCCTTTTGCATAACCATCGGCGGTATATTGCTGACCCGGTGCAAGTGCTTTCCAATAAGGATTTGTTTCAGCTACCCTACCCGATATTACCTGGCGATAATCTTGAAACCTTTTGAATGTTGTAGAAATTTCATTGGGATTATAATTTTCAAACAGGGTATTAAATCCAATATATGAAATACTGAATCCTCCGCTTGCTAATGGACCTAAATGGTTGAATCCGGAATTTCCCGTGGTATCCTTAAACAGTTCTGAATACTCTTTTGAGAATGATTTTTCCAGGCTTACTTCAATTCGCAAATCTCTAATGGGTTCGAGTTGTGCATTGATCCCAAGTCTTTGTTCAAAATTTTGTCTGAATAATAGATTAAACGTACTGTCGCGGGTTAAAATACCTTGTTGTCCCTTTTTATTTAACCAATTGGTGTCGGGCTGTTTTCCAAATACATAATCTAATCCGGGTGAACTACTTTTCCAGTTTTGACCTAAAAACTGAGTACTGTCTAAATATCCGGGTACCCGGCTTCGATAATTCTCGGAATAGGTTACGGATACATTTTTAACCATGGTAAGTATTCTACCTGCGGCTCTCTCTGCACCTGATAATTCAGCAGGTTGTCCGGCTTTCATCAGTCGCTGTGCAGTTCGCTCATCCCTTTTCATTTGCCGCCATTTCTTGAGTGCTTGCCTTTTTTTCTTTCCCTTCAATCCCTTAATAACTTCTTCTCGGCTGGGTATTATGGTTCCTAAAGCATTTGCCTGAGGAGTGTTGGGTTGATTATTTATGTTAGGATCTTTTTTTGGTTTGGGGGGAGGAATATTATCCAGTGAGCGAAGCCAGCGGGATTTGTTGTAGAGACTGGTAAAATTTAACTGAGCATTGAAATTATTATCCTGCGAATTCTCGATTGTATTTCCCTGTGCAATTGCCAATCGGCTGGCACCAATCCAGTTATAACTCGCTCCAAAAGTATAATTCGCCTGAATCCAATCGGTTAGAGGAAATTTACTCAACGGAAGTGAATAACTGAGTGTGGCTTTTTGCTGATAAATAGTATTCCTGCCTCCCTTAAAGAAGTTATTTCTAACCGTATCTTTTTTCTCTCTTGTATCAATTCTTCCATTTGGCTCATCAATTCGTGCATTATCGATCGCGTTCATATCTATAGTAATTGACCGGGTTGGCTTCCATCCAAAGCGATAATACCGATCGAAAGTGAAAAACTTGTCATAAGTTGTATCTACCCGGTTAATGGAATTGCCGGGGGCATTGATTACCCTGGGAATAAATTCACCAAATTGCCGGTTAATATCAGATCTAAAACTCAAGGTTGATGGCTTCCAGTTTACATTAAAGTCTCTTACTAAACTGAACCAAGGAGACCGGTTGGTAATTAACTTTTTAAATGGTTCCACAAATTTTTCATTTCCTGCAAATGTGTACCCGATTCCACCTCGATAACGGGATATGTTATTTTGCAAAATCACAGAACTACTTTGCTCAACTATTGAATAAGCATAATTAAAATCAAAATTACTCAACTTAAATAAGTTAGGTCGAGGATTGGCAGACCCAAAGCGGACATTGGTAAAATTAATCGTCTTGATAGTGGTTTGCTCAATAGCAGCATTTCTAAGAGAATCCTGTTGTGCTTTATTCAGGATACTGAGTTTATCTTTCAACCGTACATCCAAATCAAATGGATCAAATTGAGGAGTGATTACTGTTCGGTTGAGACTGGCATATACCGGCAGCGATAATCTAAGTTTTCTCGGAAATAATTTTCCGGCATCGATATTCGCGGCAACATCAAACTGAAACAGATTATCTTTAGCTCTTTCATTTACCCTTTGCTCTATGGTTCCAAATCCCTGACTTCTGTTACTGGCAGCCAATGATATACTTCCTAAATCGGCTAAAGTAATATCCATGCGGCCCAATGCTGCCCAACCTCCTTCTTCGTTGAGCGCAGATAATCTTAATTCATTTACCCAAATTTCGGCATGCTGAATAGGACCATCTGGCTTGAATGGGTTTTCAACTCCTATGAGGATTCCGCTAATTGCCCCTAAGTTCGGGTTTCCTAAAATGGATATCACTTTATTACTATCGAGGGTATTTCTATAAATTGTATTGAGCGGAAACCCTGCTGCATTTCTCCGCATTTTTAAATTGATTAGCTCGCGCAGAATAATATCCAAATTGTTCTGGTTAGGCCATACCGCTTCTTCCTGTCCTTTTACATAAAACCCAGGCGGAGTAACTTTAAGTGGAATCTTAATTTCATAATAATTGTTCAAAAAATCCTGACCAATTCTGATAACTGCATTCAATTCCCCATCCCGAATCGGTCTTTGCCCTTTTACAGATTCTGCATGAATATACATGGAGAGTTTGCCAAACTGCCGGATATCCCAGGTAAATGTTTTGAAAACCGCTCTGGATTCTCCCGTATACAGGCTACCTACCTGTAAACTCATTGCCTGTTCATTTTGCTGAATGTTCACACCGTTATTACTCAGCAACTGCATTCTTTCTACATTAGGAGGCATGATATAATTTACAGGCTGGCGTGCAGAATTTTCTTCGAGATTAACTGCAAGTGTATTAAAAGTGGTGCCGGTACTATTGATAATTGGGGTGTAAGTTCCGGTAGTGTCTAACTGATAAGTAAATTGTCTCCACTGATTACGAACCAGGTTTAATGTTGCAAAACGAAGCACAACTGAATCTTCAAAACCAGTAAGGAATAAACGGGCAAAACGGATAGATTTAAAATCGGGAATATTTCCTACTCGTCTCGAAAATCCGCGAATGGGTACGCGAAACAAATACCAATTTTCGGTTCGTGTTACGCCATCAGCCGAATTTACGGTTACTGTTCTTTTATCGGTTATATAGGGAGTTACTCCTACATCCATCCCGGGCTTAAGATTAATTTCATACTCATAATAAGCTTCTGTTTCATTCAGCGTATTGTCCCGATTCAAATCTTCATTATCAGGAAACAGCGTTGCTGCAGAAGTAAATTGTCCGCCTGTATTGGCAATAGGTGAATTACCCTGAGGATTATTGTAATTTTTATACCTTCCTATTATCCCTGTTCCAGCCTGATCGAACTGTGCGTCCCTATACCAGATATAATTATCACTGGCAGGATCTTGCAAAGATTTTTGATAAATAACCGAACCGGTTCCAAAATTATTTGCGAGTTTTTGCAAAACATATCCTTTTTTTCTTCGCTCTCCATCATCATCAATGCCATCAAATCCAACATCCTGATAAATGCGATCATTCGGATCGTTACTAAATGCCTGAGTAATTTGAATTGGATTTACCGGAGTTTTACCCCAGGTATTCGTGCTATCTACATCACTGGGAATACTGGGTGTATTCATTCCATTTTCGTAAAAACGTTTTCCATCTTTCAATACATCTTCACTAACATTTCCCAAATTGATATACATTTTCCCTCCTTTACTGGAAGGATTTTTAATGAAGGGATCCTGCGTCCAAAATTCTATATATTCCAGGTTACCTGTTTCAAAATCGGTTTGATCAATTGAACGCATAATTCCTCCCCACCTGCTTGCAGGCCTTCGTAATCTTCCATTCGGATCTAGTTCAGTAATTCGGGATTCATAATTGTAAGGTCCCCTTTCGCCTGGAAAAAATGCCAAATCAAAAGTAGTTGTTAGAACATCCGTTATATTGGTAGTCCGCTGAGGAAACAACTCATTGGTATAAACCTGTCGAACCCTTGGATCACTTAACTCTTCCAGATTCTTTCTTAATGGATTTCCCGGACTATTCTTATCCTGCAAATTTGGTTCAATGTTGTACCAGGCAAGCTTGGCACGATTAAAATTGTAGTTGATAGAATCAGATAAGATACTTTCAGGAAACAATGGGTTACCCTGAGGAGTAGATGCCATCGTCCACGCAACCATTGGGAAACGCAAATCGATACTGCTTTTGGTTCCTTCAAAATCATCAATAAAACTTAATCCCTGAGAGCCCGGACCAATTTGCGATGGATGTCCGGGTTTTAATACAGCAGCCTCGCCATAGGCATTCAGTGTTGAGCGAGCTTTTGTAGAATAGTTGGGTAGTTTATCTAATAAACGAGTAAGCCAAGGCAAATCGGTTTTATAACTAAGATCCAGGCCATACATGGTATTTTTAATCGGATCTTCAGAATACATGGTTTTGGTGAAGAATGGGCGCTCTGCCAATTTTACGGCAGTAGCACCAATAGAGAATTTTTTATTGGCAATATAATCAACGCGTAAACCGGTAAAACTCCTTTGCTGCATTCCAAAGCCGGCATTATTTTCGAATCCAACACTCACAGGTACATTTGAACTTAATATACCAGGATTTATAATTTTAACCGTTCCTAAATTATAATCAACAATATAATCGGTTCCTTCTTTAAGTTGCTGACCACCGGCAGTTACGGTAACGGATCCAGGTGGTACATTAAATGTATTGAGCGATATTTCAGAACCACTCGTACTTCCTTTCACCTGACCTTGCATGATAAATCTATTCAGATTTGCATAAGTTTGAGCGATTGCTTTTATGGAGTCATATAAAGCATAGTATATGTATTTTTTTTTCAGTGCAATAGACTGACCATTAAAAGCCAACCTCTCAAGGTCTCTTCCAAAGGGTTCCAGCACCGGAAAAATAATTCTACCCTGTTTAGGTAAAACCGTATATCCATCAACGAAATCAAAAATTCCATCCGGCTGAGGATCATTTCTTCCATTGAGTCGGTCTAAATTCAATACACTCAAAATAGGACGACCCATCACCCCCGGATCTCCTTCGGGAAGATATCTTTTCATTCCTCCACCTGGATCATCATACAAAATATTCAACTGGAATCCCTCCTGCTGAATACTCCCAAATAAATCAAGAGAATATACATTTTTCATCATCCAGCCCCAAATAGGAAGATTGATTCTTTGAGATGTTGCTTTCAATAATTTAAGAAATAATTCTTTCTGAACTCCTCTTGTTGAATCCAAAGCTACATCTTGTGAAAACTCACCCACTTGATACACTCTTCCATTAAAAGTAAATTGATAAGCAACTGCCAATACTTCATCAGCTTGCAGTTGAACATTAAGAGATACAAAACCTACTTGTGGATTAAAATAATATTCCGAGGGATTTAGTTTACGGGCAAATGTTTTTTCATAATCTTCAACCGGCCGTAATCCTTTTGCTAATAACAAAGAATTGATTACAGCCGGATTACGTGCAGAAGGGTTATTCACCAAAGAAGCAAACAAATCATTGTTTCCATTATTGGGAAATTCACTATTACTTAGTGATCGAATATTTGGATTAAATGGTTTCGATTCACCTAGATCCATAAATCCTACAACGTCGCGTGCATCAGTTGTTGCCCCGGTTCGGTTTGTTACCCAAACCTCTAACCTTTGAACTTGAATCTGAGACATAATAACCGGCAGATTCGACATTGATTTATTGTAGTTATTTTTAAAATATTCACCCAATAAAAAATGTCGGTTTTCCTCATAATCATCTAACTTTTTAGTAAAATTTTGAGTTGCAGCACCTCCCTGTAAAGCAACCGATTGACGGGTTGAACGTTGGTTAGCAATTGCTCCGGTAATGAATACTTTACCAAACTGTAGTTTTGCTTTTGCACCAAATAAATTTTGGGCACTTGGGATCAATGTACTACGAGATTGAAAGGAAATATTTCCAGCTTCTAAACTTTTAATGATTTCATCATCCATCCCCTTATAATCCAATTTTAATTGGTTATCAAAACCAAGATTAGAAAGCGTATTGTAGTTAATTGGGAATTTTAATTTATCGCCAATGCTTGCATTTACATTTAATTTCAAATTCATATCGAAATCAAATCCACCATTTTTTCGGGCTCGTTCAGGCAAAGTGGGGTTATTTACATTTTGACCCTGATATCCTGCCATTACGTTTACTTCACCATTGGGCTTAATATCAACTTTTAATCCATTTGTTCCAACTCCAAAAATGCGGTCGAATAGATTACTATATACTTGATAAGGAGGTCTGGCAGTTTTTTTATTTAACGCAGTGATAGCATCCGCTCTCTTTTTAAAATAAGCTGCTTCCGATTCGCGGGCACTGATTTTCCAAAATTCATCAAAACTAAGGGCAGCAGGTTTTCGGTAAAAACTATTACCTATTTTTTCAATAATATAGTACTGGCGCGTTTTGGGGTCGTACTGAATATTTTTTTTAACCAAGGAAGTATCCAGGATATCGAAAGGGTTCCGGCTGGGTATAGAAAAAGCGTCGCCTCTCCGGTCGGTTATAGGAAAACGGGTTGTGTCTTTTTTCTGAGCCCATACAGGAACAGCAAAAAGCAACTGAAGAGCCGCCAAAAGTAAAATTCCAAAATACTTCAATCCCAGAGGGTTGGTTAAGTAGAAATAACGCTATAGAGTCCTGTTTATTGGTTAGTAGATGCGAAGTAATGAGATATTTATAACGATTGTAATGCCTGTTTTATTAAATCCTCTAATGCTAAAACTCCCTGATGCGCCTGCAAGGTTTTTTTCACGGCTTGCTCTGCCATCACCCGTCCGATTCCCAAAGCCACTAAAGCCTGCACGGCGTCTGCTTCCAACGAAGAAAAGACTCCGGAAACAGGCTGACTGCTGCCCGAGAATTGCTTGCCTAATTTGTCTTTCAACTCTACAATTAGGCGCTCTGCAGATTTTTTACCTATGCCCTTGATACTTTCCAGCTGACGGGTATTCCCACTCACAATTGCGTTAGCTATCTCCTTGGGTTCCATTCCCGATAGCATAATACGGGCAGTGGAGGCACCAACACCGGAAACACTTATCAAATGCAAAAACATATCTTTTTCGTCGGGATGATGGAAACCATATAACACATGAGAATTTTCCGTTATGTGCAAATATGTGTAAATCAGTCCATCTTCTAGTGAACTTATTGCAGAGTAGGTATGCAAACTAATCTGAAGTTCATAACCTACACCCTGTACATCCACAATAATCCTGGAAGGTGACTTAACAGCAAATTTTCCTCGAACAAACGCAATCATAGCTACCAAAAATAAGCCAAATCAGGCATTTTTGTGGTGCAGAAGACTGTGAATCAGCAGTAAAATGCTGCTTTTAGATATATTTAACAGTTTACGCAATTCTTTCGTTTTTTCTTCAATTTAATTCAAGTTAGGGCCGTAACAGAAATTGGTAAGGGAATTTGATGGATATTTGCGCTCAATTTCATTTGATTTTCATGCAAAAAAGAGCCATTATCACAGCCGTTGGGGGGTATGTACCGGAAACCAAGCTTACCAATTTCGATTTAGAAAAAATGGTTGATACCAACGACGAGTGGATTAGAACCCGAACCGGAATTGAAGAACGCAGAATTTTACGTGAACCCGGAAAAGCCAGCAGTGATATGGCTGTTAACGCTGTGAGAGAATTAATGCGGAAGCGTAATTTACAGGCATCCGCAATCGACTGTTTAATATGTGCAACCGTTACTCCGGATATGGTTTTTCCGGCAACAGCCAATATTATTTGCGATAAAATCGGTGCCAAAAATGCCTGGGGCTACGATTTATCCGCAGCCTGTAGTGGATTTTTATTCGCCCTTACCACAGCCGCCATGTACATAGAAAGCGGTAGATTCAAAAATGTAGTAGTAGTTGGGGTGGATAAAATGAGTGCCATCATCGACTATACCGACCGAGCAACTTGCATCATTTTTGGTGATGGTGCCGGTGCAGTTTTATTGGAAGGGAGTGAAGACACACAACTGGGTATAAAAGATAGCATATTGAGAACTGATGGCAGTGGTAGAGAATATTTACACATGAAAGCCGGAGGTTCGTTAAAGCCAGCTACCCTGGAAACAGTAATGAATAAAGAACACTTTGCCTTTCAAGACGGTCAGCCAGTATTCAAATTTGCTGTGAAAGGGATGGCTGATGTGAGTGCAGAATTATTAGATCGTAATGGATTAACCGGTAATGACATTCAATGGCTGGTTCCACATCAGGCCAACCTGCGGATTATAGACGCAACTGCCAACAGGATGGGTTTACCCAGAGAAAAAGTAATGATAAATATCCAAAAGTATGGTAACACTACCGCCGCTACTATACCCTTATGTTTGTGGGATTGGGAAAAGCAATTAAAGAAGGGTGATAACCTGGTTTTAGCTGCTTTCGGAGGAGGATTCACCTGGGGAGCCACCTGGATTACATGGGCCTATGAAGGACATGCTTCCTAATTTTGCTTAGATACTTACCCTCTTAATTTCAACTTATGAAAAGGCAATTCCCACTCACCGGCATTAGTTCTTTAACTGTTCATGCCGGACATGAACAAACTGCCCATCACGCTCATATTACACCAATATATGCTACCTCCACCTTTACTTTCGATTCAGCTGAAGAGGGGATGGAAAGATTTGCCGGTGCCGACAAATCCAAAATTTATAGTCGCTGGGGTAATCCGGGTTTTACTGTAGCTGAGGAAATGATTGCTGCCTTGGAATCTTTCGGCATTGTAGAAGATGATGATACACCACTTACATTGAAAGCATTGCTGCATGCAAGCGGACAAGGTGCAATGTCTACTATGTTTTTTAGTACGCTGCAACCGGGAGAAACCATACTTTCCCATTATTCCCTGTATGGCGGAACGCAGGAGCTGATGCAAAAAATTTTAGCCCCAGCAGGCATCCATTCCTGTTTTATTGATATGCATGATCTAAATGTGTTGAGCGAAACCCTGGAAAAAAATAAAAGTATCAAGCTGGTTCATCTAGAAACACCTGCAAATCCAACTATTCGTTGTGTAGATATTGAGAGTATTGCTCAAATTGCTCATCAATATGGTGCTAAAGTTTCTGTAGACAATACGTTTGCAACACCCTATCTCCAGCAACCTTTTTTATATGGAGCTGATTTTGTTTTTCATTCAACCACCAAATTTTTGAACGGTCATGGCACTGCCATTGGGGGGGTGTTGTTGGGTAAAGACATTGATTTCATGAAAACAAAAGCCTGGAAATGGCATGCCTTACTTGGTGCCAATAGCAATCCATTTGATGCTTTCCTGCTATCACAGGGAATAAAAACACTAGAACTTCGCATGGAGCGCCATTGCCACAATGCACAGGAAATCGCTCAATTTCTTTTTCAACACCCTGCAGTGGCTCAGGTTAACTATAACGGACTCCCTTCTCACCCCGACTTTGCCATTAGCGCTAAACAAATGAAACACCCCGGAGCATTGATGAGTTTTGAATTGAAGGGTGGATTAGCAGCCGGAAAAAACTTTATTAATCGATTACAACTTTGTACCAGAGCAGTTTCGCTGGGAACACTTGATACCCTCGTTTCTCATCCTGCCAGTATGAGTCATTTCGGTTTAACCCCCAATGAAAGAAAAGCCTATGGTATTTCTGATGGCTTAATTAGGATGAGTGTGGGAATTGAAAATTTGCAAGACTTATTAACCGACCTAGATCAGGCTTTAGCATAATCAACTCAATTTGTAGTATGCATGTAAACATCCGACGCGCAGTTAAAGAGGATTGTCCAGCGCTTTTAGCGCTTATCAAAGAATTAGCATTATATGAAAAAGCACCAGAGCAGGTAACCGTTACCCTTGCACATTTTGAGGAAAGTGGTTTTGGAAATCATCCCGTTTGGTGGGGTTTTGTTGCCGAGCTAGAGGGAGTTGTCGTTGGATTTGCACTTTATTATATTCGATATAGTACCTGGAAGGGCCAGTGTTTATACCTGGAAGATTTTTTGGTAACTGAGTCACAAAGGGGAAAAGGAATTGGAGCAAAATTATTTGAACGGGTGATACAGGAAGCCAAAGAAAAAGGATTCCGAAGAATGGTTTGGCAGGTGCTGGACTGGAATGAGCCTGCAATCAATTTTTACAAAAAATACGATGCTACCTTGGATCCGGAGTGGGTTAACGGAAGCATTGATTTTAGTATAGAATGATACCAGAGATTGCTTAATTTATTCCATCAACAGTTACTTCTTTCACAATTTTTTGCACCAAACCCTGCAACACTTTTCCGGGTCCGCACTCAGTAAAATGAGTTGCACCATCAGCGTGCATTGCTTGCACACTTTGTGTCCACTTAACTGCACCGGTTAATTGATCTATCAGATTTTGTTTAATTGCCGAAGGATCTGTAACAGCTGCCGCTACTACATTTTGGTAAACCGGGCATGCAGGGGTATGAAAAGTAGTAGTGGCAATTGCAGCAGCGAGTTTTTCTTTTGCAGGTGCCATCAATGGTGAGTGAAAAGCTCCTCCCACTGGCAATACCAACGCTCGCTTTGCTCCGGCAGCCTTCATTCGCTCGCAAGCCAACGCAACTCCCTGAACGGAGCCGGAAATCACCAGTTGTCCCGGACAATTGTAATTTGCTGGTACCACCACTTCTCCGGTTTCTGTTGAAACTTCCAAACAAATATTTTCTACTGTATTGTCTGCCAAAGCAAGAATGGCTGCCATTGAAGAGGGAGTTATTTCACAAGCCTGTTGCATTGCATTTGCCCGAATACTAACCAACCGAAGAGCATCTTCAAAAGTTAAGGTACCGTTGGCGACCAATGCTGAAAACTCACCTAACGAGTGCCCAGCAACCATATCCGGATTTGCATGTTGAATGACTGTGTATGCAGCTACACTGTGAATAAAGATTGCCGGTTGAGTAATGCTGGTTTGTTTAAGTTGCTCCTCAGTTCCATGAAAAAGAGTATCTGAAATGGGAAAGCCCAATATTTGATTTGCCTGTTCAAAAATTGTGCGGGCTGTGGGATTATTTTCGAATAAATCTTTTCCCATTCCTATGAACTGACTTCCCTGTCCGGGAAAAATATACGCGTGTTTCATGTATTTGAAGTATTAAAATACATCTGTTTAAGTAGATGTAAAATAGACCACAAAAATAATGATATATGTTAATCTCTCCGCTTGCTAATCAGGCGCAAAAATTCACTTCTGGTAGCAACGTGCTCGAACTCTCCGGAGAAGGCAGAAGTGGTGGTGATAGAATTTTGCTTCTGCACTCCCCGCATCATCATACATAAATGTTGAGCTTCCACAACAACAGCCACACCCAGAGGATCGAGAGAGGTTTTTATTGCATCCACAATTTGCGTAGTTAAACGCTCTTGCACTTGTAAGCGCCGGGATATCACATCTACTACTCGAGCTAATTTACTTAACCCTGTAATCCATCCATTTGGAATATAGGCGATATGAGCCTTCCCAAAAAATGGCAACATATGATGTTCACACATGGAATACAGTTCAATGTCCCTAACAATTACCATCTCACTAACATCTTCCTGAAACCGAGCAGAATTTAATATTTCAACCGGGTCTAACTGATAGCCCTGGGTTAAATATTGCATGGCTTTTGCCATTCGTTCCGGGGTTTTCAATAGGCCCTCCCGCTGAGCATCTTCTCCCAATAATCCCAAAACCGATGTATAATGTTGCATGAGTCCGGAAGTAACCGCCTCATCGTATTGTTCTGTTTTCTTATATGCCATAAAAAATTTTTAATTACTAGGTTACAGGATACTCTACAAAATTTCTTTCTGTTTCATACAATCGAATGTGCAAATCATACTGTTCACCTAGCCGAGGTTTAAGTAATTCATAAATAACTACAGCAATGTTTTCAGCAGATGGGTTGAGATTTGCAAACTCTGCAGTATCTAAGTTGAGATTTTTATGATCAAACCTGTCGATAACAAGTTCTTTTACTAAATCGCTTAATACTTTCAAGTCAATTACATATCCGGTATCAGCACTTATTTCGCCGGTTACTTTAACGATCAATTCGTAATTGTGCCCATGAAAATTTTCATGATTGCATAATCCGAAGACTGCTTTATTCTTCTCTGCCGACCATGCAGGATTGTGCAACCGGTGTGCCGCATTAAAATGCTCCTTTCTGAATACCGACACACGTTTTTGCATATAATACTAACCAAATTAACGATGAATTTGTTCAATCATCCCGTAATTATGTGTGATTTCCAAAATATTCTACATATATACGAGGTGTTTCATATAATTTAACACAATGTAATAGCACTCCTGAAGGAATATGAGGCGACAATTGATTCCAGATAGCTATAGCCAAATTTTCAGTACTACACAATTTCCCTTCCAAAAAAGGAACATCTAAATTCAAGTTACGGTGATCAAGATGCTTAATTACATGCTCATTTATTAGGATGCTTAATTTTTTAACATCATATACAAAACCCGTTTCGGGATGAGGTTCTCCCTTTACAGTGACATATAAATTATAATTATGCCCATGCCAGTTTTCATTGGCACATGCACCAAATACTTCCTCGTTCTGCTCTCTGGACCAGCCGGGATTGTATAATTTATGTGCTGCATTAAAATGTTCTTGCCTTGTTAAATACACCATTCACCCATCAATTTTTGCGAAGTTACGAATTGTGCTGCATTTAGAAAGGATAAACGGATGAATGGTTTTCGGCTATTTTCCTCAACTTTGCACTATGCAAATCATGTTAATTGCAGCCAAACCAACTGAAATTTTATTAAGCAAGGAAGCTTTAGGAAATCTGTGCCCAACCAAAGGCACATTGAATGTTTTTTTTACAGATGTTGGACTAACTGCTGCTACATTTTCCATAACCCGATTAGCCCTCACCCACCAACCCGACCTAATTATACAGGCAGGCATAGCCGGAAGCTTTCAATCACCTTATGTTCCCGGAGAAGTTATGCTGGTGCAAAACGAATCTATTGCGGATTTAGGTGTTCAGGAAAGCAATGGTTGGAAAGATGTTTTTCAACTCTCATTAACCAATTCGCATGAAATTCCTTTTGAAAATGGAGGATTACCTAACCCGTATTTACATCATTTTTCATTTTTGCAATTGCCGGTGGTTGATGCTGTTTCTGTAAATCAAATTAGCACGGATGTAAAAACCATAGCACGCATCCAACAAACCAAACCAACAACTGTTCTAGAAAGTATGGAGGGAGCTGCGCTTCACTATGTTGGCCGTAAATTAATGATTCCATTTATTCAAATCAGAGCTGTCTCGAATCGGGTGGGAGACAGAGATAAATCATTATGGCATTTACCATTAGCCATCAATAATCTACAAATTGTTTTATCAAAAATATTATTGCATTTGCAGCAACTTCCGGTAGATTATTCTTTCAATAAAATACTATGAAACTTACCCTAGGTTTTTCTCCTTGTCCGAATGACACATTTATTTTTGATGCGCTGGTAAATGGTAATATTGATACAGAAGATATTCAATACGAACCGATATTAGATGATGTTGAAACCCTCAATCGATGGGCTTTGAAAGGAAAGCTTTCTGTTTCTAAAGTAAGCTATGGAGTAGTTCCGCAGATACTACCTCAGTATAATATGCTGGAAAGCGGCGGAGCAATGGGGATGGGTGTAGGTCCTTTATTGATTACTACTCCAAAAAATGTATCGCTTTCTGAAGAGCAACTCAATCAACTCCCTATTGCCATTCCAGGAGAAAATACAACGGCACATGTTTTATTAAGTTTTGCTTTTCCCCATTTGCAGAAAAAAGTGTTTACCGTTTTTAACCAAATTGAAGAGGCAGTATTAAGTGGGACAGTAGCTGCCGGAGTAATTATTCATGAAAATAGATTTACTTATCAAGATAAAGGGTTGGTATTGATAAAAGATTTGGGCCAATACTGGGAAGATCAGTTATCGTCACCTATTCCATTAGGGGGTATTGCCATCCAGAAGAAAATCACTCCAGAAATTAAAGGTAAGGTTAATCAGCATATTGCAGCCAGTATCACAAAAGCTTGGCAACAATACCCGATACTAAGTTCTTATGTTGTTAAACATGCCCAAGAAATGAGTGAGCAGGTAATGCGACAACACATTCAATTGTATGTAAATGATTTTTCAATATCCGCAGGGGATGTAGGTAAAAAAGCGGTTAATACTTTTTTAAGCGTGTATTCCGAGTTACGCGGAATGCATATTCCTGAAGCAGCAACTATTTTTATTTAAAACCGTTCAACTATTGTTTTAATGCTTGAGCATACACCTCCAAAACACGCTTCCGGGCATGTTCATGCACCACTATCGGTTTAGGATACCACAATTCCTGCCATTCGGGAACCCATTGTTGAATATAAATGTGTTTGGGATCGAATTTTTGAGTTTGAAGGGTTGGATTGAACACACGGAAATAGGGTGCTGCATCACATCCGCTGCTCGATGCCCATTGCCAGCCACCATTATTAGCAGCCAAATCGAAATCGAGGAGTTTGGAAGCAAAATAAGCTTCTCCCCATCTCCAATCAATAAGCAGATGCTTTACCAGAAAGGAGGCTGTGATCATTCTTACGCGATTATGCATGTAGCCGGTTGCATTTAATTGGCGCATGCCGGCATCTACAATTGGATAACCAGTTTTTCCTTCGCACCAAAGTTGAAACTCCCTTTCATTGTTTCTCCAGGGTATAGCTTCATATGCTTTTTTGAATGATTCCCCCTTACCTACCCTGGGGAAATTATATAATATCATATGGTAAAAATCCCTCCATATCAATTCATTCAAATAAGTGGCACTTGTTGCCATTGCCCTCATTGCCAGCTGACGGATACTGATGGTACCAAAGCGCAAATGAACGCCCAATTTTGAAGTGCCATTTGTTAAGGAAGGTATATCACGATTTTGCTGATAATGAAGCAATACCGCATCATCCGGATGAGCAGCAGGAAATGGCTCACTGGTTTCAAAAAATCCTAATTCAGATAATGAAATGAGTGGTAATTCTCCCTGCCTATAAAAATTATTCCATTTTTTCTCAGCAGGAAAGGATGGTATGCCAGTTTTTTGCAAAGTAGCTTTCCATTTATTAGCATAGGGTGTAAATACAGTATAGGGGGTACCATCCTCCTTAGCTACTTCGAGTTTTTCAAATATCACCTGATCTTTACATGTTGTAAATGCAATGCCATTTGATTGAAGCAATTGTGAAATAACCTTATCTCTTTCCAATGCATAAGGTTCGTAATCGTGATTGGTGTAAACCCCCGTAATCTTATATTTTTTTATGAGTTGTGAGAAAACCTGCGTGGGGGTACCCTGGTAAACTTCCAGACTACTCCCCAATTTTACAAGGACCTGTTGCATTTCTTCCAATGCATGGTGAATAAAATGAACCCTTCTGTCTTTCTTATCTTCCAGCTGATCTAAAATGAGCCTATCAAAAATAAAAATAGGCACTACCGGCTCTGATCCTGAAAGAGCTTCAAATAAAGCAGCATTATCAAACAATCGCAGATCCCTGCGAAACCACATGATACGAACGGGTGTACTCAATTTTTGCAGATTTGATTGTATAACAATTATGTAAAGGATTGGTTCTTAGTATATCTGCTTTTCATCAGTAAACCAGAGCGGAACGATATAGTCACTGTATAATTTTGAGGCAAGCATTCCTGTGTAAGCATGATTTTCCAACTGCTTAACCCATCGAATACCCGAAATAACATTGGTAAGAAAAATTTCGTCGGCAGCATATAATGCTTCCGGGGTTACTGGCTGCTCAATTATCGCATAATTATCGTTTTGCAGTTGGTTTATCAGGTATTTTCTCAGTACTCCATTAATAACTCCCTCTGAAATTGGGGGCGTGAAAATCTGATTATTTTTTACTATGAAAATATTGGAGATGGTTGAATCTGCTATGCGATTATGGGTATTCAATACAAGGGCATCATTGAATTGATTTTCACGAGCCCAGCGGGCAGCCATGGCATAAGGAAGGAATTGAGCAGTTTTTAGAGAGGAAAAAATATCGGTGCTTTTTCTTGCAGTTGGATATATCCCAATATCCAGGCCATTTGTCTGAATATGGGTGCGTAATTCCGGTCCCTTCCATGTTTGTATCAGCCAATGGGGAGTTGAGCTTTCTTCATCGTACAAACCTCCGGAGTCCCGAAAAAAAGTTAATCGAATACGTGAATTGGAAAGATGACCATTGAATTCTGCCAGTTGCAAAATTTGTTGATACAATTTATTAGCATCTAAATGAGGAGGCCACTGCATTTTCAGAAGCTCCAAAGTTTCTTGCAAACGTTGGGAATGCAAAGGAAATAAAGGTATATGCCCTTTCACCAGCTTTAGTGTTTCGAAAAAACCATCGCCATATCGAAATGTTCGGTTATCGGGATCAATCAAGGGTAATCCCGTGGCATATTTTTTACCGTCTAATAATAAATGATCCGATTGCATGATGTAAAGATAGGCTGTGTTTTGGGTTTGAAGGTTTTGGGCTATTTTTATAGCTGTATTTAGAACATCAGCCTATGCAAATCATTGATATTACTTCCTATCTAGAGTCTATTGCTCCCCTCTCTTTGCAGGAAACCTATGATAATGCCGGTTTATTAACCGGATTACCCAATCAGATCTGCACTGGAGTAATATGTACATTGGATGCAACCGAAGAAGTAGTGCTGGAAGCCAAACAAAGGGGTTGTAACTTAATTATTGCCCA
>Ga0214923_10001357_pt1 | contig 35023 bp, 23 predicted proteins | sample LL1510_MetaG_FD_177993 | JGI IMG/M metagenome (GOLD analysis project Ga0214923, IMG submission 177993) | Freshwater microbial communities from Lake Lanier, Atlanta, Georgia, United States - LL-1510 | ecosystem: Environmental > Aquatic > Freshwater > Lake | place: USA: Georgia | collected...
AACAAAGCGGCAAATCCAAACTCCCCTGGCGCTACCGCTGGCCCGACGACGTCCGCGACGACATCCTCGCCCGCCTCCTCGCCCTCAACGCAAAGCGAGCCGAACTCGAACGCCTCACCGGCCTCCCCGGAGCCACCCCCTCCCGCGCCCCCGACTCCGCGACGGCCGAGGACGCTAACTCCACCGCCGCCCCCCCGGCCAAAGCCAAGCGCGCCAAGAAAGCCTCCAAGCGCGCCACCAAAAAATCCGCCCCCCGCCCGATGTTCGACGATCCCGAACCGTAGGGCCCGGAGTCCCGACCCGCGGGCAGGGCCTCCCTCTGACGGGGGAACGCCGTTATGCTACGTCAACCGCAGGCGTGCGGAACGATTCTCGCTCGACTCTATCCGCTCCCGACGAGCCTCCACCCGACCCTTATCCCAGAGGATGGGCCCCCCAATGACGAAGTTTGATCCGACAAAGTTTACGGCGCCTGCTGCAAAACCCCTGCCCGTAATCCTGCTGTTGGACGTCAGCGGCAGCATGCAAGGCGAGAAAATCCGTAACCTCAACGCCGCTGTCAAAGACATGCTGGACACCTTTCGCGACTCCCACTCGGGTGAGGTTGAGATTCATGTCGCGATCATCACCTTTGGCGCACAGGTTGCCCTGCATCAGCCACTTGCCAGCGCCGCCAACATCTCGTGGCATGACCTATCCGCGTCCGGCGGGACACCACTCGGCACTGCTTTCAAAATGGCGAAGGCGATGATCGAGGACAAGGATCTCGTGCCTTCGCGGGCCTACCGCCCCACCGTTGTGCTGGTTTCGGATGGGCGGCCCGGCGACAGCTGGAAGGAACCACTGAAGGATTTCGTCGGTGAGGGCCGTTCCTCGAAGTGTGAACGCATGGCGATGGCCATCGGAGCAGACGCGGACGAGGGCGTGCTGGGAGAATTCATCGCAGGCGCCACGTATCCCCTCTTCTACGCCGAGAACGCCAAGCAACTGCGCGATTTCTTCAAGTTCGTGACCATGTCTGTAACCATCCGCACCAAGTCCCAAACGCCGAATGCCACGCCGGAAGCTGGCGAAATCAGCGTCAAGCCTGTCACGATCGAAAAGCGACCGGAGAAATCAAAGCCCGCACCGCAGCCGGCTCCAAGCGGCTCGAATCAGGCCGAGAAGCCGAGCGAGGAGGGGTACTGGTGATTTTCGACCCGAGTAAGTTCACCGCACCGAAAGCCAAGCCGCTTCCGGTATTTCTCTTGCTGGATGTGAGCGGGTCGATGAATGAAGTGCTCGACCCGGAGAATGTTCGCCGAACCGGCAAAACGTATCAGTCCGACGGCCAGACCTGGGAGGTAGTCGAGGGCGGAACACCGAAGATCCAGGTACTGAACAATGCCGTCCGCCGGATGATTGAGTCGTTCTCTGCCGAGGAGCGTATGGAGACGGAGTTTCTCGTTTCCATCATCACTTTCGGCGACATAGTCAACGAGCATCTCGAGCCCAGCGCCGCTTCTTCGGTGAACTGGACGGATATGGCGGCGGACGGCCGCACGGCTATGGGAGCAGCATTTTCATTGGCCAAAAGGCTGATCGAGGACAAGGACGTCATTCCTTCCCGCGCCTACCGCCCGACAGTCGTATTGGTGTCGGACGGCCAACCGACAGACGACTGGCAGCGCCCCTTGGAGGCCCTTATCGCCGATGGGCGGTCAGCCAAGTGCTTTTTCATGGCGATGGGTATTGGCCAGGATCCGGGGACCAAGGTTCTCGAGCGTTTCATCGCGCAAACGCCCGTGCTCGCGGAAGTCAACGGGACGCCTATAAGCAACTCCGTCTTTCACGCTACGGACGCAGACCGGATTCACGAGTTTTTCCGCAAGGTCACGATGTCCGTAACTTCCCGAAGCAAGTCACAAAACCCAAATGACGTGCCGAGATCCACGAGAGCCGCATCGGAACAGCAAGGAGAATATTGGTAATGCCCCAGGCAGCAGGTGATCCGGAAGAACTCGAACGGTTCGCACACGCATTGCAGCTGTTCATCGATTCGCTCGGCGACGCGGTAGGCAACCTGAACGGGTCATTCGCCTCACTCGGCGACACCTGGCAGGACGAGAAACGGGCGCGGTTCGAAGATGATTACAACCACCTCGTCCAGCAGTTGCATCAGTTCAGTGTCAACGCGGAAGAACAGGTTCCCTATCTGACCACCCTCGCGTCGCGTCTCCGCGACTATCTGCAGAGCTAGAAACCGTTGCATCGCGATGGCACAAGTTTCAATTGGCCAAGTCGAGAATCTGGAAGAGCTTCTCCAAGGACTGCTGTCCGTACGGGACCAGCTTGAATCCGCATGCCGGGAACAAGTCGGTGCTGCGGAAAGCAAGCTGTGCGCGGCACGTGACGAGGCGGAAACCAGCGGACAAATGCTGGAGCTCGCCGCCCAACACGAGCAAGCGGCTCAACAGGCGGTCAACGCTGCGCAGAGCAATCTGCGGAGTTGCCTCGCCGCGCTCAGCTCCGCAAGGTCCGCCTTGTCTTCGTGCCAGTCGCGATCACCCGACGAGAACGGTAATCCGCCTGACTGTTCGGGCGAGGAATCCGCTGTGGCCAGCGCAGAGGCCGATACCGAGGCGGCACAAGCCGAACTGGAACGAACGCAGGCGGAGTTCGAGCAGGCGAAGGAAAATCGCCAAGGGATGGAGCGGCGAGTCGAGTATGCAAGGCAAGCTTGCGCAATGGCAGAGCAGGCGCTGGAGCAGGCAAGGGCCGAATGCTCCGCAAGGCTTGCATCCGTGTCCCAATCCCTCGAGACCGCGACGCGACGCCTGTCCGCCGCACAAGAGGCCCTCAATGCCTATCTGGCGACCAATCCGGCCGCAAAGCAGTTCCACAACTGGCTGAAGTGGAATGTGACGCAGCATGGCTCGGCCATCACGCCAGACACGCTGCGGGACCGAATGAACCTCTCCGCCGCGCAACGCAATTTGCTTCAAGAGTATCTCTATGACCGCAATCCCCACTATCGCGCTCTCGTTGACAGGTACCGCGGCGAATGGGCCGCGGCCAAGGGCGACGCGGAGCGCAATATCGTCGCACGGAAGACGCGGATTCATCTCAGCGGCGCGTTCTCGGAGCACATGGCGAGACTCGCGCTCGCACCTCTGGGCGGAAAGATAGAGACCCAGGGCCGGACGTTTGTTGGTGACAGCGGGCGATACACAAAGACAGACCTGATCGTGACGGACTTGCGAGTCCCGGTCATCCTCGGCCGCGGTGACGGGATGGCGGCGCCGGTGGGTGGCTCAATGGCCTTCGAGGTGAAATGCGGCAAGGCGGACTATCTCTACTCGCAAATGGATCACATGGTATTCCAGGCCGAGGGACACAAGCAGGCGGATGCGCAATGCACGCTTTGCTCCCGCGACATCCACGACTTGCCGCCGGAGAAGGAAAAGCAACTGCGCGAAACCTTGCATGAAGCAGGTTCGCCCCTCGTCGGAATGCTGCCGCGCAAGAACGAGATCGACGAGTCGTGCATCGGCTTCATCCGCTCCGGCGAGGAGGTGCAGCAGTGAAAATACGACTTACCATTGTCAGCGCGGATCTTCTCGCGGAAGTCAGCCGCGAGGTTGAGATGCTCCGGGCTGCGGTCAATGCCGGCGACATGGACGGTGTGGACGCCGTCACGACAAAACTGCTGGCGATGACGGCTCGCTGCCGCTCGGTTGACTTGTCCGAGAAGGAGTGGCGCGATTTCCTCGAGGGCGTCAGGGGCGGCGACCCTGCATTCGAATCGGCCTACCTCTTGCCGGGCGAAGTATGCACGCCCGTTCTACCAACAGCCGCCCACGGCGATTTCGTCCTCGAACTTCCGATTGATGACTAGATACCCCCGGACCAACCCATGTTTGACGATGCCCTCGGAATGGCAAAACGGTGCACGGAGGACTTCCGCGACGGAGTGCGCGATTCATTCGGCCTGTCGATCGTGACCGATGTGCTTGCCCCGATTCTCAAGGACATTGAATCCCTCCGCGCACTCAACGAAGAGTTTCGGCGGCAAGCGACCACTATTGATCGCACCTTGGAAGAGACGCGTGCCATTCGCTTCCCAGACCAAGGGTGCACGCGATGAGTGGCCCTGCAGAGCACTATCAAGCGGCGATTGCCACGATACGCAATGCCGTCGTCGACTATCGCGAAGGCCTTGCTCGCATTGACCGTGAATTCGACGCAGCCTGCGAACGAATCGACAATTCGATCGTCGACTTGAACCAGTATGGCGCAAAAACAGGCAGAGCGCAGACCGACGCCAAGCAAAGGGAACGGCATCTGCGCCAACAGGAAAACACCGTCGCTCGTCAGCTTGCCACAACCGACGAGAAGATCGCACAGGCCAACGACGGGCTCGCAGCCGCTGTGTCAGGCATTCGCGCACTTGCCACTGAGAAGTCGACGCTCGAAAAGCAGATCAGTGATCGTTGGCTGATCGTCTCGCTCTACTACTACTTTGCCGAAGAGAGCGACGAGGCGAAGAAACGCTGTCGTACGCTGCAATCGCAACTCGATTCCGCGGCGAGCCGGAAGGCCGCTTTGGAACGGACCAAAGGCGAGTTCGAAGCGATCCGACGGCAAGAAGAGACGCGACGGGCAAAACTGCAGGCCACCCTCGACGAGATCCGCTGGGAAATCGCGGCGCTCGAAAAGTCGAGGGGACTGAACCAGGAACAGTCCCGGCGTCTTACGGAAGAGAGGCAGAACGCGGATGCTCACCGGCAACTCCGGAGGGCAAACTGGCTGTCGAACTTCGCCAACGAATGGACGAAAGCTGTCGCGCAAATCGAGCGGGACGGCCAAGAGCTCCGCCGGCAGCAACCCCCGTTCACCGACTTCTGCAGGGATGTTCCTGCGCCCGCTTCCACAACGCCCGATGGTCTTTTCCTCGGTTCGCAGCACGTCGTTTTTCGGAACCTTTCGTGTCTTCTCCCGTATGCAATCAGGTTCCCGTTTCCCCAGGCCCTGGTCCTGCCGGAGGACAACGCCGCCCAGAGACGCCTCGCTCACCAGCTTCTCTTGCGATTGGTCTCGGCAATCCCACCCGGGCAGTTGGAACTGACGGTCATAGATCCTCTGAAACTAGGACAGTCCATCGAGCCGTTCCTGCCGCTTCTGAAAGTGGAGCGACTGGTGCCGCAGCAGCGCGTGCTCACCCGTGCCACCGAAATCGAGGCAACGCTCGAACAACTGACGGACGATGTTGAGGAGCTCGTTCAGCACAGATTCAGCGACAAGGCGTCGAACTGGTTGGATTACAACGCGACGAACCCGGACAACCCGCTTCCCTACAGGATCGTCCTGGTTTTCGATGTGCCCGAGCAGCTCTCGGAGAAGAGCCTTTGGTTTCTCGGGCGTCTCTGCGAGCACGGCCCGCGCTGCGGTGTTCTTCCTGTCATTGCGATCGACGATTCGCGAATCGAAGACAAGCGATACGGGAGGTTTCGCGACTCGCTCCACGCAGCGACTGTCCGCCTGGACTCGCTGCTTCACGCCCCGGATGCCGAGGCGGAAGGGCTTTCGCTGGCTTACCAGTCGGAGCCGTGGCCGCAACAGGAATCGCTGAACGCCTTTCTTGCCGCGGTCGCCGGACGCTGGGCCGCGAAGGCCCGCTTTGACAAGTCGGTGCCTGACTTATGGTCTGCCTTCACCAAAGCCGCGACCACGATCAACGGAATCGAAATCCCGATCGGATGGACTCCCGCCGGTGAAACCGTGTCGTTCGTCGTGGGTGGACGTAACTCCGAGCACCACGCGCTACTCGCCGGGAAGACAGGTTCCGGAAAGTCGAATTTGCTGCACGTGATGATTCACACTCTTTGCGAGCGGTACGGCCCCGGCGAGGTCGATCTTTATCTGCTCGACTACAAGGAGTCGACCGAGTTCACGGTCTACGCCCACCCGCCGCTTCCGCATGCGCGGCTGGTCGCCACGGAGAGCGACCCTGAATACGGCATCACGGTCCTGCGGCACCTTGTGGATGAGCTGGAACAGCGGGGCAAGTTATTCAAGGCGGCGGGTGTTCCCGATTTCGCTGGATATCGGAATACGCTCAATCATCAAATGCCTCGCGTTCTTCTCGTCATCGATGAGTTCCAGGTTCTCTTCTCCGAGAGCAGGCAGACCGCCGACGCTGCCGAGCAGCTCTTGTCCCAACTTCTGAAGCAGGGCCGGTCTTTCGGAATCCATGTCGTCTTGGCAACCCAGACGCTGAAGGGAATCAACGCTGTATCGCTCGCAGCGATCATCACCCAACTCGGATGCCGCGTCGCGCTCGCATGCGGCCAGGAAGATTCGGCGATGATCCTCGGCGGCAACAACTGGGGGGCTTCTGAACTCCGCAGTCCCCCGGAGGCAATCATCAACACATCCAATGGCGCACCGTCCGGCAATATCAAGTTCCTTGTCCCGCTGGCAGAAGCGGGATTCTGCAGGAAACATATCGCGACGCTGTCGGAACGCGCGGTGAAACGCAAAGCGCCCGAGAAGACCCGTGTATTCAACGGGTCGCATCTCCCCGGCCTTCCGGCACCGGATGACTTTCAGTCCGTTTGCAGCCACGCGAACGCACTTCTATTGGGCGAGACGCTGACTTTCGCCACTGACGCTCTGACCGTTCCCTTAGTGACGCGCAATGCGTTCAACGTGCTCTTCAGCGGCTACAACGACCGCATTCACGACGGACTGCTCGCGTCGACCCTTTGGAGCCTGGCGGCCGGCACCGCCTTCGATCGGATCATCTACTTCAACGGCCGGAACATCGCGCCAGCCGGTGGTTTCAGCGATGCCACCATCGCGCTCGGCAAAAGATTCGAGGTATTCGGCGACACCGACACCCTCCCGTTACAGGACATCCTGGCGGCCATCGGCACGTGCCGCGTCGCATTAATCATTGACGGCCTGGATTCGGAAAAGTTACTCCAACCGGTGCCCTTTAAGCAGCCCAAGCCCGGCGAACCACAGTCGCCCGCCGATCTTTTGAAGCGTATCTGCGAGGAAGGTCCCCGCGCGGGCACATTTGTCTTCGCATTCATCGACAACTGGCGCCGTTGTGCGAGTTCGTGCAAGGACTTGTTTGGCGCTTTCGAGCTTCGCGTCGCGTATTGCATGAACGAAGATGATGCCGGAGCGCTTGTGAGTAGCGGTCCCGGCAAGTTCAAGGGCATCGAGAGGCCGAATCGCGCGGCCTTCGTGAACCGCATGACCAATGAAACCACCTGGTTCCGGCCCTATGTTCAGGAAGGTCCGTAATGAGAAAGTTTCTGCTCACCTGGTATGGCATTACCGACTTCCGTGCGTCACTAGGACTCGAAAACACCGAGGGCCCAATCGCGGCTGCGCTCGCCGCGGAGAACTACTCGGATGTCGTAATTCTGTGCTACACCCGCCCCGACAACGGCCCCGACGAGTGTCGCGAACTGCAGGAATCGTTCGCCACGGAGCTATCTGCGATTCGTGACACTGCGCAGCCGAGCGACTGGGACACGACCCGGAAGTTTGTCAGCAAATATGCGAATACCACCATCGCGCACGAACACTTTGCTAGTTGGTTACGAGCGAAGTTCCAGAAGCCGGATGGGTCGCTGCACATTTCCTTTAAGAGCGAAACGCTTCGCGAACTGAACGACACCGAGGGAATTTATGCATGCGCCATGCGGGCGCTTGATGTGGTCGCCCAGCAACCGGGCGAGAAACTCGTGACGCTCTATCTCAGCCCAGGCACGCCTGTGATGGCGTTCGTCTGGGCGATCGCCGCGCTGGCACACCCCACGCTGACGAAGCGACTTATCGCTTCCCCGGTCATTGGCAAACCGCCAGCCACGGTTTCCCTGCCTGCCGAATGGCTGGAACGGCACGGCACAGCCCAAAAGGCCAGGCAAGCCACAAACGGGCGATTCGACGTGACCTTTCACCTTTTCGGCGAGCAACGCATGCCCGGGTTGCTCGGCATCCGGCAATTTGAGTCAACCCGTCATGTGTTCGTGAACTCGAAGGAATACCCGGCGACTTGCATGCGGCCCTTTCTTGAGGCCGAGTTTGACGAGTTGCATGTGAATCCTTGGGACGCCGGCGACGTGCGCGAGCACATCATCCGCTATGCCGAAGCATTGCCTCAAACGGCACAAATCGCCGTAAACGTGACCGGCGGAACAAAGCTCATGTTCGCGGGGGCGTTGGCGGCAGCTCGCGCTATCGGAGCCGTTCCATACTATTTTGACAGCCGGAATCAGCGAGTGATTTTTGTCGACGATTTCCACAGCGAAGCGCTCAAGCCTGTCGAGTCCGTCGAAACCTTCCTACTCCTTCATGGCGATGGACTAAAGCTGTCGAGCGCAGGCGAGGCGCCCGCACTTTCCCCAGATCGTTGTTTCCTCACGGAAACCCTCTGGAAGAAGCGGAACAAGCTTTTCGGTATTTACCAAACGGTGCGCGAGTTTCGCGACACGTGCGACCCCTTTGAGGTTTCCGCTGCCGGCCTAACGTGCGCTTTGGACGAAAACCAAGTCGCAACCGTAAACGGCGCGAACTTGAATCTCCGTTTCCAGAATTGGCCGGATTTCGCGAAATACCTGACTGGCGGCTGGTTTGAGGAGTACTCGTACCTGCAATTCAAGCCATACGAGGATGCCGGCCTCATCATGGACTTGCGCATGAACGTCGAGTTGGCGATCTCCGGTGATCGCATCGGCAAACCAAGCAAATGGAATAACGCCTACAACGAACTCGACCTTGTTTTTACGGATGGCTATTCCCTCTACATCGTCGAGTGCAAGGCTGGGAATGTGACACAGGAGCAGGTCATGAAGCTTCAGAATCTCGTTCGGTTCTATGGAGGCGTTGGGGGCAAAGGCATAGTCGCAAGCTGTGCCAAGCCCGACGAAACGACCGCAAAGAAAATGGACGACGCAGGATTGGCGGCATGTTTCGGCGATGCATTTCCGCAGCATGTCAAGGCGCTCATGGACCGGATCGCGGCCCGCGCCCGAGCGACGCAGGTCACTGCATGACACTCCACCTGGTGTGCGATGTGTCTGGCAGCATGGCGGAAGGCGGAAAGCCCTATGCAATGAGGACGGCTGTGCTGACAGCAGCTCAGTTGGCCCGGCTTGGCTACATGCGCGCGGAGGTCGTGCTATGGGGATGGGCTTCGGACATGCGTCATTTCCCTGACTGGACCACGGCAGACGACTTTCCGCCGGATCTCCTTTCGTGCAGCGGCGCCTCAAATGGCGACGCCCTGCTCCAGTGGCTCTCACATGAACCGGATGGCAACGTTGTGCTCTTTACAGATGGATACTTCCTATCCGCCGGCAAGGGCTTGCTCAACCAACTGAGGAAGACCCTCTCGCTCAATGCCGTGCGGTTCATCAAGGTCGGCGCGGACTCCAACCCGCAACTCAAAGGTGCGGACGTGTTTGGCCAAGAAGACCTCTTTGATGCTTTCGACAACTGGCTGGACTCCAATACACCATGACTCGCTGGATCAGCTTTGGCGCTAGTGTTATCGGCCCTGGCCATCTGGCCGAGGGGAAGCCGAATCAGGATGCTTGGTTGGCGTTTCACAATGCGGGCGCCGACGGCATCGTCATTTCCGACGGCGTTGGCTCGAAACAAAGATCCGATTTCGGTAGTCGTGCTGCCTGCCTGGCAGTTGCTCGAGCGGTCGACGCCTCTCCCGCTACTACGCAGACCACAGCGGATGGACTCTTGGATCGCATCAAGGCCAACTGGCTGTCACTTATAGCTCCGCTCGAGGCCAACGACTGTGCTGCCACCTGCGTGTTCGCGTTACGGCTGGGAAGTGGCCTCATACGTCTGGGAATGCTCGGCGACGGCCTTGCAGCCGTTCTGAAAACGGATGGCTCCGTCGTCTCGCTCTCGGACGACAAGTCTGAAGGATTCTCGAATATCACGTCTGCGATCACGCCACATACGGCCGCGAACGATTGGCGCGACGTGTCGCTGCCGGAAGAGGAGTGCGTCGCAGTCCTGCTCTGCACCGATGGTGTGGCTGATGATCTGATTGATGGCGATGGATTTGTGAAAGGACTTCTTGACACACACCGCGGCCTCGCAGCCGCCGAGGTCGGCCGCCACTTACGCGAGATGCTTGCAAACTGGCCAACGCCGAAGCACAGCGACGACAAGACGATCGCTTGTCTAGTCCGGGAGTAGATGGCTCATGCACAAGCCAGACGCAGCTCGATCACCGGTTCCGCTTGCCGACGAATATGGCAACCTGCATTACGTCGGCGTTGAATTGGCCAAAGGCGGCCAGGGTGTCGTCTTCCGCACAATGGATGCCGACCTGGCAATCAAGCAGCCGCTCGATGCATCTGGACAGCCTGACAAGAACGCTGACCTGCGCGGCCGCTTTCAAAGCATTCGCTTGTTGCCCATGCCGCACCGCATTCCGGTTTCTCTCCCTCTCGCCATCCTGCGCGACGAACCGGGCTATGTGATGCGGCTCTTGAACGGGATGCACCCATTCAGCATCTTCGACATGGATGGCAGAACGAAGAAGGTGCTGGAGGAACGCGAGCCGGGGCTTCCTGACTGGCTGACAGCGATCCCCGACAAGGATATGGCGTTCCGGCTCTGCCATTATGCGGACACCGGTTCTACTCGTCGCCGGCTGCTCGCCCTTTCGAAATGCGCCTCGATTCTCGCCCGCCTCCATAACGTCGGGTTGGTTTACGGCGATATCTCCCAGAACAATGCGTTCGTGGGTTCGGGCGCTTCTCGGGAGGTGTGGCTGATCGATGCGGATAACCTGCGATTCGAACTGCCGAGCGGCGGGGCTTCTGTCTATACGCCGGGCTATGGCGCACCTGAAGTCGTGCAGGGGCATGATCAGTCACGACCGCGCACGGACTGCTGGTCGTTCGCCGTCATGGCATTCAAAGTCCTTGCACTGTGTCATCCATTCATTGGAAAGAAAGTGCTTGACCCCGACGACGATGATGCCGGGTGGGACGCGGAACCGGTCGCCGACAACGCGTTGGCGGATCTCGATGAACAGGCATACGCCGGCTACTTTGCCTTCATCGATGACAACGAGGACGCCTCGAACCGAGGTGTCGGCGGCCTCCCGCGCTCGTTGGTAACAACACCGGGGCTCAGAGTGCTGTTCCAGGAAACCTTCGGTGCCGGCCGAGAGACGCCACACCGACGCCCAGCCATGGCCTTCTGGGCGTTGGAGCTCACCAGGGCATTCGACGTGTCAGTGGATTGCCCGGAGTGCAGGATGAGTTTTTTCGCAGACGACTACTCCGAGTGCCCGTATTGCTCTGCGCCCCGACGCGCATTCATCCGCGCGATAACGCCGCGTTGGGAAATTGTGATTCCCAGTGATGCCGAACAGTTCGATCTTCCTCACCGTCTCTTTCACCCGTTTTCCTTCGAGCAGAACGACGACACCGAATACGAAGCCAATTTCAACGTAGTCGAAAAAACCGCGCGGCCCGTCCGCGGAACAAAACCCTTCCCGGACAACCTTGCCTTCGAGTTCGTGGAGGCGGGGAGATGAAGTTTCAGGACATACCAGCCAACATCCTGACCGTTCGTGTCAGGCGGACCGACAACATTTCAGACGCGCTGCAAGAGCAGCCCGTCTTTTCGGTTGCTGCGAGTCGGACACGGCTCAACGAATTCGAGATCCGCCTCAAGGATTCACTCGTTCTCGCACAGCCTGTCCTTGACGCTGACATCCGTCGTCTCAACAGCGAGCTTTCCAGCGATCGCGCTATCCTCGCGCAACTCATCAATCCCGCCGCCGACGGAAGCATCGAACTTCACATTGCATTCTTTGCTGGGGAGCGCGTGGAGATGGGTGACGTCGAAGTCGCCGTCGACTCCTACGTCGAAAACGCTCTCGCAAAGTTTGAACAACGGAAGCCCCCCCTAGCCGGCACGCGACTCTCCCAGACGCTCGATCAACTCTGCTGCCTCAGGCACGCCGACAGGACGTATTTCTTCTTAATTGCCGGGCCGGCCATTGATCGCGAGTTGGAACCCGAGCCCGAGGCGGGCGAGTCCCAAAAAGAGGAATCGCACGAGACGCCTACGCAAGAGCAGGCGGGCGAGGCCGTGGACAACCCGGATGTCGCTGTCCATCAGAGCCACACAACGGAAATGCCAAAGCCCAGGCCCACTCGCCGAAACTCCTTCTGCATTGCGGGAGACAACATTCGCTTCGTCGCCACCGAAACTCTTCTCCCCGACGGCAGGGCAGTATTCACTGTCACGCGGCTCACAAGCAATCAGCAACGGTTTGACCGTGCAGTTCGGCTGGCCACGGGGAAATTGACTTTCGTCGATTGGACACAGGCAGGACATATTCAGGTTCTCGCCCGCGCGCAAATGACTGCGCTCACGAAGGACGAGGGCAGCTACCTCAAGAAATGGGACGAGTTTGGCAACCTTGAGGGTGAGAGGCTGCTAAAAAGGGCCCGCGAAGTCGGTGTAATGCAGTATTGTGACAGGAGGCACAACCGAGACGGCACAGTCACGGTCACCATCTCGCAAGCATCGCCTTCAGCCTTCGCCGCGCTGGAGGATGGCGTTGCCGAGCAGGCCGAAGCTGTCTCCGCACTGCCTGATTACCTTCTCAATGCTGGCCTCTCATTTAAGGAGTTTGCCAGTTCCGTAGAGCAGGAAGAGCGCGTTCGAGCCAGCAAGGAGGCACGCAGCAAAACGAAGGACCACAATAAAACGGAATCGCTTAGCGAGGAGGATTCGGCAAAGACAGAGCGTGCTGACATTACCGCATATGACGCAGAGTCACGAGCCCTGACCCTAAACATCGAAACGTTGAAGTCCGACCACGGCACATTGATTCTGTCGCTGCAGGGCGAAGTGGCGCAAATTAAGCGCCGCATGAGTGCGCGGCGCAACATTCTTGAAGGCCGTGCGGCCAACCCACAACTGGGTCTCTTGATCGAGGAACATGGTGTAGTCGCGCCCGTCAGGCAACCTCCCAAAGTCAAGCCGCTCACGAAGTTTGTTCGAGACAAAGTCTTTCGGAATCCGCCTACTGTCATGCAGGAAAAGGCGATTGATGCCGCGCTGAACACCCCTGATATCGCGCTCATTCAGGGCCCCCCAGGCACGGGCAAAACCACTGTTATTGCAGCGATTCTAGAACGCCTCAATGAGTTGACGGACAACCGCGGCCTTAATGGCCGAGGCCGCGTCTTGCTCACCGGCTTCCAGCATGATGCCGTGGAAAACATGATCGAGCGAATCACGCTCAACAGCATTCCGGTGCCGAAATTTGGAAAGCGGCCAGGACAAGAGGATGGCAAGGACGCGTTTGAAAGAAACCTCGAGCTGTGGTGCGGGCGTCTCGCTTCCGAACTTCGCGCACGAAACCCTCAGATCATTGAGATAGAGCAGGAACTAAGAATCAGGAACCTGTGCATTCAGTATGCGCAAGCGCCGACCCGCATACTGGCTTCAGATCTTGCGGGTCAGATCGCGGCCCTTGGGGTCCGCATCCTTGGCGAAGACGTCGCACGATGGGCACACGCTCTGGCCCGGGAACTAAATCGTCAGGAGCAGATCGACGATCGCTCAGCAGCGTTGCTGAACGCAGTACGCCTCCTACGAGTGCGCCCGGAAGCGTTCGCTGACGATGGACGGGAACGCGCGACAGACGCCCTCGACGTCTTGAAAGACTTTCTTGAAGAAGACGAGGCTACCCTGCTCGACCGAGCAAGTCTTTGGCACACCGATGACGACGCCTCAACATTTCTAAGCCAACTTGCGGCCTTGAAGAAAAAACTGCTGATTCGCTTCGCCGCGCCGCCCGTGTTCCGCGTGGAAAAGCGAAACGATGATGTCTTCGCTTTGGCAACGGTTGCGATCAAACGAATCCAGGGGGCGGGCCGATCTGCCTTGGACAAGAAATCCGCTGCATTGGCTGAGTTTCTTGCTGAACTCGAAAGTAATCCGCTCGGAATGATCAAGGCTGTATCCGATTACAGTTTTGCATTTGCCGCCACCTGCCAGCAAAGTGTGGGTAAAGCGATGCAGATCCAGAAGGCCATTGCACGAGCGTCCGCTGATGAATTACTTGAATATGACTATGTCATCGTTGACGAGGCTGCCCGTGTTTCACCCCGCGACCTTCTGATACCAATGGCACAAGGCAAGCGGATCATCTTGGTGGGCGACCATCGGCAGTTACCTCACATCATTGACGAGACGATTGCTGAACAGATGGAGGAAGGCGAGACTGGACTAGAGGAATCTGCCTGGCTGAAAAAGTCCATGTTTCAGTATCTTTTTTCTGAACGTTTGAAAACACTCGAAGATAGCGACGGCATTCCTCGGCGGGTCACCCTGGACAAGCAGTACCGCATGCATCCGCTCCTGGGTGATTTCATTAGCCGTAATTTCTACGAGCGTTTTGACGTGTCTGAGAAATTCGGCTCCGGGCGGCCGGCAAGTGACTTCTCGCATGCCCTGCCCGACACAGGTGGCAAGCCCGCTGTATGGCTCGACGTTCCTGCCAGTAAAGGCATGCACCGCAGGAGCGGAACGAGTTGGACCCGTCCTGCGGAGGCAACCGCAATCGCCCGCCAACTGCAGGCATGGATAAATTCCGAGGCGGGCAGAGAACTCTCCTACGGCGTGATTTCGTTTTACAAAGCGCAAGCCGAGCTAATCCGGAACCAACTCACAACCATCACAGACGATGACAAACGGCTCCGCGTCGGTACCGTGGACGCGTTTCAGGGCATGGAGTTTGACGTCGTCTTCTTGTCGGTGGTCAGAACCGGCCCCCAAGGCAGACGCGCGCCTGACGATGATCGGGAAAAGCAAGCGAGGAACTTGTTCGGGCATCTCTGTCTCTACAACCGGCTGAACGTCTCGATGAGCCGCCAGATCAAACTGCTGGTTGTAGCTGGTGATTCGGCCCTACTGAGGAATGATCTAGCCAGCGAATACATTCCAGGACTCGTTGATTTCCTTGCCCTTTGCGAGCGCGAAGGAAGGATTTTGCAATGCCGTTGAAGGTCTTAGATGTCGGCAAGCGGAATCTTTTTAGCGGTACGATCGGGAAGCCGCGACATCTAGTCTGGCCCGTGCACGCATATCGCGTGACGCTGCCGGATCCATCCAGAAGCGGTGGCGATGACAACCCATTTGAGCGTGTCATCCTGAAACTCTTGGCGGCACTTGGACCGCTGGATGCCAGCGCGCTGTCACTCGAAACGTGCATCCCAATCGATCTTGTGAAGGGCGTTCTGCTGCGACTGATTGATAAGGGGCATATTGATGATCGACACGCCATTCTTGATTTGAGCGACGCACGTTCTGCGGAACAAGAGAGCCGCGCCCCGGCGTTCGTCACCGTGGTTCTCTTCCGCGAACTAGTCGCCGGAAAAATCCTTCCGTTTATCCGCCGGGTGGACGATCACAATCCCCTGCGACAACGCGAAGAAACCGGCGTCGTGAAGAAATTAAGGGCAAATCCCATACATCAGCGGGGCATCCCGACGCCACGGGATGTCATCAGCGCATATCGGGGAATGCAGAAGCGCATGAGTCTTTATTCCAAGGCTTCTGCCTCGCCTCCAGCCGTACAGATTATGGTCGCCCCCAATCCCGAGCAGTTCTTCCTCAACTGCTCGATCGCCATTTTGACGCGCGAAGGTGATTTCCGCATTGCCGACCCGTTTGGCGATGGGTTTTCGCTGGCCCTCGAAACTGCATTCACACAACTACTTGAACACGATAGCGAGGTCGCCGAATGGCTACGAGTTTGGAAGGAGTCGTTGCGTAATCCACGCCCCCGGGATTTGGGCGGTTCGAGTCGGGAGTCGAAGGAGCCGTTTGACAACGACGCCAATTGGCAGCGCTACCCGCGTCTTGTCGCCAGTCTGCGGCCTGCGAAGTCCGCTGCTTTCCGCTCACTGTCAAAAATCTATGCCTCTATTGAGTGGGCACTGTTTTACACGTGCAGCCGCCGACCGTATGACGATGCCATCTCCGTATTGAGATTTGCCAAGTCTTCCGATCACGCCGCTCTGCTCTCCGACGCCGCACTACGGGTTGGTCTAAAGCCACCCGAATTCGGATTCAGAGCGGTGCCGGAAGGAAAACTTCTTGATTTCCTGCACGGAAAGGCGGAATTGGCCACAGTTCTCGCACTGTCGCTCCTCCAAGCAGCCAAAGATCATTCGCATCCCATGCGTGGCTTTGCTGCCCAACACCCTGACTTCGTCGACCGCGTCCTTGCCATAAAAAAGAGACGGGACGAGAAAGGACACGGCCAGGGGGCAGCCGATGCGCCCGAAGCGCAACTAACGAGCGACCAGCTGATGCGCGAGGTTGTCCACTCACTTCTACCAGATATCAGGTTTGCCGATTCGCCTGCACACAAACAGGATGAAGACGCGCGCGGTGACTCGCTGCTGGACGCCCGCGCCAGCATTCAGGACGAATTTGGCTTCCGGGCGTTCAATCTACTCGGCGTGAACGTGCAAGACCGACTTATCCACGCGGAACGCTTTTGGCAGTCCTGCCGGGACGGAGACGACTCACTTGGCTTTGCATGTGATCTTTACGCCGCCGTCCAGGCGGCGTTTCGGGTCCACCTTGTCGGCAAGCTGCCACCAGAGGTCAGCGACGCCGAGTTCTGCAGAAAGGCTCAAGAAAACGCGTGTCACGCAAGGCTTTGCACGCAACTGCCTGAATGCCTTCGCACTGTGAGGACTTCGGCGACTCGCGAGGCGTTGCAAGGCGCTGGACCGACTCTCGGATCGTGCGTTATCGCATTCCTTCTCCTATCGCCCGAAGACACTCTCTGTGCGATCAAGAACTCGCAACCGGCATTCATCGACGACATTGAGATAATCCTGACCAGACGCGGACACGGCAATGAACCACTGCTGCTTCCGAAGACAGAAATTGAACGGCTTCGTAAAGCTTCTTTCGCAACTATCAAGACGTTGAGTGAGGCGTAGAAATGGCATTCTTTGGCAAATCCGAGTCGGAACTCAAGCAGCTGGCTACCGAGCTCGAAAACCGGAAACTCGATCTGGACAACCGCGAGAGCGATATCAAGAGCGGTGCAGCCACACTCGCGCACGAGCGCACTCTACTGGCCGATGACCGGCAGCGGCTGGAAGATGAGCGATCTAGCCATGCCGCACAGGTAAAGAGCGAGGCCGAGAACATCGCCGCGGAAAAAGCTGCCTTGGAAAAGCGTCGCGCTGAGATCGCTCTCCTCGAAGCGCGCGCAAAGGCAGACTTCGCCAATGTGCAGCGTGAAGCCTTTGAGGAAGTCGTCGAAAAGCGACAGACCGCACTCGACTTCCTCCAAGAGCAACTGAATGCGAAGGCAACCGACTTAGCGAAAAGGCTGCAATCCTTTCACGAGCAGGAAGCGGAACTCGCAACACGGACACTCGCCGTTACAGAGCGCGAGCAGAAGGCCGACGCTGGGTTTGCCGACAAAGCCCGAACGCTCGCCGAAGAAGCGACCCGGCAACATCAGGCGAACCAGGCGGAGTCCGACCGCCTAGGCAAGCTTCGCGACAAAATCGCCGCTGATCGTCAAACGCTTGAGGAGGAGAAAGCAGCACTGGCCGAGCGAGTGCAGGCCGTCCGGACGGCCGAGCACAAACGCGACAACGGCTACGCCGAAGAACGCGCTGCCCTTGAAGCAGAACTTCGGGAAAAACGCATCGGACTGGAAGCGGAACTCACCGCTGCTCGTCAAAAGCGACTTTCTGAAATAGAGACCGAACTCACTCAACTCAAAGCGGCACGCTTGGCCGACGTCTCTAATGCCGAGCAAACCGAACGGGACCGTGTCCGCGCTGAAATCACGAAGGAACGCGCGGATTGGGCAGAGCAGCAGGAAGACGAGCGGCGCGCATTGCAGGAAGAAAAGCAAGAGATTGAAAAGCTCAGGGGGCAGTCCTTTGCCCAACACAATGACCTCGAGCGTCGCAAAGCCGCTTTGGAAAAGGCCGAGCAGATCCAAGCCCTCAGAGGCGAGCGGCTTGAAGGGATGTGGCAGAAGCGAAACGACGAACTCGAAGATGAAATAGAGACCCGTGTCTCCGACCGCCGACAGTCGTTTGAACTTGCGGAGGCGGGCTTGCGGGACGAAATCTCTCGACTTCGAGATTCTCTTCAGATCCAAACCTCTCTTGCTGGTGCGTTTGAGCAACTTAAGCGGCAACTAGGCAACAGGGATCCAGCTGAAGTCATCCGGGAACTCAATAGCAAGACCGACGATCTCAAGCGGTTGCAGGAAGAACTGGCGACGCGACCAACCGAGGAAATGCGCGAGCGGTATTCGGAGATTGAACGGGAAGCACGAAATCACAAGGCGCGTGCAGATCAACTGATGACGCAACTAGCTGAAAACGAAGCCGCCGCCGCCGAAGTCGGCGATCTCCGTCGCAGAAACTCCGAACTCGACGCGGACAATAAGTCTCTGACCCAGAAGGCGAAGCGTTTCGAGGACGCCGCGAACGCAGCACAGTCGGAACTCGATCGCCTTCGGGCCGCCTACGAGCGGCCAGCCGAGATTGGGGCACGCTACAAGGAAATCGAGATGCCCCACATCCCGGCTGGAGAAATCAAGCCTCCAGTCAGGGCCGACATCGACGAAATGGCATGGCTCGATGGAATTCGCGTTGCTTGTGATTCATACGGACTGCACTTCAACCCCCGCATTCTGAAAGCATTCCACACCGCCCTCAAGACCGCGGAATGGTCGCCGCTAACCGTGCTCGCAGGCGTCTCCGGTACCGGAAAGTCTGAACTGCCCCGCCTGTACTCCCATTTCGGCGGGTTGATGTTCGAGCCGCTATCCGTCCAGCCGAACTGGGATTCCCAGGAATCCATGCTCGGCTTCTTCAACTCCATTGATAACCGGTTTGACGCACAGCCCGTCTTGCGCTTTCTCGCACAGAGCCAGAAAGATTGGGTTAATCGAGATGACGACAGGGAAGGCTACCCGGGCCTGAAGGACGCCGTCTGCCTCGTGCTGCTTGATGAGATGAACCTTGCGCACCCCGAGCTCTACTTCGCCGAGTTTCTCAGCAAGCTTGAATTGCGGCGTGGGATGAAGGGTTCGGATGTGCCGGTACTGCCAGTGAAGATTGGTGCGGGAATGCCCCCGTACCAACTACCGCTCGGACGCAACGTCCTGTGGGCTGGAACGATGAACCAAGATGAAACTACAAAGTCGCTTTCGGATAAGGTCCTCGACCGATCAATCGTTATCCATTTCCCCCGCCCCACAGCGCTCAGACGCCGCCTAAAGCTTGCGGCACTCGATGAAAAGAACCGGGGGACCTTGCTTCATAAGGCCTCATGGCAATCCTGGTTGGCTCAAGGCAGTTCTTTCTCCGAGGACGACGTAAAGCCATTCATGGATTTCATAGGGAAAATGAACGATGCTCTGGCCGAGGCAGGGCGAGCTATCGGGCATCGCGTATGGCAGTCGGTCGAGTACTACATGGCGAACTACCCGGATGTACGTGCGGCACAGAAGACACAGAACAAAGACGATCTCGCAAAAGCGCTCCATGTTGCTTTCGAGGATCAGCTCGTTCAAAAAGTCATGCCCAAACTCCGCGGAATCGATACGCGAGGAAAGAGCAGAACCGACTGTCTAGACAAGGTTCTGGGGCAAATCAACTCAGGCGTCGCCGGCAATCCGTTCAACCTCGCCGAAGACTTCAACCGCGCCTGCGAACTTGGCTACGGCCAGTTCATCTGGCAGTCGGCGAATTATCTCTGCGACTCCGAAGCTGATGCTACAGCGTTGTCAGGCACGCCAGCAAACGGAACAAAAGATCCCGAGGCTACTTCAAGCGGTGAGTCGGCGGGCAATCCAGGCCCCCAGATGGACGGCGGAGACCTCTCGCTCCCCCCAAGCGGCTTCAAGCCCAAAAGTGCAGATCGCGTAAAAGAGTGGATTAGCCTACCGGTCGAGACGAAGCGTCAAATTCTTGAACAGCAGAAGGCGAAAGCAAAAGAGCGGACCCCACAAGGCCGTCGGTGACTGCCATGAGCTCGGGAACAACGCTGATCGAACTTTACGGGTCTTGGGACACGACGGGCAGCAACGGTGAAGATGCGCGTGCTGTGCTGAGCCAGACGCACTGGTTTTCGGTTCATGCAACCTTTGATCCTAAGACAGCGGAGGCACTTCCTCAGGCGCTGACGACGTACCTTGCGAGAGTCGCGCAAGGCGACGAGAGCGAGAGGCTCTACGACAGACTCTGGCGAATCACAGAGCATGCACGTGCATCCGTGGAAAGACTCGCCAGGGTCCTCAACGAGAGTCCACGCCGCGATCACGCGATCATGCCCGTCCGCGCCGTGCGTGAACTGGATGCAAATAGCTTCATAAGGCTGAGCAACCGTCCCGGACGCACTATCCGGGAAAAACTCAGCAGCAAACCCTATCTACAAGCCGTTCGTCGCTACCAATCGGTCGACTTACCGGAGAATCGCCTCTTCAAGGCGTTCGTTAGCCGCCTCGCCGAACTACTCCTGCTGCGCACGGACTACCTCAGCGAAGAGGAGGACTCGCTTCTTCCGAAAATCCAGTCGTGGCTTCTTACTGATCAGGCAGAAGCAATCTCTCGGTGGGAGAACCTTCCTCCCAATAACACGCTACTAGCCCACCGCGATTACCGCCGAATCTGGGATGCTTGGCGATGGTTGCAGACGCTTGACGAGGACGTGAGCCGTGATGCCTCGCACCTGGATCGGAGACGCGAGACCGTGGGGCTCTGGACGAAGTATGCGCAAATGTATCGCGATGGAACTCACCGATTCGCTGAGATGCCGGTTCTGTTCGACTACGAGCGATTCGAAATCCGGCCGTGGTGCGCGGAACCGTGCATCCAGAAGGCTAAGCCGGCGATCGGGCGTTCTTTCGTGGAAAACGAAATCCACGGACCCGCCTGTGTCGACCTAACCCTTTCGCAACCTCGCTACGCTAGCTCAACACAGCCGGCCGCTCCGCTGAGGCAGACTTATATTTGGCAGCACTGGCGGAACGAGTCTGAATGCGTGGACATAGATCTCTTTAACTCGGATGCGGTCTATCTTCATCCTGAAGCCAGCAGCATCACCTCTCCTGATCTCTTCTTCCACAAAGTGGCCGGGCCGGATCATCTTGATCTTGCCGCTCGCGCCTTTGCCACAAAGCTCCGCGATACATTCAAGCACGACACTCTTCTATGGCTTGTACCCGACTTTCTGACCGACTTCGACGTTGAGGTCATTCGCCGCAACCTGAATGCCTGCTTCCCCGACGCGGAGCCCCTTCCGCGAAGTATTGCGGCTGTCTTCGAGCAGGTGGACTACTCGAAAATCAAACAAGATGGGTTCCCAATCGCCGTCGTCGACTGCATTGGCGGAAGAACCTGCGTCACTAAGCTCGTCGCGCGGCATGACACGGAACTTGGGGAATTAGTTCCAGAAACCCGAGGCTTCTATTGGGAGCGTTGTCCCCCGGTCGTCATTTCCGACACGGGTTCTGTGACCGATGATGCGGATAGGTATGGACACTTTACGGTCGACACGCATGGGCACTGGCGCGGGGCTACCCGTCCGCAAAAACCTGGATTCATCGACCCTTCGTCTCTTAAGAGCAATTCACGCATCGGTCAATTTGCGTTTCTCATCAACCTGACTGAAAGCCCCGTAGCTGGCGGCATCCGCCTTCATTCGCTGCAGGAACAAGCCGGAAGCATCCCACTCTGGCGAGACCAGATTCCTGAACTCGCCATCAAGGTGATGAAGAACGGACGCTACCAGAGGTTCCACCTCGTTTCGCGAGGCACGACAGTCAAACCGATTCGCGGCATGTCCGTCGCGATCTCGGTCGAGGAAGACTTTGCTCTGCCCGCCGGAAGACCTCATTATCAGTTCCCCCTCTTCCAAGGTGAGAACGCAGACGAACTTGGCTTCTCGGCTCGCCTTGATTCACCCGCATTCCCGCTCAAGACAGATATCGTCTGCCGGCTCCACCTCACTTTTGAGTACGGAGCGGACGAACCGTACAAGCTCACATTCTGTCCCTTGGATAACTCATTCCCGCCTGTCCGTACGACTTGGCGACGCACTGAAGACTTCGTGATCACAAATGCCAGCGCCCCGGAGTACCCAGCGGAACTGTCGTGGAACGATTTGCAAAGGTGGATCGGAGCAGACGGACAACAAATCGATCTCTTGGAGTGGTTGTTAGATTCCCTTTCTCGCCTGGAGGAACTTATCGCGGCGCGTTGCGCGATGACCATTACTTCTCACTGGCGACCCAAAAAAGATCAATACGGAACGCCGTACTGGTTTTCCTTTGCCTCAACAGACAGCGGTCAATGCTATTGCAACTCAAAGTCGATTATCGAACCTTTCGGAGATGACCCGAACGAAGTGTTTCCGCCCGGAACACGTGTGTATGGAAATGTAAGCATGACTGCCGGCGGACTGGCGGCATACGAAGTCTCTGCATCAGAGCACTACGCTCCGTCACACGAATACTTACAGCGGCTGAAGTCTTTCAGGGAAAACAGCCTGCAAAACAGAATGGCCGTGATTTGGGCGGACGGCCGCTCTCTCGTCGACCCAGAGGTGCCGCACGGTTTCAAAGACGATTTTGACGACCTAATAAGTTCGCTTTCTCGACGTCTCCCGGAGCAGATCCTTCGGACCAAGATGCTGTTGCTGCACGCTTGCCTGCACAAGGACACAACGAATGAGTGCGTCCAATGGGCAGCTGACCAAGTTGAAGGCAATAGCATCCGAGATGTTCGAGCGATTGGATTTTTGCTCGGCTCTGTTTCGGAAGACTGGCAGGGATGGATACTGTCGCAACTCGTGTCGCGCATGAACGGCGATGCACTCCGCGTTTTCGCTTATGCGATTTGGCGCGAACGGCATTTCGTCGAGCAGTTTACGCTTTCCGATTTGATACGCATGCTGACAGTGCTGAACACCATGCTAAGCGAAATCGAACCGTGTCCGTCACGCCGAAGCGAGAACGACAAATGGAGTGTCCGCAACTGGGTACGCGCGACGGCTGAACCACTCGAACTTTTATTAGGTCTACTGCGTACCCGTTCATCGGAAGACCCAGAAATCCGTATGTTGGTGCAACCGCACCAGAGGATCACCAAGAAACTGGCGAAACAAGTCGAGCGCGTGACGGATCTAGTCGCAGAGGCGAATGTTCCGCTGTTTTCACGCGTACAAATCAACGTCCTGAAGCCGGAAGGCGACCGCACCCCCGATTTGCTCTACGCTCTCCGCCTGTATCTCACCGGCGATGACGGGGCGAATGCAATTCATATCGCCAGCGTTGCCGACGGTGACTGAATAAACGGGTGAGGGTTACCCCGACCTTGCTTGGTTGCGGTCAGAGACATCGTGAGTCGGGGTTCTTTCGGAGAGTCCTACCCGAGTCGCCACACGTGACTCAAGAACTGCGGTATCATACCCCCTCCCCGAGGGTTATGTCTGGGTACCGCCGATGTCCTCCACGCCTCACACTTCCGAACAGATTCGCTCGCGCCTCGTCGAGGCGCTGCGGCTCGACCTCGTCGGGCCGACGAACGACCACGCCTTCGCGAACGAACTCCTGCCGGAATCGCCCCGGCGGTGGTATCTCACCGGCTATCTCGTTCCCACCACGTTGCCCTCCGACAAAAAGTCCGAGGACGACGGCGAAGACGATGAGATCGACAGCCCCGCCGAGCAGCCTGCAAGCGATGACGGCGCCGAGGTGGACCGAACCGCCGGCAAGAAGGGGCTCCTGCCGAGCTCCATGGGCTTGAGCGTGCTCCTCGGCAAGGGGGCCACATCTCTCACGGCGGCCGTGGAGTGGGGCGACTATGCCTACGAAGGCCCCCAGGGCAGTGAAGCCGCCGATGGATCCTCGACGCAGGCCGAAGGTGTCGTCGGAGTCGTGCAGAAGGTGACGACCGGCCCGCGCGGCTACCGGCGCAACCCGAAGACTGCGCGGGCCACGATCGACCTCACGGCAACCGAGCCTGGCAAGCCCTTCCTGACTCCGCTCGATGGCTCTGACGGCCTACGGCTCGTCACGACCGTGCGCGAAGTGCCCTCCACGAGCCTGAGCAGCTCGCGGCTTCCCGCCGGGACCCGAAGCGTGGCTGTGTTCCTCGTCAACGAGCGTAGCCCCGATATTGAACGCCCCTACACCAGATTCGCATTCCAGCCCCGGCTGCGACTGGAAACACCTTCCGGCACCGCGTTCGTGCCCCGCCCCGACCTCCGCGGCGGCGAGGGCGGCCCCGGCGGCGAAGACACCGACGAGAGAGTCGCAGACGTCCAATACCGGGAAGTCGTCGACTACGCCGTCGGCCACGGCGTTTCGGCCCGCTGGGATCGAAACGCCGACGGGCAGTGCCGCGCCGTCGAAACCATCTGGATCCCCGATGCCCAGGTCGAGCGGGTCGAGCCGCGCAGCCTCGCCGGCGCGATGCTCGGCATGGAGGCCCTCGGGGAGTTGGCCGACGGTGCCGCCGCCACGGCCGCTCTCATGCCGCTCGTCGAGCAGTACCGGAACTGGATCGAGACGCAGTCCGCCGTCGTCGCTGACATGAAGGGCACACGTCGCGAAACCACGCTCGGCATGCTCGCCGACATGAAGATCGCGGCCAAACGGATCGAGGCGGGCATCAAGACGCTCACGACGAACCCCAAGGCCCTCGAAGCGTTTCGTATCGCCAACCGTTCCATGGCCGCCGCCGCACGGCGCCGCGAGTGGTATTCGAAGGGCCGCCACGGCACGCCCGCCGAACTGCCTGCGCCCGCGTGGCGGCCGTTTCAGCTGGCCTTCATCCTGCTCGCTCTCGACGGCCTCACCGACGAGGGTCACGGCGACCGCGAGCGGGTTGACCTGCTCTTCTTCCCGACTGGCGGTGGCAAGACGGAGGCTTACCTCGGGCTCGCCGCCTACACGATCGTGCTTCGCCGCCTCACGCACGGCACGCCGCTCGGCTGCGGCCTCTCCGTTCTCATGCGCTACACGCTGCGGCTGCTCACGCTCGACCAGCTCGGCCGAGCCGCCGCCCTGATCTGCGCCCTCGAACTGGAGCGACAACGGCAGCCCGCCACACTCGGCTCGTGGCCCTTCGAGATCGGGCTCTGGGTGGGCAGCGCCGCCACGCCCAACCGCATGGGCAAAGTCGGCGACACCGGCCCCGGCTCTGACGAGACGGCCTACGCGAGAACGAACCGCTTCAAGCGGCATCCCGGGTCGCAGCCGGCCCCGATCCCGATCGAGGAATGCCCCTGGTGCGGCTCGGCCTTCAACGCCGACTCGTTCCGACTCGTGCCGCACGCCAAGGATCCAAAGGATCTCCGCGTCACGTGCAGCGATCACACCTGCAACTTTAGCGGCGACAACCCGCTCCCGATTATCGGCGTGGACGAGCCGATCTACCGCCGGCTCCCCTGCTTTCTCATCGCCACGGTGGACAAATTCGCCGCCCTGCCCTGGACCGGGCACGCTGGCACCCTCTTCGGCCTCGTCGATCGCCACGACGCCGACGGCTTCTACGGACCGTGCGACCCCGGGAAAGGCGGGCCGCTTGGCCGGCCGAGCCTGCCCGGCCCCGACCTCATCATTCAGGACGAGCTCCACCTGATCTCCGGGCCGCTCGGCACGATCGCCGGCGTCTACGAGTCGGCAATCGACGCCCTCACCTCCCGGACGCACGGCTCCCGCACGATCCGCCCCAAGATCATCGCGAGCACCGCGACGGTCCGCCGCGCCCCGACGCAGGTGCGCGCCCTCTTCGAGCGGATGGAGACCCACGTGTTCCCGCCGCCCGGGCCCGATCGCCGCGACAGTTTCTTCGCGGTGACGGTGCCTCCATCAGAACGGCCCGCACGGCTCTACGTGGGCGTGGCCGCACAGGGCCGCAGCCAGAAGGTCGTCTTCCTGCGAACGATGCTCGCTCTGGCGGCGGCGGCCGAGCGACTCTGGCAGGAAAACGGCGGCGCCAAGAACCCCGCAAATCCGGTCGATCCCTACATGACGTCGCTCGGCTACTTCAACAGCCTCCGCGAACTCGGCGGCAGCCGGCGGATCGTGGAGGATGAGGTCTGCACGCGACTCGAGCAGTATGGCGAACGGCGCCGGCGCGAGCCCGCCGACACCCTCTTCGCCCGCCGCTCGATCCAGCGTGACGTGCTGGAGCTCACCTCACGCGTCAACACGGGGCAGGTCGCCAACACCAAGAGCCGCCTGGCCAAGCCCTTTGCCGATTCCGACCACGTCGATACGGCACTCGCCACGAACATGATCTCCGTCGGCCTCGACATCACGAGGCTTGGTTTGATGATGGTGCTCGGCCAGCCCAAAACGAGCGCCGAATACATCCAGGCGACGAGCCGCGTCGGCCGCGATCCCCGCCGCCCCGGCCTCGTGGTCACGATTTTCAACATCCACAAACCCCGCGACCGCTCCCACTACGAACGATTCGGCAGCTACCATGCCTCGTTCTACCGCTCGGTCGAGGCGACGAGCGTGACGCCGTTCTCGCCGCGGGCTCTCGACCGCGCCCTGGTCGGCACCCTCGTGGCGCTCGTGCGGCACTTCCAGCCGCGCCTCACGCCGCCCCGCGGTGCAGAACTCGTGCCCGAGGTTCGCAACGCTCTTTCGGAGATCGCCAACCGCCTGGCGGAGCGGGCGCGCGCCCATGCCTGGCCTCCGTCAGCTGACGCCGGCCAGGCGATCCACGACCACGTGCTTCACCGCTGCACGAGCCTGCTCGACGACTGGGTGAACATCGTCGAAGAGCTCCGGCAATCGAGCACGCACCTCGAATACCAGAAGGAACAGGGCGGCGCTGCCCGGCTGCTCTTCAGCTTCCTCGATCCGGAACTGAAGGACGTCGGCAAGGTCCGTCGGCGGTTCAAGGCCAACCGCTCGATGCGCGATGTCGAGCCGAGCGTGATCCTGAGCATTCGACGACTGTAGACCCGAACACCATGGCCCAACCGCAACTCCGCCGCAGCCAGCTCGTGACCACGTTCGGCCCGGGCTGCATGATCGATCTGCCGGAACACTCCGTGATCGTTGCCGGCCTCGACCACTGGCGATACGACAGTTCGCGAATCCCCGTCATTGAGGAGCCGAGGCTCGTCGAAAAACTGCGGGCCTTTCTCGACCGCGAGACGGTCACGCTCCGCACACCGCCGCCTGCCCCCGAACACCCAAGCGAGCCGCGGACCGACGTGACGGCCTGGGAGTTTCCGAACTGGTTCATCGTGCAGGAACTCGAGCAGGGCAAGAGCCGGTTTCGCCGCCGCCGGCTTGTCTTCGCCGCCACGCTCGAGAACGGGAGATACCGCGACGCAGAATCCAGGAAGCAGCTTTCCGTGGTGCCCGTGCGGTTCGTGCGGGCCTGCCCGCGGGGGCACGTCGCCGACCTCGACTGGAAGGGTTTTGTCCATGGCGGCCGCACTGAGTGCATGCGGCAACTCTGGATTGAGGAACGCGGCACGAGCGGCGACCTCTCCCAGGTGTGGGTGATGTGCGACTGCGGGGCCCAGCGGTCGATGGCCGAGGGCGCGGGTGTGAAGGCGCTCGGGTTCTGTAATGGCGGCCGGCCATGGCTCGGCGCCAACCAAAACGAAAAATGTGACCTTCCGAGCCGTCTTCTTATCCGCAGTGCGAGCAACGCCTATTTCCCGCAGCTCCTGAGCGTGATCTCCATCCCAGACACGCGCAAGCCTGTTGATGACGCAGTCAAGGCGTTGTGGGCCGACTTCCTCTCGGACGTCGAGACGATCGACGAGTTGGCGAAAGTGCGACGGAAGCCCACGCCGGCGGAGCGGCTACAGGATCATTCCAACGCAGACGTGATGGCCGCGATCACACGCCAGCGGGGTGGTGCCACCACGGCCCGCAAGGTGAAGGATGTCGAGTTCGCCGCCCTCACGGAGGCTGCCGACGAGATGGGCGCCGATGTTCCCGAGGGAGACTTCTACGCCCGCCGCATGCCGACCGACCTCTGGCGAGCCCCGTGGATGAAGCCGATCGTGAACGTCGTGCTCATCCATCGGCTTCGCGAAGTCGTCGCCCTCGCTGGCTTCACGCGGTGCGAGCCACAGGGGCCGGATATTCAGGGCGAGCTTTCGGTCGATGCCAAGCGGGCCGTCCTCGCCGTCGATCAGACATGGGTGCCCGCCATCGAAAACCGCGGCGAGGGAGTGTTCCTCCAGTTCGATCCGGCGGCGATTCGGTCCTGGGCCGAACAGGCAAAGGTCATCGACCGGGCCCGCGTGCTGGAAAACGGCTTCGATGACTGGCTTAAGGAGAAGAAGTCGAAACTCGACTTTCCCAATGCCATCTACTACATGCTGCACTCGTTCAGCCATCTCCTGATGACGACGATCTCGCTCGAGTGCGGCTATCCCTCGAGTTCGATCCGTGAGCGGATTTTTTGCATGCCCGACGACGGGAACTTCGGAATCCTCATCTACACGGGGTCGTCGGACGCCGAGGGCACACTCGGCGGGCTCGTCGCCGCAGGCCGCCAGATCTCCCGCCACGTCCGCCGGGCCCTCGAATACGGGACCCTATGCTCGAGCGACCCCGTCTGTGCCTACCACAGGCCGGTTGAGCATGATCACCAGCCGCTCCACGGGGCCGCCTGCCACGGCTGTCTGCTCGTCGCCGAGACCTCCTGCGAACAGCACAACGACTATCTCGACCGGGCGCTCGTCGTACCGACGGTGGAAGGACTCGGCGTCGAGTTCTTCAAGGGAGTCGTCTGATGGCCGATCCGTCCTCGGCATCCCGGCTCGAACCGCTGCTTCGTCTCCCACCCGGCGCCCTGAAGTCGCTGGCGGCCTCGCTGTCGGACGGGCTCCTCTCCGAAGGGATCACACTTCATGGGATCGAGCAAGCCGCCGGGACGGATGCGGCCGCCGTGGCCGCGTCTCTGCGAGAGTTCGTCGCCGACGGATACCAGCCCAGGCACCTCGCCACGGTGGTCGCGGGCATCGCGGCTGCAGCGGACCGCACACCCAAGCCCACGAGCCTCTTCGACCTCGTGCTCTCGGGCCCCGACCTGCCTGGCGTTCCCACGGCTGACACGGCCGCCGTCATGCGAACTCTCGTCACGCAAGCCAAACGCGAAGTCATCCTCGTGGGCTACGCGGTCCACGACGGCCGAAAAATCTTCGAGCCGCTGGCCAGGCGAATGGCCGATGTTCCGGGCCTTGCAGTAACGTTTTGCCTCGACATCCAGCGGGCCTGGAATGATCCGACGCCGTCTTCCGATCTTGTCACCCGCTTCGCCCGCGACTTCCGCGAAAAGCACTGGCCGTGGCCTACGCTCCCAGCTCTCTACTACGACCCGCGTTCGCTGGAAACAGGTGACGCCCGGGCCAGCCTCCACGCGAAATGCGTGATCGTCGACCGGGAACGCTTACTCGTCACGAGTGCCAACTTCACTGACGCCGCCCAACGTCGCAACGTCGAGGCCGGCGTCGACATCCGTCATCCGCCAACAGCCGCACGACTTGCCGACTACTTTGCCGGCCTCTGCCGAGCAGGGCTTTTTTCGCGGTGCCCCATCGACTGACTCCGCCAACGCCCTGAGGAACCCGGCCCTTCGCATGGCGCAACTGGGTCTCCAAGTGAACGGCTGGCCTAAGAATCCGCCTTCGGCAGGCCTTTATCATGGCGGCCGGGGAATAATCTTTCATTCGCGTATGCCTGGAGCGAGACGCTGATGAACACGGTGGAACTCACCCGCCAGGAACTCTATGACCTCGTTTGGGAGACCCCGACTCGCCACCTCTGTAAGCGGTTTGGGCTATCCGACGTTGGGCTCGCGAAGGTGTGCAAGCGGCTCGAGATACCCAGGCCCTCGTACGGCTACTGGGCAAAGAAGGCTGCCGGCGGCCAAGTAAAGCGAACGCCGCTGCCGCGGTGCGACGACCAGCAGCTCCAGAAGGTCGCTTTCACCCCTGGGGAACCGAGGACTGAGGACGACGAGGGGTTCTTCGATCCAGAGATTCGTGCTCTTTACGTGCAGGAGAGCCAGGCCGAGCCGATCGAGGTATCCGAGTCGCTCCGTTCCCCACATCCTCTCGTGGCTCGCACTCGCGACGCTCTGGCTGACGTCAAGCCAAGCAGCTGGAGTAGAGACGAGGGATTGCTTTACCCCAATAGACGCGAGGGCGTCCACCTACTCGACATCGCATGCAGCAAAGCCACGCTTCCTCGTGCTCTGCGAATCATGGACGCCCTGCTCAAAGGGCTTGAGCGTCGAGGCTACACGTTCGGTGAGCCCAAAAATTCCTGGCAGCATGGCACAGCGGCCACAGGGCACGACTACGAGTTTGTGTTCCGCATGAGGGAGCCCACAAAGCGACAGCTCCAGGTGAAGAAGAATTCGTGGGACTCGCAGTACGCCTACGTGCTCACCGGTGAATTGCAGTTGGAAATTGATTACATGACGTACCGTTCGAACCGCGCCCTGCGGGATGGCGTGCACAAGAAGGTCGAGGACTACGTACGCGAGCTGCCACTGAAGTTGCTCCAGGTGATTGACGAGTATCGCCGCAAGGAGGCGGAGCGGGCGGAGGCGCAACGGCGACAAGACGAGATCCGCCAGCGCCAGCAGGAGGAAGCGGATCGGAAGGCTCGGCGCGAGGAACAGCTTCGGAAGCGGCAAGAGCAGCGTGAGGCACTCCTTCAAACCGCGGAGCAGTGGCGGCGGGCCCAGACCCTTCGAGAATTCATCGAGGCAGTCCGCTCGACGGCCGTCGAGCGGGCCGGCGGGAAGAAGTTGCACCCCGACACGATGCGCTGGCTCGACTGGGCGACCAAGACGGCCAACCGTGCCGATCCGATCGAGCAGATGAAGGAAGACTCGGATCGGCGCAAACGGCTGCAAAAGCCCAAGTGAGCCAGGTGCCCGGCAGGCCGGGCCCCGCAGCAGCGTTTCAACGCCCTTGCCGCTTGCCCCCGACGGGTTGTCGCTGCCCCGCCGGGAATGACCAAGGCTCAAGCCAAGCCCCGCAAGGCGCCCAGGCTGCCCACTTTGAGGCTGTTTCGCCGGGCTTTGCGCGCGAAATGTCCGTTTCTCGACCGAGCCTCCCATAAGTGGGCGCAGGGACATAGGTGCTCTGCAAACAGGGACGTAGGTGCCCTGCACGCAGGGACGTAGGCGCCCTGCACGCAGAAAAAGGCTCTGTGTGCCAAACGGCCTGAAGCACGGCCCCCCGCCGACGGGCTCCCTCGGGAGCGAAAGATAAGGGGGCAAACCGCCCGGACCCGCGCGACAAGCGCAATCCGGCGCGATGCGGGATAAGCCTGGTGCGCTGACGACTCCGACCAGGACCCAAAGCCCTTCGAGGGTCTCCCGCACGGGGAATGGATGAAACCTGCGAACCCGATACCAAACTGCAGCAGGCGGTGTGCTACCCGGCTCCGACGATTGGCACTCCGGCTCCCTTCGCGGGGAGTCGGTATGCACCCTCACCAACGATTGGCGATCGGGGCTGCCGGCTGCCCCTGATTCCTACACCCTTTGGGAGGAGGAGGAGGAGGAAGTGGTGCGGAGTTGACTCCGCCACGGGAAGACCGTGAATGCTTCTGTTGACGTTGGTTACCGGCTCTGCTGCTCGGGGCTTCTGCGCGAGGCATCGGCTTTCACAGCCTTGGATGCCTCGCGCCATTCCCGGACCAACTGCTTGCTGTCGGTTCGCCGCGGAAAGCCCATCTCCACGGCGGCGACTGCCCACTCGACGGCCTTGTAGTTGTCGAGCTTCCGCTTGTTGGGATATTCCCGCTGAGTCATGAGCCAGATGGCGATCCGCTCGATGCTCGTGCCCGCTTGTCGCATCTGATGGATAGCCTCGGCGAGACGGCGCTCCCGCTCGTCAATCGCATACTCGCGCGTGGACTTCTTGGACTTCGTGTCTCTCGCGCGCTGTCCGATGATCTTCCAGCCGACCGGAGCCTGTCCGCCGATGGGCAGCCCGCGTCGCCGCCGGTCGGCGATGACCTCCAGCGTCCGCTCGCTGACACATGAATGGCTGATTTCGGCAACCGCCCGCATCATCTCGGCCATGCCGCTATCCACGGAGCCCCCGGCCTCACTGGGTAAATCGAGCGAATGAAACCGCACTCCACGCGCTGCCAGAGACTGGATGACACATGCCCCGTCGGCCGCGGAGCGAAACACGCGGTCAAGATGCCACGCGACCACATGATCCCCTGCCTCGGCCAGAGCACACACCTTGCTGCCCTGCGTTCGCTCGGCGAACCCATGGCTTCTTTCCGCGGCTGCATCACAGAAGAACCCGCCCCATAGGACGCCTGCCGGCTCGAGCTCGCGCCGCCAGTAATCCAGCGTCTGCTCCTCTTGGATGGCCGCAGTCAGCCCCGGCCTACCAATCGAGAGCCGCCCATAGCCCAAGCAGATGGACGAGCCTCTGCGCTCCTGTTTCTCCACGGCGAGCCTCCGATGTCTGGCGACATGCCTCTATTCATTTATGGGCGGCTCGGCACCGTGCCCGGACGTCTGTGGGGCAGGATTTTGTAGCCAGACGCGAACGCGCCTGGAATGCTCGTCCTCTGGACAGTGATTCCTTAAGGAACATCTATTCGAGGGCGTCACGCTCGAACGGCTGAGCCGGTACCAGCGACTCGACCAGCAGACAATCCGCAAGAGGATCAAACGAGCGATCGACAGCCTGAGGGAGGTGGTGAAGAATTCGCCGCAACGACTGCCTTCAGCAGTTCTCAGCCAAGACACCATTCGTTTCGCAGGACGCTATCTTGCGTCTGCTTGAACGCCTGGCTGCTGTGTTCCGGCCACACCCCCCGCGTCCTTGTCTGCTGTCTCATAGATGAGCTCAATGGTTGATCGCTGCTTTAGGTAATCAGCAATGAGCTTGTTAGCGCAGATGAAGTCGAAGAACGTATTCATCTCCTCGCAAAACGTCCGCGTAATTTGTTCGAGATCAGGCACCTCAACATAGACGCGATTGCTATTTTCCAAAATCGTTGGACGGGGGCACGTTTCAGAAAAATAGTGCGTTTGGATGAAGTCGTAGTTGATTACGACGTCGCCAGATATCACCGCCGGCATTTCCGACGCGAGGTAGTATTTTGGCCAATGAGTGAAAAGAAATTCCTTGGGATGCTTGAAGAAGTTTGCCCACTTATTGATTCGTCGAAGCATCAGGAAATTCTTTTGGTGGTAGTCCCGAAACAACTTTGACTTCCCGTCCTTGTTGATCACGTCGAAGATCTGGTCCACGCGCTCTACGACCAAGTAAAGCAGGAGCATGTAGTTGCAGAAGTAGTAGTCCAAGTTGCCGCCAGGGCGATAGTTTCCAAACCACTCCTCTGCGATGCGAAGAAGAAGTTGATTGAAGTTCTCGCCAATGCAGTCATCGCGCTGAAAGCAGTCGCCCACGAGAGTGTCGTAGACCTTGCAGGCATTCGATGCCCCGAGCGTATGGCCATCGGCCCCTGGAAAGAGACCCGAGCGAAACGCTGCCGCACAACGGCTATGAAGATCTTCTATGTCCATTACGTACCGTGACTGTGATGATTCGCTTGCAAAACGACTGCCTTCAGCAGCTCACACCCCGAAGAATTCCCATACCACAGGACGCTATCGCGAGTCTGCAGTGAGGCTTTGCTCAACGCCTTGCCACCACTCACGACTGACATCAGCGGCATCACCGGAATAGCACCAGCCGCCCTCGGACCGCCAATAGACCACCCACAACTCGTGATCACGGCAAGGGCCGGCAGGACCGTCGGTGCTTCGGGACTCATACATGGGCCCACCAGGAGTCAGGTGAACGAGTGCTATTGAACGACTCCTTGCATATTCAATTGCTCCGTCCTGGTAGCCCCCCGTGGAAAACATGATGCCTTTTTGAGCCCTTACGGAAGTGACTTTATCTGAAAGTTCCTGAACTAGCCCACGCTCGACGCGTCGCCGGTGATGCTTGCACTCCACAAGCACTGTGAAGTCTGCCCCAAAAGCACAAAACCTTGCGACACCATCAAGAACAAACTCGCCGTCAGGGCCTGCGACCTTCCCCAAGTGGTCGACCGAAAATGATTGAAGAGGACGGCCAAGCTCGCGCAGGAACTCCACCACAATTGTCTCGAGTTGGACTGGGGACACCTCGTACCAGTCACGGTTCATTGGAGGAATCATGGTTGGTGGACCTACTTTCTGTTGCCGAGTACTCTGAATTATCCGACACTCGCTCGATGAAAACGCATATTCCTGCGGGCTGCCTCACACAAAGCCCCACCCTCATAACGCGACGGGCCAGATGCAAAGCACCAACATCAAGTCTGGCCCTGCCCATGACTTTCATCAAGCCGCAGAGCGTTGGGGTTGAGGTTCATCCAGCCATTATCGCGAGCTAGAGTGTTTGCTGGATGCCGCCCGACTCGAGGCGTTGGGCGACCGCGCCGCCCGCCACTCCTTGACCATCCGCTTTCCGTCGGTCTGCTTCGGGAAGCCAAGTTCCTTGGCGGCGACGGCCCACTCGACCGCCTTGTAGTTGTCGAGCCGCCGCTTGCACGGGTACTCGTTCTGCCGCATGAGCCAGAGCACGATCTGCTCGATGGCCATGCCCTGCTGCCGCAACTCGTAGATCATTTCGACGAGTTCCCGCTCCTGCTCGTCGACCACGAACCGCCGGGTGGACCGCTTCATCCCACTGTCTTTCGCCCGGGTGCCCACGATCTTCCAGCCCAACGGCGGCCGGTGCCCGACGGGCAGCCCGTGCTTCTTGCGGTAGGCGATGATCTCGCTCGTCCGCTCGCTGGCAAACGCCCGCTCGAGTTCCGCCACCGCCAGGAGGATGGTGACAAAGAACTTCCCCATCGGTGTGCCCGAGTCCACGAGCAGGTCGAGAGAGTGGAACCGTACCTTCCGCTCGGCGAGGGACTGGATCACCT
>Ga0214923_10001358_pt1 | contig 35017 bp, 29 predicted proteins | sample LL1510_MetaG_FD_177993 | JGI IMG/M metagenome (GOLD analysis project Ga0214923, IMG submission 177993) | Freshwater microbial communities from Lake Lanier, Atlanta, Georgia, United States - LL-1510 | ecosystem: Environmental > Aquatic > Freshwater > Lake | place: USA: Georgia | collected...
GGACAGGCTTCAGCCTGTCATGCCTTCGAGACGCCCGCCGGCTCGGGGCTGCCCCGACCGTCTCGCCGGACGTTCGCCTTCGCCCTCCAGGCTTCGGCTCACTCGGATTTGCCTGCGCTGCGCCATCCATGGCTTCGCTGGTCAAATACGCCGTCTCGACGGCAGGGGCAGCCCCTCGCCTACCCGTATTCACGAAACCCCTCGCCATCGTGGCCTCGGGTTTCTTGGCGAACCTCCGCGCGCGTGTGAAAGCCGGGCCTCCAGCCCGGGAGTCCAAACAGTTGAGGAGGCTTCGGGCTCCCCAGTACCCCGGCCGCCGGCTTTAGCGACCAGCGCAGCCATGGATGGCGCAGCGCCAGTCGCTAGGAGTGAGCGCAGCCCGGAGGGCGCAGCGAACGTCCGGCGACGGGGTCTGGGGAGCCCGAAGCCGGGTTGCGCGTGTTGAGGCGCATTCAGCCGATGCCTGGCCTGCAGCTAGGCTCTGTCTGAAAACTCTGCTCGGCCGTCTGCTTGGTCTTTTTGAACGGCTCTTCGTTGGCCTCGCCCGCCGTATCTCCTTGATACGGCTTGGCTCAGCCGCCTTGATCCGCTCAAAAATCCACGTCGCAGCCAATCCGTCCGACTTTTCAGACAGAGCCTAGTCGGCCGTGCTCGGCGGCTCGTACTCGAATTCCTTCCATTTCATCGCGCGCCGGAAGGGCTCGATGCGCAGCACGACCTCGCCGTTCTGGAAGATCCGCACCGTGCCGTTGGTCTCGCTCACGGCCACCGCCACGCTCTTGGTGCGGCGGGTGATCGCGGCGGCGGCCCAGTGGCGGGCGCCGAGCCCCTTGGCCACCGAGACGCTCTCGGCGGAGGCGTCGATGTAGCGGGCGGCCCCCTCGACCGTGCAGTCGGGGCCGACGACGAAGGCGCCGTCGAGCTGGGCGATCTCCTTGATGCCCTCCCGCACGCGCGGGTCGCTGAGCCTGCGCTCGGAGCGGCTGTAGCCGCGGACCGGATCGAAGCCGGTGGCGTGGCTCGACTGGAGGACCTTGCGGGTGTCGCCCACGACGAACAGCGTGCCGACGGGCTTCCCTTCGCGGCCCTCGCGGCCGATCTCCACGGCGAGGTCGACGACGATCTTCAGGGTCTCGAGCGGCACCTTGGTCTCGAGGTTGCGGAGGTCGCGGCTGGTCAGCTGGCCGAGGTGCTCCTCGAGCCGCAGCACGCTCACCGAGTCGGCGGTGCCGGCCTCGAAGCCGCTGTACACGGCCACGACCTGGGCCTCGGGCGCGATCAGCTCGTCGGCCACGCACTCGAGCAGCGCCTGCGTGAGCCGCTCGTGGACGGGCAGGCCGGCGACATCGAGCAGGATCGGCCTCAGGCCGTGGTCGGCGGCCGCTTCGAGGTGTGCCTCGTCGTCGGCGGCCACGAGCATGGGCAGGCCGTCGACGCGGGCCCGCACGGCGGGCCAGTCGAGCCGCTGATCGACCAACAGCAGGAGCGCGTCGGCCCCGGTCGCGCCGTGGAGCCGCGCTCCCACGTCGAGCAGGTGCGCCATCTGCGGCGGCAGGTCGGGCGTTGACATCCGGCAGTCCCTCGCCCCGCGGCGGACGAAGGCCCGGGCGTCGGGCGGAGCCGCGGGGGCCGTGCGGGGCCGCCTCGCGACCCTGCGCGGGGAAGCCTACGGAGTGGCCGCCGTCCAAGCAAGAACGGGCGCGCCGTGAGGGCCGGTCAGCGCCGCGTCGGCCTGTCGGCGGCCCGGGCGGGGGTGGACGCGTCGGCGGGCTGACGTGCCACCTGCGCGGTCGCGGGGGCGGCCTTCATCGGCCCATGGAAGGCCGCGATGCCGCCCGGAAGCACGGTGCCCCAGGCCCGTTCCTGGTAGATCGTCAGCGCGTGCAGCGCGTGCCCCATGGGGCCGATCTTCCACTCCCGAGAGGGCTCACGGGCCAGCGCCGTGGCCAGAAACTCCGCCGCAGCCACGACGCGGTGGTGGTACAGATCCTCCTGGTCGAGCGAGCCTACGAGCCATTCGAGGATGTGCCCGGTGGTCTGCACCTTGCGGTCGATGTCGTCCTCCCGGTCGGCGGGGTATTTGAACCACTCGGTGCTGAACGAGCCGTCGGGGTTCTGCAGCTTGGTGAGCGTGAACTGCTGGTAGTCGCGGACGTACTTGTCGGCCCGCGCGTAGTGGCCGTCGAGCCGGCCCGTCGCCCGCAGCCGGCGCTGGCAGCCGTAGGCGAGGCCGAAGAGCCGGTGGGTGCCCCCGCAGGGCGCGCCCCGGATCGGCTGCTCGATCTCTTCGGCGACCAGCCGCTCGAGCGTCCACTTCTGGCCGTCGCGGCTCTCCCACTCCGCGTCGGTGGGGAGATAGTGGGCCAGGCCGATCAAGGCGAAGGTGAGCTCGGTCTTCGACCGGCAGGCACGCTTCTCCTCCTCGACGAGGTCGGCCACGGTGAACGACTTCGAATCGACGGAGATCGGCGAGTTCGGCGACACGCGGCACTGCGCCAGGATGGCGAGGTACTGGGCGGAGTGCCCCTGGACGCCGATCCCCTTCTGGGCGACGAGCCGGTCGCCGCTCGTCGCCAGCATGACCTGGCCGCGGCACCGCCCCCCCATGTTCATCCAGCCGATCGAGTTGACGGGGCCGCCGCTCGGCCCGCCGACCCGTACCTGCGTCGGGATGCCGAAGGCGATGAATCCGTGCATCACCTCCCAGGGCGTGTTGTGGGCGGTGTTGAGCGGGCGTCGCTGGTAGGCGGCGAGCGTGTCCGTGATGAGCGTGCGGAGCCGGGTGAAGCGGCGGGTGTCTGGTGGCCTCTGGGCGGTGCCGACCCGGCCCGATACCGGTTTTGCGGCGGCCTTCGGCCGCTCCTTCGCGGCCGGCGTCCCCGGCTCCTTCGCGCGGCCGGTGCGGACTGCGGCCGTCGTGCGCTGCGGCTGCGGCCCGGGCTTGTAGGCGGGGTTGACCGCCGCGGCCGCAACCTTGTCGGCCGACGACTTGATCGACTTCGCGAACGAGACGGCTTCGTCCCAACTCGGCACCCGGAGCGGCTCGGCCGCGGCCGGACGGTGCGCGGAGGGGGGCGGCGGCGCGGGGGGAGGCGTGGGCGCTGCGATGAACGGCTGCGGCCCCGGCGGCTTCTTGAGCAGCGATTCGAGAAGCCTGCGGCCGGAGAACTGGCCGGCCGGCGGGGCGGCGACGGTGGCGCCGTCGCGTGAGATCGTCGGCACCGCGAGGCCCGCCGCCACGACCGCGGCCCCGACCCACGCCAGGCGCCGCCGACCATGTGCGGGTCGCGGCTCCCGCGGGGAACACGGGCCGACCGCGGCCGCCGAATCGTGCGTGGATCGATGGAGAAACAACACTGCTGCTCGAGCCGGTCTATCGGGCGGACGTCCGGTGGGGTATCGGCCGATTCACGGCCGCGCACGCGGGGGATGTCGCAGCCCCCGCCCGGGTCGGGTCAGGTTGCTCACGCCCCCCAGCCCGCACCTCTTTCCAGACGGCGGTGGGGGGGATCAAAACAGCCTGCGAAAGGCCTCCGCGATCGACCACGTGTCGTCGCGGGCGGGATTCGCCGCCCATTCCCGCCAGGCGTTCACATCGTTGCCGAGATCCCGGCCGCTGACCCGTTTGAGGGCCGCGACGGCCCGGTACTGCACGGCTGGATCGGGATTCTCGAGCGCCTCGGCGAGGACGGGGATCGCCGCCTCGTCACGGAGTTCGCCCAGCATCCGCACCGCCGTGAGCCGCACGTCGAGTTCGCGGTCGGCACGGTAGCGATTGGCGAGCATCTGCACCGCCTCGGCGCCGCCCCGGTCGCGCCACACGTCGCAGGCCTTCATCCGCACGCGGTCGTCGGGGTCCTGCAGGGCTCCCCGGCAGATCGCCACGGCGGAGGCGGTGTCGAAGCCGCCCGCCACGGCGAGGATCTCGCAGCGCACGCGGGCGTCGTGCTCGCCGAGCATTCTGTCGACGAGCCCCCGCGTGAACTCGACCCGGCGGGTGTCATCCTCACCGTGGACCCGCTTCGCCTCCTCCTGCAAAGCCTTGATCCGCTGGTTCGCCGTCGGCCCGTAGAGTTCCGCGTTCCGTGCCGCCTTGTCGGACGACGTCCAGGGCGTCCAGGCGGAGCAGCCGACGACCAGCGGCACGAGGAGGAACGCCGTTGCAGGGCCCGCGCCGGGGCGGCGCGGCGACGACGCGGGAGAAACCGACTGGCAGGGCATGGATGGAACGCCGGCGGGACTGCAGGCCGTGGAAACCGCCTGGAACGTACCCGGGCCGGCGGCCGTGGGGCCAGATCAAATCGACGCCGCGTGCCTCCCTCGAGAGCCGCGTTTTTTGGGCTTTTCCGGCCCTCTGCGACCTGCTCGCATGGAGGGGTTGCCCGCAGCGGGAGACGTCGTATGCGGTTTGTCGGGATGCTGGTCGTGGCCGGTGCCGCCGTGGCGGCGGCGGGCTCGTGGGAACGCGTGCGGATCGCGGACACCGCCGGCGAGCGGCTCGCCGAGGTCCGTGTGGTGGTCGAGGCGGCGGACGGCGGCCTGTTGCTCGAGCACGTCGACCAGCGGCTGGAGGTCGTGCCGCCGGACCGCGTCATCCGTCGGCAAGCACTCGCCGCCCCCCCTGAGCGGCCGTCGGCGCGGGAACTGGGCGCCGCGGTGCTGCGCACGCTCCCGCCCGGCTTCGGGCAGCTGGCCACGCGGCACTACGTGGTCTGCTTCGACACCTCGCGGGCCTACGCCATGTGGTGCGCGGCGCTCTTCGAGCGGCTCCACGACGGATTCATGAATTTCTGGCGGCAGGCCGGCGTGGAGCTCGACGGGCCGGCACAGCCGCTCATCGTCGTGATCTTCGCCGACCGCGGGCGGTACGAGGCGAGTTCGGCGGCCGACCTCGGCGCGGCGGCCGACCGTGTGGTCGGATACTACAACCTGCTCAGCAACCGGATCACCACGTTCGACCTCACCGGGAGCGACGCGCCCGTGGACCGGCCGGGACGCTCGGCGGGCCGGGCCGGGCTCGAGATCCTCGCCAGTCCGCAGGCGGCGGGGCTCGTGAGCACGCTCGTCCACGAGGCGACGCACCAGCTGGCCTTCAACTGCGGCCTGCACCGCCGGCTCGCGGCCGTGCCGCTCTGGGTGAGCGAGGGGGTGGCCATCTATTTCGAGACGCCGGACCTGGGCAGCGACCGCGGCTGGCGCGGGATCGGCGGCGTCAACCCACCGCGTCGCGAGCGGTTTCTCGCCTCTCGGCGGCCCGGCTGGCTCACGGGGATCGTGCGGGACGACGGGGCGTTTCGAGAGGCCGCAGGCGCGCTCGACGCCTACGCGGGCGCCTGGGCGGCGACCGCGTTTCTGCTCCAGACGCGCAAGGCGGCCTTCGTCGCATACGTCCGCACGCTGTCCCGCAAGGAGCCGCTGGCGGAGGACGACGCCGACGCGCGGCTGGCCGACTTCGTCGCCGCCTTCGGAGCCGAGCCAGCGGCCCTCGAGGAGCCGATCGCGCAGTTCGTCGCCCGGATGAAGTGACCCGGGCGTCGTCCCCCCGTTACACTTGCAGTGCGCGGCGGGCCCGCGCCCCATGCGCCGTCGTTTCGACCCGCCCGGTTTCGGAGAAACACCCATGCCATCCGCCCACACCCCGGCTTCCGTCCACGGCCGCCTCGCCCGGCGCGACTTTCTCGCCGCATCGACCGCGCTCCTCGCCCCCGGGGGGATGCCGGCCGCCGCCGCGGGCCGCGGCGACGCCACCATCCGCATCGGCCTCATCGGGTGCGGCGGCCGCGGCACGGGCGCCGCGGTGCAGGCCGCGGCGGCCGATCCCGCGGTGCGGATCGTGGCCCTGGGCGACGCCTTCGCCGATCAGCTGGCTTCGGCGGCGGCGGTGCTCGGGCGTGCCGCCGCCTCACAGTTCGATTGTCCTCCCGCGCGGCGGCACGTGGGCCCCGAGGCGCACAGGCGGGTGCTCGCCGAGGGACTCGACGCCGTGCTCATCGCCGCCCCGCCCCACCTCCGGCCGCCGCACGTGGAGGCTGCCGTCGCCGCGCGGGTGCACGTGATGTGCGAGACCCCCGCGGGCGTCGATGCCCGCGGCGTGATCCGCGTGGCGGAGGCGTTCGCACGGGGCCGGGCCGCGGGCCTCTCGATCGCGTCGGGACTGCACGGGCGTCGCGACGAGCGTCTGTCGGCCGCCGTCGCCCGCGTGCATGCCGGCGCGATCGGCCGGCCCGTGGCGGTGGACGTGCATGCCGTGAACGGCCGGGGCTGGCGGGTGCCGGTGCGGCCGGAGTGGACGGCCGCCGAGGCGCGGCTCCGCAACTGGATCGGCAGCGACGCCCTCTCGGGCGGCCCGTTCGTCGAGCGGCACGTGCACGCCATCGACCGGGCGCTGTGGGCGCTCGGCGACCGGCTGCCCTCGGCGGCCCGGCCGCTCCCCGGCCGAGCGGGCGTGGCGATCGGCTACGTGTTCGACGACGGTGCCGAAATCAGGGTGTCGTCGCTGCCCTGCCCGGAGCCGGGCGTGGTCGGCGGCGAGACCGTGAGCGGGTCGCGCGGGTCGAGCCGGCTCGAACTGGCGGCCGATGGCCGGCGGTTCCAGGCCACGATCGACGCCTTCCTGCAGTCGATCCGCTCGGGTCGGGCCATGGACGACTCCGGCACGCTCGTGCGGGCCAGTCTCGTGGCGGTCATGGGCCGGACGGCGGCGGAGGCGGGGCGGACCCTGGGCTGGGGCGAGGTCGCCGGCGGGGACGCCCCCGCCCTCGCCCTCTCTTCTCCAGTTCACCAAATCGGCAGGAGCGTGAATCCCGCCGGCGCGTGACGTCGATAGAACAGGTGCCCATGGCAGCCTCCCGAGCCACCGTCGTGCAGTCGTTGAGCATCGCGCTCATCGTGTTCGTGATGCTCACGTTCGTGCTCGCGATCACGACGTATCTGTTCTTCAGGCAGAAGTTCGACGCCGAGGCCGCGACCCAGGCCGCGGCCACCGAGATGGCCAAGGCCAAGGCCGACCTGCAGACGGCCGAGGGGGAGAAGGGCAGGCTGAAGCAGATCCTCGGCTTCGCCGAGGACAAGCCTGTCGCCGACATCGAAACCGAGGTGAACGACCTGTTCGAGAAGAACCACGAGGATTTCTCGGCGGAGTCGAAGTCGTACAGAAGCTTCAGCGAGTGGCTGCTGTCGTCGAACGAGGCGAAGGACAAGGACCTCAAGGCGCTGAACGCGAAGAACGCCCAGATCGAGCGCGAGAAGGCCACCGCGCTCGAGGCCGCCGAGAAGAGGCGGCAGGATCTCGAGGCGCAGGCCCGCTCGAAGGAGGAGGAGGCGGCCGCGCTCAAGAAGGATTTCGACGGCCGCTGGCAGGAGCACGAGAAGCGGTCGAAGAGCCTCACCGAGGAGCAGCAGGCGGCCCTCGCACGGGTCGGCCGCCTCGACCTCCTCGAGCAGGAGATCGCCAAGGGGGAATCCCTCCTCTCGGCCCAGCGGCAGGCGCGGTTCAAGGGCCAGCCCGCGGAGGCCCGGGTGGGCCTGTTCTTCGAGGAGCTCAAGGACCGCGACAAGGTGATCGTGCGGCAGAACGAGCTCCTCGCCGACCTGAGGGTGGCCGACAAGTCGCTCCAGGACACCGTGCTCGCCGCCACGCCCCACGACGACCGCATCGACGGCTTCGACGGCCGCATCCTCTCGGTGAACGAACTCGACCGCACGGTGCTCCTCGACTGCGGCTCCACGCGGGGCCTGCGGCCCGGCCTGGTGCTGCGGGTGTACGGCCCGGGCGAGGCGCGTCCGCAGGCGGGCGACTACAAGGCCGTCGTGCAGGTCGTGGCCGTGGAGAGCGACGCGCTGGCCCGGGCCCGGATCCGCTCCGACTCGGTGGGCGATCCGATCCTGCCGGGCGACCGCGTGGCCACCAGCCTCTGGTCGCCGGACGGCACGTTCGAGGCCGTCGTGGTGGGCTACGTGCAACTCGACGTCGATGCCAAGCCCGACATGGACAGGCTCCAGGAACTCGTCGAGCGGATCGGCGGCCGGATCGAGCCGGCGGTGTCGTCGACCACCACGATGGTCATCGACGCCGGGCTGCCCCGCTCGCCCGGAGGGGTGTTGGAGCGGGCCGCCGGCTGGCGGGCCGCCGACGAGTCGCGTCGCGAGAAATCGATCAAGGAGGCCCGCCGGCAGGGAATCCGCATCGTGAGCGTCGACGCCTTCCTCGACATGCTGGGTCTCGACCGGGGCGATCTCGACACCAACCGCCTGCCCCGGCCGGGCCACCCCAAGGCTCCCGCCGCCGCCGGGAACGTGGCATACTGAGGCTCCGTCACCGGGCGCTGGGCCGCAGGAGGCGGCTCACTCTCTCCCGGAGGCGCGATCGTGGCATCCATCCGAAGCTTTCTTGGTGTTCGTCGCCCGGTGGCGGCGGCTCTCCTGGCGGCGGCGTTCGGCGCCGGGACCGCACGGGCGGATGAGTCGGGATTCGTGCCCCTGTTCGACGGCACGTCGCTCGCCGGCTGGGAGGGAAAGCCGGAGTTCTGGCGGGTCGAGGACGGGGCGATCGTCGGCGAGACGACGGCCGAGAAGCCGACCCAGGGCAACACGTTCCTCATCTGGCGGCAGGGGGCGCTCGACGACTTCGAGCTGGCCCTGCGGTATCGACTCACCGGGGGCAACAGCGGCGTGCAGTATCGCAGCCGCGAACTCACCGACGTGGGCCCGTTCGTCGTGGGCGGATACCAGGGCGACTTCGAGTCCGGCACGAAATACTCCGGCATCCTCTACGAGGAGAAGGGGCGCGGCATCCTCGCCGAGCGTGGCCAGCGGATCACGATCACCGCCGACGGAAGGAAGGTGCCCGGCGAGCCGATCGGTACGGCGGAGGACCTGCAGAAATCGATCAGGCAGGGAGACTGGAACGAACTGCGGATCGTCGCCCAGGGCCCGAAGCTCCGGCACTTCATCAACGGGCAGCTGATGTCGGAGACGGTCGACGAACAGGAGGGCAAGCGGGCGCTGGAGGGGATCCTCGCGCTGCAGCTCCACGCCGGGCCCCCGATGAAGGTGGAGTTCAAGGACATCCGGCTCAAACGGCTCAGGCTCGCCGACGGCCGCAGGAAGCTCGTCATGGTCGCCGGCAGGCCGAGCCATGGCCCCGGGCAGCACGAGCACCGGGCGGGCTGCCTGCTCCTCGAAAAGTGCCTCGACGCGGCCGGTCTGCCGCTCGTCACGACCGTGCATGACGGCGGCTGGCCCGCCGACCCCACCGCGTTCGACAACGCCGACGCGATCTTCTTCTTCGCCGACGGCGGCGGCGGGCACCCGGCGCTCGTGAGCAACCGGCTGGCCCAGATCGACGCCCTCGCCGGGCGGGGGGTGGGCGTCGCCTGCCTGCACTACGCCGTCGAGGTTCCGAAGGAGAAGGGTGGCCCCGAGTTCCTCACGTGGCTGGGCGGTTACTTCGAGCCTCACTGGTCGGTCAATCCGCACTGGACGCTCGCGAAGACCGAACTCGCCGCCAGCCACCCGATCGCCCGCGGCGTGAAACCGTTCGTGACCAACGACGAATGGTACTACCACATGCGGTTCCGCGAGCCGGCCGACGGCCTGACGCCGATCCTCTCGGCCGTTCCGCCCGATGCCACGCGGGAGCGGCCCGACGGCCCGCACAGCAACAATCCCACCGTCCGGTCGGAGAAGGGCGCCCGCGAGGTGCTCGCCTGGGCCTACGAGCGGCCCGCGGGCGGCCGCGGCTTCGGCTGCACCGGAGCCCACTTCCACAACAACTGGCAGAACGATGACTTCCGCCGGCTGATGCTCAACGCGCTGGTCTGGACGAGCGGCCTCGACGTGCCCTCCGACGGGGTGCCGTCGGCCGTGACGCCCGAGCAGTTGGCCGCGAACCTCGACGCCAAGCCGCAGCCCAAGAAATAGCCTGGGCGCGACCGGAGGAGGGATGCCCTACGGGGCGGCCGTCTCGCGGGTGTGCACGGTGACGGCTCCCTCGCGGGCGAGCCGGCCGGCGAGCTGCGTGCACTCCAGTTCACCTCGGAAGGCCACGCTGCCGGGCCGGGTGCCCACCGCCGTCACGAGCAGGTCCACGGTGGTGCCCGGCGCGAGTGCGGGAATCGTCGCGAACCGCACCTCGCCGGGGCAGACCTCCGCCGCATGCCCGATCGCCTCGATCGGTTCCATGCCCTCTCCGAAGAACAGCGTCGCGGTCACCCGCTCCGCCGGCTCGTCCCCGACGTTGCGGACCGCGATCTGCACGAGGATCTGCTCCCCCTCCCCCACCAGCGGCCGCGACTCGCGGATGTCGAACTCGAGGCGGGCGGGCGCGACGGCTGCCGCCGCCACGACGGGGGCTGCGGCGTGCACCGTGCCGGCGGGCTGATCGGCTGCCGGCGGTGGCGCCGCCGCCGGAGCGGGCTCCCGCGGGGTGGCGGACGCCCGGTGGTGCGCGGGGGCCGGCTGCTTGATCAATGCGGTCCTGATCTTCCGCCGGAGCAGATCGCGGAGCGATTCGGCGAGCTGCGGGTGCTGCACCGCGCGAGGGGCGGCATCCCGTTCCGGGGCGGCAGGCGCCGCGTTCACGGTGGCCCGCCCGGTCTCGACCTGTTCCGGGCTCGGCGGGGTGGCCGGGGACGGTTCAGGCTCTTCGTGCGCCGCGATGTCGGCCACGACGACGAGCGCCTCGTCGGGCCGGAATCGGGCCGGAGCCGGCGGGCTCGGCGGGGCGGCCTCGGGCTCCTCGGCGCCGCCGACCGGTGGCGGCGCCAGGGCGATCCGGCACAGCCCGGCTTCGTGCGCGCTGTCTTCATCCGCCGTCGCTGCCTCACGCACGGTCGATTCATGGTCTCCCGCGCAGTCGGCCGGGGGTGGGAACTTCACCGGCAGGTGCGACGCCCGGATCCGTTCGCCGATGGGCCGGCGGCCCGTGCCGGCCGTGGCCCGTGTGGACTGCGCGACGATCGAGTGGGGTGCATGCGGCTCCCCGACGGCTGCGGCCTGCGCGGGGAGCCCCTGCATGCAGCAGCCGAGGATGCAGAGCGGCTCGATCACGAGCCGTTTCCAGGGCCTGTGTCGCGGCATGTTCTCGTCCTCGGTGCGGCGGCGTGTCCACGAGGGTATCGGTTTTTCCGCTGCCGAAGTTTCGGCTCTCTGCTACATTCTGGCCGCCGAATCTCCCATCCCGCCCGGCCATCCCCGTCCTGGTCGCTCTCCATGCCGCTCGCATCCTGCCCCGCCGACCCCGCCTCCGCCTCGCCGTGGCACGCGCTGGCGGCCCGCGTGCTCGCCGACGGCGCGGTCGACCGCGCCGAGGCGCTGGCGGTGCTCGAGTCGTCCGACGTCGAACTGCCCGATGTCCTCGCCGCCGCCTGGCGGGTGCGGCACCGTCATTTCGGCAACACCGTCCAGCTCTTCTTCCTGATGAACGCCAAGAGCGGCCTCTGCCCGGAGGACTGCGGCTACTGTTCGCAGTCGAAGGTCTCCGAGGCCGACATCCCGCGTTACAACCTGCTCTCGGCGCCCCGGCTCATGGAGGCGGCCCGGCTCGCCGCCGAGCGGCGGTCGAAGACCTTCTGCATCGTGATCTCCGCCCGCGGACCGTCGGAGCGGGAGATCGACTTCGTGTGCGGCGTGGTGCCCGAGATCAAGCGGCAGTACGGGCTCAACGTCTGCGCGTGCCTGGGCCTGCTCACGCCCGACCAGGCCCGGCGGCTCGCGGCGGCCGGCGTCGACAAGGTCAACCACAACCTCAACACGAGCGACCGGTTCTACCCGGAGGTCTGCACGACGCACACCTACGCCGACCGCGTGGCCACCCTCGAGGCCTGTCGCGCCGCGGGCCTGCAGCTGTGCAGCGGTGGCATCATGGGGATGGGCGAGACGCACGACGACCTCGTCGACATGGCGTTCGAGCTCCGCGGCATGAACGTCGAGTCGATCCCGCTCAACTTCCTCAACGCGATCGACGGCACGCCGCTCGAGGGTGCGAGCCGGCTGACCCCGCGCGACTGCCTCCGCGGCCTGGCGATGCTGCGGCTGGTCAATCCCGCGGCCGAGATCCGCATCGCCGGCGGCCGCGAGATTCACCTCGGCAGCCTGCAGGCCCTCGGCCTGTACGCGGCCAACTCGATCTTCGTGGGCGACTACCTGACCACGAAGGGGCAGCTCCCGGAGGCCGACTACACGATGATCGAGGAACTCGGCTTCGTGATCACCCGGGGCGCGGAGCGTCCCGCGGAGGCGGCGGGCTCGAGCCGAGGCTCGTGAGGAGCTCCGCCATTTCGCCGGCCGCGTGGGTGTTGCCCTGGCGGCGGGCCTCGTCGATGCCGTCGCGGAGCACCCGGCGGGCCTCCTCGATCCGGCCGAGGGCCGCGAACTGCCGGCCGGCCATGTGGAAGGCGGGCACGTACGGCGGCGTGCCGCGGGCGAGCGACTCGAGGATCTCGAGGCTCGGGCCGTTCTCGCCGGCCGTCTCCATCTCCAGCGCCAGGCTGTAGCGGAGGAACACGTCGCCCGGGTCGTCGCGGAGCAGCGTTTCGATCGTGTGGCGGCGCGAGGGAGTCATGGGGCGGCATCCGCCGACGGATTGACGAGGATCACCCGCCGCCGCTCGCCCCCGCCGGAGATCGCGACGGCCCGTTCCGACAGGCACACGACCGAGAGCGGCTGCGGCAGCCCGGCCACGAGCACCGGCCTGACCGCCTGGCGGCCGGCTTCGAGCACCGCGTCGATCCTCCACAGCCCGGAGCCGGCCGGGTTCCCGGGTTCGCCGTCGGCCACGACCCACAGCGTGCCGTCGCCGCGGCACGAGGCGGCGTCGCGGACGCCGGCCAGGCCGAGGTCGAGGTCGAGGAGCCGCTGCCGGCCGGCGGTGGCGTGGAACTCGATCCGGGTCAGGTCGGGCGGGGAGCCCTTCCGCCGCAGGAACAACACCCACTCGTCGAACGGGCTGCCCGTCGCGGCCACCAGCCGCCCGGGGGGCGGGAGGCGCGGGCAGAGCCGGGTCGAGAACCCCCCCAGGCGGGCGCCGGCGATCGGCGCCCGCAGCGCCGCGGGGAGCGGTGCGGGCAGCCCGGTCACCGCCAGCCAGTCGCGGGTTTCGCTCACGAACACGTCGGTCGCTCCGGCCGCGGCCGGAGCCGCGCCGAGCGCGAGCGACTGCAGGAGCCGCGGCGCGGGCTCGGCGGCGTTGGGAGGCGCGAGCCGGAACACGCGCAGCGACCACTCGCCGCCGACGTGGCACGCCACGGCGAGCGTGCTCGAGTCGATGCAGGCGAGCGCCGCGGGCCGCACGGCCTCGGCGGAGCCGGCGTCGAGGTCGGTGGGCCCGAGCGCCCGCCAGCGCCGCGCGGGGGCGAAGGGATCGACCGCCGTGACCGAGCGGGCCGTGTCGTCGAGCAGGTAGAGCGTCTGGCCGGTCGCGGGGGCGGCGAGACGGCCGGCCCCGGGCACGTCGTCCACCAGCGTCACGACCGCCGCCGCCCGGGCCGCGCCCGCGACGCACCATGCGACGACCACGAGCCACGGCGTCGCCTGCTGCATGCCGCTCACCCTGCGGCCGGCGCGGGCAGCCCGCGGGCCCGCTCCCAGGCCGTGATCGCGTCGACGTGGCGGAGCGACAGGCCGATGCCGTCGAGCCCCTCGAGCAGGCAGGTCTTGCGGAACGGATCGATCTCGAAGGCCGCGCCGAAGCCCGCGTCGTCGGAGACCGTCTGCGCGGGCAGGTCGACCCGCAGGTGGTAGGGCCGGCCCGCGGCGGCGGCGGCCGTCGCCCGGCGGAAGAGATCGTCGACGGTCCGCTCGTCGAGGCGGACCGGCAGCATGCCGTTCTGGAAGCAGTTGGAAAAGAAGATGTCGGCGAACGACGGGGCGATGACCACCCGGAAGCCGTAGTCGCCCAGCGCCCAGGGTGCGTGCTCGCGGCTCGAGCCGCAGCCGAAGTTCCTGCGGGCGAGGAGGATGCTCGCGCCCAGCTGCTCGGGGCGGTTGAGTTCGAAGGCCGGGTCGGGGCTGCCGTCGGGCAGGAACCGCCAGTCGAAGAACAGGAACCGGCCGAAGCCGGTCCGCTCGATCCGCTTGAGGAACTGCTTGGGGATGATCTGGTCGGTGTCGACGTTCGCCCTGTCGAGGGCGGCCACGACGCCGGTCAGGGAGACGAACGGTTCCATGGAATTCCCCTTGCGGGCTAGCGGTAGCGCCAGCCGCGGATGTCGACGAAGTGGCCGGTGACGGCCGCCGCGGCCGCCATCGCCGGCGAGACGAGGTGCGTGCGGCCCCCCTTCCCCTGGCGGCCCTCGAAGTTGCGGTTGCTCGTCGACGCGCAGCGCTCCCCCGGCGCGAGCGTGTCGGGATTCATGCCGAGGCACATGCTGCAGCCCGCCTCGCGCCACTCGAACCCGGCGTCGCGGAACACGCGGTCGAGCCCCTCCTCCTCCGCCTGCCGCTTCACGCGGCCGCTGCCGGGGACCACCATCGCGTGCACCCTCGGCACGACCCGGTAGCCGCGGGCCACGCTGGCCGCGGCCCGCAGGTCCTCGATCCGGCTGTTGGTGCACGATCCGATGAAGACGCGGTCGAGCGGGATGTCGACGATCCTCGTGCCGCCGTGGAGCCCCATGTATTCGAGTGCGCGGACGGCGGAGTCGCGGTCCCCCGGATCGCCGAAGGCGGCGGCGTCCGGCACGGCGGAATCGACGCCCACGACCTGGGCCGGGTTGGTGCCCCACGTGACCTGCGGCACGACGTCGCCGGCCGCGTATGTCTCGACACGGTCGAAGACCGCTCCCGGGTCGGTGGGCAGCGTTTCCCAGCGGGCCACGGCGCGGTCGAAGTCGCGCGGGGCGAAGTCGCGGCTGCGGAGATAGGCGAAGGTCTTCTCGTCCGGGGCGATCATCCCGGCGCGGGCCCCGGCCTCGATCGACATGTTGCAGACGGTCATCCGCTCCTCCATGCCGAGGCTGCGGATGCACTCGCCGGCGTACTCGATGACGGAGCCGGTGCCCCCCTCGGTCGACAGCCTGCCGATCAGGAAGAGCACGAGGTCCTTCGCCGTGACGCCGGGGGCGAGGCGGCCGTCGATCCGCACCTCGAACGACCTCGGTTTCGACTGCCTGAGCGTCTGCGTGGCCAGGACGTGCTCGACCTCGCTCGTGCCGATGCCGAAGGCGAGCGCCCCGAAGGCGCCGTGCGTGGCGGTGTGGCTGTCGCCGCAGACGATCGTCATGCCGGGCTGCGTGATGCCGAGCTCCGGCCCGATGACGTGCACGATCCCCTGGTCGGCGTCGCCGAGGTCGAAGAGCCGGATGCCGAATTCACGGCAGTTGGCCCGGAGCGTGTCGATCTGCTGCTTCGACACCGGGTCGGCGATCGGCAGCCGGCGATCGGTGGTGGGCACGTTGTGGTCGGGCGTGGCGAACGTGGCCTCGGGCCGGCGCACCCGCCGGCGGGCCAGCCGCAGCCCCTCGAACGCCTGGGGGCTGGTCACCTCGTGCACGAGGTGGCGGTCGATGTAGAGGAGCGGCTGCTCTCCCGCGGGCGCGCAGACGACGTGGTCGTCCCAGATCTTGTCGAGCAGGGTGCGGGGCGTGTCTGACATCGGACGCCAATGTACCGCCGCCGAAGGAGTGCCGCCACCGGCGGTCACGCCGCCCGCAGGTGGATCGCCTGTGCGGCGAGCTCGTCGACCCGCCGCTTGTCGATCGATTTCCAGACCGTGCCGGAGCGTCGGCCGTCGGCCGTCTCCACGAGCACGGTCGTGTCGGCGTTCACCAGCCGCTGGATGAAGAACCAGCTGCGTTCGAGGTGCCGCGGATCGACCTCCGCGGCGACGAGCACGAGGTCGAACACCCCGAGATGGTTGCAGAGCCGGGCGAGCGCGGTGTCGACGTTTCCCGGCACGAGCTGCACCCGGGCCAGGGCGTGCAGCCGCCTGTGGGCCTCCTTGAGCGTCGCGCCCGGTGGGTCGAGCGGCAGCCGTCCCTCGAACCGGTCGAGCCCGACGTAGTGCACCGCGGCGCCGCCCGAACGCCGTGCGAGCCGGAGCATCCGCTCGGTGCGCCGCAGCGTGCCCAGGCCCAGCTCCAGGATCTGGCGGGGGCGTCGCCGGCACACGGCCCTGTGGACGGCACGCTCCCCCGCGGGCTGCGAGCAGCGGGCGAGCCAGAACGTTTCGAGCCAGCCGATCCGAGCCATCAGGTCTCCGCCCCGCCGCCGGCCGGCTCCCGGCCGGCACCGAGTGATGTCGGCCGGGCGTCGGGGGCGACTCCAGCGGGGCCGCCGTGGTCGGCAGACCTTGCCAAGGCGCTAGGTGGAATCGCCGCGGATCCGTGCGAGGGCCCGCCGGGCAGCCGACCTCACCCCGGGCAGCGGATCCTCCTCCGACACGAGTTCGAGGATGGGAATCGCCCCGGCGGCCGCTGGGCCGATGTCGCCGAGCGCCACGGCGGCCTCGAGCCGGGCGAGGTCGTTCTCGCCCCGCAGGGCGCGGCGGAGCAGCGGCACCGCTTGCTGAAAGAGCGCGGTGTTTCCCGGTTCGATCTTGAGCGCCGCCCAGACCGCGACGGTGGCCAGCAGGTCGTCGTCGGCCGAGGCGAGGCCGGCGAGCGTGGGCGCCGCCGACGCGGCGGCCGGGCCGATGCGGCCCAGGGCGTAGGCGGCGGCGTAGCGGAGCCCGGCGGGGCCGTCCGCGGCGGCGACGATCTTCTCCAGGTGCGGTACGGCTTCGGCGGCCGCCGGCCCGACCGCCGCGATCGCCACCGCGGCGTCGCCGCGATGCACCGGATCGGGGTCGGAGAGCGCCGCGATGAAGGAATCGAGCGCGTCGGTCGAGACGGGCCCGATCGCCGTCAGGATCTCCATGGCGATCCCGCGGGTTTCCGGATCGGCGAGCGCCCGTTCGAGCGCGTCGACGGCGAGCGATCCTTCCCGGACCAGCGCCGCCGCCGCCGCCTGCCGCACGCCGGCCTCGGGGCTCGACAGGAGCCTCACGAACTCGCCGGCGAGCCGCTTCTCGGCCTCGTCGTCGATGCTGCCTGCGAGGTCGGAGAGTGCGGAGACGGCGGCCGCCTGCACGGCCGGCGCGGCGCTCGCGAGGCCCGCCGTCAGTCGCTCGACGGCGGTCGCCACGAGGCCGGCATCGCCGGGGTGGATCCGGGCCCGGGCCCACGAGGCGACGGCGGCGAGGAACGGGTCGGGGTCGCGGGTGGCCTTTTCGAGAGCCGCATCGGCCTGCGCCGCCCGCAGCCTGCCGAGCGCGAACGCGGCCGCGAAGCGGAGCGAGCCCTCGGGCGCGTCGAGGGCCTTCGCGATCTCTCCCGCCGCCTCGACGGCCGGGTCGCCGACGGCCGCGAGCGCCAAGATGGCCTGCATCCGTTCCTCCGTCTCGCCGGAGGCGACGCCCGCCTTCAACACCGGCACGGCGGGCGCGGCGGCCGCGCCGATCTCGGCGAGGGCCACGCTCGCCCAATATCGGGACCGCGGATTCTCGAGGGCCGTGAGCAGGAATGGCACCGCGTCGGCGCCGAGGTCGGCGAGGGAGTGGAGCGCCGGCAGCACCACCGACGGGTCGGCATCGGCGAGCCGCGCACCGACGAGCGGCCCGATGTCGGCGAGCTTCGGCTCGAGCTTCATGAGCGCCCGCAGAGCCGCCCGCCGCACCCGCGGGTCGGGGTGCGTCACCTTGTCGGCAAGGGCCGACGTGGCCGCCTCGTACGCGGCCACGTCGGCCGCCGGAGTGTCGGCCGTGATCTCGTCGTCGACGCGGATCAGGCCGATCGCCGCGGCGGACTGCGTGGCCACGATCGGATCGTCGTCGTCGAGCAGTTTCACGAGCAGGGGCACCGCCGCGACGGCGTCCTCGCCGATCAGGCCGAGGGCCCGCGCGGCGTGCCAGCGAACGCGGGCCGACGGGTCGGCGACGGCTTTCACGAGGTCGTCGTAGGCGGCCCTGGCGGGCTGGCCGAGGGCGGCGATCGCGTCGACGGCGAGCACGCGGGCCTCCTCGTCGGGCGCCGCGGCGAGCGCGGCCCGCAACGCGGCGAGCGTGTCGCGTGTGTCATGCGTGTCATGCGTGTCATGCGCGTCATGCGCGTCATGCTTGGCCGCAGCCGCTGGGGCCGGCACCGCCGCGGGCTCGACGACGGCGACGGGCGCGGCGACCGGGGGCGGGGGTGGCGGTGATTTTCCGCATCCGGCCAGGGCCGCGGCCGTGATCAGGCCTGACAGGATCCAACGCTGCCGCGTCATGTGTGCACGTGCTCCCATGTGATATCGCCGGTCCGAACAGCCTCGAGTATACTGTGCAGGATCGGCAACCCGACGGCAGTGTGTGCGGCGTCGCACGATTTTTGCCAGTCCGGTTTTCCAGTCGAGGAGGAGCGATGGCTCTCGAGACGCGAGGCCCCCGGATGGTGACGGCGGTGCTCGCCGCGTGGGGTGCGATGTGCGGCACCGCCGCGGTCGCCCAGTGGGGCGGATACGGCCGGGGCGGCTGGGGCATGGGCGGCTGGGCCTCGACGGCCCAGCAGGGCGCGGCTGAGGGCATCGCCCAGGTGGTGCGGTCGCAGGGCTACGCGAATCTCAAGAACTCCGAGGCCGCGAAGAACTGGGAGGATGCCAAGTCGAAGGAGATCGACAACCGCATGAAGTGGACGGAGACCTACTTCGAGATGCGGAAGACCAACCGCGAGGCCCGCGCCGCCGAGGAGGGGCCGCCCGTGACGCAGGAGCAGGCGATCCGGCTGGCGAAGATGACGGTCCCGCCGCGGCTCGGCTCCACGCAGCTCGACCCCGTCACCGGCCACATCCAGTATCCCCTCGTCCTGCAGGACGAGATCTTCGCCCCCAACCGCGCCGAGCTCGACGGGCTGTTCGCCAACCGGGCCGCGACGGGCGGGAGCGTGCAGTTCGAGGAGATGCGCCAGATCCAGGACGCGGTGTCGAAGTTCATCGACGTGCTCAAGCAGAACGTCAACAACTACGCCGCTGGCGACTACGGCCGGGCCCGCACCTTCCTCGACAGCCTCGCCCACGAGTCGCGGCTCCCCGCGGGCTGACTCACGACGCCGGTGCGATACGGACGCGCCGCAGGAGCGGGATCGTGGCGAGCCGCAGGAGGCTCGACACCACGAACACCGCGAGGTAGGCGGCGCGGTCCTCGCCGCAGGCCTCGAGGAGCAGGCCCCCGGCCCCGGCGCCGGCCACCGTGGCCGCGGCCAGGCCGAGGTTGTACGCCGTGACGACGGCGGTGCGCTCGCGGTGCGGCACGGCGTCGAAGAACAACAGCGCGAGCGCGAGTTCGTAGGCGGCCCAGCAGCAGCCCGCCACCAGCTGCACCGCCATCAGGTACCAGACGTTCGCCGACACGAGCCAGAGCGTCGCCAGCGGGATCACGGCCAGCCCTCCCACGTGCAGGAGCCCGACGGAGCCGAGCCGCGACCCGAGGCGGCCCAGCCACGGCAGCGCGAGCGCCTTGGCGAGAAACTGGCTGGCCATCACGAGCATGAAGGCGTGGTAGGAGAAGCCCTGCTCGCGGAGCATGTAGGGGGTGAAGTAGGGGCCCGAGAAGTGCGCCGAGAACGCCAGCGCGCAGGCGTAGGTGACGAGCCGCCCGGACGGGGAGACGGCGATGGAGCGCACGGCGCGCCGCAGCCGCGCGGGCAGCGGCACGGCGTCGGGCGGGGCCGCTTCGGGCCGGTGCATCTCCCGGCAGCTCGCGAGGAGCAGCGTCGACACGGCCCTGCAGGCCGCCGCCACGGTGAAGATCACGGCGAACGCTGCGAGCAAGAGCCCGTGGGCTTCGCCGAACTGCAGCACGAGCCCGCCCGCCACGAACCCGGCGAACACGCCGAACTGGCCGAGCCGATTGCGCTGGGCGAAGAACGCGGTTCGCATCCGCTCGGGCACGAGCGTGCCGATCCACGTGTTCCACGCCGGCCCGCCCGCCATCCCGGCCGACCAGTAGACGCTCGCCGCCAGAAGCAGCTCCCAGAGCGTGGCGTGGCCTCGGATCGCCCATGCGACGAGAGGCACGAAACTCAGCGACTGCACCGTCGTGCAGGCCACGCACCAGCCGCGATTGGTGCCCAGCCGGGCCACGGCCAGCGGTGTGACGAGCTGCACGACCGCGCCGGCGAGCACCGGCAGGCTCGCGAGCATCCCGGCGGCGATGGGCCCCAGGCCGAGCGCGAGCGCGAAGGCTGGAATGTAGGTCTCGCCGCAGCCCACCATGACGCTGAACGCGGCGGCGTCGGCGACGGAAGCCCACAGATCGCGGCGCAGCGCGCCCCGGGGCACGACCTGCCGCAACGAGAACCTGATCGACGGCGAGGGTCGGGCGGGCAAGGCGAGGGGCTGCGAGGGGGACTGCCAGGATCGGTGGACCTGCTTCTTCGATGGATCTGTTTATACTGCCGCGGTGTGTGCGGCGCCATGCACGCCCACGGCACCGCCCGTTCCCACCCACGGAGAAGCGACGATGAAGGCACTGGTGACCGGCGCGACGGGCTTCGTGGGCCCGCGTCTCCTGCGACTGCTCGACCGCCCCGTGGCCCTGTCCCGTGATCCCGACCGGGCCCGCGCGCGGATCGGCCACGTCGTCGACCGCATCGTCCGCTGGGATCCGCTGTCGGGCCCGCCGCCGCCGGAGGCGTTCGAGGGCGTCGACACCGTCCTGCACCTGGCCGGCGAGTCGGTGGCCGAGGGCCGCTGGACGGCGGCCCAGAAGGCGCGGATCCGCGACAGCCGCGTGATCGGCACACGGAACCTCGTGCAGGGCATCGTGCAGGCGGGGACGAAGCCGCGGGTGCTCGTGTCGGCCTCCGCCGTGGGCTATTACGGCGACCGTGGCGACGAGGAACTCACCGAGTCGGCCCCGCCCGCCTCCGACTTCCTCGCCCAGGTGTGCGTCGACTGGGAGCGCGAGGCGCTCGCCGCAGAGAGAGCCGGCGTGCGGGTCGCGTTGGCCCGGACAGGCATCGTTCTGGGGGCGGGCGGCGGTGCCCTCGCCAAGATGCTCCTCCCGTTCAAGCTCGGAGCGGGGGGGCCGCTCGGCAGCGGCCGCCAGTGGATGCCCTGGATCCACGTGGCCGACCTCGCCCGGCTCTATCTCCACGCCGCGGAGACGTCGTCGATCTCCGGGCCGATGAACGCGGTGGCCCCGAACCCGGTGCGGAACTCGGAGTTCACCCAGGCGCTCGGGCGGCAACTGCACCGGCCGGCGTTCATGCCGGCCCCCTACCTCGGCCTGCGGCTGGTGTTCGGCGAGTTCGCGCAGGTGCTCTTCGCCTCGCAGCGGGTCGTCCCCAAGGTGGCGCTCGACACGGGCTTCGTGTTCCAGTACCCCGAACTCGCCGCCGCCCTGCGGGAAATCCTCGCTCCGGCCGCCTGACGACCGTTCACCCGCGGAACACGCTTCGGCGTGTCGGGCCCTTCCGTTCACAAAAACCATCAGCCCCTGCGGCACGCCCGGTCGCGGGCGCGGGTGGCGTTCGCGACCGCCTCGTCGGCCGTGGGGGCCAGCGCGGTGAGGTGCCCCATCTTGCGGCCGGGTCGCGGGTCCGATTTCCCGTAGAGCAGGAGGCTCGTGCCCGGCACGGAGAGGGCGGCCGGCCAGTCGGGCTCCCCGCCGCTCCAGCAGTCGCCGAGCAGGTTCGCCATGGCCGCGGGAGCGAGTTGGCGCGTGGAGCCGAGCGGCAGGCCGCAGAGGGCGCGAACCTGCTGCTCGAACTGGCTCGTCTCGCAGGCTGCGATCGTGAGGTGCCCCGAGTTGTGCGGCCGGGGTGCGATCTCGTTGACGACGAGGGCGCCCGAGCGGGCCACGAAGAACTCCACGCAGGCGACGCCGACGACGTCGAGCGCCTCCAGGATCCGGGACGCGACCGACCGCGCCTCGGTGAGCACCGCCCGTGGCAGGCCCGCCGGGGCCGACGAGACGTCGAGGATGTGGTGGGCATGGGCGTTGCGGCTCGGCTCGTAGACGGCCACGTCGCCGGCGACGCCGCGGGCCGCGACGACGGAGATCTCGCAGTCGAAGTCGACCCAGCCCTCGAGCACGCATTCCGCGGGCCCCAGTGCGTCCCAGGCAGCGGCCACGGCGTCGGCCGCGTCGATCCTGCGCTGCCCCTTGCCGTCGTAGCCGAAGGCCGCGGTCTTGAGCACCGCGGGCAGGCCGATCGCGGCGATGGCCGCGTCGAGTTCGGCGCGGGAGCGCACGACGCGGTGCGGCGCGCAGGCGAAGCCGTGCCTTGCGAGAAACGCCTTCTCGCGGACCCGATCCTGCGTCGTGAAGAGCACGTCGGGCGCCGGCCGGCAGGGCACGACGGCCGCCAGCGCCCGCGCGGCCTCGGCCGGCACGTTCTCGAACTCGAACGTCACGGCCGCGAGCCCGGTGGCGATCCGGCCGAGGGTCGCGGCGTCGTCGTACGGCACGACGTGCACCCGGTCGCAGTGGTGGACGGCCGGGCAGTCGGCCACGTCGCTGAGCGCCTCGACGCGGTAGCCGAGTCGCTTCGCCGCCATCGCGAACATCGCCCCGAGCTGCCCGCCCCCCATCACTCCGAGCGTCGCCCCCGGCAGGATGACCGGCGTTACTTCTCGGAGGGGCGGTCGGACCATTCGGAAGGTTCCGTCTGGGGCGTGTCCTGCAGCACCCGCTCGGTCTGCCGCCGGCGGTAGTCGAGGAGTCTGGCCCGCAGACCGGCGTCGTCAAGCGCGAGCACGGCCACGGCGAGCAGCGCCGCGTTCGCCGCCCCGGCCGGACCGATCGCGAGGGTCCCCACCGGCACGCCCGCGGGCATCTGCACGATCGAGAGGAGCGAATCGACGCCGCGGAGCATCGTGCTCTCCACCGGCACGCCGAACACCGGCAGGTGGGTCTGGGCCGCCATCATCCCCGGCAGGTGGGCCGCACCGCCGGCCCCGGCGATGATCACCTTGAGGCCGCGGTCCGCCGCGGTCGCCGCGTAGTCGGCGAGTTTGCCGGGTGTGCGGTGGGCCGAGACGATCTCCGCCTCGTGCGGCACGCCGAACTCCGCGAGGAGATCGGCCGCCCGCTTGAGCGTGGCCCAGTCGGAGCGGCTCCCCATCACGATGCCGACGAGCGGAGAGACGGGCACTGGCGGGGACGGGGCCACGGGGGAATTCCGGGATGCGGCGGACGACCGGCACATCTTGCTCTCGAGCCCCCGCCGTTGCAACCTGTGGCGATGCCCCACCCGCTCCCCGACGTGCTTGCGATCCGCTGGCCCGACGATGCGGCGAACCCACCGGCCGACACGCTGGCCGCGCTCGATCGCGCCGCCGGCATCCTCTCCGCCGGCGGCCTCGTCGCCATCCCCACCGAGACCGTCTACGGCCTCGCCGCCGTGGCGACCGACGCCGACGCGGTCGCGAGGATCTTCGCGGCCAAGGGGCGGCCGGCCACGAATCCGCTCATCGTGCACGTCGCCGATCCCGCGATGGCGCGCGGGCTCTCGTCGGCGTGGCCCGACGCCGCGGAAACGCTCGCCGCGGCGCTGTGGCCCGGCCCGGTCACGCTGGTCGTGCCCCGCGGCGGCACGATCCCCGACGCCGTGACGGCCGGCGGCCCGACCGTGGCCCTGCGCTGTCCGGCCCACCCGCTCACGAGGCTTCTGATCGAGAAGGTCGGGGCGCCGCTCGCAGCCCCGAGCGCCAACCGCTCGCTCGCGGTCTCGCCGACGACCGCCGCGCACGTCCTCGACGGCCTCGCCGACCGCGTCGACCTGATCCTCGACGGGGGGCCGTGCGGCCGCGGTATCGAATCGACCGTCGTCGACTGCACGACCGACCCGCCGCTCGTGCTCCGGCCCGGGCCCGTCACCGTCGCCCGCCTGTCGCAGGTGCTCTCCGCGTCCGTGGCGGCGGGTGCGGCGCACCCGGTCGACGGCGTCGCCCGCGCCCCCGGCCGGTCGCCCCGTCACTACGCGCCGCGCACGCCGCTCGAACTGCCGGCGCGGTCCGCCGAACGGGTGGCCGCGCTCCTGGCCGAAGGGGCGCGGGTGGGCTGGCTGACGAGCGCCGCGGACGCCCCCGACGCACGGCGGCTGGCGGCGAACCGCGATCTCGTGATCGTGCCGATGCCCGCCGATCCCGACGCCTACGCCGCGGTGCTGTACGCGACGCTCCACGCCCTCGACAAACGCGACCTCGCCGCGATCGTGGCCGATCCTCTCCCCGACACCGACGCCTGGCGGGCCGTCCGCGACCGCCTCAGCCGCGCCGCCGCGACGTGAGCGTTCGTGCCGCACCGGGCACCGGTGGGGCACGGCCGACGAGTCACTGCGGCGCGAGGCTGCGGCCGCGCCAGCTCGTCTTGAGGCCGAGGAGCCTGCGGGCCAGCGCGTACCATTGGATCGCGAGGAACACGGCGATCGCGACGGGCTGGGCGAAGGCGCTCGTGAGGCTCTGCCCGAACCGCGTCGCCTCGACGAGCCGCGGCACCAGGGCGAGCCCGCAGGCGATCCACGCGACGGCGAATGCCCACGCCGGCCAGTCTCGGCGGTCCGTCACGAGCCCGGCGGCCACGAGGGCGAAGGGGAGGATCTGGCCGGCCGCGAGCAGGACCGTGAACGGGAGGATCGTGGCCGGGGCACCGATCCCCTCGGTGGCGTTCTTGGCGAGGCCGCGCCACGCGTCGAGGCTGCTGGCGTACATCCGGCAGGAGGCGATGTCGGAGGCGTCGAACACGTCGGTCGCGAGGCCCGCACGGCGGTAGGCCCGCGGCAGCATGATGCCGTCGTGGAGCGACGCCCTGATCGCCGCGTGCCCCCCCGCCCGCTCGTAGGCGGCCCGCGTGGTCACGAACCACTGGCCGCAGCCGGCGGCGAGTCCGGGCGAGCCGTCGCGCCGGCTGCGGGCGAGCGGCAGGAAGCCGAGCAGCACGAAGTGGATGAGCGGCAGCAGCAGCCACTCCAGGAACGAGCCGGTCATCTGCCGCGGAAACCCGCTCACGAGCGCCGCGCCGGAGGCGTCGAGGCACGCGAGGGAGCGGGCGACGGCGTCTGGCCGCGGGGTGACGTCGACGTCGAGAAACACCCAGGTGTCATGGGCCGCCGCGCGCGAGAGCTGCCAGCAGGCGTGCTGCTTCCCGCACCAGCCGGCGGGCAGTGGAGCACCATGCACGAGCCGCACTCGCCCATCGCCCTCGGCCAGCCGCTCCACTGCCGCGGCCGTGCCGTCGGTCGAGTCGTCGTCGAGCACCACCAGTTCGAGATCGACGCCGCGGCTCGCGAGCACGTCGCGGGCGAGCCGCTCGATCGCCGCGGCCTCGTTGCGGGCGGGCGCGAGCACCGACACCCGGCGTGGCGGGCCGCCGGACGGCACGGGGGGCGCCGGGCGGAAGTGGCGGAGGTTCGCGAGCGTGATCGCGGCCGGCAGCATCGCACACGCGCATGCCACGACGGCGAGCAGCCCCACGGCGACCGGGCTCATCGGTCCGCCTCACCGCCATGCGAGGCGTCGAATCGCTCGCCACGGCACCAGGCGCCCGTGCGCCGGATGAGGTCGTAGACGCCGCCGACGCCGACGCGTCCGGCGAGCAGCGTGCGGAAGGCGGCCGGATCGCGACGACGGGCCGCGGCGGAGAGCCTGTCCTGCGTGGCCTCGAGGGCGCCGGCGAGAACGGATTCCCACTCCTCGGCCGACCGCCCGTCGGCCCCCGCGGCGCGGATCGCGGGCCCGAAGGCGACGAGCGCCTCGGGCAGGCGTTCGGTCCAGAACGGGTACTCCACCGCGCAGGGAACGACGAGCCCGCCGGAACGACTCTCGATCGCGTGGGCCACGCCGGGGCGAATGCACACCGGCCGCTCGCGGGGATCGACGAACTCCCCCTGCGACGTGATCCAGAAGATCACGTCCGGGCGCGTGGCCGCCGCCTTCGCCATCCGCAGGAACCGGGCCGAGCCGCGCCACGTGCCGGGCTCGATCCCGATGAAGCCGATCCGCTCCATGAATCGATACTTGCCGAGCGCACCGGCGTCGATCGGCCCGTAGTTCATCCGGTCGGGATAGAGGGCCTCGCCGACGAGGAGGAACACGAGCGGATCCCACCAGCTCGGATGATTCGTGTAGAAGATGACCGGCTGGCCGGTGATGTCGGGCCGATCCGGCACGGGCGAATCGCCGCGCAGCAGCCGGACGGCGTGGAAGTGGCGGCGGAGATAACGCCGCACGTAGAACATGAACCAGCCGTGGATCGGACGCGAGAACGGCGGCAGGTCGTGCTCGTGCAAGGGACCCGTTCCGGTCACACGGCGCAGGGGACGCACCGGTCGCCCGCGTGGTCGACGAGTTTGTCCTGGTCGACGCAGTCGGCGGCGATCCAGCCCGACATCAGCACCATCGGCATGCCCGGGCCGGGGTGCGCCGAGCCGCCGGCGAGGTACAGCCCCTCCACGTCGGGCGAGCGGTTCGCCGGCTTGAAGGCGCCGAAGAACCGGCCGTGGCTGGCGAGGCCGTAGATCGCGCCGTCGAGCACGTGGTAGCGGTCGTTGATGTCCTGCGGCGTCAGCGCCCGCTCGCACACGATGTGCCGCTCGAGGTTCTCGAGGCCGGCCGTCCGTTCGAGCTTGTCGATGATCCGGTCGCGATACGCGGGCAGCATCCGCGACCAGTCGTGGTGCGGCCGGAGGTAGGGCGTGTGCACGAGCACGTAGAGCGCCTCGCCTCCCGCCGGTGCCACCTCGGGCTCGGTCACGGCCGGCGCGCAGACGTAGCAGGTGGGGTCCGGGGCGGGCTCGCCCTTGCGGTAGATCGTCTCGAACTCCTCGTGCGGATCCTCGGAGAAGACGAAGTTGTGGTGGATGAGCTGCTCGTAGCGGCGGTCGAGGCCGAGGTAGAGCACCACACCCGAGCAGGCCGGCTCGTACTTCCGTCGCCGCAGGAACCGCGCCCGGGCCGACCCGTCGACGAGCTCGCGGTGGGTGCGGACGCTGTCGGAGTTGCTCACGACCGCGCCGGCCGGGATGAAGTCGCCCCGCGCGGTCTCCACGCCGCGGGCCCGGCCCCCTTCGACGACCACCCGCCGGATCGGCGTGCGGGTGCGGATCTCGACGCCCAGGTCGACCGCCAGGCCGGCGAGCGCCCGGGGCACGGCGCCGGTGCCCCCGCGGGGATACCAGACGCCGTCGTGCGCCTGCATGTGGGCGATGCCGCAGAGCACGGCGGGCGAGGCGTCCGGGGCGCTGCCCACGTACTGCGTGAAGTGGTCGAGCATCTGCGCGGCCCGCTCGTCGGGGACGAAGGCCCGCACCGTGCCGGCGACGCTGTGGCCCGGCCGCATCCCCATCACCTCCCTGAAGACCGAGAGCGTCATGCTGCGGCGGGGGTCGAACATGTCCTTCATGCCGCCGACGTTCCGCCAGAAGAAGAAGTCGTTGGAGAGCCGGTGGAGCCGCTCGGCGAGTTCCATGAATCGCGCGTAGCCGGAACCGGAGCCGCTGCCCGGGGCGTAGCCGTCGAGGATGCGCCGCATCTCGGCCACGTCGGCCACGAGGTCGAGCGTGGTGCCGTCGGAGAAGAAGCTCCGCCACTGCGGGTCGAGCGGCACGAGGTCGAGCGCCGAGGCGAGGTCACGGCCGGCTTCCGCGAAGATCCGCTTGAGCACGCCGGGGATCGTGAGGATCGTGGGCCCCATGTCGAACCGAAAGCCCCGTTCGGTGAGCACCGCCGCCTTCCCCCCGACCCAGGCGTTGCGCTCGCAGAGCGTCACGGCGTAGCCCCGGGCGGCGAGCGTGCAGGCCGCGGCCAGGCCGCCGAGGCCGCCTCCCACAACGACCACCCTGTCGTGCCCCGTGCCTCCGCGCTGCCGCGACGTGTTCATGACTGCCTTCCTTCGGCTGCGAAACGGTTCGTTTTCCGGGTCAGACGGCGGCGGCGTGGTGCGGGCGCGGGGCCCGGGCGGGGCTCTGTTCCGGGCCGTCGCGCGGAATCCCGAGGTCGTCGAGGAGCAGGTCGGTGGTGATCCGGGCCGACGAGTAGATCACCGGCAGGCCGCTCCCGGGGTGCGTCCCGCCCCCGACGAGGTAGACGCCGTCGAGGTCCTCGAACCTGTTGTGCGGCCGCTTGTGGAGCATCTGGCCGAGGTCGTGCGCGAGGTTGAACGTGGCGCCGCGGTAGATCTCGTAGTCGTCCTGCCAGTGGTCGGGCGTGATCATCCGCTCGTGGCGGATGCGATCGCGCACCCCGTGGATGCCGATCCGCTCGAGCTGGTCGAGGGCCACCTCGCGGTAGCGCGGGGCCTCGCGTCGCCAGTCGACGTTGGGGTGGCGGTGCGTCACGGGGATCAGGAGGTAGAGCGTGCTCGACCCGATGGGGGCGAGCGTGGGGTCGGTCACCCCGGCGTTCTGCACGTACATCGACGGGTCGCGGGAGAGCACGCGGCGGGTCTCGATGTCGGCGAGGTTCTCCCGGTAGTTTTCCGCGAGATAGATGGTGTGGTGCGGCACCTCGTCGTAGCGGCCGTCGATGCCGAGGTAGAGCATGAACGTGGAGCACGAGAACCGCGTGGCGGCGATCTTCCGGTCGTTCCACCGCCGGCGGAGATGGTCGGGGACCAGCCGCGTCATGCCGCGGGCGAAGTCGGCGTTGAACACCGTGGCGTCGGCGGGGTAGGCGGCCTGCGCGGTGCGGGCCGCCGTCACGCGACGGCCGGAGAATTCGAGCGATTCGACCGGCTCGCCGTAGCGGATCTCGACGCCCATCTCCCGGGCGATCCGCGCCATCGCCGCCGACACGGCCCCGCAGCCGCCGACCGGATGGTAGACGCCGTGCTCGTATTCCAGGAACGAGAGGATCGAAAACAGGCTCGGGCAGCGGAACGGCGACATCCCCAGGTATTTCGACTGGAACGTGAACGCCAGACGCACCCGCTCGTCGCTGAAGAACGATCCGAGTTCCGCGTCGAGGCTCTTCCAGGGCTTGAGGAGCGGCATCAGTTTGAGCAGGTCGGGCGTCGCCAGGTCGATCCAGCTCTCGAACGGCTGCTCGAGGAAGGGGGCGAAGCGGGAGAACTTCTCACGGTTGGCCGCCATGAACCGCGTGAACGCCCCGCGGTCGGCCGGCGAGAGCCGCGACACCTCGGCCTCCATCCGGGCGACGTCGGGCGTGGCGAGCAGTTCGCCGCCGGCCCCGAACACGAGCCGATACTGCGGGTCGAGCCGCACCATCTCGACCTCGTCGCGGAGGTCGTAGCCGCAGGCCGCGAAGATGTCCGCCAGCACGCGCGGGTAGAGGAAGAACGTGGGGCCGAGGTCGAACCGGAAGCCCTCGGGCGACGTGAGCGTGCTCGTGCGACCGCCTGGCACGGGAAGCCGCTCCAGCACCCGCACCCGCAGCCCGGCCCGGGCGAGAAGCATGGCCGACGCCAGGCCTCCCGGCCCGGCACCGATGATGTTGACCGCGCGCGTCATCCGCACCCTTCCGAGACCGGGTGCCGACGGCCGTCGCCTCCGCCACCGACACGTTGCATGACGCCGTACTATAGGACGCGGCGCGGGGTGGTCAACCGGTGGGGCGGCGGCTCAGTAGGAGGGATAGAAGGCCGTCCGGACCGGCCGATAGGCCCCGAGGGGGCCGCGCCGGTAGAGCGGCACCGCCACGGCAGCCGGCGCGTAGTATGCCGTGACCGGGGCGGCGACCATCGCCGGAGCCACCGGTGCGTAGAAGGAGGTGGTGGCGACGGGGGCCGGTGGGGCGTAGGTGGGCGCCACGAAGGTCGGCGCGTAGAAGGCCGTCACTGGAGTGGCGACCGGCGCGACGGCGACGGGCATGGCGACCGTTTCGAAGATCGGCGGGCTGTAGGCCGAGACCGCCGCGTAGTTGCCGGCCGGCGTGTAGTTGGCCACGAAGGGCCCCGCGGCCGGAGCGAACATCGTCACGACCGGGCGGTAGACGATGGCCTGGGCCGAGGCGCCGACCGCGGTGCACGAGGCGCAGAGGAGGACGGCGGCGGAGGCGAGCCGAGCGGTGGACATGGCATGACTCCCTGCGGGCGGGCTGTTCGAAACACGCGACCCTCACAAGAATACGCCGCCGGTTCCCGGTCCGCAAACCGCCGTCAAACTCCGCCACGAGCCTCGTGAACCTGGGCAGGGCACGTCGGGTGCGCGGGGCCCCGGGCCGGATTCGATGCGGCCCCGATGAGCGGCTCCTTCTCCCCTCGGAGACGACACGTTGAACTCCCGGTCGCCCGCTCCCCACTCCGGCGGCTTCCTGCCTCTCGTCGTGCTCCGGGCCTTCACCGTCGTCAACGACAATGTGCTGCGCTGGCTGGCGATCGGGCTCGGCAAGAAGGCGGTGACGGGAGGCGGGGTGGCGCTCGTCCTGACGCTCGGCACGGCGGGCTTCGTCCTCCCGTTCGTGCTCCTCGCCTGGCTCGCCGGCTGGCTCGCGGATCGCCATCCGAAACGCTCGGTGATCGTGTGGTGCAAGGCGGCCGAGATCCTGATCGCGGCCGCGGCCGCGGGGGCCGTGGCCTGGGGCGTGCGGTCGGGGGCCGTGTGGTTCGGTCTGCCCGCCGGACTGTGGGCGCTCCTCGCATCCGTCGCGGTGATCGGCTGCCAGGCGGCGCTCCTCGCGCCGAGCGTGATCGGCACCATCCCCGAGACCGTTCCCTCCCGCAGGCTTCCGCAGGCCAACGGGATCTTCGCCCTCGTGACCCTCGCCGCCACGCTCGTGGGCATGGCGCTCGGCAACTGGCTCGCGGACCACACGACCGTGCCCCAACCGGGTCAACTCCATTCTGCCCCGCTGTGGCTCCACGCGGTGCCGTCGGCGGCAGTCCTCGTGGGCCTCGGGGTGGCGGGGTGGCTGGCGGCCCTCGGTCTGGCCCGCCGGCCGGCCGCAGATCCCAGCGCGCCGCCTCCCAGGAACGCGTTCGCCCGCTCCTGGGCCGACCTCGAGGAACTCGCCGGGAACCGGGAGTTGGCGGCAGCCGCCGCGGGCATCGTGTTCTTCTGGGCGCTCGGGGCGGTGGCCCAGCTCAACGTCGATCAATACGCCACCGAGGCGGGCGCCGCGACGCAGGGGCAGATCGTGCCGCTCCTTGTCGCCCTCGTGGCGGGCATCGGCCTGGGGAGCCTCGTCGCCGGCCGGGTGTCGACCCGGGGAGCCGATCTGGGGCTCGTGCCCGCGGGCGCGATCCTGATGGCGATCGCCTCGGCCGCGCTCGCCTGCGGGCCGGCGTCGATCTTCAGCGCCGAAGCCCGCGGTGCCTGGTGGTTCGCCATCACGGCGCTCTTCGCCCTCGGGCTCGGAGCCGGCATCTTCGACGTGCCGCTCGAAGCCTTCTTTCAGGAACGCAGTCCGCCGGCCCGCCGTGGCGCATTGCTCGCCGCCACGAACCTGCTCACGTTCGCCGGCATGTTCGGCGCGTCGCTGCTCTACGGGCTGGTGCGCACGCCGGCGGGCTCCGCGGCCTCCCCCCTGCTCTCCGCCCGCGCCATCTTCGGGCTCTTCGCGCTGCTCGCGCTCGGGGCGACGGCCGTGGCGATCTACGCGGCGCCGCGGGCCTCGCTCAAGATGCTCTTCTCGGCGCTCGTGAACGGTTGCTATCGGTTTCGGATTAGCGACGAGCGGCTCATGCCGGCGACGGGGCCCGCGGTCGTGGTCGCGAACCACCTCTCCTGGCTCGACGGCTTCCTGCTCCCGCTCGCGGTACCCCGCCCCGTGCGGATGGTCGTCTACGGCCCGAATATCCGCGGGAAATTCCTGCGGATGCTCGCCGATCAGTGGCGCTTCATCCTCTTCGATCCGCGTCCCAAATCGATCGGCGCCGCGCTCAAGACGATCCAGGCGGGCCTCGCCGCCGGCGATGTGATCGGCATCTTCTGCGAGGGGGGCATCTCCCGCACGGGCCAGATTCTCGGGTTTAAACGCGGCCTCGAGTGGCTGCTCGAGCGGGTCGAGGCCCCGATCGTGCCGGTCCATGTCGACGGCCTCTGGGGCAGCCTCCTTTCCTTTTCCGAAGGCCGCTATTTCACGAAGCGACCGCGCGGATTCCGCAGGCCGCTGACGCTCCGTTTCGGGACGCCGCTGCCGGTGGGCACGCATCCCGACGAGGCCCGCAGGGCTCTGCAGGAACTGACCGCGACGAGCGTGCGGAGCCGGATGCTCGACCGCGGTCGCCGTCCACCGCCGGGCGTCGCGGCGGGCGAGTGGGCCGCCCACGCGGCGACGGCCGAAGCGTTCGACGGCGCGTGCCTCGTGCGCCGCGACGATCGGCTGATTGCGTCGCTCGCCCCGGGCGATCCCCTCCACGACTCGCTCGGCTCGCATGCACGGTCGCTCCTGGGCATCGACGCCCGCATGGTCGACGGCGCCGCGCCGCCACACGACCTCGCCGCCACGCTCTGCGACGCGCGGGCCACGATCTGGCTCGCTCGCGTGGAGCAGGTTGAATCGTTGGCGAGCCAGCCGCGGGCATCTTCCGGCCTCGCCGCACACCTTGCCGTGGTGGTGATGCCGATCGGGCGGTCTGCCGATCTGGCCCGGGCCCGCGCGGCGGCCGAACGGTTCAAAGCCGCATGTGGCGTGGAACCCGTGGTCGCCTACGCCCCGCCCGAGGCCGGCGGCCTCGTGGCCATGAACACGGCGCCCGCCCGGATCGCCTGGGACCACGAGGCGATCTGCAAGCCCGACACCGTGGGCCGCGTGCTCAACGGCGTCGTGGTCTGGCCGCATGCGTCCGACCGCCTGCGGCTCGGCCTCGCGCCGCTCCCCGACGCCGACTCTCCGCGCACGCTCGCGATCGGAGCCACGTTTCCAAGTGGCGGAGAAGCCCCGCGAGCCGTGCTTCTCGGCGACGACTTCGCCGTCGACGCCGACGGCTTCCTCGTGCCGCGGCCGGCATGAACGACCGCGGAGTCACGGCCGCGACGCCGGTGCTTTTTCCCGAACCATTGGTCGCAGGCGGCGGCTCCGGTATTCTTCCAGCGAACATGCACCCGTAGCTCAATTGGATAGAGCATCGGTCTACGGAACCGAAGGTTGAAGGTTCGAGCCCTTCCGGGTGTATTCGGAGTGGATCGGCCGCCTGGAAGGCGGCCACTCGCGAGCGGGCGGAGGCCCGCCAAGCAAAGCGAGGCATGATGCCGAGGCTTTGCGTGAAGTCACCCCCGAAGGTTGAAGGTTCGAGCCCTTCAGGGTGTATTGGGTTTGGCGCATGTGGGACAGGCTTCAGCCTGTCATGCTCCATGTGGGACAGGCTTCAGCCTGTCATGCGTTTGACGCGCCCAACCCGGCTCGGGGCTGCCCGGACCCTCTCGCTTGACGTTCGCCTCGGCCCTCCCGGCCTCGGCTCTCTGCGTGTCCGCTTCGCTTTCGCCATCCATGGCTGCGCTCGCTCCCACAGCCCGCTCGAGGGCACGGGCAACCCCTCGCCTCCCCGGATTCACGAAACCCCTCGCCCTCGTGGCCTCGGGTTTCTTGGCGAACCTCCGTTCGCTCTCGAGAGCCGGGCCTCCAGCCCGGCATTCCTACGTTTGAGGAGGCTTCGGGCCACCCGTGTCCCTTCATCGGCCTTGGGGCATTCGGGCCGGGGTCGGTACGCTCTCGGGATGGAACGTCCGTCCAGCACCCTGCACCGCGTCGTCGGCTTCGATCCTGGGCTCAACGTCACCGGCTACGGCGTCGTCGAGTGCGACGGGCCGCGGGTGCGGCTCGTGGAGGCCGGCACGGTGCGGTCGCGGGGCGAGTCGCTCGAGGAGCGGCTGCACACGATCCACGTCGGTGTCAGCGAGGTGATCGCGGCGCTCAAGCCGACGGCGCTGGCGATCGAGCAGGTGTTCGCCCACGCTCGGTTTCCCAAGACGGCCATCCTCCTCGGCCACGCCCGCGGCGTGATCTGCCTCGCCGGCGTGCAGGCCGGGCTCGCCGTGCACCACTACCTCCCCAATCGCGTGAAGAGCACGCTCACCGGCAGCGGGCACGCCGCCAAGGAGCAGATCCAGGCCGCCGTGCAGCGCGAACTCGGCCTCCCGGCCCGGCCCGAGCCGGCCGACGCCGCCGATGCCCTGGCCGTGGCGCTCGCCGACTACCATCTCCGGCTCCGGCCGCTGTTCTTCGGCACCGCGATCGTGCGGGTGCAGAGCGGCCGGCACTGAAAGCCCAGCCATGATCACGAAAATCTCCGGCACCGTCGAACGCGTCGACACCACCGGCAACAGTATCGAACTGGCCGTGGGCCCGGTCGTCCACGAGGTGCTCGTCACGGAGCTCGTCCGGCGCAGCCTGCAGCAGAAGCTGGGCCAGCCCGTCGCGCTCCACACGCTCGAATATCTGGAGGGCAATCCGACGCGCGGCAACCTCGTGCCGCGCCTGGTGGGCTTCCTCTCGGAGGTCGAGCGGGAGTTCTTCGAGCTGATCTGCGAGGTCGACGGCGTGGGCGTGCGCAAGGCCTTGCGCGCCATCATCCGGCCGGTCGGCGAGATCGCGGCGGCGATCGACGAGCAGGACGTGAAGATCCTGGCCACGCTGCCCGGCATCGGCGCCGCCACGGCCGAGCGCATGGTGGCCAAGCTCCGGCGGCGGATGCCGAAGTTCGCCCTCCTCGTGGCCCGCGAGTCGCCGGGCGAGGCGGCCGGGGCGTCGGACGTGCTCTCCGAAACGTTCGAGGTGCTCCGCTCGCTCGGCCACTCCGACTCCGACGCCCGCCGCCTCACGGACGGCCTGCGGAGCGAGAAGAAGAAGCCGAAGGACGTGCAGGAAGCCCTCGAGTCGATCTACCGCCAGATGCACAAGCCCCGCGCGGGCTGAGGCAAGTCGCCGCGGAAGCGTCGTTGGCCGTTGTGCTCGAGGCTCTTCTGGCTCAACCCGGCTTCGTGCTCCCCAGACCCCGTCGCCGGACGTTCGGGTTGTTGGGCGCGCGCCGGCTCGTGACTGCCCAGACCCTCTCGCTTGACGTTCGCCTCGGCCCTCCCGGCCTCGGCTCTCTGCGTGTCCGCTTCGCTTTCGCCATCCATGGCTGCGCTCGCTCCCACAGCCCGCTCGAGGGCATGGGCAGCCCCGA
>Ga0214923_10001359_pt1 | contig 35009 bp, 22 predicted proteins | sample LL1510_MetaG_FD_177993 | JGI IMG/M metagenome (GOLD analysis project Ga0214923, IMG submission 177993) | Freshwater microbial communities from Lake Lanier, Atlanta, Georgia, United States - LL-1510 | ecosystem: Environmental > Aquatic > Freshwater > Lake | place: USA: Georgia | collected...
AGGCATGACAGGCTGAAGCCTGTCCCACATCAGGCATGACAGGCTGAAGCCTGTCCCACATCAGGCATGACAGGCTGAAGCCTGTCCTACATGACGGTCAGAGCAACGCCGTTCGGGCGCGGGTGAGGGCGTCGTCGACGGCCGCCTCGGTCGCGGCTTCGGCCACGAGGCGCACGATCGGCTCGGTGTTGCTCGCCCGCACGAGCAGCCAGCCGCCGGGGAAGTCGAGGCGGAGTCCGTCGAGCCGGCTGGGCGTCGCGTTGGGAAACGCCGCCGCGATGCGATCGAGGCCCGCGGCGAGGGCCGCGCCCTGCATCGACGGCGCGAGGTCGATCTTCGTCTTCTTCATCACGAGGCGCGGAAGCGCGGCGGCCAGGCCGGCGACCGTCGTGCCCGGGTCGCCCACCGCGAGCCGCTCGAGCACGAGCGCCATCGCCACGAGGCTGTCGCGGACGAGTACGACTTGCGGCTCGATCACGCCGCCGTTCCCCTCGCCACCGAGCACCGCGCCCACGGCGAGCATCTCGTCGACCACGTTCGCCTCGCCGACCGCGGACACATGGCAGGCGACGCCGTGTTGCGCGGCGATCGTGGCCGCCATCCCGCTCGTCGAGCAGTTGACGACGATCGGCCCGGGCCGCTTCGCGAGCACCGCCCCGACGCACAGCGCGAGCGTCGCCTCCTCGCCGATGGAGTCCCCGTCGGCCGTGGCGATCGCCAGCCGGTCGGCGTCGGGATCCTGAAAAAATCCGACATCGACGTGCCGTTGTCGGATGCGCGGGAGCATCGCGGCGAGGTTCTCGGCCGTCGGCTCGGGCGGATGCTCGAAGAGTCCGTCGGGCTCGCCCCCCTCGATCGCGAACTCGCACCCCAGATGCTCGAACAGGATCCGGGCCGCGCGGCTGCCGGCGCCGTGGCCCGCGTCGAGCCAGACCTTCGGCCGACGGCGGCGAATCGCTTCCACGTCGACCGTGGCCGCGACGAGCCGCACGTGGGCCGGGCCGCCGTCCACCTCCCGCACGCAGCCGCACGCGGCGCCGGCCGGCTCGACGCGCTCCGGCAACGTTTGAAAACGCTCGAGCACCTTCGCTCCGGCGGCCGCCGGGAGCACGCGGCCCGCGGCGGAAAAAAGCTTGAGGCCGTTGTAGCGCGGCGGATTGTGGCTGGCCGAGATCTGGATGCCGCCGGCGGCGCGTTCCTCGCGCACCACGATCCCGACCGTGGGCGTGGCCGCGATCCCGCAGTCGATCACGTCGCGGCCGGCGGCGACGAAAAAATCCCGCAGGGCCGCGGCGAACAGCGGCCCGTGGGTGCGGCCGTCGCGGCCGATCACCACCGGCCCGGCGGGCAGCCCGGCGGCGAAGGCGGCGGCATAGCGCACGGCCACGTCGGCCGTGAGCGTCGTCCCCACGACTCCGCGGAGCCCCGAGACGCTCACGATCAGGGTGTCTGCCATGTGGCCACGGAGTATAAAACGGCCCGCCGAAAACCGGCCACACCATGCCCGATCTCCGCCCCCGAGGTGCATCGACGATGAGCACGACCGACCACTCCGCCCGTCTCGACGCGATCGACGCGGCCCGTGCCGCCGGCACGATCACCGACCACTCCGCCCGCACGATGCGGGCCTGGCTCACGGAGCCCCGCTACGGCGAGTTCGCCGCCGACCTCGCCGCCCGGGTCGACGCCGGCACGTGGAAGGAACTCGACGACGTCTACTGGACCGTGATCCCGTTCGGCACCGGCGGCCGGCGCGGGATGATGTATCCCGTCGGCTCCAACGCGATCAACGACCGCACGATCGGCGAGAGCGCCCAGGGCCTCGCCGACTACGTGCTGAGCGTCGTGCCCGCCGGCGAGACCCCCACCTGCTCGATCGCCTACGACACGCGGCACCGCTCGGAGCACTTCGCGAAACTGTGCGCCGAGGTGCTCCTTGCGGCGGGCTTCCGGATCTTTTTCCTGCGCGGCTTCCGCAGCACGCCGGAGCTCTCCTTCACGGTCCGCCAGACGCGGAGCACCTGCGGCATCATGGTGACGGCGAGCCACAACCCGCCGAGCGACAACGCCGTGAAGGTCTACTGGGCCGGGGGCGTGCAGGTGCTCCCGCCGCACGACAAGGGGATCATCGACCGCGTCATGAAGGTCGACGCGGTCCGCCGCGAGAGCTTCGATGCTGGCGTGGCCGCCGGCCGCGTGCAGTTCGTCGAGGCGGAGATGGACAAGGCGTTCGTCGCGGCGGTGCTCGCGCAGTCGGCGCCGGGGCCGCGCGACCTTTCGATCCTCTACACTCCGCTCCATGGCGTGGGGGCGAGCGCCGTCGTGCCGGTGCTCCGCGGCGCCGGCTTCGAGAGCCTGCGGCTCTACGCTCTGCACGAGAAACCCGACGGTGATTTCCCGAACGTGCCCGGCCACGTGGCCAACCCCGAGAACCCGGCCGTGCTCACCGGCCCGATCGAGGAGGCGCACGCCCGGGGCGACGACCTCGTGCTCGCGAGCGACCCCGACTGCGACCGCCTCGGCGCCGCCGCCCCGCTCACGCGGCGGCCCGGCGCCGCCTGGGCCACGCTCTCCGGCAACCAGCTCTGCGCCCTGCTCTGCGACCAGGCGATCGCGGGCTGCAAGGCGCGGGGAGAATCGCGGCCGGGCGACTTCATCGCGACCACGCTCGTGACGAGCGGCCTCGTGCGGCGCGTCGCGGAGGCGCATGGCCTGGTCGTCGATGACGGCGAACTCGTCGGCTTCAAATGGATCGGCGCGGCGATCGACCGACTCGGGCCGGGGCGCTTCGTGTTCGGCGCGGAGGAGTCGCACGGCTACCTCGCCGGCACGCACGTGCGCGACAAGGACGCGAGCGTGGCGGCGCTCCTGCTCGCCGAGCAGGCCGCGGCGCTCAAGGCCGCGGGCCGCACGCCGCACGAAAAGCTCGACGACCTTTTTCTGCAGCACGGCTGCCACCAGGAGCGGCAGATCTCGATCATGCTTCCGGGGGCGACCGGCATGGACAGGATGAAGGAGATCATGGCCACGCTCCGCGCGAAGCCTCCGGCCGTGCTCGGCGGCCTCGACGTCGTCCGCACGCGGGACCAGGCGAGCCTCTCGACCTGGACGCCCGGCACCGAGCCGCGCACCTACGAGGGCGTGAAGAGCGACCTCGTGATTTTCGACCTGGCGGGCCTCGACGGCGCGGGCCAGACCCTGACCGACAACAGCTTCCCCCCACTCTCCAACGCCGTCGCCGCCCGTCCCTCGGGCACCGAGCCCAAGATCAAGTTTTATCTGTTCACGGCGGCCCCGCCGGGAGACGCAGCCTCGCTCGCGGCGACGAAGGCGAGGCTGAAGGAACGGCTCGACGCCCTGGAGGGCGACCTGCGGGCGCTGGTGGGCGTGTAGCCCTACAATCCAGGCGTGGAGACACGCCCGGAAGACAACGCCGAGACGACGCCCGCCGACACCGACGCCGCGGCCACCGCCCGCGACCGCTCGCTCGCGGCCGAGAAGGTGCGGTCGTTCCCCCAGACGCCCGGCGTGTACCTGATGAAGGATGCCGCCGGCCGGGTGATCTACGTCGGCAAGGCGAAGAACCTGCGGGCCCGGGCGTCGAGCTACTTCCTGAAGGCCGCGGAACAGGACCGGCGCACGGCCGACCTCGTGCAGGAGATCCGCGACGTCGACTATCTGGAGGCCGAGAGCGAGGTCGACGCGCTCCTCCTCGAGAGCCGGCTCGTCAAGGACGTGCAGCCGAAGTTCAACAGCGACCTCAAGGACGACAAGACGTTTCCCTACCTGCAGATCACGACCCACGAGGATTTTCCCCGGGTCGAGTTCACGCGCACGCCGCGGCAGAAGGGGGTGAAACTCTACGGTCCGTTCACGAGCGCGGGGAGCCTGCGCGGGGCGATCGTGGTGCTCCAGCGGATCTTCAAGTTTCGCACCTGCACGCTCGACATCCAGGCCGACGACGAACAGTGGCGCTGGTTCCGCCCCTGCCTGCTCGCCTCGATCGGCCAGTGCACCGCCCCCTGCAACCTGCGGATCTCGAGGGAGGACTACCGCAGGGACATCAATCGGCTGAAGACGTTTCTCGAGGGGGGCAAGAAACGGCTCCTCGAGGAGATGAAGGCCGACATGCTGGCCGCTTCCGCCGCGCTCGCGTTCGAGAAGGCGGCCAGGCTCCGCGACGAGATCCGGCTCCTCGAGACGCTCGACGAGCGGGGCGACCTCGAGGAGAACGTGCAGCCGGAGGTGTTCCTCGTCGACCCGAAGAAGGGGCTCGCCGGCCTCGAGAAGGTGCTCGGCCTGGCGAAGACGCCCCGCGTCATCGAAGGAGTCGACATCGCCCACCTGGCCGGTGACGAGACGGTGGCGAGCCTCGTGCAGTTCATCGACGGGTTGCCGTTCAAGCCGGGCTACAAGCGGTATCGGATCAAGACCGTCGACGGCATCGACGACTTCAAGAGCATCCACGAGGTGGTCTCGCGCCGCTTCGCACGGCTCGTGCGCGAGGGAGGGCCCCTGCCCGACATCTTCCTCGTCGACGGCGGCAAGGGGCAGCTCTCGGCCGCCCTCGACGCGGTCGAGGCGCTCGGCGTCGAGCCGCCGTGCATCATCTCACTCGCCAAGCGCGAGGAGGAGATCTTCGTGCCCGGCCAATCGGAGCCGCTACGGCTGTCGCGCGACTCGTTCTCGCTGCGGCTGCTCGAATACGTGCGCGACGAGGCCCACCGGTTCGCCCAGCACTACCACCACCTGCTCCGCGGCAAGCGATTCACGGACGAGTGACCGGACCGGAGTACGCTCGCGAAATGCGGCGGGGTGCAGACTGCCAGTCTGCACCTCCAGGAGGCGCAGTCTCCCCGTAGCCGCAGAGTGGCACTCTGCGGAAACGCCTGCCCCGCTTGAGTTTGCGACACGAGCGGCGCCCGCAACTCGCCCGGCACCGCCAGGAACGCCGATCTCAGTGATATGATTCCCGATGGCGTACGACGGGAAACACTTGGGGATGGGTGGTCGGACCCACGGAGGACTTTGCCATGGCCCGTTCGCGACTCCCCTGCCGGGGCCCGTTCGCCGGGAGCCGCCGCGAGTTTCTCCAGGTCGGCTGCCTGGGCGGCCTCGGCCTCTCGCTCGGGTCGCTCTTCCGCCTGCAAGCGGCGCGGGCCGACACGAAGACGTTCCAGCACTTCGCCGGCACGGCGCGAAGCGTGATCCACGTCTGGCTGCCCGGCGGCTGGGCCCAGCAGGAGACGTTCGACCCCAAGCCCCTCGCCCCGCTCGAGTACCGCGGTGAACTCGGCTCCATCGAGACGAACCTGCCGGGCGTCCGGTTCAGCGAGCACCTGCCGAAGACGGCCCGGATCGCCGACCGGATCACCGTGATCCGCTCGATGACCCACGGCGAGGCGGCCCACGAGCGCGGCACCCACAACATGTTCACGGGCTACCGCCCGAGCCCCGCGCTCACCTATCCGAGTTTCGGCAGCGTCGTGGCCCACGAACTCGGTCCGCGGGAGAGCCTGCCGCCCTACGTCTGCCTGCCGAACCTGCCCGCCCCCGACGCCGGCGCCGGCTACCTCGGCAGCGCCTACGGCCCGTTCACGCTCGGCTCCGACCCCGCCGACCCCGCGTTCACCGTCCGCGACCTCGCCCTGCCGGGCGGCGTCGATCCGCAGCGGTTCGCCGCGCGGCAGCGGCTGCGCGACGTCGTCGGCCGCCACTTCCAGCGGCTCGAGGACACGGCGAACCTCGAGGCGATGGATGAGTTCTACGCGCGGGCCTACGACCTCGTGAGTTCGGAGCGGGCGCGGGCTGCATTCGACATCAAGGCGGAGCCCGACACGGTCCGCGACGAGTACGGCCGCCACGAGGCTGGGCAGCGAATGCTGCTCGCCCGCCGCCTCGTCGAGTCGGGCGTGCGTCTCGTGACGCTCTCCTACGGCGGCTGGGACATGCACCAGAAGATCCGCGAGGGGATCACGAAGACGCTGCCGCCGTTCGACCAGGCCTACGCGGCCCTGATCCGCGACCTCGAGCGCCGCGGCCTGCTCGACACGACGCTCGTGATGGTGTCGAGCGAGTTCGGCCGGACCCCCAAGATCAACCCCGACGCGGGCCGCGACCACTGGCCGAAGGTGTTCAGCGTGCTCCTCGCCGGCGGCGGCGTGAAGCGCGGCCTCGTCTACGGCGCCTCCGACGCGATCGCGGCCGAGCCGGCCGACAACCCGCTCACGGTCGAGGATCTCGCCACGACCGTCTACCACTGCCTGGGGATCGTGGCCGACAAGGAACTCGTGGCCCCCGGCAACCGCCCCGTCGAGATCGTCGACGGCGGCCGGGTGCGGAACGACCTCCTCGCCTGACGGGGCCGCCGCCGGCGGCCTGCATGCATGAGCCCGAGCCCGATGCGTCGCCTGATGCGAGGTTGTGCCGCGGCGATCGCCGCGATCACCCTGCTCGCCGGCCGGCGGCCGGCCTCAGCCGAGCCGACCATCGACCGGATCGAACCGCCCGCCGCCCGGCAGGGCGCGACCGCCGACGTGACGATCACCGGCACGGAACTCGACGGTGCCGCGGAGGTCTTCTTCGAGGATGGCAGGATCTCGGCGGCGTCCCCGGCGGCCGAGAACGACAAGACGCTCACCGTGCGGCTCACGGTGCCCCCGGACTGCCCGCTCGGTGCGCATCGGCTGCGGGTGCGGACGAGCGACGGCCTCTCGCAGCTCCGCATGTTCCACGTGCATGGCTCGGAGCAGGTGGGCGAGCGGGAGCCCAACGACGGCTTCGAGCAGGCGCCGCCGCTCGAGCCGGGCCGGGCCGTCTGGGGCGCGCTCAAAAACGAGGACGTCGACGTCTACAAGATCCACCTGCCGGCCGGCGGCCGGATCGCGGCCGTGATCGAGGCCGTGCGGCTCGATCAGCAGATGCTCGATCCGCACCTCGAGCTCGTCGACGCGGAGGGCTTCGTGGTCGCCGCCTGCGACGACCATCCGCTGCTCGGGCAGGACGCCGCGCTCGCGGCCACCGTGACCGGGGAGGGCGACTACTTCCTGCGGGTGCGCGAGAGCGCCTACGGCGGCGGCAACGCGCTGTACGTCCTCCACGTCGGCGACTTCCCGATCCCGCACGTCGCCTGGCCACCGGGGGGCGCGGCCGGCGCGACGCTCGACGTCGAATGGTTCGGCGATCCGGCGGGGCCGTTCACGTCGCGGCTCGTTCCGCCGCCGGCGGACTGCGACGGCCTGGCCCGCGTCCGGCCGGCGAGCGGCGGCGGGGCGTCGCCGCTCGCCGTGCCCTTGCGGATCACGGCCGCGGCCGTCGTCCGGACGGCGGAGCCGGACGACCAGCCCGACAAGGCGGCCGCCGCACAGGCGCCCTGCGCGATCATCGGCCGCAGCGACGCGCCGGACGACGTCGACTGGATCCGCGTCGCGGCGCCCAAGGGGAGCACGTGGAGGGTGACCGGCTGGGGGCGGCGGCTCGGGTCGCCGATCGACCTCGTCATCGCCGCCCACCGCGCCACCGACAAGCGCGAGAAGATCACCGGCAACGACGACACCGACGGCCCCGACAGCGTCCTGCAGGTGACCGTGCCCGACGAGGGCGCGTTCCTCCTCCGCGTGAACGACTTCGAGCGGCGCGGCGGGCCCGAGTTCATCTATTGGATCGACGTCGAGGAGGTCGTGCCCCGGGTGACGGTGAGCGTGCCGCCGGCCCAGACGAAGACGCAGCAGCGGCTCGTGGCCGCCGTGCCGCAGGGCGGCCGCACGGCGCTCGTGTGCAACGCGGCCCGCACCGCCTGCGGCGACCCGGTGCGGCTGGAGTTCCCCGGCCTGCCCGCGGGCGTGACGGCGCTCCCGGCCACGATCGCCGATCCCGTGCACAACTGCCTCGTGATCCTCGAGGCCGCGGCCGACGCACCGCTCGCGACGGTGGCGACGCCCGTGCGCGTGGTGCGCGGCGACGGTGAGGCCGCGCAGGAAGTGGGCGGGCTGCGGCAGGGCACCGACCTCGTGTTCGGCGAGCCGAACAAGGCCACATACCGCACGTCGGTGAGCGACCGCCTCGCCGTCGCCGTGGTGGAGCCGGCCCCCGCCACGGTCGAGCTGCTGCCGCCCGCGACGCCGATCGCCCGCCGCGGCGCGCTCGATCTCGAGGTGAAGGTGACCCGGGCCGACGATTTCGCCGGGCGAATCCGCCTCGAGATGCCGTTCCGTCCGCCGGGAATCGGTGCCTCGGCCGTGGAGGTGAAGGAGGGCGAGTCGGAAGCGGTGTTCCCGATCACGTGTGCGGCCGATGCGCCGGTGCGGGAATGGCAGGTGGCCCTCACGGCCACGCTCCTGCCCGAGGGGGACAAGCAGCAGAAGAAGCCGAACCGGCGGGCTGCCAAGGGGATGATCGTGGCCACGCGGCCGGTCGCGCTCGCCGTCGCCGAGCCGCTGGTCGAGATGGCGGCCGAGAAGGCCGTCGTGGAGCAGGGCGCGGCGACGAAGCTCGTGTTCAAGGCGACGAAGCCCCCCTCCTTCTCCGGCACGGCGAAGGCCAGGCTCCTCGGCCTGCCCGCGAAGACCGAGGCCCCCACGCTCGACCTCGCGGCGGGCGCCGAGACGCTCGAGTTTCCGATCGCCGTCGCCCCCGACGCCCCGGTCGGCAGGCACGACAACGTGGTCTGCCGGGTGGAGGTGCCCGTCGGCGACGCCGTCATGATCCACCAGATGGCACCGGCGTCGCTCCGCATCGACAAGCCCCTGCCCCCCGCCGTCGCCGCCGTCGGAGGGCCCGCGCCGTGACATCCGTGAAGTCTGTCTGGGATACGAGGAGGCGAGGGGGAGTCGGCGAACGCTCGAGGAGCATGCGGCCGCTGCGGCCGCCGCGACGAGACTTTTGCCGCTCACCCGAGCCGGCGCCGATGCCCATCGTTCTGGTCGTCGTTCTGGTCATGGCCTGCGCCATCTGGTCATCGGTCGCCCACGCCGACGCCCCCGTCGGCATCGAGGTCTATCCGCCGCAGATCCGCCTCGACTCGGCCCGCGACCGGCAGCGTGTGCTCGTGCAGGCCACGTTCGCCGACGGGCGCACCGAGCACGTCGCGGCTCCCGCGCTCAGGCCCTCCGACCCGAAGTTCTTCGCCGTCGACAACGGCGTGCTCCGGCCGCTCGCCGACGGCGCGGCGAGCCTCGTGGTCGAGCACGCAGGACACCTGCGCGAGATTCCGGTGACCGTCGTCTCGGCCTCGAGCGAGCCGCCACTCTCGTTCCGGCTCGACGTGATGCCGGTGTTCGCGCGGGCCGGCTGCAACATGGGAAGCTGCCACGGGGCGGCCCGCGGCAAGGACGGCTTCCGGCTCTCGCTCTTCGGGTTCGATCCGGCGGGCGATTACCACCGGATCACACGGGAGTTCCCCGGCCGGCGGATCGATCCCGGCGCGCCTCCGGAAAGCCTGCTCCTGCAGAAGGCGACGGGCGCGGTGCCGCACACCGGCGGCAAACGGCTCGAGCCCACGAGTGATCTCGCGGCGACGCTCGTGCGCTGGATCGCTGCCGGGGCCCCCGACGATCCCGGCCCCGTCGCGAGGCTCGTCGGCCTCGATCTCCATCCGCCCACGGCGCTCATCGTAGGCGGCGACGTGCGGCAGCCGTTCGTGGCGGTGGCGCGGTTCGCCGACGGCACCGATCGCGACGTCACCGACCTCTGCTGGTATGGGTCGAACAACGATCCCACCGCGAAGGTGTCGCCCGAGGGCTTCGTCACCACGGGCAGCCGCGGCGAGGCCTTCATCATGGCCCGCTACGACACGATCACCGTCGGCTCGCCCGTGGTCGTGATCCCGAAGGACCTCGCCTTCTCGTATCCCACGGAGAGCGGCGGCACGTGGGTCGACGAGTTCGTCGATCGCAAACTCCGGAGCCTGCGGATCGCCCCGTCGCCGGTGTGCGACGACGAGACGTTCCTGCGCCGCGTCACGCTCGACCTCACCGGCCTCGTGCCCACGCCCGGGGAGCGGAGCGCGTTTCTCGCCGACCCGCGCCCCGACCGGCGGGCCCACGTTGTCGAGGAGCTGCTCGGCCGCAAGGAGTTCGTGGAACTGTGGGTGATGAAGTGGGCGGAGATCCTCCAGATCCGCACCGTGACCAACGAGGTCAGCCCGAAGGCGGTGCTCCTCTACCACCAGTGGCTCGACCGGCGGATCGCCGCCAACGAGCCGGTCGACCGGATGGTGCGCGACCTGATCTCGGCCTCGGGCGGCACGTTCACGAATCCCCCCACCAACTACTTCCAGCAGGAGCGCGACACGCTCAAGCTCGCCGAGAACGTGGCCCAGGCGTTCCTCGGGATGCGGATCCAGTGCGCCCAATGCCACAACCACCCGTTCGACCGCTGGACGATGGACGACTACTACGGCTTCGCCGCCTTCTTCAAGCAGATCGCCCGCAAGCGCGGCGACGACCCGCGCGAGTTCATCGTCTACGACTCCGGCTCGGGGGACGTGAAGCACCCGGTGACGGGCCAGGTCGTCCAGCCGAAGTTTCTAGGCGGCGACGCCCCGAAGGTGACCGACCGCGACCGCCGCGAGGCCCTCGCCGCCTGGATCACCTCGCCCGACAACCCCTATTTCGCCAGGCACGTGGCGAACGTCGCCTGGACGCACTTCTTCGGCCGCGGCATCGTGCACGAGCCCGACGACGCCCGCGTGAGCAATCCCCCCTCCAACGGTCCGCTGCTCGCCGAACTCGGCCGCCGGTTCGCCGCCTCGGGCTGGGACTTCCGCCGGCTCGTCCGCGACATCGTCCTCTCGCGCACCTACCAGCGGTCGTGCGAGACCAACGCCACGAACAGGCTCGACGACGTGAATTTCTCGCACGCCGCCGTCCGCCGGATCCGGGCCGAGGTGCTCCTCGACGTGCTCGCCGAGGTGACCGACACCAAGAACAAGTTCCCCGGCCTGCCGCTCGGGGCCCGCGCCGTGCAGGTGGCCGACGGCCGCACCACGAACTACTTCCTCACGACCTTCGGCCGGGCGACCCGCGACGACGTCTGCAGCTGCGCCGTCCGCATGGACCCGAGCCTCTCGCAGGCCCTGCACCTCTTGAACGGCGACGCCGCGAACGACCGGATCAGGCAGGGCGGCCTCGTGGCCCGGCAGGTCGACGGCGGCACACCCGACAGCGAGATCATCGACGGCCTGTTCGTGCGCTGCTACGGCCGGATGCCGACCGAACGCGAGCGGATCGAGACGCTCGCCGGCGTGATCGGCGCCCCCGACCGCAAGGCCGCCCTCGAGGACGTCTTCTGGGCGCTCCTGAATTCCCCCGAGTTCATCTTCAACCACTGATCACGTCGATGCACGCAGCGGACAGCCACGTCAACGCGCCCAACCCGGCTTCGGACTCCCCATACCCCGTGTGGGACAGGCTTCAGCCTGTCATGCCCGGATGTGGGACAGGCTTCAGCCTGTCATGCCCCACCGGCTTCGGGCTCCCCGAATCCTCCCCAACGGAGAAGGGGAGGATCGGGGCTGCCGAGACCATCGAGCGGGCTGTGGGAGCGAGCGCAGGCATGGATGCCGAAAGCGAAGCGGACACGCAGAGAGCCGAGGCCTGGAGGGCCGAGGCGAACGTCAAGCGAGAGGGTCTGGGCAGTCACGAGCCGGCGCGTGCGAGTTGGCTGTGTGCCGTGTTGCTGGCGATGTTTCCTGGATTCGCCTCCGCCGCCGATGCGCCGCCGACGTACGAGGAGCACGTGCTGCCGATCTTTCGGGAGAAGTGCGGCAGCTGCCACAACGCCGACAAGAAGCAGGGCGGCCTCGACCTCACGAGCTTCGGCCAGGCGCTGGCGGGCGGCTCTTCGGGCGAGGTGATCACGCCGGGCGACCCCGACGGCTCGTATCTCTGGCAGCTCGCGAGCCACTCCGCCGAGCCGAAGATGCCGCCGCAGTCGGACAAGATTCCCGGTGAGATGCTCGATGTGCTCAAGAAGTGGATCGCCGGCGGGGCGATCGAGCGTGCTGGCGGGCAGCCGATCACGCGGAAGACGAATGCCGCGATCGCCCTCGATCCAGCGGCGGTGGCGTCGCCGAGCGGTCCGGCCGTGATGCCGCCGCGACTGTCGCTCGACGTCGAGACGGTCGGATCGAAGCCGCTCGCGATCACCGGCCTCGCCGCCTCGCCCAACGGCGCCCTCGTGGCGGTCGGCGGCCGCGGGCAGGTGCTGCTCTACGACGCCTCGTCGCTCGCGTTCCTCGGCGTGCTGCCGTTTCCCGAGGGAGACGTGAAGACGCTGCGGTTTTCGCGGAACGCGAAGCTGCTCCTGGCCGGCGGCGGCCGCGGTGCGAAGAGCGGGCGCGTCGTGCTCTGGGACGTGGCGACGGCGAAGCGGGCGGGCGAACGTGGCGACGAGTTCGACCAGGTGCTCGCGGCGGACATGACGGCCGACCAGCGGCTGGTCGCCCTGGGCGGCCCGCACAAGGTCGTGCGGCTCCTGCGCACGGCCGACGGCCAGGTGGAGTCCGAGATCCGCAAGCACACCGACTGGATCACAGCCGTCGAGTTCTCCCCCGACGGCGCGATGCTCGCGACGGGCGACCGGGCGGGCAACGCCTTCCTCTGGGAGACCCGCGGCGCTCGTGAAGATTCGACCCTGAAGGGGCACGGCGGCGGGATCACGGCGGTCGCCTGGCGGGGCGACGGCACGGTCGTGGCCACGGCGAGCGACGACGGCAAGGTGCGGCTCTGGGCCAGAAAGGACGGCGCGAAGATCAGGGAATGGGACGCCCACCCCGGCGGCGCGCTCGGCCTCGCCTGGCTCCCCGACGGCCGGCTCGCGACCTGCGGCCGCGACCGGAAGGCCGCGCTCTGGAAGGGCGACGGCACGAAGGAACGCGAGTTTCCGCAGCACGCCGACATCGCGCTGCGCGTGGCCGTCACGGGGGACGGCACGCGGCTCTTCGTCGGCGACCTCGCCGGGACGCTCGTCGCCTCCTCCACCGCCGACGCCAAGCCGCTCGGCACGCCCGACACGAATCCGCCGAGGCTCGAGCAGCGCGTCACGGCAGCCGAGGCATCGCGCGCCGGCAGGGCGCAGGCCCACACGGCGGCCGACCAGACGCTCCTCGAGGCCCGCAAGGCCCTCGAGGCGGAGCTCGCGAAGGTGGCCGAGGCGGAGAAACGGGTGAACGAACTCGCCGCCGCCGCCGAGCAGGCCCGCGCGGCCCTCACCGCCGCCGAAGCCGACGCCAAGAAGTGGCGCGACGAGGCCGAATTCGCGAAGCAGCGTCGATAGTCGTCAACTCGCGCACCCCGGCTCGGGGCTGCCCAGCCCCTCTCGCTTGACGTTCGCTGCGGGCCTCCAGCCCTCCGCTCTCTGCGTGTCCGCTTCGCTGCGCCATCCATGGCTGCGCTCGCTCCCACAGCCTGCTCGAGGGCATGGGCAGCCCCGAGCCTCCTCTTCTCAGTTGAGGAGGCTTCGGGCTCCCCAGTGCCCCGGCCGCCGGCTTTAGCGACCAGCGAAGGCATCTTCACGCGAACACCCGGCATCGTGCCGTTGTTCGCTTGGCGGGCCTCCGCCCGCTGGTGCTCAACCGGGCCTCCAGCCCTGACGCCGAAGGCGTCGGAGACGGGCTTTGCCCGTCGACCGTAAGCCGGAGACGACGCCGGGACGGCGGCGACGGCGCGACAGCAAGCCCGCAGCGAACGTCCGGCGACGGGGTCTGGGGAGCCCGAAGCCGGTGGGGCATGACAGGCTGAAGCCTATCCCACGCATGACAGGCTGAAGCCTATCCCACGCATGACAGGCTGAAGCCTGTCCCACGTGGGTTCAGCGGCTGTTCATGTCGCACGATACGCCGCCGGCGGCCGGCACGTAGCAGGCCCGGGCGTAGTCCATCACCATGCGGTGCGAACTGAACCGCCACCCCAGCGACCCGATCGAGTTCATCATCATCTTGATCCACGTCCGCGGCAGGCCGTCGGCGTCGCGGTCGTAGAACAGCGGGATCACCTCCCCCTCGAGCACCTTGTAGAGCGCCTCGTAGTCGCGCCGGTCGGTGATCGCGTCGTTGGCGTGCGTCTCGCCACGGCCGATCGCGAAGCCGTTGCGGCCGTCGTAGGCCTCCGCCCACCAGCCGTCGAGGATCGAGCAGTTGAGGCCGCCGTTGTAGACCACCTTCTGGCCGCTGGTGCCCGAGGCCTCGAGCGGCCGGCGCGGGTTGTTGAGCCACACGTCGACGCCCTGGATCAAGTGGCGGCAGACGTTGATGTCGTAATCCTCCACGAACACGATCCGGCCGCTGGTGCGCGGGTCGAGGCGGAGGTTCGCGATCTTGCGGATCAGCGCCTTGCCCGGCTCGTCGGCCGGGTGGGCCTTGCCGGCGAAGATGATCTGGATCGGGCGGTCGCGGTCGCTGATGAGCGTGAACAGGCGGTCGAGGTCGTTGAGCACGAGGTCGGCCCGCTTGTAGGTGGCGAACCGGCGGGCGAAGCCGATCGTGAGGATGTTCGGGTCGAGCACCGTCCGGGCGGCCTCCACCGCCTCGTCGCATTCGCCGCGGCGCCGGCACTGCCGGCTGAGGCGGCGGCGCACGAACTGCAGCAGCAAGTTCTTGAGCGCGTAGTGCGTCTCCCAGAGCTCGCCGGGGTCGCAGTCGTGGATCTTCTGCCAGACGTCGGGCTCGCCCATGCGGCGGAACCATCCGGCCGGAAAGAGGCGGTCGTAGAGCTGGAGCATCTGCCAGGAGAGCCAGCTCGGCACGTGCACGCCATTGGTGATGTGCCCGATCGGCACCTCCTCCTCGACGCGGCCCGGCCAGAGGCCGTTCCACATTCGGCGGCTGACGTGGCCGTGGAGGGCGCTCACGGCATTGGCCCGGCGCGACATCTTCAACCCGAGCACGGTCATGCAGAACGGCTCGGAGTGGTTGGCCGGATCGACGCGGCCCAGGCTCATCAGGTGGTCGTGCGAGATGCCGAGGGCGTCGCGCATCGGCCCGAGGTGCTCCTCCATCAGGCCGCTGTCGAAGCGGTCGTGGCCGGCCGGCACGGGCGTGTGCGTGGTGAACACGGTCTGCCGGGCGACCTTCCGCGAGGCGTCGACGAACGTGTAGCCGTCGCGGTCCATCCGGCCGCGGACCGCCTCGAGCGTGGCGAAGACGGAGTGGCCTTCGTTGAGGTGATAGACGCCGGGCACGATGCCGAGCGCGCGGATCGCCCGCACGCCGCCGATGCCGAGCACGATCTCCTGGCGGATGCGGGTGCGGGTGTCGCCGCCGTAGAGGCGGCTGGTGAGTTTGCGGTCGTCGGGGCTGTTGCCGTCGACGTTGCAATCGAGCAGGTAGAGGCTGACTCGGCCCACCGCCATCTTCCACACCTGGGCGAAGATCGGGCCCGACCGCGTGTCGACCTGCACCATCACGGGCGTGCCGTCGGCCCCGATGGCCGGCTCGACGGGCAGCACCTCGACCCGCGACTGCAGATATTCCTCGTGCTGGTAGCCGTCGACGTCCAGGAGCTGCCTGAAGTAGCCCTGGTCGTAGAACAGGCCGACGGCGATGAGCGGGATGCCGAGGCCGCTCGCGCTCTTGACGTGATCGCCGGAGAGCACGCCCAGGCCGCCGGAATAGATCGGCACCGACTCGTGGATGCCGAACTCGGCGGAAAAATAGACCACGGGCTTGGAGCCGAGCACGCCCGCGTGGACGTCGCTCCAGGTCGTGCCCGCCGCCAGGTATTCCTTGAGGCGGCGGTAGGCCTGATTGATCCGGCTGTAGAGCACGAGCTCGGCCGCCCGGGCCTCGAGCCGCTCCGGGGTGAACTCGGCCAGCAGCGCGATCGGGTTGTGGTCGAGCTGCCGCCACCGGATCGGGTCGAGCTCGCGGAACAGGTTCGTGACCTCGGGGTGCCAGCTCCACCAGAGGTTCCTGGCGAGGGCCATGCACTTGTCGTAGAGGTGCTGTGGAGAGAGCTCGTCGAGCCGGGGCGGGCCGAGCTGGGGGCCCGTGGTCGAACCGTTCCTGGAGACGGGCCGCGTCGAGACTTCTTCCTCTGCCTGGCTCATGGGTGCTCCTCCGGGCGTGATGTGGAGATGGTGGGAACCGTAGCCAGAAGGTCGGCGAGTATACCGGCGGCCGGGGGGCGATTCGACCCCCGGGCCCGCCGTGACGATAATCTCACGAATGTTCGCGGCCGACCCCCCGCATCCCCATCCCGGCCCCCTGCGGAGCCTCTGCGACGCCCTCGGAACGCGGGCGGAGGAGACGGCCGCGGCCGGCCCGTGGCACGCCGGAGCGTTCGCCCTGCTCGCCGAGTCGGGCACGCTCGCCGGATTCATCCCGCCGGCCCACGGCGGCACCGGGGCCCCTGAGACGGCGCTCGTCGCGGCGCTCACGGCGATCGCCTCCCGATGCCTCACGACGGCGCTCGTGCTCACGCAGTGGGCCGCCGGCGTGCGGATCATCGCCGGAGGCTCCGAGACCCTGCGGGCGGCCCGGCTTCCGGGGCTCGCCCGCGGCGCCGCCACCACGACGGTCGGCATCGCCCAACTCTCGACGAGCCGGCGGCACCTGCACGCGCCGACGCTCGTCGCCCGGCGGCGCGGGGGCTGCTGGCGGCTCGACGGCCTCTGCCCGTGGGTCACCGGAGCCGACTCGAGCGACACGATCGTCACCGGGGCGGTCGGCGACGCGGGCGAACAGCTGTTTTTCGTCGTTCCGACCGACGCTCCCGGGCTCCAGATCGCGCCGCCGCTCGACCTGCTCGCGCTCTCCGGCAGCCGCACGTCGAGCGTGACGTTCACCGCGGTCGAGCCGGCCGACGTGATCGTGCCGGAGGCCGGCGGCGGTGTGCGCACCGGGGGGCTCGCCACCACGGCCCTGGCGCTGGGGAGCACCCGGGCGGCGGTGGACCTCCTCGACCGCGAGGCGCGGGCCCGGCCCGCGCTGCACCCCGTCGCCACAGCCCTCGGGGCCGAGGCGGCGGGCCTCGAGGCCCGGCTCCATGAGGCCGCGGCGGCCGGCAGCGAGCCCGAGGCCCGCGACCGGCTCCGGGCCGACGCCAACGGCCTCGTGGTGAGGGCTGCCCAGGCTGCCCTCACGGCCACGAAGGGGGCGGGATTCGTGGCCGGGCACCCCGCCGGGCGGCTCGTGCGGGAGGCCCACTTCTTCCTGGTGTGGAGCTGCCCGCAGACGGTGTCGGGCATCACCCTGTGCGAACTGTCGCGCGGCTGATTGTGAGCCCGCGGTTCGGTTCGTGTGAGGGCCGGCCCCGGACCGGCAAACTGCTCTTGCCCCGCGGGACGGGGGTGCGAAAAATTCCGCCCCCATGGCCCCGCCGCGTTCCGTCGTCGTCGTCAAACTCTCCGCCATCGGCGACGTGCTCCATGGCGTGCCCACCGCCGTCGCGCTCAAGCGGGCGTTTCCCCGGGCCCGCATCGGCTGGGTCGTCGAGGGGCGGGCGGGCGACGTGCTCGCGGGGCATCCGGCGATCGACCATCTCTTCCGGCCGCAGCGCGGCTGGAGCAGGTCGTTCACGGCGATCGGCGCCCTGCGCCGGCAGCTGCGCGACTTCGCCCCCGACGTGGTGCTCGACCTCCAGGGGCTCCTCAAGAGCGCGGTTCCCGCGTGGCTCTCCGGCGCCCGAGTGCGGATCGGTCACGCCCCCCCCGAGGCCCGCGAGCAGGCCTGGCGGTTCTACACGCACGCGGTCGAGCCCGATGCGGATCACGTCGTCGACCGCAACCGCCACCTCCTCTCAGCGCTCGGCGTCGGCGACGCCCCCGCCGACTTCGACATGCCCCGCTGGCCCGTGAGCCGGCTGCGGATGCAGGACTGGCTGGCCACGCTCCGCCTGCCGCGGCCCCCCGTGCTCGTCAACCCGGGCGCGGGCTGGCCGTCGAAGATCTGGCCCGCCGAACGCTTCGCCGCCGTGGCCCGCGACGTGGGCGCCCGCCACGGCGCGACGTCGATCGTCGTGTGGGGCGGCGCAGCCGAGCGCGAGGCCGCCGAGCGGATCGTGGCGGCGGCCGACGGCGCCGCGGTGCTCGCGCCGCCGACCACGCTCCAGGACCTCGGCGAGCTCTGCCGGCTCGCACGGCTGTTCCTCTCGAGCGACACCGGACCCCTGCACCTCGCCGCCGCCGTGGGCACCCCCTGCGTGGGCCTCTTCGGCCCCGTGCCCGCGAAGCGCAACGGGCCATACGGAGCCGGCCACCGCGTGGTCGAGCCGCCGGCAGGGCTGCAGCCGGCGTGGGCGGACCGCAAGACCGACCGCGTGGCCATGGAGGCGATCGACGTCGAGCGTGTCGTCGCCGCGGCGTCCGAAGTACTCGCACGCACGGCTGCGGCGTGACGTGTTCTCTCGACTCGTCCAACCCGGCTTCGGGGCTGCCCTGTAGGACAGGCTTCAGCCTGTCATGACCCACGTAGGACAGGCTTCAGCCTGTCATGACCCACGTAGGACAGGCTTCAGCCTGTCATGACCCACGGACAAGTCTCCTGAACTCCGCCTCGTCGATGACCGCGACGCCGAGGGACCGGGCCTTGTCGAGCTTGCTGCCGGCCTCGGCGCCGGCCACGAGATAGTCGGTCTTTTTCGACACGCTTCCGGAGGCCCGGCCGCCGGCCTTGCGGATCGCCTCCTCCGCCTCCTGCCGCGAGAAGGTGTCCAGCGTGCCGGTGACGACGAGCGTCTTGCCGACGAGCGGGCCCTCGGCGACCGGGCGGTCGGCCTCGGGCACCTCGAGGTCGACGCCGCACCGGACGAGGCCGTCGATCACGCGCCGGCCGTAGTCGCTCGAGAGCCACTCGTGCACGCTCGCGGCGATCACGTCGCCGATTTCATGCACCTCGGCGAGCTCCTCGGCCGACGCCGCCCGGAGTTTCCCGATCGTGGGAAACCGCTGGGCGAGGAGCGTGGCCACCCGCGGGCCGACGTGGCGGACGCCGAGCGCGTTGAGCGCGCGGGCCAGGCCGCGCGACCTGCTCGCCGCGATCTGATTCACGAGGCTCTGCGCCGACTTTTCCCCCATGCGCTCGAGCGGCTCGAGATCGGCGACCGTGAGCCGGTAGAGATCGGCGTAGTCGCGCACGAGCCCCGTGGCCACGAGCTGCTCGACGAGCTTGTCGCCGAGCCCCTCGATGTCCATGGCGCCCCGCGACGCGAAAAACTTGAGCCGCTCCCGCACGCGGGCCGGGCAGGCGACGTTGGGGCAGCGGAGGTAGACGCCCTCGGCGTCCTTGACGATGCCGGTGCCGCACTCGGGGCATTCAGTCGGCGCGTGCCAGACGGGCAGGCGGCCCTGCCGCAGGTGCCTTTCCACGCGGACCACGTGCGGGATCACCTTGCCCGCCTTCTCGACCACGAGCACGTCGCCCACGCGGATGTCCTTGCGGGCCACCTCGTCGGCGTTGTGGAGGCTCGCCCGGCTCACGGTCGTGCCGGCGAGCTCGACCGGCTCGAGGTCGGCCACGGGCGTGATCGTGCCCCCGCGGCCCACCTGCACGCGGATGCCGGCGAGCTTCGTGGTGGCCTCGAACTTCTCGAACTTCCAGGCGATCGCCCAGCGCGGGCTCTTGGCCGTGGCCCCCAGCCGCCGCTGCTGGTCGAAGCGGTTCACCTTGACGACGAAGCCGTCGACCTCGAAGTCGAGCGCGTGGAGTTCCTCGATCAGGGCCGTGCCGCGCTCGACGAGCGCGTCGAGCGATTCGAAGGTTTCGGTGCCGGGGGCGACCGGCAGCCCGGCGCGCACGGCCCAGGCGAGCAGTTCCGACTGCGAGGTCGCGCCCAGACCGCTCGCGTCTCCCACGCCGTGGCAGAAGAACCGCAGCGGCCGCTGCGCGCACTCGCGGGGGTCGAGCAGCCGGATGCTGCCCGCGGCCACGTTGCGGGTGTTGGCGAACGGCGCCGAGCCGGCGGCGGCCTGGGCCTCGTTCAGGCTCACGAGGTCGGAGTTGGTCATGTAGACCTCGCCGCGGATCTCGACGAGCGCGGGGGGGTCGGGCAGGTCGAGCACGAGCGGCACGCCGTGGATCGTGCGCACGTTGTGCGTGATGTCGTCGCCGACGACGCCGTTGCCCCGGGTCGCGCCGAGGGCGAGACGGCCGGCCTCGTAGGTGAGCGACACGGCCACGCCGTCGATCTTGAGCTCGAGGATCCAGTCGATCCGTTTCGACCCCTCCTTCCCCTCGTGGAGGAGCTTTTCGACCTTTCGGCCCCAGGCGACGAGGTCCTCGGCGCCGTAGGTGTTGTCCATCGAGAGCATCGGCAGCCGATGCGTCACCGACTCGAGCTCGGGCACCGGCTCGTCGCCCACCCGCTGCGTGGGGCTGTCGGGCGTGACGAGGTCGGGGTGTTTTTCCTCGAGCCCCCGCAGTTCGTCGATCAGCCGGTCGTACTCGCGGTCGCCGATCTCGGGCCGGGCCTCGACGTAATACTTCCGGTCGTGGTGCCGGATCCGCTCGCGGAGCTTCGCGATCCTCGTGGCGGCCGAGGCGGTCACGGCTGCTTGTTCCGGGCGTTCGCGCGGCCGCGATACTCGTCGAGCGCGACGGCCCCCACCGTGGCCGCCGCGAGCACCACGATCTCCCCCGTGAGCAGCGCCGTGCCGTGGCGCTGCATCACCCATTCGAGCGGCGTGATCGCCGCCCGGGCCGTCTCCGGCCGCACGCCGCGGAGCACCGTCAGGCAGGAACTCGCCGCCGTGATCGTGAACAGGAAGCCCACGACGCCGAGCACGAGATAGAACGGGTTTCGCGGGCCCCTTCGCATGCCCGAAGTATAGCCGGCCGGGCCTCACATGCCCGTGAGTTCCGGCTGCAGCTTCTCGGCGTGCTCGTCCTTGACCTCCGTGAGCGTCGCCTCCGTGAGGAGCAGCGTGCCCGCCACGCTCACGGCGTTCTCCAGCGCCGTCCGCACCACCTTCGTCGGGTCCACGATCCCCGCCTCGACGAGGTCGCAGTAGGTGCCGCGGGCGGCGTCGAAGCCGTGGTGGCCGGTGCCGCGGCGCAGATCCCCCACCACCACGCCGCCGTCGGCCGCCGAATTCTCCGCGATCGTGCGGGTGGGGATCTCGAGCGCGTGCCTCAGGATCCTCACGCCCGTGCGTTCGTCGCCGTCGCACTCCCGCTCGAGGGGCTCGAGCCGATCGATGGCCCGGAGGAGCGAGAGCCCGCCGCCCGGCACGATCCCCTCGGCGATCGCCGCCTTCGTGGCGCTGATCGCGTCGGCGAGGGCCTCCTTGCGGCTCTTGAGCTCGGCCTCCGTGGGGGCGCCCACGCGGATGATCGCCACGCCCCCGGCGAGCTTCGCCAGCCGCGCCTCCAGCTTCTCCCGGTCGTAGTCGCTCTTGGCCTCCTTGATCCGGCGGCGGATCTCGTCGCACCGGGCCGCGATCGCGGCCTTCTCCCCCCTGCCGCCGATGATCGTGGTCGTGTCTCGGTCGACCACGACGCGGCCCGCCGAGCCGAGGTCGGCCGCCTTCACGGCGTCGAGCGTCACGCCCAGGTCGCTCGACACGAATTTCCCGCCGGTGAGGATCGCCATGTCCTGCATCAGTTCCTTGCGCTGGTCGCCGTAGCCGGGCGCCTTCACCGCCACGCATTCGAGGATGCCCCGCAGCCGGTTCACCACGAGCGTCGCCAGGGCCTCGGCCTCGATGCTCTCCGCGATCACGACGAGCGGCCGCCGCACCGGCACCATCGCCTCGAGGAACGGCAGAAAATCCTTGAGGCCGGCGATTTTTCCCTCGTAGAAAAGCATGAGCGGGTTTTCGACCACCGCCTGCTGCCTCTCGGCATCGGTGATGAAATAGGGGGAGAGCAGGCCGCGGTCGAACTGCATGCCGTCGACCACCTCGATCGACGTCTCGGTGCCCTTCGCCTCCTCGACGGTCACGACGCCCTCGCTTCCCACCCGCTCCATCGCCTCGGCCACGAAGTCGCCGAGCGTCGCGTCGTTGTGCGCCGAGATCGCGGCCACCTGCGCCTTCTCCTTCCGGCTGGCGACCGGCCGCGACAGCGCGTGAATCGCCTCGACGGCCCCCTTCAGGCCGCGGTCGAGCCCGCGCTTGATGTCGACGGCGCTCGCCCCGGCGGCGAGATTCTTGAGCCCGTCGGCGAAGATCGCGTGGGCCAGGAGCGTGGCCGTGGTGGTGCCGTCCCCGACCACGTCGGCCGTGCGCTCGGCCGCCTCGCGGAGCATGTGGGCGCCGAGGTTCTCCTCGGGATCCTCGAGGTCGATCTCCTTGACGATCGTCACGCCGTCGTTGCACACGAGCGGCGTGCCCCACTTCTTCTCGATCAGCACGCACTTGCTCTTGGGGCCGAGCGTCACGCGGACGGCGTCGGCGAGCGTCGTCGCGCCCCGGAGCACCCGCTCGCGGGCGTCGGAGCGGAACAGGATCCGCTTGTGGGGCATGGCACCGGCTCCGCGGGGGCGGCGGCCGTGCCGGGTTCAGGCTGAGGATTCTACGGCGTCCGGCAAGCAGCCGAGCGACAGGACCGCGAGCGCGAGGCCCCAGAAGGGCTCCCCCCCGACGATGCCGATGAGCGGCCAGGCCACGAGGCCCGCGATCGCGAGGGGCCGCCGCACGGCGGGAATCCACATCCCCGCCGCGAACAAGGCCTCGAAGAGCACGATCGCGTGCGTGACGACGTTCAGAAGATATTCCGACCGCAGGAAAAGGCCCGTGAGATCGACGAGCCCCGAATCGGCCCGGGCGGCGAGCCACCAGGCGGCGGTGCCGTTCCACCACACGTCGCCCTTGAGCTGCGCGAGCGCCGCGGCGCCCGCGATCACCGCCGCGTGGATGCGGAGGAGCCCGAGGGCGATCCGCGACCGCACCGACGGCGCCGGCGACGGCCGACCGAGCCGGGAACGGGCGCCGCCGTCGATGGACAGCGCGTCGCCGGAGCGGCCGATCGCCAGGCACCAGAGGATCACGGCCACGACGTCGTCGGCGGGCCCGGCGAGCATCGGCCCGCGATGCAGGAGCGACGCGAAGGCCAACGCTCCGAGCACCGTCGTCACGGGCGTCAGGGCGCCGACGGTGACGCAGGCGAGCACGAGGCCTCCCGCGAGATACGCGATCCACAGGAGTGGTGACGACGGTAGAAAATCGAACACCGACACGCCATACGGCGACCGCCACGCCGCGAGGAGCCCGGGCGGGATCATGCCCGATGCGCCGAACCAGGTTTCGAGGTCCCGGGCGTAGCCCGCCCACAGCGCGAGCGCGAGCAGCCCGCCCCCGATCCGCACCGCCGCCAGCGGCCACGCCCCGACGGGCGTGAACCAGAACGTCGTCCACGTCGCGCCGATCGCGTCGCCGAGGGACGGTGAGCCTGACGGGCGCGGAGCGGCGTTCACGGCGTGGGCTCCTGCACGAGCGGGGCGAGTTCCTCGCGCGGCGTCGACTTGATCAGCTGCACCTCTCCGGCGACGAGCCGCACGCGGGCGGCGTAGGCCTCGTCGTCGCGGCCGGCGGCGTCGGCCACGCCGGTGAGCACGTCGGCCCGATCCGGGGGCAGATGCCGCATCACGCGCACCGAGACGTCGCGGGTCGACCAGGGCGCGAACGCCCCCGCACCGACAGCGGCCGGGAGGAGTGCCTCGCGGTCCGGATCGGCCTCGCCCTCGGCCACGGCCCGGGCCAACCGCCGCCACCGCGCCGCCCGCTCGCCGCCGAGCGACCGCGCGGGCAGCACGACGGGCCCCGCGGCCCCGAGGGCGTCGAGCCGCCGGATCTCCAGCCGGTGGTCGCCGTCCTCGGCGCGGCCGTGCGTGAGGAGCGTGTCGTAACCGAGGTCGAGCCAGAGCGGCGCCATCCAGGGAGAGAACAGTTTCGCCTTCACGGTCCGCACCACCGCCGAGCCGCCGCTCGAGGTGTTGCCCGCCACGCACAGCGCGAGCCCCGCGAGATACGCGGCCAGCGCCACGGTGACGGCGGCGCGGCGGGTCTCGGAAACGGGCGGAGGGGGCGTGTTCACGGGCATGGACATTCCGGCGGGAGGGCGGTTCCGGCGGCCGACCATGGTCGCCTCGCGTTGACATTCCCGCGAGCGGCCGATAGTTTCCACGAGGTTGCTCCAGCGGACCAGAGTCACGATTCATCGCTGGGGGATTAGCTCAATTGGGAGAGCGTCTGGCTGGCAGCCAGAAGGTCAGGGGTTCGAATCCCCTATCCTCCACTCCGGAATGACTCTACCGGCCAGAGCACCCAGCCCCCCGCCGCCAGACGTCGAGACCGCGTGGCTCGACGGGGCGGCGATTCCGCGAAGCGACCTCGCGCTCCCGGTGGGCGACGCCGGCTTCGTGCTGGGAGCCGCGGTCACCGAGCAGCTGCGCACGTTCGCGGGACGGCTGTTTCTCGTCGAGAGCCATGCGGCCCGGTTTCAGGACTCGCTCGCGATCGCGGGGATCGAGCCGGCCCTCCCGGTCGAGGCGGTGTTCGCGGCGGCCGCCCGCGTGGCCGCCCACAACCATCCGCTCGGCCCCGCCGGCGGCGACCTGGGCGTCGTGGTCTTCGCCACGCCCGGCGACTTCCCGGCCCAGCACGAGGGGCGGGGCTCGCCCCCGCGCGTCGCCGTGCACACCTTTCCACTCGCGTTCCGGCTGTGGGCGCGGGCCTACGACGAGGGCGTGTCGCTGCGCCGCGTGCCCGTGGCCCAGGTGCCGGCGACGGCGTGGCCGCCGGGCCTCAAGTGTCGCAGCCGCATGCACTATCACCTCGCCGACCGGGCGGCCGCCGCGGCCGAGCCGGGCGCCCGCGCCATCCTCTGCCACGCCGACGGCCGCGTCAGCGAAACCTCGACCGCGAACGTGGCCGTCGTCCGGGGCGGCACGATCGAGGCTCCGCCCCCCGCCGACGCCCTCGCCGGAGTGAGCCTGGCCTACGCACGCGACCTCGCGGCGGACCTCGGCATCGCCTGGCACGAGAAGTCCCTCACGCTCGCCGATCTCGCCGGCGCCGACGAGGTCCTGCTCACGAGCACGCCCAACTGCATCCTGCCTGCGACGCGTCTCGACGGGCGGGCGATCGGCTCGGGCCGTCCGGGCGGGGTGTACAGCCGGCTGCTCGCGGCCTGGAGCGACCGCGTGGGGCTCGACATCGCCGCCCAGGCCCGTTTCGCGGCTCGCCTACCCCTCCCGACGCCCGCCACCGGGCCCGGTCGGCGGCCCAATCGGCTATGATCGCGCCGCCATGGACGCGTTCCGCTACGTGCTCGACGTCTTCCTGAACCTCGACGAGCACCTCCACGCCGTGATCGAGGCCTGGGGCCCGTGGACCCACGTGCTGTTGTTCGCGATCATCCTCTGCGAGACGGGCCTCGTGGTCACGCCGTTCCTGCCGGGCGATTCGCTCCTCTTCGCGGCCGGCGCCATGGCGGCCCTCTACCCCGAGCACCTCGGCGTGCTCACGCTCCTCGGCCTGCTCTTCGTGGCCGCCGTCCTGGGCGACACGCTCAACTACTGGATCGGCCGCGGGGTGGGCCCGCGGGCGTTCCAGATCAACACCTGGTTCCTGAAGCACGAAAACCTCGTCAAGACCCAGGCGTTCTACGAGCAGCACGGCGGCAAGACGATCGTGCTGGCCCGCTTCGTGCCGATCATCCGCACGTTCGCCCCGTTCGTGGCGGGCGTGGGAAGGATGCACTATCCGCAGTTTCTCTGGTTCAACGTGCTGGGCGGTTTCCTGTGGGTGGCGATCTGCACGCTCGCCGGCTACTTCTTCGGCAACGTGCCCTTCGTCAAGAAACACTTCGAGCTCGTGGTGGTGGGCATCGTGCTCGTGTCGGTGCTCCCGGTCGCCTACGAGCTCTGGACCACCCGCCGCAAACACCCGTAGGACAGGCTTCAGCCTGTCACGCCCCGCTCCCGCCCCGCTCACGCCCCGCTCCCGCCCCGCCGCCCCTCTCACCCCTTCACGACGCCCCTGCCCAGCGCGGCCACGGCCGCCTGATCGGCCGCGGCGAGCCGCCGGCCGAGGGCGCGGGCGAGCGCCAGGCGGCACCACACGTCGGCGCTCGCGATCGCGTGGTCGTCGGCCGTGGCGTCGGCGTGGTGGGCCACGGCGAGGACGCTCGCGAGGTCGCGGACGCGGGCCGCGAGCCCGCCGATCTCGAGCTGCCGCTCGGCGAGCCCGCGGCCGTGGCGGCGGATCGTGCGGTCGATGGCGACCGCCACGCCCGCGAGCTCGCGGCGGGCGCGGCGGGCGTGCGCGTGCAGCGCGGCGTCGAGGAGCGGGCCGTCGCGGTCGGCGCGGGCGAGCATACCGGCCCGCCAGGCGAGCCAGCCGGCCGCGCGGGCGAGAGACGGAGTTCCCTGCGCGCGGAAGACGAGCGGGTGTCGCTTCGCGAGTCCCTTGAAGAGTGCGAGGCCGAGCAGGTCGCTCTCCCCCTCGTAGACGGTGACGGCGAGGTGGTCGTGCAACGAGTCGCCGAGCGGATGGCCGACGAGGAACGCCCGGCCGCCGTGCACGCCCAAGGCGTCGAGCGCCGCGTCGCGCACGCACTCGCCGGCCACGATCTTGGCGGTGATCGCCTCGAGTTCGCCGTCGCCTCCGGCGTCGATCGTGGCCGCGGCCCAGGCGGAGAGCGCGTCGCAGACCGCGATCCGGGCGGCGATCCGGCCGAGCCGACCCTGCACGAGCTCGCGCGACGCGATCGGCGCGCCCCAGGTGCTGCGCCGCAGGGCGTGGGCGCGGGCCTGGGCGAGCAGGATGCGGAGCGTGCCGGCGGCCTGCGCGGCGAGCGTCACCCGGCCGCGGTTGAGGCCGTGCCAGACGATCCGCATCGCGTCCGGGCCGGCGCGGCCGGCGGGTGGGGCGAGCAGGTCGGCCGGGTCGAGCGGGTGGCGGGAGAACTCGAGCGCCGCGTTGTGGGCATGCCTGAGCGGATGCAGCGCGTAGTGCCGCAGGCGGAACGTGTCCGTGTCGGCGTCGGGCAGCCGCACGAGCGCCACGACCGACCGGCCGTCGAGCCGGGCGAGGAGCTTCACGAGCCGACCGTGCGCGGCACCCGTGATGAACATCTTCGTGCCGCTCACGACGAGGCCCGGGCCGACCCGCTCGATCGTCGTGGCGACGGCGGAGAGGTCGCAGCCGGCGTCGGGCTCGGTGGCCCCGAAGATCGAGAGCGGCCGGCCCGCCGCGAGCCCGGGCAGATGCCTGGCCTGCTGCTCCGGCGAGCCGAACGCCGCGAGCGCGGAGACCGCGCCGATCGCCGAGTGCACGGCGAGCATGCCGGCGGCCGTCGGCACCCGCTCCGCCACGTGCGTGATCGCCCGGGTGAGGCCGAGGAGCGGGGCGCCGCCGCCACCGTGCGACCGCGGCACGGCCAGGCCCCACAGCCCCGCCTCGCCGAGGGCCTCCTCCGCCGCTGGCGTGAACCGGCCCAGCGGGGCCGGCGGCGCGTCGCCGAGCGGAGCCGGCGGCGCCGCGGCCGCGGGGGCGTCGTACAGCGCTCCCGAGGCCCGCAGCATCTCCAGGGCGCGATCGGCCTGTTCGAGGACGGCGGCCACCGATTCGTCGAGCGGCAGCGCGGCTGCCTCGGCCGCCGCGCCGAAGCCCCCCTCACCTCCCCGCCAGACCGATTCGGCGAGCGGCTCGCCGGCGTGCGGCGGGCGTCGGCCGGCGGCGGCCCTCCGGCCCCCGGGCACCGCGGCCATCCACGGGGGCGGTTCCTCGGCGGCGGCCGCCGCCACGACGTGTGAAAAGTGCGCGGCGATGGGGCCCCGCCTGAGCTTGCAGGCCGCGGTGGCCTCGCCGTGGGCCGCGTCGAAGGGCCGCCCCACGAACACCGCCCGGCGCACCCGCCACGTCCGCGGCAGGGCCGCCTGCCGCGCGGCGAGCCGCCGCGCGAGCCAGCGCACGAGCCGCGGGTGCGCGAGCGCCTGCCGCCGGCTCCAGACCCGTAGCCCCATCCGGCGCACCGCGGCCCGCACCGCCCCGGGCTCGGGCACGACGAGCGCCACCGGCGCCGCGAGCCCCGCGCCGAGCACGCACACCTGCGCCACGGCGGGGTCGGCGGCGAGCGCCGCCTCCACCTCCGCGGGAGGCACCTTGACTCCGGTCGAGAGCACGAGCGTGTCGACCGCCCGGCCCGTGATTCGCAGGTGCCCGGCCTCGTCGAGCGTGCCGCGGTCACCCGTGGCGAGCCAGCCGTCGGGGCGGGCAGCGGGCGCGACCGTGCCGTCCGGAGCGACGACGCCGAGGGCCACGCTCGGCGTGCGCACGAGCACCTGCCCGTCGTGATCGAGGGCGGTTTCGACGCCCGGGAGCGGCGGGCCCGCCGTGCCGATCCGCGCGGTTCGTGGACTCGCGAGCGACACCACCGGCCCCGCCTCGGCGAGTCCGTAGCCCTGCACGAGCGGCACGCCCCGGGCGGCGAACAGGGCCGCGGTGCGGTCCCTGAGCGGCGCCCCGCCCGACACGCACACGCGCACGGAGCCGCCGAGCGCCGCAGGCAAGTCGGCGATCGAGCCGGCGGCGACCGCCGCCGCGATCCGCTCGAAGAACGCCGGCACGCCGAGGATCACGGTCGGGGAGGTCGTGCGGCAGGCGTCGAGCACCCGCCGCCGGTCCCCGACGACGGCGAGCGTGCCGCCACGCACGAGCGCCGTGTAGAGGTCGCCGACGCGTGGATAGGCGTGGCTCAAGGGCAGCCACGAGAGCCGCACGTCGCGCGGGTCGTCGAGGAACGCGGCGCCCGACGCGGCGGCGTTCCAGGCGAGCGCCCGCTGGGAGTGGATGACCGCCCGCGGGCGGCCCGTCGTACCCGACGAGAGGAAGATCGCCGCCGGCGCGTCGGGATCACAGGCCGCCGCCCGGGCGGCGAGCGCCCGGAGCGGTGCCGCCGGATCGACCGGCCGGACGTGCCGGCCGATCCCGGACGGCGGAACGACGAGCGTCGTTCCCGGCGATCGCAGGCGTGCCGCCAGGTCTCCGCTCCCGACGAGCCCGCGCGGCGCGAGCCACGCGACCTGCTCCGCGAGCAGCCCGGCCGGATCGTCGTCGTGGAGCGCGACGTGGACGATCCCCGCGAGCAGGCAGGCCAGATCGACGACGATCCACTCCGGCGCGTGCGGGCCGACGTGCGCCAGCCGATCACCCCGGGAGAGCCCGTGGGCTTCGAGAACCTGCGCGTAGTCGAGCGCGGCGGCGACCAGCCCGCCCCACGAGATCGTCGCCTGCGGCCCGTCGTGCCACGCGACGAGCGCCGGACGCGCGGCCGCTTCCGCCGCCCGCGCCACGAGCAGATCGACGAGCGAGGCGGGCCGCGCGGTGCCCGGCGGGGGGGCTTCACGGGCGGACGAACGTGCGCCGCTCATGCGTCCACCCGCTCGAAGAGCAGCGAGATCCCCTGCCCCATCCCGATGCACATCGTCGCCAGACCGAGCCGCTTCTCCTCGGCGGCCAGCGCGTGGAGGAGCGTCGTCGCGATCCGGGCGCCGGAGGCACCGAGCGGATGGCCGATCGCGAGCGAGCCGCCCCGCACGTTGACCCGGCCGGGATCGAGGCCGATCGCGTCGATGCAGTGGATGGCCTGCGCCGCGAACGCCTCGCTCAGCTCCACGATGTCGAGGTCGGCGACGGACAGGCCGGTGCGCTGGAGCAGTTTGCGCGTGGCGGCGACCGGCCCGGTGCCCATCGCCGCCGGCGCGACCCCCGCCACAGCCGTGGCCACGATCCGTGCGAGCGGCTCGAGCCCCTGTCGCCGGGCCTCCGCCTCCGGCATCACGACGAGGGCCGCCGCCCCGTCGCTCACCGGCGCGCTCGTGGCCGCCGTCACCGTGCCGATGCCCGGCAGGAACACCGGCTCGAGCGGCGCCATCGCCTCGAGGCTCGCGTCGGCGCGGATCGACTGGTCGCGGGCGGCCTCGACGAGGCCGCCCGCCTCGTCGTGCCCGAGGAGCACGACGATCTCGTCGTCGAAGAGCCCCGCGTCGGCAGCGGCCGACGCCCTGCGGTGGCTCTCGACCGCGTAGGCCTCCTGGGCCCGGCGCGGAATCCCGTGGAGCGCCGCGAGGTGCTCGGCGGTGAGCCCCATCGAGAGCATGCCCCGGCTCGAGCGGCTGCAGGCCTGCGGATGGACGTCGATCGCGGAGTCCATCGGGAGGTGCAGCATGTGCTCGACGCCCCCCGCCACGTGCACCCCCTCCGCGCCGGCCGCGATCGCCTGCGCCGCCCGGGCGAGCGCCTCGAGACCCGAGCCGCACAGCCGATTGACGGTGGTGCCGGCGGCGGAGAAGGGCAGGCCCGCCAGGAGCGCGGCCGTGCGGGCCGCGTTGCCTCCGAGTTCGCCCCGCTGCTGCGTGACGCCGAGGACGACGTCGTCGATCGTGGCGGGGTCGACGCCACTGCGATCCACGGCCTCCCGGAGCACGGCCGCGGCCAGTTCGTCGCCGCGCACGTGGCGGAAGATGCCGCGCTCGGCATGGGCCCGGCCGATCGCCGTGCGGCAGCAGGCGACGACGACGGGGCTCGTCTCCGGCGGACGGCGGGGGAGGTTCATGCGGGCCCCTCCGCGGTGAAGCGACCGCCGGACCGGGCGAGGTCGAGCAGACGCGGCGTGGGCTGCATGCGCACACCGAGGTCGGCGAGCGGCTCGAGCCGGCGGACGATCTCGTCGGCGCCGAGCGTGTCGGCCCAGGCCAGCACGCCGCCGCGGAAGGCGGGAAAGCCGAGCGCGTGGATCACGGCGAGGTCGATGTCGCGGCCGTCGCGCACGAGCCCCTCGTCGAGCACCCGCGTGGCCTCGAGCACCATGGGCAGAAGGAGCCGGTCGGCGATCGTGCGGTCGGTCGTCGCCCGCGCGGCCAGGGCGTAGTCGGCGAGCACGGCTGGCACGCCGTCGTCGGGCCGGGCCGGCCGGGCGTGCTGGCCGGCCGCCGCGTCGTAGACGTAGAAGCCCACGCCGCTCTTGCGGCCGAGGCGGCCCGACTTCACGAGCGCCGGGATCACGGGCGACGCCGTGATCCGGTCGCCGAACGCCTCGTCGAGCACGAGCCCGGCGTAGAACGCGGTGTCGAGGCCGATCATGTCGTACAGCTCGAGCGGCCCCATCGGCATCCCGAAGCCGCGGGCGACGCGGTCGATCCGCCGGGGCTCGACGCCCTCGCGGACCATCTCGACCGCCTCGTGCAGGTAGGGCATCAGGAGCCGGTTGACGAGAAAGCCGGGGCTGTCGCGGACGACCACCGGACACTTGCCGAGCCGCTTGGCGTGGGCGACGGCCGCGGCGATCGCGGCGTCGCCGGTGGCGGGGCCGCGCACCACCTCGACGAGCACCATCCGGCGCACCGGATTGAAGAAGTGCATGCCGCAAAACCGCTCCGGATGGGCGAGCGCCGTGGCGAGCTTCGCGATCGGGTTGGTGGACGTGTTCGTGGCGATCACGGTGTCGGGCCCGACCGCCCGCTCGATCTCGGCGAGCACCTGCCGCTTGAGGTCGGTGCGCTCGAGCACGCTCTCGATCACGAGGTCGGCCCCCGCGAGGGCCGCGGCCTGGGTGGAGGTGCGGAGCCGGCCGGCGAGCGCGGCAGCCCGGGCCGGGTCGGGCCGTTTCGCGACGCGGTCCCAGGCGGCCTCGTCGAGGATGCCGGCGACGCCGCGCTCGAGCACGGCTGCGCTCGAGTCGACGAGCGTCACGCCGAACCCGTGCCGCAGGTGGCTCGCCGCGATGCCCGCGCCCATGATGCCGGCGCCGACGACGGCCGGCCGCTCGATGCGGACCGCTTCGGCGGCGATCGCGGTCACGCCGGGATCGTGGCGGTTGCGTTCGCCGAGCCGGAACACCCGCACGAGCTGCCGGGAGACGTCGCCGACCGCGAGCCCGGCGAACGCGGCCGACTCGAGCCGGCCCGCCTCGGCCGCGTCGACCGCGGCCCCGTCGACGATCGTCCGCAGGATCGCGGCGGGTGCCGGGTAGTGGCCGCCGGTGCGGCCCACGATCACGGCGGCGACCACCGCCTCGAGAAACGCCAGCTCGTCGGCGGCCAGCGGCACGGGCCCGGCGAGCCGGCGCCGCCGGGCGACGTGGCCGGCGCGGGCGATCTCGTGCTCGAGCAGCGTGCGGGCCGACTCGAGCGCCTGCCCGGCGGCCACGCAGGCGTCGACGATCCCCAGCCGGCGGGCCTCCGGGCCGTCGACCGGCTCGCCCCCCGCGGCGAACTCCACGGCGGGACCGGGCCCGATCAGCCGCGCGAGGCGGACGGTGCCGCCCCACCCCGGAAGCAGCCCGAGCTTCACCTCGGGGAGGCCGAGCGAGGTGTGGTCGGCCGCGGTGGCGATGCGGAAGTCGCAGGCGAGCGCCAGTTCGAGGCCGCCGCCGAGGCAGGTGCCGTCGATCACCGCCACGCTCGGCCACGGCCGCGCCGAGAGCCGCGTGAAGAGTTCGCGCCCGACCGCGGAGAGCCGCTCGGCCTCGGCAGGGCCGCGATCCGCGAGCGCCTCGAGGCGGGCGATGTCGGCGCCCGCGAAGAACGAGCCCGAACGGCCCGAGCGGAGCACGAGGCCCCGGGGCGGAGGCCCCTGGTCGAGCGCGTCGAGGGCGGCGGCGAGGTCCGGCGGCACCTGTTCGGTGATCACGTTCTGCCGATGGCCCGGCACGAGGAACGAGAGCACGACGATGCCGTCCTCGAGCCGGTCGGCCGTGACGGTGGTCGATTCCCTGGGCAGGGCCGGCATCGCGTGGTTCCGTGGGGTGCCGATTCCGGCGGCTTGGCTTGCCCGGATCGGAAAAACCGCTAGTGTATCCGCTGATTTTGGCAGCCCCACACAGCGTGCGCCCACGGAGGGAGATGGCCATCATGACGAGTTCCACCTCGACGACCGGCCGCCCGCCCGGGGACGACCGCGGCGCGAACGCCGGCGTCGCGGCCCGGGCCTGCATCTGGATCGGGCTCGTGGCGATCGGCGTGTGTGGGCGGCTCTGGCAGCCCGGCTGGAACGTGACGCCGATGGCGGGCGTGGCGCTCGCCGCCGGCGCCGTCTTCCCCAACCCGCTCGTGGCGGCGACCGTGCCGATCGCGGCGCTCGCGCTCGGCAACCTCGTCCTCCCCGGCTACGGGTCGGCGACGATGGCCGCGGTGGTGTACGCCGCGACGGCCTGGCCGGTGCTCCTCGGACGGTGGCTCACGGTTCCGGCCGCGATGGGCCGGTTGCGGTGGCTGGCGGCGGCGGGCGGCGCGCTCGCGAGCTCGCTCGTCTTCTTCCTCACCACGAACCTCGCCCACTGGTGGCTGTCGGCCGACTATCCACACACGGCCGCGGGGCTGGCCGCCTGCTTCGTGGCCGCCCTCCCCTTCTACCGCTGGATGCCGCTCGGTGACCTGGCCTGGACGGCGGTCATCCTCGCCGGCCTGTCGGCCTCCATCTCGGCAGCGCGGTCGTCCCGGGCCGCCGCGGCCGCTTGACTGCCCGGCGGCGGGCCGCAGAATGCTCGGGGAGATCGCATCGGTTCGTGGTCCCCGCCGCGGGAATGGCGGAATTGGCAGACGCGCCAGGTTGAGGGCCTGGTGGTAGTAATACCGTGCAGGTTCAAGTCCTGTTTCCCGCACTCCTACCGAGACCGGCATGGATTCGACGTCCGACGGGGTGAGTCCAGCTGCGGGTGAGGCCGCGGAGCCGACGGCTCCCGACGCGCGCATCGCCATCGGCTCTCAACGCGCCGGGGTCACGGGCCCGGCGGGCGGACGGGAGCGGCGGCCGGCACGGCCCACACCGGCCCCCCTCGACGCCGTGCCGCCCGGGAAGCGGGTCGCCGTGCCGAACCTGCGGGGGGCGCTCGAAGAGGACCTCGCGCAGGACTTCGAGGCCGCGCTCGAGGGCCTGGCAGTCGACGACCTGCTCTCGGGCAGCGTACCGGCGTCGGCCGAGGCGACGCTCGATCCTGGCGCCCGGGTGACCGGCACCGTGGTGAGCGTCGGGCACGACACGGCGTTCGTCGATCTGGGCGGCCGCCGGCAGGGCGCGCTCAAGCTTGTCGGCCTCGACGAGGTGCCGCACGTGGGCGACGTGCTGCAGCTCTCCGTGGGCGGCCGCAACGACGACGACGGGCTCTATGACGTGGCGCCGGCCAACCGTGCGGTGGCCATCGAGGACTGGTCGCAGCTCGAGGCGGGCATGATCGTCGAGGCCCGCGTGACCGCGGCGAACAAGGGGGGCCTGGAATGCGAGGTGGCCGGGCTCCGCGGGTTCATGCCGGCCAGCCTCGTGAGCCCGTGGCGGGTGGAGAACCTCGAGGAACTGGTCGGGCAGACGCTCGAGAGCCTGGTCACGGAGATCGTGCCGGCGGCGCGGCGGCTCGTGCTCTCGCGCCGGGCGGTGATCGAGCGGCAGGCGGCCGACGCCCGGGCGACGATGCTCGAGACGCTCGAAGTGGGCGAGGCTCTCGACGGCATCGTGCGGAGCGTGCGCGACTTCGGCGCGTTCGTCGACATCGGCAACGGCGTCGAGGGGCTCGTGCACGTGAGCCAGCTCTCGTGGGACCGGGTGGCGAACCCGGCCGAGGTGCTCCAGCCCGGGCAGAAGGTGCGGGTGATCGTCAAAAAGATCGATCGGCAGACCGGGAAGATCGCCCTCTCGGCCCGCGACCTGGTCGAGAGCCCGTGGACGCACGCCGCGGTGACATACCACGCCGGGGCCACCGTCAAGGGCACGGTCAGCCGGATCGCCCAGTTCGGCGCGTTCGTGAAACTCGAGCCGGGCGTCGAGGGGCTCGTGCACGTGTCGGAACTCGCCCGGCGCCACGTGCGGAGCGTGGGCGACGTCGTCAAGGAGGGGGAGCCGGTGGAGTGCCGGGTGCTCGCCTGCGATCCCGAGGCGCAGCGGATCTCGCTCTCGATCAAGGCGCTCGAGGCGACCCCCGCGGGGGCGGAGCCCGCCGACGAGGCGGCCGAGCCGGCGGAGCCGGCGGCCCCGGCGCCCGGCCCCGCGCACAAGCGCGGCCAGCCGCTCAAGGGTGGCCTCGGCGGCGATTCGCAAGGGGCCCGGTTCGGCCTCAGGTGGTGAGCCCGTAGGACAGGCTT